>Ga0075426_10004163_pt1 | contig 10292 bp, 7 predicted proteins | sample SoiMethybrSBSTD5_FD_75304 | JGI IMG/M metagenome (GOLD analysis project Ga0075426, IMG submission 75304) | Bulk soil microbial communities from a Populus tree surrounding site in Tennessee, USA - Soil MetaG P. TD hybrid SBSTD5 | ecosystem: Environmental > Terrestrial > Soil > Tree plantation...
ACGCCCGGCCTGGAAATGCGCCCGCGCAAAGGCCACCTCATCATTACCGACCGCTATCCCGGCTTCGTTCGCCACCAACTGGTGGAACTCGGCTACCTGAAGAGTGCGCACGTGCTCACGGCCGAGTCTTTTGCCTTCAATGTGCAGCCGCGCGTCACCGGCCAGCTTCTCATCGGCTCCTCGCGCCAGTTTGGCGTGGAAGGAAAGGGAATTGACAACCACATCGTCGCCGGCATGCTGGACCGTGCCTGCGAATACCTGCCGGAACTGGCCAAGATGTCCGCCATCCGCTGCTGGACCGGCTTTCGCGCCGCCACGGCCGACAAGCTGCCCGTGATCGGCAAGTGTCCCAGCCGCAAGAATCTCTATCTCGCCACCGGGCACGAGGGCCTGGGCATCACCACTTCGCTGGCCACCGGCCGTCTGCTCCTCGACCACCTGTTGCATCGCACTCCCGCCATTCCTCTCGAGCCCTATTCGCCCAGCCGCGACATGGAGGTGGCGCATGCGTGACGCGGTGCAGATGAAGGTAAATGGCATCGCCATCCGCGTGCCTCGCGGTTCCACCGTCGCTGCCGCCGTTTTGCTGGCCGGCCGCTCCGCTTTCCGCCGCTCCGTATCCGGGGAGCTGCGCGGCCCGCTCTGTGGCATGGGAATTTGTTTTGAATGTCGTGTGGCGGTTGACGGCCAGCTCCACGTGCGCAGCTGCCAGATGCTTTGCCGCGAAGGCATGGAGGTCACGCTGAGTGAGTGAGCGTCGCGAATTCGATGTGCTGGTGGTCGGCGGAGGGCCCGCCGGCATTGCCGCTGCCTGTTGCGCCGCCGACGCCGCCTTGCATGTCGCCATTGCCGACGATAATCCCTCGCTCGGCGGCCAGATCTGGCGCGGCGAGAGTGCCTCCCCCAGCACCAAAGAGGCCACGTTCTGGTACCAGCGCGTGAAAGGTCTTGGCGTCGAACACCTCGCCGGCACGCGCGTGTTCGCCCAGTCGGAGGCCCACACTTTGATTGCTGAAACCGACAGCGGCGTCTGCGACATTGCCTTCCAAAATCTGATCCTCGCCACCGGCGCCCGCGAGCGTTTCCTCCCGTTTCCCGGCTGGACTCTGCCCAACGTGATGGGCGCGGGCGGCCTGCAGGCCCTGGCCAAGTCGGGATGGAATGTGCGCGGCCGTAAAGTCGTGGTCGCCGGCACCGGCCCGCTGCTGCTTGCCGTGGCCGCTCACCTCAAACAATACGGCGCCGATCTCCGCCTTATTGCCGAGCAAGCATCGTGGCAACAGCTGGTTCCATTCACGATCGGCCTCTGGCGCCAGCCGTCTAAATTGAAGGACGCCCTCTCTCTCCGCCGCCAGTTGCTCGGCGTTCCGTATTTGACGAGTTGCTGGCCCGTTGCTGCCGAAGGCAAGCACAAACTGGAAAGCGTGACCCTGCGCCGCGGCGCCAGGACCTGGAGCGTGCCCTGCGACTACCTGGCCTGCGGCTTCCATTTGGTGCCCAACACCGAGCTTGCCGCCCTGCTAAGCTGCGCTGTCGAGAATGGAAGAGTTCGCGTGGACGACCTGCAGCAGACCACCGTGCCCGGCATCTACTGCGCCGGCGAACCCACGGGCATCGGCGGTCTGGAGTTGTCGCTGCTGGAAGGCCAGATTGCAGGCTACGCCGCCGCAGGACGCCTCGACTCCGCCCGCTGCCTGTTTGCTGATCGCGACAAGATGCGCCGCTTTCCGCTGGCCCTGGAGCGCGCCTTTGCCTTGCGCCCGGAATTGAAGGAGTCGCCGCAGCCCGAAACCCTGGTCTGCCGCTGCGAGGATGTCTCGCTCTCCCGCCTGCGCGAGCATGCTTCCTGGCGCGCCGCCAAGCTGCTTACCCGCTGCGGCATGGGGCCGTGCCAGGGCCGGGTATGCGGGCCCGCTCTGGAATTTTTGCTGGAGTGGAAACCGGAATCTGTCCGCCCGCCCATTTTTCCCGTGCGCGTCGAGAGCCTGGTTGCGGCTGCTCGTACGGATTCTGAAACCTTGCACAACACTGCGTTGAGGAGCTGACCATGGAATGGAAGGGCGTCATGCCCGCGATTACTACCTGTTTCGACAGCCATCTTAAGGTGGATTTGTCCTTTATTCAGGACCATTGCTCCTGGCTGGTGGATAACGGCTGCACCGGAATCGTTCCTCTGGGCTCCCTCGGTGAAGGCGCCACTCTCGCCTTCGATGAAAAGCTCGCCATCGTCAAAGCCTGCATCAAGGCGGTGGGCAAGCGCGTGCCTGTCGTGGCCGCCATCTCTTCGCTCAGCACCCGTGAGGCCGTGGACCTGGCCAAGGCCCTGACCGATCTCGGATGCCACGGTCTGATGGTGCTGCCTCCTTATGTTTACCAGGGCGACTGGCGCGAAATTAAGACGCACATCACCGCTGTCCTCAAGGCTTCCAGCCTGCCTTGCATGCTTTATAACAATCCCGTCGCTTACGGCACCGATATTCTTCCGGAACACATTCAGGAGCTTGCCCGCGAGCACGAGAACCTGGCCGCGGTGAAGGAATCGAGCACCGACGTGCGCCGCGTCACCGCCATTCGCGAACTTCTGGACGACCGCCTTGCGCTTTTTGTCGGCGTGGACGATGCAATTGTGGAGGGTATCGCCATGGGGGCCGTCGGCTGGGTCGCTGGCCTGGCTAACGCCCTGCCGCGCGAGTCCGTCGCGCTCTTTGATCTCGCCGCCAGGGGCGACAACGACAAAGCCTTCGAACTCTACCGCTGGTTCCTGCCCCTGTTGCGCATGGATACCGTGCCCAAATTCGTGCAACTCATCAAGCTGGTTCAGCAGGAAGCCGGAATGGGCAGTGCTCGAGTGCGTCCGCCGCGCCTGGAACTGGCGGAAGAGGAATTGCAAAATACGCTGGAAGTTATTCGTCGCGCGCTGGCCAACCGTCCGGCCTATTGCCGCACTCCCACCAGGCAAGTGAGTTATGCCCGATAGAAGCGCAACACTGACCGCCACGGAATTGCAGGGACTCTCGCTTCTCGGCTCCCGTGTTGCTTCTGGGCGGGGCCCGGCGTTTCACGCCATCAATCCCGCTGACGGCAGCCGGTTGGACCCCGCGTATTATTCCGCCACACCGGAAGAGCTGAATGAGGCTGCACGCCTCGCGGCAGAGGCTTTCCCGGACTACAGCCGCTTGCCCGGAAAAGCGAAGGCCGCGTTTCTGCGCGGCATCGCCGCTCATATAGAAGAGATCGCCGAAGCGCTGGTCGCTCGCGCCATGCAGGAAACCGGCCTGCCCGCCGCCCGCCTTCAGGGCGAAACGGCGCGCACCTGCAATCAGCTGCGCCTGTTCGCCGACCTGGTTGAAGAAGGTTCCTGGGTGGGCGCCCGCATTGATCCGGCCCTGCCTGAGCGCAAGCCTCTGCCCCGGCCCGACATTCGTTCCATGCTGCGCCCGCTTGGCCCTGTCGCCGTTTTTGCCGCCAGCAATTTCCCCATCGCCTTTTCCGTGGCCGGCGGAGACACCGCTTCCGCCCTCGCCGCTGGGAACCCCGTGATTGTCAAAGCCCATGCCGCGCATCCCGGCACGTCGGAACTGGTAGGACGCGCTGTGGGCGAAGCTGTGCGCGAGCACTCGCTCCCGGAAGGCGTATTCTCTCTGCTTTTTGATGCTGGTTTCGAAATCGGAACTGCGCTCGTAAAGCATCCCGCGATGAAGGCCGTGGGCTTCACCGGTTCCCGCGCCGGCGGCCATGCCCTCATGGCCGCGGCCTCATCGCGTTCTGAGCCCATCCCCGTTTTCGCCGAAATGAGCAGCGTTAATCCCGTTTTTATCCTTCCCGGCGCCATGCGCGAACGCGGCGAGCAGATCGCAACCGGCCTGCATGCCTCCATGACCCTCGGCTCCGGCCAGTTCTGCACCAAGCCGGGATTGGTTTTGCTGGCCAACGATGAGCCGGCAAAAAAGTTTACCCGCAAGCTGAGCGACCTGGTGGCCGGCCCTTCCTCCTTCACCATGCTGACCCCGGGAATTCAATCCGCCTATGCGAAGGGCGTGACTCGGCGCGCGCAAGCTGGCTCGGCGCAGAAGCTGGCCGAAGGCCCGGCGCCATCGGGCAGCGGTTGCGCCACCGCCGCCGTGGTGTTCCAGACCGACTCCGAAAAATTCCTGCGCGACTCCAGTCTCGGCGAAGAACTGTTCGGCCCTTCCACCCTGCTTATCAACTACTCGACCCGCGAGCAACTGTTGCAGCTGGCGCGCGGCCTGGAAGGCCACCTCACCGCCACCATCCACGGCACGGAGCAGGACCTGGCCGATTACCGCGACCTCGTTCAGATTGTGGAAACCAAGGTCGGCCGCATCATCTTTAATGGCTTTCCCACAGGCGTCGAAGTCTGCCACGCCATGGTTCACGGCGGCCCCTATCCCGCCACTTCCGACAGCCGCACTACTTCCGTGGGCACGCTGGCTATCCTGCGCTTTGCCCGCCCCGTCTGCTTCCAGGGATTCCCCCAGCAGGCGTTGCCGGAAGAGTTGCAGGACTCCAACCCTCTGGGCATCTGGCGCCTGGTAGACGGCCGTTTCACCCGCGAACCGCTGCGCGTTACAAAAATTCTCTCGTAGCGCCGGCGTCTCGCCGGCTGTCGCGAGGGGCGTCCCGCCCTCGCCCTGCCGCAGGCGAGCGCCCTGCAGGCGCTTTACCGCCGAAATCCCGCCGTGAGCCTGTCGAAGGGCATCTCGTGTGTACCGCCACCCCAGTTTCCTGCATCTACAGAAGTTCGCAGTTGTCATCCTGAGCGCAGCGAAGGACCTCACATTATTAACACTGTCATGTTGAGCGAGGGCGCATGCCCGAGTCGAAACACCCCTGCGTTTCCCGGACATGCCATGCTGCCGACGGGAATTTTTACCACGAGTCCCCATACTCAAAGTCTCGAGCGTCTACACAAACGTTTACGATTGTCATCCTGAGCGCAGCGAAGGACCTGCTTTTCTGGGGGTTCCCTACGTTTGGCCCGCAAGAGACGGGCATTTCCGCTGCCTTTCCGAGGCTGGGCCAAATGTGGGGATGTGCTTGCTCGTCGCAGCTGGCCAAATTTCAGCGATGGCGCCTTTCGTGGCGGCGGCGAACTGCTGCCAAAGAAATCACTCCGGCGCCGAGCAGCAGCAATGACGAAGGCTCCGGTGCCGATCCAGAATCGCTGGTGATGCTGTAGCTGACTGGCGCACCGGTGGCATCCAGGCCATAGCCCGGCTCTCCAGGCGAGGGACTATAAAAAAGCGTTTCTGGACCCGTCTCCACTGAAGGCTCGGTGAGAGATATCTGGTTGGTGAGTGGGGGTGGAGGTGCGAAAGTGTCGCCAGGGTCATCGAAGCCATCAATGTTGTCGGAGGCGAACACGGCGGTGTTGGTTGTGCCGTCGAACGTGATGACGTCCAGAACCTCGTTAAAGAAGTTGGGATCGGTAAGCAGCACCTGGCCGGTCACCGGGGAGAATGGCAAGTCAATGGTGCAACCAGTCACGTGGTTGCAGGTTCCGCTGTGCTCGGTAAGCACGATGGGGCTCGCGGAGGCGGGACGGCCGCTGAGCACGGCTGCCGCAGCCAAAACGAGTGGAAACGCGACCCATGTCCTCATGGTTTACCTCCCATCAATGAGTGTTCTTGCGCGCTCACGGGATCACCACATCCTGAATAGTAACCGGTGAGTGCAGGGTGTAATCGAGTTCGTCGGACTGAGCGACGCCGGTCGGCGTCAGCACGTCCATGGCCTTGGGAACGGTGGACGGATCCACCGAGCAGTGCGGATCGGTGCTGGCTGCCGCACACACGCCGAATAGGAACGCTTGCGGCGTGGCCGCAAAGCCGCGCGCCTGATCCGCAGAAAAACCATCCTGCCCTGTCAGCACCACGGTGAATCCCCAGCCCGACATGGGTGTCCCCAAACTGGAGGTGGGCACACTGAAGGTAATGAAATGTGAGATGGCGTTGGCGCTGATGTTGATGGTGCCCAGCGTGTTGCCGTTAGCATCCACATAGCGCTGTCCAAATCCCTGCACCTCCAGCAGCTTGCTCCACGCCGCCCCCGCCGCAATAACATAGTTGCGCTGCGGGAACGAAGCCGCCGTCGAAGTGTCACCGGAGGCCGCACCGGGATCGTGCACGTATACATCCACCAACTGCGCTCCCAGCGGGCTGCCGAAAGTCGGGCTCAGATCTCTGACCTTCAGCTTAAAGGTCGCGGTCAGCAGGTCGGGACTCAGAATCACCCGAAACTCGGTAATGTCGAAAGCTCCCGGGTGGAAGTCGAAAGAAGTGGGGTAGGCGTAATTTCCGGGTCCGTTGTCGTCCCCGCTTGGGTCGGTGACATCCAGCAGGACAGTTCCCGGTGTAAAGTCGAAAATAATGGTGCGCTGCACGTGCGCCGTTGCCCCGGTTGGACTGACGGCCACAATGTTCAACACCGTCGTGCCCCCAATTATGGGCACCAGCAGGCTGAAACTTCCGTCAGGATTCGTCGCAGTACTGACTACCGTGGTCTGGCTGTTCTGGTCCGTGTTGGTGGCGGCCACGTAAATGGTATTTCCCGCCGCCGATGTGCCCGTAACCGTAACCGGAGAGCTGTCAGCGGCTGATTGATCCGCCGGCGCAGTTACGGTCAGCGTGGTCTGACCCTGCTGGTTAGCCACGTAGCGGTTGAAGGTGTCGTCGGGGCGCTCCTGGATTTTGCCGGCCACAACATCCTGCAGCAGGCGCACGTACGCGCCTTCACTCCAGTTGAGCGGGTTCGAAGAGCCCGCCGCTTGCCCGTTTTGAAAGCCGATGGAAGCAATGGTCGGATCGGTCCCATAGGCCGACGCCGCTAAATTAGGAAACTCCCAATCCTGCTCGGGGAACAAGCCAATGCTAGAGGCGAGCCGGGGCAGAGTGGCGAGCAACTGCAAGGCGGTCGATGAGGCGCCGCTGTCCAGCGCATATTCGGCGCGCTCGACGCTCAGCGGCGGCCACACGTGGCCGGTTCCCCGTCCCGTCGGCGCCCACGGATGCCCGTCGGTGGCGCCGTCACCGTAACCGTCTCCGTTGTAGCGGTGCCACGCCGGAAGCGACCATCCCGTGCCGCTGACTGTGCTCATTATCGTTGCATCCACCACCGGCAGAGACTCGGTAACGGCTAAGTCATTCGCCGGCAGCAGGCCAAGGCGGACCAGCTCCAAAAACCCCGCGTCAATAACGGTGCGCTGGTCCAGCGTGGGGCCGCCATTGCCCACGTTGTAGGAAATCGCAGCGTTGGGGTCGCCCGTCTTGGAAAGCCTGATGAAGTAAGGATGATTGGCCAGCGAACCGGTGGTGGTTACCGTCCAACCTTCTACCGAGCGCTGCCAATCGTCGGCGACTCCCCGCCACACCGCCGCGCTCTTAGAGTCGTGGTTGACATCGGCTATGTCTGCCGCCGCAATCAATCCCGCGACTTCGGCAGCGATAGTGGAAGGAGAGAAGCCGTTCTGTTCCTCCCAGCGCTCAACTCCGAAGGCAGGACCATGGCTGGCCACAAAATTCGCCGCTGGAAGAATGTGATTCATGTAGAAGCTGGAATCCGTCATTCCCATCTGGTAGGCCATGATGATGGGATAGCTGCACTCATCCAACTGAGTGCCGAATGAATCGGGTGCCGCCAGGCCATTGGTCAGGCTGTTCCGCGGCATCGAGCCGTTGGCCAGTTGCTGGTTGTTGAACAGAAACTTCACCGCGTCGTTGGCCGTTTGGGTGTCGCCCTCAGCCATCAGCCCGGTCCATTCCTCGTACAGGTCGCGCGCGAACACTTCGCGGTACGATCCCAAATAAGTATTGTTAGGGTCGCCGGCGGAAATGGCCTGCCCCCACGGCGAGGTCGGGCCCGCCTGCAAGGAGCCGGGGAAGGTCTTGTCCTCGGCTGCTTTCAGAAGATTCGCGCCCAGGTAGTAGCGGGTGACCAGCGAGTTCCATACGCTGCTAGTGACGCCCGCAAATGAGCTGGGAGGGGCCTTCAGAATCGCGTCATAAGCGTGCCAGCCGGCGTCATAGTTCAATTTCAAAGTTGAAAATGAGGTGGCCAGTGTGGCCACGGCTGCGCTGACTGCCTCCCCCTGTCCCGTGCCGAAGCCCAGGGTCAGGGTGAAATTGCCGCTCTGCAGAATGTTCACCTGTGCTCCCTGCACCAGGTTGCCATCCACCGCATCGGTATACAGCGTGGTAATCGCATTCGAACCCTGGAGTTGCACCAGCGGATCGCTGCCCGCGCCTACAAACCCGTTGGTAACCTGTACGAATGCCGGAGAAGACGCCAGCGCGCTGTAAACCGGCACGGCATAGGTGCGATTGGCCGCATTGGTTGCCGTGGTTGGGTCGGAAGCGACCAGCACATTGTGTCCCGAGGATGTATCCACCGTTCCAGAATCGGCACCACCGTTTCCAGTTCCTCCGCCGCCATTGCCATTAATGGTGGGGTTATAGATCACATAGACCTTGTAGGTGGAAAGGGCGCCTACAAGTGGTTGGAAATGGGTGTGGATTACCATCGTATTGTGCGCCGTATCGGTCAGGTAATCACTGGTGATCCGGTATTTCCCGTTCTTGGCAGTGGCGGTGATGCGGCAGTCTAAGGAACGCGCATCGAGCGACTGCGCGATGTAGGTGGTGTCGCGTGTCTGGATATCCGTAAACGTGCTTCCATCTGTGACCACGTATTGTAGGGTTTCGACATTAGTATTGTCGTTTGTGGGAAAGTAAACGTCGCTGAGCACGCCATTTGCAATTGTGAACCACACCCTGGAAGTGGTGTTCTGGGCGGTCCCCACGCAGTCTTTGCGCCCCAGGTCAAAATGGGATACCGCCCCCGGACCATCGGGGGCAGTATTAGCGTGTGCCCGAGGAGCGCAGAGGTGTATGGGTAGCAGAACCAGCACCGCAAAACTGAGCGACAGCGCCCGGGGAGTATGCCCTTGCCGAGTCATTCTCCACCCTCCTGGACACTTGAGAGTTCTTACTCGCTTGGGCTCGCCACCGACTGCAAGATTGGATTCTTCTTAGAAGTGTTTTCCGCGAACGACCGGCAATGGTGACACCCTCGTTCCCAGCTGTCAATGTGCAACTTACTACATGTAATGTGAAAGAGAATGCGGCGTCGAAAAACTCCTTAGTACTCTGCAAGCGCCAGCCTCACCGTACCTTCAACCCGTACTTCTGCGTCATGGGCGGAACCAGCCCGTTCATGCGCAGGTACTCGACCATTTGTCCGTAGTGGTCGGTGATGTGCCACACTGCGATAACGGAGATGCCCAGCTTGGTGTTGGGCCCGGCATAGCGGCCCTCCACCCGGTCCAGCGCGTTTTTGGCGTTCAGCGTGGACAGCACGCGATTACCGTAATCGAAGGAATCCTTTAAGTACTGAATCAGTTCCGCCTTGGTTTTCGCCGGATTGTGCCCGCCCTTCTCGCAATCAGCGGGTGGCTGCTTGCCCTCAAATTCGTTGAAGAAACCGAACTGCGCGCAGGCCACGTGCTTCACCTGCTCGCCAAAGCTGCGAACTCCTTCGAAGTTGCCGCCTGTGGGAATAAAGTCATACTTGTTTTCCGGCATCGCTTCCGCCACTCCCAGAAACGAGCCTTCAATAAACTTCATGTTGTTGCCTACACTGTCGGCAATGGTAGTCGGAATATCTCCTGTTTGGGCCGCTGCCGCTTTGGGCTTTGGCTTGCCGGGCTTGCTTTGTGCCGGCGCGCAGATCGTCAACCCAGCAATCATCAGAAATAGCAGGAAGCCTCGTTTCATTGTTCCTCCACGCTTGGCCCAGAAGCATACGCGATGCGGCCATCTCCCGCCATGGATTCCTCGGGTATTCTGTATAGCATGACGGACATCGTTATACGCGAAGCTGGCGCAGCCGATGCCGAAAGCCTTGCCCTCCTGCGCTACGAGTTTCGCCGCGAGATTGGCGGCGCGCTGGAAAACAAAAACACCTTCCAACAGCGTTGTGCTGCCTGGATGTCCAGCAGGCTATCCGCGGACTGGAAATGCTGGGTCGCTCTCCGCAAGGATGAAATCGTGGGCCAACTCTGGCTGCATCTCATCGAAAAAATGCCCAACTGTAACGGCGCCCCCGAGCAGCACGGTTACATCACCAACCTCTACGTGCGTCCCGAATGCCGGGGCGGCGTTGGCGCCAGGCTGCTGCAGCATGCTTTAAAGTGGCTCAAGCAGAAAGAGGTGGATGCGGTGATCCTCTGGCCTTCGCCTCGCAGCCGCACCTTATATATGCGCCACGGTTTTAAG
>Ga0075426_10004164_pt1 | contig 10290 bp, 8 predicted proteins | sample SoiMethybrSBSTD5_FD_75304 | JGI IMG/M metagenome (GOLD analysis project Ga0075426, IMG submission 75304) | Bulk soil microbial communities from a Populus tree surrounding site in Tennessee, USA - Soil MetaG P. TD hybrid SBSTD5 | ecosystem: Environmental > Terrestrial > Soil > Tree plantation...
CGCGACGTCCGACGGCTCGACGCTCTGCTCGGCCAGCGCCCGCTTGAATCCCTCGAACGAAACATCAGCGGTGCGGAAGCCATCCGGGAAAGGCACCTGCACGAATCCCGGATCGAGATTGCCGATCCATTCCTTGAGCGACGGAATGCCGCCCGCCTGCTGCGAGCCCAGAGTCCGGCCGTGGAACGCTTTGTCATAGGAGATGATGACGTTTTTCTTGCGCCCGCCCACTTTCATGCCGTGCGTGCGGCACAACTTGACGGCGCACTCGACCGTCTCCGAACCTGTGGTCAGCAGGAAGACTTTCTTCAAAGGCTCGGGCATCAGGGAAGCGAGTTTCTCCACGAGGCGCGCGCGGATTTCGCTCGGGAAGCAGTAGTTGGTGAGCAGCTTCGACGACGCCTGCTCGATGATGGCGCGCACCATCTCCTCGCGCCCGTGGCCGGCGTTGGTGATCAGCACGCCTGACGACCAGTCGATCCACTTGTTGCCCCAGCGGTCGTAAACCTGAAATCCCTCGGCGTGGTCCCACACCACCGGGGGCTGGCCGCGCATCGCTACCGGCTCATAGCGGTGCAGGGTTTCGAGCGTGGGAATGGACTCCGGAACGGGAAACGGCGTCGCGATCCGGCGGAAAGGCGTCTCGACACGCGGGACGCGTACGGGAGTGAGGCTGTATTCTCTGGCCATGGTTTTGGACGAAGCTCTATTGTCCAGTATTATTTCGAGTGGTGGCAACTGGCTCGTGGCGGACCCGTGGAAAACGAATAGTGCCTGAAAGGTGCGTTGAGGCCGGAACGGCTAACGATTGCTTTCCAGACAGCAGACGTACCCTGAAGGTGTGCCATCGAGTCGAACTGAGCTTCACGGCCTCAAGAACATCCCTATCGAGGTCAATCTTATCCTGAGAAACGGTTCCGTCACTACAAGAGAACCGACGGGCCGCTCCCCGCGAACGCTACAACCTGCCCCCGCACTCACCGAAATGATCTACTGAAGCAAGCGAAGGTGTCCGCTGCCGTCGCTCTAGGCTATAAAGGTGGCAGAGCACTTTCGCCAAGTTGCTCCGCGTCGGAAGACACGGGCCTGGAGGACGACCGCGCAAGGAAGCCTAGTTGCCAAGAGCGTCACGTTTGCGGTGGTGAAACTTCCTTAGCTTTTTTCGCCGCCAACTTCTTGATGGACGGAGCCGCTGGCAGGTTTTCCGGCATTGTCCCGCCGATTTTCTTGATTGTAGATCGAACTTCACGCCCGACTTCAAAGTGTGTATTGATGGCGGGTTGTTCTCCGCGGATTTGCTCACGAATTAGTTTCTGCTCAGTTTGAGTAATCCTAAACTCGTTCGCAGCCAGTTCTGCGCGATCGATGCAATCTAGTAAATCCTCATTCTCCGGGATGCCCTTCTTGGCTTGGATTTGTGCCTTCCCCAAACCGCCATACAATCCCTTATAACCAGCGTCGTGGAATACACCGTATTTTTGCACGCCCGCAGTTTTGGCAGCGCTCACAAGGCTCTTGTTGGCGTTCTTAACCCTGTTCCGCAACATCACGCGTTTTTGCTCAGTGGTTAGTCTATCGTGAACTTCCTGGAGCCGCGTCTGCACCGCAAAATATGTCATCGCGTACCCAACCTCACGCTTCGTCGGGTCACTGTTCATTGCGATGAGGTAGCAGGCATAGCGCGACAAAAACCAGTCTTCCATTTGTCTCTCTGCGCCACTGCCGATGAGAACCATTTTCGTCGTTTGCCGAAATTGGTTCTCGACAGCCACTCCAGCGCTCTCGCACGCCATCTGAGCCTTCCCTATCACGTCACTAAAACTCTCCCACCGCGTGTAGCCGAGGGCGGCTTGGATATCCCTGGCCATCCAATACTCCGACCCGTTAGGCGCCTTGTGTTTGCACTTTTCAAGTGCATCCACAAATCCGCCATATTCAGCATCTCCCATATCCACCCCTTCGGCCTAAATAGGGCCAAGATAATGATACCACAGTTAGATATAAAAACATCTCACTCTTCCATCACCCGGAACTATCTGGTACACTTTTGTCATGGGACTTCGAGAAGAACTCCAAAAAAGGATCGAAAGGAAGCAGCAGGAGATCCATGAGCTTCGCTTGCAAATCAGGGAGGCCGAGGCTTATATACAGGGGCTTCAAGATACCATCCGGCTGGTTCCCAAGGAAGCCTCCACCACACCCGCAGAAATATCACTCCGGCCGGGAACCTCAGTCTCCAAGAGCAGGGACGCCATCAAGGCGGCAGGTAAGCCTTTGCATATCACTGAGATACTAAGAGCCATTGGGCGTCCAGTGGATAAAAACAATCGTGTTGCACTGAGTGGAAGTTTGGCTGCATACGTGAGGAAGGGAGAAGTATTTGCCAGACCACTACCGAACACATTCAGTCTGCTAGAGCTTGGCCAAAATCACAAGAAACAGGCTGAGGAACCGCCGGAGAACTTCGGGTTGATAGAGGCCGACGATACGGAGAAAATAGATTTCGAATGATGGGGTTGTCCGTAGGAAGCCGGTGGCAACTCCCTCATGGCTCACCCCCGCAAAACCGAAGACTGTCTCGACGCCCTGAACCGGCTGCGCGACGAACTCCCCGCGCCAGCGGCCCGTGCCGAACTCGTCCGCTACCTCGCCCACAAATCCAATCAAGTTGTAGCCAAAGCCGCAAAGCTCGTCGCCGATTTCGAGCTGCACGACCTTGCCCCCGCGCTGGTGGACGCCTTCCATCGCTTCATGCGCGATCCTGCCACGACGGATCGGGGCTGCGCCGCGAAAACCGGAATCGTCCGGGCGCTCGAAGCCCTGGGCGCGGCCGAAGACGCGGTTTTTCTCGCCGGCATCCGCCACGTCCAAATGGAAGGCTCCTTCGGACCGCCCGTTGATACCGCGCCCGGGCTGCGCGCAGTCAGCGCCATGGGATTGGTTCACATGAACTATCCCGGCGCGGTGCTGGAGATCATCACCTTGCTCGTGGACCGCGAGCCCGACGCCCGTATCGGAGCGGTGCGCGCTTTGGCTTGGGCGGGCGGCCCGGAAGCCGTCCCCCTGCTGCGTCTCAAAGTGCTGCAGCCCGACCCCAGTGTCGACGTGATGGCCGAATGCTTCACCGCCCTGCTGGCGCTGGCGCCCGGCCAGTCGCTGGGCTTTGTCGCCGCTTATCTGGACGCGCCCGATCCCGCCATCGTGGAGTCCGCGGTCCTCGCGCTCGGAGAATCACGCCAACCCGCTGCCATCGAAGCGCTCAGGAGCAAGTGGGAGTGTTGCGCCATGGAGCCCCTGCGACGCGCCCTGCTCGCGGGCCTGGCGGTGGCTCGCGAGGAGAGCGCATTCGATTTCCTGTTTTCGCTGGTCGAGAATGCCAACGAGAAGACCGCAGGTGAAGCCCTCTCGGCGCTCGCTTTGTACCGACAGGATGACCGAATTCGCAGCCGTGTAGCCACGCTGGTCGCAGCGCACAAGAATAAGACCATAAAGCAGTTATTCGACACAGCCTTCGCCCTTCCGTAAAGCCGCGTTCTATTTCCACCGATATCTGAGCTAGCTAAGGGACCCACGTCCCGTTCGGCAAACCATGTTTGTACCAGCCGTCCACCCGGCGACGGGCGTGCGCCGCGTGCCGCGCCTGCTCGTCCCATCACTCTCGGACTGCCTGTTTCTAGCGATTCTGTTGTGGGCTTTTGCCTCCGGCAGCGGCTGGATCGTGCTGCTCGCCGATGGCGACACCGGGTGGCACATCCGAACCGGCGAATACATCCTGGACACGCGTTCGGTCCCGACGCAGGATTTATTTTCGTTCAGTAAAGCGGAACAACCCTGGTTCGCGTGGGAGTGGCTGGCGGATGTCGCATTCGCCCTGCTCCATCGCGGCTGGGGACTGAAAGGCGTGGTGGCATTCACCGGGCTGTCGCTTTCGCTGGCGGTGACGCTGCTCTATCGCTACATCCGGTGGCGCGGCGCCAACGTGCTGGCGGCGCTGTTCGCGACCCTGCTGGCGGCCGGCGCCTCGACCGTGCATTACCTGGCGCGGCCCCACATTTTCACCCTGCTGGGGCTGACGGTGACGCTCTGGATGCTGGAGCGGGACCAGCGTCGCCCCTCGCAAGCAATCTGGTGGCTGGTGCCGGTCATGGCGCTGTGGGCCAACCTGCATGGGGGATTTCTCGCCGGGATGGTGTGTCTCGCCCTCGTGACGACCGGCTGCGCCTGGAAAGCGGTTCTCGAACCCCCTGACACTCCCGGGCGCTTCCGCCCTACGCGGCGCTATAGCCTGCTCATCACGGCGTGTGCGCTTGGGACGCTGGTAAACCCGTACGGCTGGCGCCTGCATGAGCATATCGCGCGCTATCTGAGTTCGGACTGGATCCGGCAGGTGGTGGACGAGTTCCAGTCACCACGGTTCCGCTCGGAGAGCATGCTGCAATTCGAAGTCCTGCTCTTCGCTGGGCTAGCGCTGGCGCCTATTCTGTTTCGCGAGCGCCGGCTCTGGGAGTTGCTACTGATCGTGTTCTGGGCGCACGCGGCACTGGCTTCGGCGCGGCATGTGCCCTTGTACGTCATCGTGGCCGCGCCTACCTGCGCCTGCGCCGCCAGCCGGCTGTGGCTACTCTGGAGCCCCGGTTTCAGCCGTCGCTCGGCTGTCGGAGCCCTGCGCGGTTGCCTGCACGATTTCTCGGCGGCGCCGGAGCGGACCAGCCTCTGGGCCGTGGTCCCGGTCGTACTTCTGGCTGCGCTGCCCTGGCAGGGGCCGCATGATTTTCCGGCCAACAAATTCCCCGTGACGGCCATCGATCGTAATACCGCGGCGTTCGCGCCCGCCAGCGGCAAGCTGCCGCGCATCCTGACTTCCGATCAGTGGGCCGACTATCTCATCTACCGGTTCTACCCCCGGGTGCGGGTTTTTGTGGACGGCCGGAGCGACTTTTACGGCCCGGTAATCGGCCGCGAGTACCTGGATTTGATGAACGGAGCACCCGATTGGGAGAGGCTGGTCGGTGCCTACGGTTTTGATCTGGCGCTGGTTCCGCTCGAGTGGCCGCTGGCGCAACTGATGATGCGGCACCCGGGATGGCAGGTCCGCTACCTGGACCGGCAGGCGGTCGTCCTGGTAAGGAATTCTGAGATACGGCTAAACCAAAAGCCCGATTCCACCGAAAGAATACCAGGAGCCAAAGCCAGTGACGACTAAGCAGGCCACACGCCGGTCAGCGCAGCCAAAAGCAAAGAAACCGGAACGCCGCCCGCAGGATGCTTGGCGGCTGCCGTCGGGAGAGCGCCTGGCGGAATTCGCGCTGGCCTCGGGATTTCTGGCGCCCCCATTGATGGAAAACGGGCGGGAGCGAGCCTCTGGGGACAGGAAACCCTCATGACTGCGCAGGGCCTGGTCCTATTGGCCGTGGGGTGCGCGGCGGTGGCGGAAGATATCGCGCGACGGCGCATTTCGAACTGGATTTCGGGAGCCGCGATGGTCTCTGGCGTTGTTCTGCACTCCTGGCAGCAGGGTTGGCACGGCGCTGTCGTTGCGGTTCTGGGGGCAGCGTCGGGCTTGGCCGTTTTCCTCATTTTTTACCTGTGCAACGGCATGGGTGGCGGAGATGTGAAGTTGATGGCGGGATGCGGCAGCCTGCTCGGTCCGGGCGCGATTTTCTGCGCCGCGTGGATTGCGGCGGTGGTTGGCGGACTGATGGCCGGGGCCTATGCCGTCGCCCTGGCGGTGCGGGCGCGGCGCCGGCCCGGGGAGCAGAGTAGTGGCGAGCGTGGGCACACCGACGCGATTCCTTACGCGCCGGCCATTGTCGCAGGAGTATGGCTGGCGGAGCTGGCCCTGGGGTAACGACCGAACACAAAGAGTGAACTATGGATCGAAGATTCTTAATGGTTTTAGCGATGAGCATCGTGCTGGCGCTGGTCGTGTCCGCGGTGTTCTACCAGATGTCGGCCCGCGGCAGACCCAAGCCGGTCGAGCTGCGCGACCTGATAACGGCGGCCCAGCCCCTGCCGGTGGGCACAACCGTGAGGCGCGAAGAGCTGAAGATCACCAAGATGCCCGCCAGCCTGTTTCCGCGCGGCGGCTTCTCGAAGGTCGAAGAAGTGATCGACCGGCCGGTGGTGAGCAATATCCTTCTCGACGAGCCCGTGCTCGAAGGCCGCTTAGCGGCCCGGGGAAGCGGCCAGGGCCTGGCGCCCATCATCCCGCCGGGGATGCGCGCCGTATCGGTGCGGGTGAACGATGTGGTGGGTGTCGCCGGATTCGTATTGCCGGGCATGCGCGTGGATGTGTTGGTGACCGGACGTCCGCCGAAATTTGACGGGACCATCACGGCCACCGTCCTGCAGAACATCATCGTGCTGTCGGCGGGCACGACTCTCGAGCCGGAATCCCGCGGCAAGGCCATCAATACACCGGTCGTTACCCTGCTCGTGACACCCGAGCAGGCCGAGACCCTGACCCTCGCGGGCAATGAAGGCCGCATTCAACTAGTACTGCGAAACGGGATGGATCTAGCCACCGAACATACGCCCGGGCGCCAAACAGGGGATCTCTATGGCCTGCGGCCCGTCAAGGTGGACGTGCCCGTGAAAGCTGCGCCCCGGGTCGCGGTTGCCCATACGGCTCCTCCGCCTCCCCAACCGGCAGCGGTGCCCGATCAGGTGGTCGTCATCCGCGGCAACCAGCGCACGGTGGAAGCGGTGGGCGCCACGAAATCCGAAGGAGCGAAGTGAGATCGTCATGAATCGCAAGCATCCAGCAAGATCTGCAAGGGCGGCTTTCAGCCGCTGGCTGCCGGCCGTGACACTGGCCGTTGCCATGGCGTCCGGAGCGCCCGGAGCCGAGGAGATGAAGCTGAGCGTCGGCCGGAGCCTGGTGCTCGACCGGACCGCCGATGTGGCTCGTATCTCGATCAGCAATCCCGAGGTGGTGGACGCGGTGGCCGTCACCTTGCGTGAAATCCTGGTCAACGCCAAGGCGGCGGGGCTGTCTAGCCTGGTGATCTGGTCGAAGGCCGGTGACCGCACCATGTATATGGTCACCGTGGAAAGAGACCTCGAGCCGATTCGGCGGCTGCTGAAGGAGACCTTTCCCGAGGAAGCCATCGACGTACGGGCCGACCGCGACGCGCTGGCGCTGGTGGGGCGCGCGAGCAACCAGGGCGTAGCCGACCGGGCCATGGCGCTGATCGCTCCCATGGCGAAGACCGTGGTGAACAACCTGCAGGTCGTGCCGCCGGGCGCCGACAAGCAGATCGTGTTACGTGTGACATTCGCCGAAATCGACCGCAACGTGGCGAATAGCTTCGGCGTGAACCTGCTTTCCACGGGGGCGCTCAACACCTTCGGCAGCATCGGCACGCAGCAATTTTCAAGCGTTATTCCGAGCCCGGTAGCGGGGACGATTGGATCCGCCATTACCGGGAAATCCACCAGCTTCTCGCTGAGCGACGCGCTGAACATCTTCGCCTTTCGCCCTGACCTGAACCTGGGAGTGATCATCAAGGACCTGCAGACCAAGGGGCTGCTGCAGATCCTGGCGGAGCCAAACCTGGTGACGACCAATGGAAAGGAAGCCAGCTTCCTGGTAGGCGGCGAGTTTCCGGTGCCGGTGGTGCAAGGTGGCGCCAACGCCGGAGCCATCACCATTCAGTTCCGCGAGTTCGGCATCAAGCTCAATTTTCTGCCGCAGGTGACAGCCCACCATACCATCAAGATGCACGTCAAGCCCGAGGTCTCAACCATTGACCTGACCAACGCGGTTGTGTTTTCGGGCTTCACTATTCCGGCCCTCGCCACGCGCCGCATGGAAACCGATGTCGAACTGGGGGAGGGGCAGAGCTTCGTCATCGCCGGGCTGCTGGACGACCGGGTGACCGAAAACCTGTCGCAGGTGCCGGGGTTGGCGCAAATTCCGATTCTGGGGGCGTTATTCAAGAGCCGTTCGATAAGCCGAGCCAAGACCGAGCTGGTCGTGCTGGTGACACCGGAGAGCATCTATCCGTTGTCGCGCACGGATCCCAAGCCGCTGCCGTACATGCCCAGGGCGTTTCTGCCAGCAGATGAGACCAAGCCCGCGGCGGTCCCGGGCCCCGCCAAGAAATCCCCGGTGGAGGGACGCGCCCGCTGAGCGCCAGTCCGCATGCCAGCCCACCACTCCCAATCGGACAGTCCGGCCGGGCGCAAGCAGCTCACGGCGCTGGCTATCCTGCCCAACCGGAGTCTGGCGCAGCAGTTTCTGCGTGCGCTGCCGGAGAGCCGGGCTTTTCAGATCGTTGCGGAGTGGACCAGTTACCCCACCGCGGCCAAACTGGAAGCACAACTGCGCGACGGGCGGCCCCAGGTGGTGTTGCTGGACGTGTCTGCGAATCTTCCCCAGGCCACCGCGCTCATCGAAGCGGTTGCCAGCGGCGCCTTGCCGGTTCCGGTCATCGCGCTGCACGTTGCCAACGACGCCGGGGCGCTGCTCGAGTGCTTGCGGGCCGGTGCGGCGGAATTTCTTTACGCTCCCTTTACCGCCGAGCAGCAGTGCGAGACCGTAACGCGAATTGCCAGCTTGTTTCCCGGCGAGGACTGGACAGAAGCCCGCCGCGGAAGGCTGGTGACATTTGCCAGCGCCAAGCCGGGATCAGGCGCTTCGACGCTTGCCGCACATACGGCACTGGCCCTGCATGAAGTTACCGGACAGCGCATTCTGCTAGTGGATTTTGCGCTGTCGAGCGGCACCATGCGGCTGCTTTTCAAGCTGCCGGAAACCCCATCGCTGGCCGAGGCGTTGCACGGTGTCGAGGCCAATACGTTGCGCGCCACGCCTGAATCCTGGGCGCCCCTCATACAGCGCAAGGGCGGGGTCGACGTGCTGCCGTCGCCCGGAGGGCTGTCGGTCGGCTACCCGGACCCTTCTAAGTTGCGGAAGATCCTCGAGTGCGCGCGCCCCGTCTACGACTGGGTGATCGTGGACCTGCCCACGGTATTCGAGCGCCTCAGCCTGCTGATTTTGCCGGAATCAGAATACGGGTTTCTAGTGACCACCCCTGAATTGCCCAGCCTCCACCTGACGCGCAAAGCCGTATCGTTGCTGGCGCAGATCGGATTGAGCCTGGAGAACTTTCACGCGATCGTGAACCGCGCCGGAAGGGCCGATCACGTGACCCTGGAAGCCATGGCCAAGATTTTCCGGGCGCCGGTCTATGCAACCTTTCCCAACGATTACCTTTCCCTGCACAAGGCGTTGAGCGCCGGCCAGCCGATCGGGCCATGCGCGCTCGAGCGCGCTCTGTGGGAATTTGCCCAGACTATCTGTTCCCAGCCGCGTCGCGCCGAGGCGCCGGCAGCCGAGCCGTCTGTCGAAACAGCGGTCTGAAAACCAGTGCTTAAAGGACACCACCCATGCCGACCACGACCCAGGATGTGAAACCCGCCCAGGAGATGACCTGGGATCAGCGCTTGCTGCGCAACTCCGGGCGAAACAAGAACGTTCTCCGTCCCGAGTACCAGGAACTGAAGTTCACGCTGCACCGCAAGTTGCTCGACAAAATCAACCTGGAGGCGCTGGCCACCATCGATAACCAGAGAGTGCGCGGCGAAGTGCGGCAGGCGGTGATTTCACTGATCGACGGCGAACCGACTTTGCTTAGCTCGATCGAGCGGCAGCAGATCTCAGAAGAGGTTCTCGACGAGGTATTCGGCCTGGGGCCGCTCGAGCCGCTTCTGCAGGATCCTACCATTTCCGACATCCTGGTAAACGGCTACAAGCAGGTGTTCGTGGAGCGCAGAGGTCTGCTCGAGCCGACCAACGTTTGTTTCCGCGACAACGGACACTTGCTGCGCATCATCGACAAGATCGTCTCGCAGGTGGGACGGCGGGTGGATGAATCCAACCCCATGGTGGACGCGCGCCTGAGCGACGGCTCGCGCGTGAACGCCATCGTACCGCCGCTGGCCGTGGATGGCCCGCTGTTGTCGATCCGGCGTTTCGGCACCGACAAGCTCATGCCGGCGGACCTGGTGGAAAAAAAGGCCTTGATGCCGGGAATGATGGATCTGCTCGAGGCGGCGGTCAAGGCCAAGCTGAACATCGTCATCGCCGGCGGAACCGGCGCCGGGAAAACCACGCTGCTCAACGCGCTGTCGGCCTTCATTTCGCCCAAAGAGCGTATTGTCACCATAGAAGATGCGGCGGAGTTGCAGCTCAAACAGCCGCACCTGGCGCGGCTCGAGACCCGCCCGGCCAACCTGGAGGGCCAGGGGGCGGTGCGCCAGCGGCAACTGCTGGTCAACGCCTTG
>Ga0075426_10004168_pt1 | contig 10288 bp, 7 predicted proteins | sample SoiMethybrSBSTD5_FD_75304 | JGI IMG/M metagenome (GOLD analysis project Ga0075426, IMG submission 75304) | Bulk soil microbial communities from a Populus tree surrounding site in Tennessee, USA - Soil MetaG P. TD hybrid SBSTD5 | ecosystem: Environmental > Terrestrial > Soil > Tree plantation...
CTCCGAGCTTCTCGCGCGCGTACCGGACGACTTCCTGGACGAGGATCTCGGGGGCGGAGGCGCTCGCGGTCAGCCCCAGGACCCGCACGTCGTCGAGCCACTCGGCCCGGATGTCCTCCGCCCGCTCGATCAGATGCGACGGAACGCCCTGATCGCGGGCGACCTCGCAGAGCCGCAGCGAATTCGAGCTGTTCGGCGCGCCGAGAACCAGGAGGAGATCGACGAACGGCGCCATCGCCTTGACGGAGTCCTGCCGGTTCTGCGTCGCGTAGCAGATGTCGTCCTTCGCGGGGCGCGCGAGCTTCGGAAACCGCCGCTTCAGCACCTCGACGATGTCCCGCGTGTCGTCGAGCGAGAGCGTCGTCTGCGTCAGATAGGCGACGCGGTCGGGATCCGGAACCTCGACGCTCTCCGCTTCCTCCTTCGTTCCGACGAGGCGGATCGCGTCCGGCGCCTCGCCGAGAGTCCCGATGGTCTCGTCGTGGTCCTCGTGACCGATCAGGATGATCGTGTAGCCCAGGCGCGCGTACTGGATCGCCTCGAGGTGCACCTTGGTCACGAGCGGGCACGTCGCGTCGATCGTCTTGAGGCGCTTGCGTTGCGCGGACTCACGGACCTCGGGAGCCACGCCGTGGGCGGAGTAGATCAGCCAGGCGCCGTCCGGCACGTCGCTGACCGCTTCGACGAAATGCGCGCCCTTACTGCGCAGCTCGTCGACCACGTAGCGATTGTGGATGATCTCTTTGCGCACGTAGACCGGCCCGCGGCAGACCTCCAGAGCCTTCTCGACGACGTCGATCGCGCGGACCACGCCGGCGCAGAAGCCGCGGAGTCCCGCGACGAGGAGCTTCTCGATCCCGGGCTCCGCCGTCACCACGTCACCGTTTCCTTCACGACCCCGAGAGGACCTCCCGCCCGACCCGGTCCCTTGCGGACGCCGGACCGCCGCGCCAGGTCGGGGTAGAGCGTTAGCGCCGTCTCGACGACGCCGGCCGGGTCCAGCTTGAAGTTCGACCTCTGCAGCGGCGCGGGGCTGTGCTCGACGAACTGGTCCGGGATCGCGTGCACACGGACGCCCTCGGAGCTCTCGCCTTCGCGGTGGAGCGCCTCGAGAACCGCGCTGCCGAAGCCGCCCATCCCGAGGTGCTCCTCGAGCGTGAGCACCCGGGGCGCCGCCTCGCGCACGTGGCGGATGAGCTCGAGGTCGAGCGGCTTCGCGAAGCGCGCGTTGGCGACCCCGACGTCGATGCGCTGCTCTCCGAGGAGCCGCGCCGCCTCCTCCGCCACCGGGACCATGGAGCCGTAGGCGAGCAGGAAGAGATCGGCGCCTTCGCGGAGGATCTCTCCGCGTCCGATCGGCAGGGCCTGAAGCTTCTCGTCCAGAGGCACGCCGATACCCGCGCCGCGGGGATACCGAACCGTGAACGGGCGGCGGGACTCGATCGCGGTGTACAGCAGGTGCTGGAGCTCGTTCTCGTCCTTCGGCGCCGCGACCGTCATGTTCGGGATCCCGCGGGTGTACGCGACGTCGTAGATCCCCTGGTGGGTCTTTCCGTCGTCGCCGACGAGGCCCGCGCGGTCGACGCAGATCGTGACCGGAAGGCTCTGCAGGCAGACATCGTGGATGAGCTGGTCGTAGGAGCGCTGAAGGAAGGTCGAGTAGATCGCGACCACGGGCTTCAGGCCCTCGCGGGCCATCCCGGCCGCCATGATCACGGCGTGCTCTTCCGCGATCCCGACGTCGAACACCCGGTCGGGGAAGCGCTTCTTGACCTCGATCAACGCCGTGCCTTCGAGCATGGCGGCGCTGATCGCGACGATCTTCTCGTCCTTCTCCATCAGGGACGACACCGTCCTGGCGAACACCTGCGAGTACGTGTACCGGGGCGCCGAGCCCGGGGCGCCCGTGGGGGTCCCCGGCTGGTGGAACTTGCAGGGATTCTCCTCGGCGAGCGCGTAGCCGCGGCCCTTATGGGTCAGCGCGTGGATCACGACGGGAGTGCCGTCCGCCGACACCTCCCGCGCCCGGGCGAGCGCGTCGTCGAGCTCTCCGAAGTGGTGGCCGTCCACGGGACCGATGTAGTGGAACCCGAGCTCGTCCCAGATCAGGTTCGGGAAGAAGAGACCTTCCACGGAGTTCTTGAGCTTGCGCGCCAGCTTCCAGGCCTTGTTGCCCTTGGGAAGGCGCTTCACGAAGCGGTGCCCGGCGTCGACGAGCTTGCCGTAGGCCGGGTGGAGCTCGAACCGGTTCCGCCAGTGGGCCAGCCAGCCGACGTTCTCGGAGATCGACCAGCCGTTGTCGTTCAGCACCACGATCAGCCGCTTGGGCCGGACGTGCACGATGTTGTTGAGCGCCTCGTAGCTCGGCCCGGACGTGAGGGCTCCGTCCCCGACGACCACGACCACGTAGGGATCGCCGGCGGCTCCCTGCAGGGCCATCGAGACGCCGAGGCCGTACGAGAGGCCGGTCCCCGCGTGGCCGGCCGCGAGCGTGTCGTGGACGCTCTCGGTCGGCTCGGCGAAGCCGGAGAGCCCGCCGGGCGTCCGGATGGACGGGAAGCTCTCGCGCCGTCCGGTCACGAGCTTGTGCGTGTAGCACTGGTTGGACGTGTCCCAGACGAGCCGGTCCTTCGGGCTCCGGAAGGCCCGGTGGAGGGCGAGCGTCAGCTCCACCACGCCGAGGTTGGAGGCGAGATGACCCCCGGTCTGCGTGATCGTCTCGATGATGACTTCCCGGCACTCCTGCGCAATCCGCGAGAGCTGCGCATGGTCCAGGTCTCTCAAGTCTTCAGGCGCCTCGATGCTGTTGAGGAGCTTCATGGTGTTCGTGCTGTCCTCTCCCCGCCAATTACGCCGCCCCGTCGGGCCCGGTGCGTCGGGCCCCGGGCGCGGCAAAAAATGAAGTATACCAAGCCAAATCTCCTTGCCGTGATAGGGTTTACGGTTACGCCGGCCCGAGCCGCTCCCGGTCCCGGAGTCGCGCCGCGGCCGAAAAGAGGAGACTCCGACGGATGGAACGACTTCGCATCGGCTCGGAGGAGCACAAGGCGCTCTTCTGTCGCACCTTCATCGACACCCACGATCCCTTCCGCCCCGCGGAGCTCGTGTGGCCCGATCTCGACGCCGAGAGCCTCGGGCGGTTGAAGAGCCTTCCCGTCTGGAACGAGGCCGCGCGGACGGAGGCCGCCACGGCGGTCAAGGTGCTCGCCCTGGGGCGCATCGAGAGAGACCCGCTGCTCGCGGAGGCCATCCTCCTTCAGGGTTACGAGGAGTCCCGCCACTCCGAGGTCATCGGGCTCCTGACGCGGCGGTACGCGATTCCCGTGGCGGCCCACCCGGAGCCGGCGGAGCCGAAGGACCCGACCTGGGCTTTTCTGAGGACGGGTTATGGCGAATGTCTCGACTCGTTCTTCGCGTTTGGCCTCTTCGCTCTGGGCGTCAAGGCGGAGTTCGTCGCCGCGCCGATACTCAAGATCTTCGAGACGATCATGCAGGAGGAGGCCCGGCACATCCTGTTCATCGTGAACTGGGCCGCCTACCTGCGGGCCCGGAATCCGCTCCCGCTGCGTCCCGCATTCGACCTGAGGCGCGCCTGGAACGTGGCCGCGCAGGCTTTCGACCGGGTCCGGGGTGCCATGAAGATGTCCGGGAAGAACGGAGCCGCGGCCGGCGACGCCTCCCAGGACGGCTTCACCCTGAAGAGCCACACGGCCTTTTCGGACCTGTCGCTGCGCCAGTTCCTCGAGCAGTGTCTCTCCGAGAACGAGCGGAGGTTCGCGCGCTACGACGAGCGGCTCCTCAGGCCCCGGCTGGTCCCCGGCGCCGTGCGGACGTTTCTCAAGGTCCTGCCCCGCGGCCGCTCGGCCGACGCTTCGGGGACCGCCGCGGCCTGACGGTCCCGGCCCGGCCGGTTCCGCTCTGGTAGGCTCTCGCGCAACCGGAGACCGGACGCGCCGCCGCGGCCGGGCCAGAGATGAAGTCGCGCCGCCGCATCCTCTGCGTATTCCCCCGATACGCACGCTCGTTCGGCACCTTGCACCACGCCTACCCGCTGCGGAAGGTGCGCGCGTTCATGCCACCGCAGGGGCTGCTCGTGGTCGCCGCTGCGATTCCCTCCGAATGGCCCGTTCGTTTCGTGGACGAGAACGTCGCGCCGGTCTCGGACGAGGACCTCCAGTGGGCCGACGCCGTCTTCGTCACGGGCATGCACGTCCAGCGGGATCGGATCCGCGAGGTCAACGAACGCGCGCACCGCTTCGGAAAGCCAACCGTGCTCGGGGGTCCGTCGGCGTCCGCGTGCCCGGACTGGTACCCCGACTTCGACTTCCTTCACATCGGCGAGCTCGGGGACGGCACGAACGCGCTCTTCGCCCGCCTGGACGAGTCGGTCGAGCGGCCGGCAGAGCCGGTCCGATTCGTGACCGCGGAGCGGACTCCGCTCGCGAGCTTTCCCGTGCCGGCGTACCGTTTCATCGACCTCCGGCACTACTTCCTCGCGAGCGTCCAGTTCTCGTCGGGCTGCCCCTACCGCTGCGAGTTCTGCGACATCCCGGAGCTCTACGGAAGGAACCCGAGGCTCAAGACGCCGGAGCAGGTCTGCCGCGAGCTCGACGCGATCGTGGAGGCCGGCGCTTCCGGGGCCGTCTATTTCGTGGACGACAACTTCATCGCGAATCCCCGAGCCGCGGCGGGCCTGCTGCCTCACTTGATCGACTGGCAGCGGCGTCAGGGGTACCGGATCCGCTTCGCGTGCGAGGCGACCTTGAACATCGCTCAGGACCGGAAGATCCTGGAGCTCATGCGCGAGGCGGCGTTCCACACGGTGTTCGTCGGAATCGAGACGCCCGACGAGGAGTCGCTCCGCGGGATGTCGAAGGAGCAGAACCTGCGCGTGCCGATCCTCGAAGCCGTGCAGACGCTCAACTCCTACGGAATGGAGGTCGTGTCCGGGATCATCCTCGGGCTCGATCAGGACACCGAGCGCACGCCCGACGACATCCTCGCTTTCATCGAGGCGTCCAACATCCCGATGCTCACGATCAACCTCCTCTACGCGCTCCCCAAGACGCCCCTCTGGCGCCGTCTGGAAAAAGAGGGCCGGCTGCTCTCCGACGGAGCCGGCGGCAGCGAGTCCAACGTACGGTTTCTCCTGCCCCGCGAGACCGTGCGGGAAGGGTGGCAGCGCTGCGTCTCGAAGGCGAACGAGCCGGCGGCGCTCTACCGCCGGTTCGCGCACCAGATCGTCCACACGTACCCGAACCGGTTCGACTCCGGCCCGTACCAGCGGCTCCGACGATCGGACGTCCGCAACGGGCTCTCCCTCCTCGCGCGGATCCTCTGGCGGGTGGGGCTCCGTTCGGATTACCGGAGAGTCTTCTGGGGGATGGCCTGGCCGGCTCTCCGCCGCGGCGACATCGAGCCGATCATCCATGTCGGTCTGGTCGGGCACCACCTCATCCGTTTCGCGCGGGACTGCGAGGCGGGGATCGGCGAGTACTCGTTCTACGCGGAAGAGACGCGACGAACCGCGCCGCGATTCCGGCGCGCCGAAGCGGCGGGCGCCGTCTAGAGACGTCCGGGATTCCGGTCAGGCGGCGCCGGACTCCGGCACCGCGGGTCTTCCGGAATCCAGGGCGCTCTTGAGCTGCCGGGTCAGGAAGAAGACCTCCGGCCGGCTGATCTTCGACCCCGGACCGCGCTCCTCGATCCGGTCGAGGGACGCCCGCGCCAGCAGGACCGGCAGCGCCGTGAACTCGACGAGGCCCCGCGGCGCGCCGCAGCGCTGCAGGGCGTGAATGTAGTCCGCCGCGGTGCCCAGGTCGCGCCGGGCCAGCGCGAAGACGTCGGATCGGGGCACCGATGCGGGCAGGAACCGCCGGCCCTCGGAGGCGTCGACGGCCGAGTCCTTCAGGATGTTCACGAGCTGCAGCGCCTCCCCGAAGGTCGCGGCGCGCTCGCGGAGGAACGGCGCGATCGGCGCGAGGGCCGGGCGGTCCAGCAGGAAGAGCTCGGTCAGCATCTCGCCCACGATGCCCGCGACCGCGTAGCAGTAGGCGCGCAGGTCGTCGAGCCCCGAGAGAGTGAGCGCGCCGCCGTCGGAGCGCGCGACGAATCCGGCCATCCCCTGCGCCGAGCGGCCGACGTGGACGCGGACGGGCGCGGCCGCTTCCGGCCGCAGGGCGAAGAAGGACTCGAGGACGAATGGAGTCTCGGCGATCAGCCCGCGGTATCCCGCGTGCGGCGACGGGCCAGCCGCGCTCCAGCGCTCGGACACGCGCCGCGCCTCTTCGGGCGCCGGCTCGGCGAGCATCCGCTGGAAATCCGCGAGCGCCTCGATGCGCTTCCCGGGCTCCCAGTGCGACGCGTCCTCGAAGGTGTCGGCGATCCGGAAGAGGAGATACGCGATCATGACCTCGCGCCGGGTCGGCTCGGGCAGCACCGGAATCGACAGGGCGAAGGTGCGGCTCGTTCTTTCGAGGAGCTCTTCGAGAGACGTCATCGGTCAGCGCGAGAAGAACCGGTCGAGGAGAAAGGCCGAGAGCCGCTCGGCGCACCCCGAGAGACGGCGGCGCAGCTTCCAGAGAGCGGGGAAGGTGCCCGGACGGGCGAGCGCCCGCGCGACGACGGCACTCCGGCGGATCCCGCCATCCGCTCCGAGGCACCGGGGAAGATACTCGGGCAGCTCCTCGTCCGCCGCATCGGCAATCCCGCGGACGACGACGAACGGCACGCCAGCCGCGGCGGCCGCCTTCGCCCACGCCGTCGATTCCATGTCCACCGCGGCCGAGTCCTCGCCGGGAGCCGCGAGCGCCCGCTTGGCTGCGACCGAGACCACCGGCGTGCCCGTCGTGACCAGCGTCGCGGGAAGCGCGCCGCCCGCGGTCGCCCTCCGGAGCAGAATCTCGTCGGCGCGCGGCCCCTCGCCGGACCCGTTGCGCAGCTTCGAGGAGACGACGAGGTCGAGCGGCGCGAGGTTGGGCGTGATCGCGCCGGCGACGCCGATGCCGACGAGGACGGCCGGCCGATAGCGCTCGCAGAGCCGCGCCGCCCGGCTCGCCGCGTTGGATGGACCGTCGCCGGTCGACGCGAAGACGAGAGCCGGCGCGGTCCCCCGCGCCCGAAAGACCCGCCGGCCGTCGAGCCGCTCGACCGAGACCGCGAGCGCCCGCCGCAACGGCGCGAGCTCCTCCCCGAGAGCCGCGACGACGAGCGCCGCGACGTCAGGCGGCGGCATAACCCTTCTCACGAAAATACGAGACCGCTCGGGCGAGCGCCTCCTCGACGGGCGACTGCGGGAAGCCGAGCTCGCGCACCGCCTTCGACGCGTCGAAGAACATGCGGTGCCGCGACATCCGAACGCTCTCGAGCGACACCCGCGGAGGCCGTCCCGTCAGGTTTGCGACGAACGTCGCGGCGGCGGCGGCGGCCAGAGGGATCGCGTGCGGCAGCCGCACACGCGGGGAAGGCAGGCCCGTGACGCGGGCGAGCGCGTCGAAGATCTCCTTCAGCGTCAGGTTGCGGCTTCCCAGGATGTACTTCTCGCCGGCGCGCCCCTTCTCGGCCGCGAGCAGGTGCCCCCGCGCGACGTCCCGGACGTCCACGAGATTCAATCCCGTGTCGACGTACGCCGGGAGGCGCCGGTTCAGGAAGTCGACGATCATCTGTCCCGTCGGTGTCGGCCGAATGTCGAGCTCGCCGACGGGGGTCGAGGGATTCACGATGACGACCGGGAGGCCTCTCGCCGCCCAGGCCTCGGCCGCGCGCTCCGCGTCGAACTTGCTCCTCTTGTAATTTCCGATCACCGCGCGCCGAGCGACCGGCGTCGTCTCGTCCGCGGGCGCTCCGTTCGAGGAGAGGCCGAGCGCGCCCACGGAGCTCGTGTAGACGACGCGCGAGACGCCCGCGTCGGCCGCCGCCGACAGGAGATTTTCCGTTCCGATCACGTTCGTCCGGTGGAGCTCGCCCGGATCCCTCGACCAGAGACGATAGTCCGCGGCGCAGTGGTAGAGCGTCGAGATCCCTGCGACCGCCCGCGGAAGCGTGCGGGGGTCCGTCAGGTCGCCTTCGACCGTCTCGACCGGAAGGCCTGCAAGGTTGTCCCGGCGGCTCCCCGGGCGGACGAGACAGCGCACCTCCGAGCCGCGCGCGAGCAGCGCCCGGACCACGTGGGCACCGACGAAGCCGGTGCCGCCGGTGACCAGGTCCATGGAGGAAACCGGGCCGTCTACGCCGCGAGGTTCCAGGCGATCATGCGAACCATGTCGCCCGGACTCTTGGGGAGCTCCCTCACGACCGACGCCTCGAAGCCGGAGTGCATCGCGCAGTTGCGGCAGAGCGGATCCTGCCGCGACTCCCAGTACTCCCAGTCCGTACCGTTCCAGAACTGCTCGAAGGTGTCGGACCAGGTCTTCCCGATCAGGTAGCACGGCCCCTTCCAGCCGTTCGGCGTGTAGGTCACCGTGCTCCAGGGGGAGCACTTGTACTCGCGGAGCCCGGCGGCGAACTCGAGGAACATCGGGGTCGACGTCAGCTTGTACTTCTTCGAGATCTCGAGCACGCGGCGGAACTTCTGCTGCATCTCGGAGCGCGTCAGGAAGATGTCGGCGTTCACGGATTCGTAGTGGTAGCCCGGCGAGACCAGCATTCCGTCGACGCCGAGGCGCGTCAGCAGATCGCAGAGCTCCTCGACCTCGTCCATGTCGGTCTCTTTGAAGATCGTGGTATTCGCCATGACGTGGTGGCCGAGCCGGATCCCCTCACGGATCATCGCGACGGCCTTGTCGAAGACGCCTTCGCGGTCGCAGACGTAGTCGTGCGTCTTCTTCATCCCGTCGAGATGCACGTTGATCATCAGCCGCTTGTGGGGCGGAACGACGCCGTAGACCCTCTCGTCGAGAAGGAGCCCGTTGGTGCAGAGATAGATCTGGCGCCGGCGGCGGATGATCTCGGAGACGAGCTCCGGAAGCTCCGGGTAGATCGTCGGCTCGCCGCCGCAGATCGACACGACCGGCGCCTCCGAGACGTCCACGGCCGCGAGGCACTTCTCGATCGGGAGGCGGTCCTTCAGCTTTCCGGTGTGGCGCTCGATCGCGCAGCCGATGCAGGCCAGGTTGCAGGTGTAGAGGGGCTCGAGCATCAGCACGAACGGGTAGCGCTTGCGCCCCTGGAACGCGTTGCGCACCTGGTGCTGGATCGTGTCCGTCATGATGTGGACCGGGAATCGCATCAACTCACTCCTCGCGCGGCTGCGACCCGGCCGCCCGGAACGCCGGCGCGCTTGCGGAAGCGCCCGGGCTCGATGGGGCAGCCGCATCCCGGTAGAGCGATAGGGCCCACAACGGGAAATACGTCGCGTAGAGATGATACCGGAGATAGAAGACCTTCGGGAACCCGGTGCCCGTCCAGTAGTCGTCCCGCCACGAGCCGTCGTACTGCTGTGTGCGCAGGAGATACGACACTCCGCGGGAAACGGCCTCGGTGGTCCAGTCGCCGCCGGCGAAGAGGGCCATGAGCGCCCAGGCGGTCTGCGACGGCGTGCTCGGGCCGATCCCCTTCCGGGACGGATCGTCGTAGGACAGCGGCAGCTCGCCCCAGCCGCCGTCCGCGTTCTGGCGGGAGCGGATCCAATCCAGGGCGCGGCGGAATCGCGGATCCGCGAGGTTCTCGCCGGCCCGCATCAGACCCCTCGCCGCGAGCCACGTGCCGTACAGGTAATTGCAGCCCCACCGGCCGTACCACGTCCCGTCCGCCGCCTGCCGCGATTCCAGGAACGCGACGGCCTTCCGCACCGGAGGGCTCTGCGGCGGATCGCCGAGATCGCGGAGGGCCTCGATGGCGCGCCCGGTGATGTCCTCGCAGCTCGGATCGATCATCGCGTTGTGGTCGGCGAACGGGATGAACGTCCAGATCTCGTTGTCGCAGCCTTTGTCGAAAGCGCCCCAGCCGCCGTCCGAGTTCTGCATCGAGACGAGCCACGCGCGTCCTCTCTCGACGGAGGCGCGGCGCTCCTCCTCTTCGCCGGGATCCGGGAATCGGACCCCCGCGAGGGCGGCGAGCACCTCGGCGGTGTCGTCCGTGTCGGGGTAGGGCTCGTTGGCGTACTCGAAGTACCAGCCGCCCGGCTGCCCTTCCGCATTGCGCCGCTTCCAGTCCCCGACGGAGCGAACCTCGCGCTCGATCAGCCACCGCGCGGCGTTGCAAAGAGCGGGATCGTCCGGCCGGAGACCGGACGCCCGTAGACCGACGATCGCGAGCGCGGTGTCCCAGACCGGCGAGAAGCAGGGCTGGA
>Ga0075426_10004169_pt1 | contig 10288 bp, 7 predicted proteins | sample SoiMethybrSBSTD5_FD_75304 | JGI IMG/M metagenome (GOLD analysis project Ga0075426, IMG submission 75304) | Bulk soil microbial communities from a Populus tree surrounding site in Tennessee, USA - Soil MetaG P. TD hybrid SBSTD5 | ecosystem: Environmental > Terrestrial > Soil > Tree plantation...
GCAAAAAGGTTCCGCCTTGTCGCATTGAACGCAGACAACCGGCCCGCGCGCCATGGGTGCCTCCACAAAAACTGTACCTGAGCGGCTAGCGACGGAGCAAGGCAAAGGTAGAGCGAGTGGCGCTCGTCGTTTACGGTGCTGGCTGACTATTTCGTCGATTCGAGTTCTTCGGCCATCGTCAGGAGTTTGGTGACGGTATTCCAGTTTCGGCCGGTTCCGGGCGTGACGCACAGCTTTTCGACGGCGCGCCACGGCAGTTTGGATTTTCCCATGCCGTCTGGGAAATAGATGTAGAGTTCGCGCTTGGCTGGAATCAATTCTTCCGCGTTGAGCGGCAGCTTCTTCAGTTCTATTGCCGCGTCTCGACTCAGCTCTTCATGGAGAAAATAGACAAGCAGTTTGGCGGGCGGAACGTCGGAGCGTTTGGCGAACGGATTCGCGGCGACGACATCGCGAAGATCTTTCGCGGTTCGAAGCAGAACACCGGGCGTAACTTTGAAGCGCTTCTCGATGGCTGTCTGAATTTTCTTGCCGAGCAATTTCAAGTCCGTGTTGTCCGTGCGAAAGACGACATTGCCGCTCTGCACGTAGGTTTGCACGTCGCGAAACTTTAGCGACTCGTACAACGATTTCAGGTCGGCCATCTTGATCACAGCATGACCACCGACATTGATTGCGCGAAGAAGCGAAATAACGACTGGCATGGCCAGATTATAGCGCGCTGGAACTGCGGAATAATTCGCACGCCCCGAAATGTCCGCTTCTTTGACGCACTTTGGAGCGCGTGCTACCATGAATTTCTGCCCGAGCGAGTGGGATGGACTCAGTCACATCTTCTACCCAAACTGAACTCCGCAGGACGCCGCTGAATGCGCTGCATCGGAAGCTTGGCGCGAAAATGGTTAATTTCGGCGGCTGGGATATGCCCGTCGAGTACCCGTCGAGCGGCGGCCTGATGGCTGAACACAAGGCGGTGCGCGGCGGCGTCGGGATGTTCGACGTCAGCCATATGGGCGACATCCGCATCCACACTGGAAAGACTCCCGGCGGCGCACTCGCCGCAGTTCAGCACCTCTGCATGAATGACGCCTCGAAGCTGGCGATTGGGCAGGCGCAATACTCTGCGATGCTCTACCCACAAGGAACTTTTGTAGACGACGTGATTGTGCATCGGCTCGGCGATGACGATTTTCTGCTGGTGATTAATGCCGGAACACGCGAGAAGGACATTCAGTGGGTTCGCCAGAACACGTCCTCGTTTGACTGCACGGTCGAAGACCTGAGTGACGCATACACACAGCTGGCGATTCAGGGGCCGCGCGCGGTGGACGTTTTGCAGAAGCTGGTGAATACCAGTCTTGCGCCAATTAAGAATTATTGGTTCACTCACGGAACGGTCTGCGGACTGCCGAACCGGTTGATTGCTCGCACGGGTTATACGGGTGAAGATGGATTTGAGATTTATGTCCCGAGTGACGTTGCGACGAGCGTGACTGTATGGGGTGCAGTGATTGAAGCGGGGCGTGAATTTGGAATTGTTCCCTGCGGACTCGGCGCACGCAACACGCTGCGGCTGGAAGCGAAGATGGCGCTGTACGAACATGAAATCAGCGATTCCATCAATGTGTGGGAAGCTGGGCTTGACCGCTACTGCAAAATGGAAAAGGGCGACTTCGTTGGCAGGTCTGCGCTGGCAAAAGCGAGCGCCGCGGGACTAAAACGCACGCTGGTGGGCATCGAAACAGTCGAACGCGGCATCGCCCGCGACGGTTATAAGGTGTTCGATTCTGCGGGAGAAGAAATCGGCGTCGTGACGAGCGGGTCTCCTTCCCCGACGTTGTGCAAGAACATTGCGCTGGCGTATGTGCCGCCAGAATTTGCCGCTGTGGGAACCCTGCTTTGCGTGGAGGTTCGCTCGCAGCGAATCAAGGCACAAGTGGTGCCGACGCCGTTTTACAAACGACCGAAGAAAATTGCTCCGCAGGCAGCTAGTACCGCATAGAATTTCGAAAAGGAAAATCAAGGAGAAGTCCAAATGGGATACCCGGCGAATTTCCGTTACACGAAAGAGCATGAGTGGGTGAAGGTGGATGGCGGCACTGCGACAATCGGCATCACCGACTACGCGCAGGGCGAGCTGGGCGACGTTGTGTTTGTCGAACTTCCGAAAATCGGCGCGAAGCTCGAAACAGGCAAGTCGTTCGGCAATGTCGAATCGGTGAAAGCCGTTAGCGAAATTTATGCACCGGCAAGTGGAGAGGTGACCGAAGCCAATGCTGAGCTCACCAGCAAACCGGAATTGCTTAATTCCGACCCGCACGGTGCGGGGTGGCTCGTCAAAGTGAAACTCGCGAACGCGACGGAACTGAACAGCTTGATGGATGGTCCGGCATACGAAGCCTACATCGCGCAGAAGGGCAAGGAAGCCTCGGCCTGATGCGTTACCTCCCCAAAAGCCCCGCTGAAAGGCAACAAATGCTTTCGGCGATCGGCGCAAAATCCATCGATGAACTTTTCGAATGTATTCCGGAACGTTACCGCTTGCGCGAAGCGCTGAAGCTGCCTGCGGCGCATTCTGAAGCCGAAGTTATTTCGTACTTCCAAACCCGTGCGAAAGAAAATTCTGTTGGCTACACGAGCTTTCTCGGCGCCGGCGTTTACAACCACCTGCGGTCTGTAATCACTGATACGATTCTGCTGCGCGGCGAATTTCTTACTTCTTACACGCCGTACCAGGCCGAAATCACACAAGGTACGCTGCAGGCCATCTTTGAGTTTCAAACGTTGATGTGCCAGCTTACCGGCCAGGAAGTCGCAAATGCCTCGATGTACGACGGTTCAACCGCAACGACGGAAGCGGTGTTGATGGCGGAGCGGCTAACCGGACGGCGGCGCGTGCTCGTCGCTAAATCGTTGCACCCAGAATACCGTGACGTGTTGAAGACGTACGCGAAGAACTCGGGATTGACGGTCGAAGAAATTCCCTACGGCGCAGATGGAAAATTAGATAGCAAGGCGCTGCAGACAACGTTGAAAGACGACGTCGCCGCCGTTGTTGTGCAATCTCCTAATTTCTTCGGTGTCATCGAGGATGTCGCGGCCGACGCGGACGCGGTGCACAACGCTGGCGCGCTGCTGGTTGTCGCCATCGCGGAAGGTGTTTCGCTGGGCGCGCTGAAGCCACCCGCAGAAGCGGACATCGTCGCAATGGAAGGCCAGAGCTTCGGTCTTGCGCCAAGTTACGGCGGCCCATTCGTGGGCGTGATTGCATCGCGGGACAAATTTGTTCGCCAGATGCCGGGCCGGCTAGCCGGACAAACGACTGACACAGAAGGGCGTCGCGGATTTGTGCTGACGCTTGCTACTCGCGAACAACACATTCGCCGCGAGAAGGCGACATCGAATATTTGTACAAATCAAGCGCTCTGCGCGCTGGCGGCAACCGTTCATTTGACGCTTCTCGGCAAGGAAGGTTTGCGCGAGATGGCACACCAGAATCTGTCGAAAGCTCGATTCGCCCTGAGCGAACTTGAGAAAATTCCCGGCGTGAAGCGAAAGTTCGATGCGCCATTCTTCAATGAATTCACGATCGGGCTGCCGCGCTCAGCGCGCATGGTAAATGCCGAGCTGTTGAAAGAAAAAATCGTCGGGCCACTTTCACTCGGGTCGCTCTATCCAGAGCTGACAAAAACGGCCCTGGTCTGCGTCACCGAAACAACGACTCGCGGTGAAATCGAGCGTTTCGCCGCCGCAATTCGCCGCGCTCTGGAACGGCCCTTATGAACAGCAGGATCAACAAAGCGACGCGGCACACTTCGCAAAACGAAGGCGTGATTTTTGAGAAATCGTCGCCGGGAAAGCGCGCATTCGAATTGCCGCCTCTCGATGTGCCTTCCGCGAATGCGGCCGCTGAACTCGGCCAACACCATCGCGCCGACGGCGTCGCTGGATTCCCCGAAGTGAGCGAAATCGAAGTCGTTCGCCACTTCACGCGCCTTTCGACCTGGAACTACGCAATCGACCTGGGCATGTATCCACTCGGATCCTGCACGATGAAGTACAACCCTCGCGTCAATGAATTCGTCGCGCGGCTCGATGGAATTGCGTCGGAACATCCTTATCAGCCGGATGAACTTTCGCAAGGCTGCCTGAAAATTCTGCAGCTTCTGGAAAAGTGCTTGCTTGAAATCACCGGCATGGATGCGATCACGCTTCAGCCCGCCGCGGGCGCACAAGGCGAACTTACTGGCCTTCTACTCATCCGCGCGTATCTGGAACGGCAAGGCAATCCGCGCAAAAAAGTTTTGATCCCGGATTCGGCTCACGGCACGAACCCTGCGACGGCAATCATCGCCGGCTACGAAGTGGAAAACATCAAGAGCGAATCGCACGGGCAGATCGACGTCGAAAAACTTCGCGAACTCGTGACAGAAGATGTCGCCGCGCTGATGATCACGAATCCTTCGACGCTCGGCATTTTCGAAGAACGCATTCCGGAAATCGCTGCAATCCTTCACGCCAAAGGCGCCTTGCTTTACATGGACGGCGCAAACATGAATGCGCTCACGGGCATCACGCGGCCGGGCGATCTCGGCGTCGATGTAATGCACCTGAACCTTCACAAGACTTTTTCCACGCCGCACGGCGGCGGTGGTCCCGGCGCAGGCCCCGTGGCGATGAAGAAAATCCTCGAGCCGTTCAAGCCCGTGCCGGTACTCGTCGAAAAAGAAGGCGGCAAGCTCGCTCTCGATTCGCGCCGCCCAGATTCGATTGGAAAAGTTCGCGCATTCACCGGCAATTTCGGCGTTTTGGTTCGCGCACTCGCGTACATTCTTGCGTACGGTCCCGGCGTTCGACAGGCGACAGAAGACGCCGTGCTCAATGCCAATTACATCCGAAAAGGATTAGAGGGCGTATTCGATCTGCCTTATTTCCTGCCCTCGCTGCATGAGGTCGTTTTCAGCGACGCGATTCAGAAGCGCAACGGCATCAATACGATGGACATCGCTAAGCGTTTGATCGATTACGGCTTTCATCCATACACGACGGCGTTTCCTCTCATCGTTCCGGGTGCGCTGATGATCGAACCGACTGAATCTGAGTCGAAAGAAGAGTGTGACCTCTTCATCGAAGCGATGAAGTCTATTGCGGAAGAAGCGGCGAAAACTCCCGACGTCGTGAAGAATGCGCCGCATACCACGCGGGTTCGGCGTCTCGATGAAGTTGGCGCCGCGCGCAAGCCCATCCTCCGGTGGACGGCCGGTGCGGCTACGAAAGCCGCTCGCTAACCTTGCTCGTGCGTTCAGTAAACTCTGTTCCCTACAAGGGCACGGTGCGCCGCTGAAACCCTGTTTAGGCGCTGTATCGCTGTTAAACTGACGGTTAGTTTTATTACTGATTGTCCAGACCTCAATGAACGCCGCCCTCGACGCATGGTTGCCCAAATCTGTACTCCTGCTCCGGAACTACGACCGCCACAAATTCGTATCTGACCTCATCGCCGGCGTCACAGTGGGCCTTGTCGCGCTCCCACTTGCGATGGCGTTCGCGATCTCGTCGGGTCTATCACCGCAAGCCGGCCTTTATTGCGCCGTCGTCACGGGATTTTTGATTTCCGCGCTAGGCGGTTCGAAAACGCAGATCGGAGGCCCAACGGGAGCGTTCGTCGTGGTTGTCGCGGGAATCGTCGCGAAGCACGGCGTTGACGGCCTGTTCGTGTGCACGATGATGGCCGGCGTGCTGCTCCTCTTGCTCGGCGCGACCGGCATGGGCACCGCCGTCAAATATTTCCCTCGACCGGTGGTCGTGGGTTTCACCAACGGCATTGCCATTCTGATCGCGAGCACGCAAATCCGCGATTTGTTCGGCCTCCGCATGGACGCAGTGCCAAGCGATTTCTTCCATCGTATGGCCGCGTTGGGCCGTTCGTTCTCCACCCTTAATTGGCGAGCAACGCTTCTCGCCGGCGTTTCGCTCGCCATCATGATTCTCTGCTTGAAGTTCGCCCGTAAAGTTCCGGGCGCTATCGTCGTGTGCTTCGGGGCAACGGCGGCTGTCGCCGCGCTGAATCTCAACGTTGAAACGATTGGCTCGCGCTTCGGTGGCATTCCAAGCGGCCTGCCGCACATTTCCGTGCCTACGCTTCATTACGACACGATGCGCCAGCTATTTTCCGCAGCCTTTACCGTGGCGATGCTCGGCGCAATCGAGTCGCTCATGTCTGCCGTCGTATCCGACAAAATGTCTAACGACAAACACAATCCTAACGTTGAGTTGATGGCGCAAGGCGTCGCCAATATTTTGTCGCCCCTGTTCGGGGGCCTGCCCGCGACAGGAGCCATCGCCCGCACAGCAACAAACGTTCGCGCCGGCGCGAAAACGCCTGTCGCCGGAATGATTCACGCTCTCACTCTTCTCGCAATTCTGATTTTCGCCGCGCCGCTCGTCAAAAACGTGCCATTGTCCGCGCTCGCTGCCATTCTGCTGATGGTTGCGTACAACATGGGCGATTGGGAGGAGATTCCAGAAATTCTCAAGCTCAGCGCCGCGGATATTGCGGTTTGGCTTCTCACGTTGACGCTCACCGTCGTGACAGATCTCACTTTCGCGGTGGAAGTCGGCATGGTTCTCGCTGCGCTCACCTTCATTCGCAAAGTCTCTCGAACAACGACCGTCGCGCGCGTCACGCAGGATTACGTCGAAGACAGCCGGATCCACGTCCTGCAGGGCAAAGATATTCCGTCGTACGCCGCCGTGTTTCGCGTACACGGACCGTTTCTTTTTGGCGCCACGGACAAATTTGACGAAATCTTTCGCGGCATGAGCAAGTTGCCGCCGATCGTGATCTTGCGCCTGCGCAATATGACTGCCATCGACGCCACGGGTCTCGGCGCTATTCGCGATCTTGCCGACGAAGTTCACTCCACCGGCAGGACGTTGCTTCTTTGCGGGGCGCGCGAACAACCTTCGCAGTTGATGCAGCAGGCAGAGTTCGAACGCCACGTCGGCAAAGAAAATATTGTCGCGAGCATAAATGATGCGATCCGGCGTTCGAACGAACTGTATTCGTCCCAATACGCCTCAGACGCCCGCTGGCAGGCCCTGACCGAACCGCTTTCTTAAAACATATTCACGCTCCGTTCACCCCCGCGATACTCGTTGTTCTTCTGCCTGTAACACGTCCCGCCTAGCGTTATCACCCGTGTACAGCTTCTAGGCGGTGGTGTCCAAAAAAGGAGAATGGATTTGAAACTACGATTCGCAATTCTTGCGCTGAGTCTTTGTGTGCTCGGCGCTATTCAGCCCGCTTCCCTCCGTGCCAACGACGCGCTCGACAACGGAAAAATCAAGCACGTGTTGTTGATCAGCGTGGACGGCCTTCATGCACTCGACGTTTCGAATTATGTCGCCGCCCATCCGGGTTCCGCTTTCGCCGAACTGAGCCGCCACGGCATCACTTACTCGAACGCCCGCACCCCCGCAAACTCCGACTCTTTTCCGGGACTGCTCGCACTCATCACTGGCGGTTCGCCAATTAGCCACGGTCTTTTCTACGATGTCAGCTACGACCGCGAAATCTTCGACCCAACGAATACCACCTGCTCGGGGCAGCCGGGCAACATGATGGTGTTCGACGAAACCATCGACAAATACTCGGGCACTCCGCCCGTTTCGTTAAACGTAATCGACCCGACTACACTGCCCAACCATCTCGTCAACGGCCAGTGTGTGCGCCTGTTTCCACACGAAGCGATGCGCGCGAATACGATCTTCGAAGTTGTGCGCGCGTCCGGTGGACGCACCGCATGGGCGGACAAACATCCCGCCTACGACATCGCAAATGGCCCATCTGGACACGGAGTCAACGACCTGTTCACGCCGGAAATTACGAACAACAACGGCTTCGACGCCACTGTCAGCGTCGTTTGCACGGCGCAGAACGACCAAATCAAAGTTCAGGCAATCCTCAACGAAATTCATGGCCTGACGCACGACGGCAAGCCGGCTCACGTGCCGGCGGTATTTGGCATGAATTTCCAGGCCGTGAGCGTTGGACAGAAATTGGCGACTGACAACAAAGACGGAAGCTGCACCGCGGACACTGATCCCACCATCAACAAGCAGCCGGGCGGCTATCTTGACGGTGCGGGGACGCCCAGCGTGGTTCTGTCCTACGGCTTGAAAAAGACTGACGACGCGCTGTGGAGCATGATCAACGCGCTGAAGCAGCAGAATCTGTACGACTCGACGCTGGTCATTGTGACGGCCAAGCACGGTCAGTCGCCGATCAACCCAGTCAAAGTCAACAAGCCGGGCCACTTTGCCGATCTCGTCGCCGCGTTGCCGGACGGCGGCACTAATCCTGCCGCTCTAACCATCGCCAGCGCCGCGGCATGCAGCACGGGCGCGTGCGGCTTCGTGCAAGACGATGACATCGCACTTCTTTGGCTGCCCGATCAGACCCAGACACCTGCAGTCGCGGCGTATCTCAACGCGAATGCCAATGCGCTCTTCATTGACGAAGTCCTCGCCGGAGAAGAAATCAAACTCAAATTCCGCGACCCCTTGAAGAATAGCCGCACGCCGGACATTCTGGTGCAACCAATCTACGGAACGATCTACACCGGCTCAAGTAAGAAGAACGCCGAGCATGGCGGCTTCAGTTTCGGCGACACGAACGTCGGCTTGATGGTTGCAAACCCGGCGATCGCTCCACAGGTTGTCAAGACGCCGGTTGCCACTTCGCAGGTTGCGCCGTCGATCCTTCGTGCGCTCAGCCTGGAAACGGAAGCGCTCGACGCTGTTCGCAAAGAAGGCACAGTCGTCCTGCCCTTCCTCTTCGACGGCGGGACTTCCGACGACAACTAAGCGCTGGCAGGCAGCAAAAGAGAAAGGCGACTGTCTCGACAGTCGCCTTTTTGCTGGCAAGAAGTTCGCCGAATCGTTCTATTTAAATCGAACGCTGTCCAGAATGTCTCCAAATGCTTTGTTGTAGTCGCGGAATTCCGCGGTCGGGGCCGTGCAGACGAAATACGCGAGGCCCTCGGGCCGCACCACCGTAATAATCCAGTCTGTCTCTTCTCCGCCCGCGGGAGAGTCATTGCTCAAATAAGTCGAAAGCGCGGGTTGGCCATTGAGCCGAACTCGTGACGATTGCCGCGTCACCTTCATATTCGGATTCGATTGCTGCAGGCCCGAAATGAGCTGCTGAGTGGCCGAATCCAGCGCTGTCGCTGCTTCGGCATTTTGCAGCGGTGACGTTCCCAACGTCAGTCCATAAGCCAACGCTCCGTGCCCGCTGCTATCGTTGCCGACACCACCATCCGGCGCAAACGCCGGGTTATTGTCATCGCCGTATTTCTTCCAATTGCCGGGAACTTTGAGCGTGTATCCCGAAAGCTGATACGTCGAATAATTGCTCGACGGCGGTTGCGGCTTCGAGATCGTGCCTCCGGCGACGGTGCCGCCCGGCGCGGCCTTCTTCACGATCGGGAGATTCATCACTTCGCGCTTCGCCGCTTCAAACTCCTGCGAATCGCGTCGCGCATTCGGTGGTGTTCCGCCAAGCTTTTCGATTTCCTGGTCCACGCGCTCCACGCGATGATCGGGACTCGGATGGTCCGAAAAAAACTCCGGTGGATTCTTTCCTTTCGACTCCGCTTCCAACTTCTCAAAAAACTGTGCCATCGCTCGGGGGTCGTAGCCGGAGTCGTACAAAACCTGTGTACCACTTACGTCGGCTTGCGTTTCCGCGGTACGCGAGTAGCGCAAAAGCACTCCGCCCGCGGCGAATGCGCCAAGCTGTTGCATCAGCGCCCCGCTGACTCCGCCGCCAAACAATCCGCCGACGATGCCCAGTCCGCCCTGGGTTAGCTCGGCCTTGCTCGCCTGATTTGTGCCGTGACGCAGCGCCACATGCGAAAGTTCGTGTGCCATCACGCCGGCGAGTTGCGCTTCATTATCCGCCGCTTCGATCGCTCCGCGATTCACGAACACATAGCCACCGGGCAGCGCGAAAGCGTTAATCGCGCGATCATTCACACAATGAAACTCCCAGGGATACTGCGCGCCATGAGTGTCCAGATGCGCCACGAGTTTCATGCCCAGCTCGGTCAGATAAGCATCCACCTTCGGCGCATTACAAAGCGGCAACTGTCTTTCCGCCTGCACCGCATTTTGTTTCCCAACCGCGATGTCTTGCTGCACGGAAAACATGTTCCAGCCTGGTTTCAATTGAGTCCGTTGGGCGAAGGCTCCGGGCGCGACCAATAGGGCCAGACCGGCGCAG
>Ga0075426_10004171_pt1 | contig 10284 bp, 8 predicted proteins | sample SoiMethybrSBSTD5_FD_75304 | JGI IMG/M metagenome (GOLD analysis project Ga0075426, IMG submission 75304) | Bulk soil microbial communities from a Populus tree surrounding site in Tennessee, USA - Soil MetaG P. TD hybrid SBSTD5 | ecosystem: Environmental > Terrestrial > Soil > Tree plantation...
CTGCTCCAGGACGCCGACATGCTTCTTCATGCCCGTGAGGGTCATGTGGAACTTCTCGGCAAGGTCCGTGATCGAAGCGTCTGCCCGCCCGAGCTGCTCCAGAACGCCGCGTCGGGTGGCGTCCGAGAGCGCGGCGAATGAGGCATCGAAGCTGGTTCGGGTATACTGAACCATGTGGTTCAGTATATACTACACGGATTGGCGGCGTGCAAGGGGAGCTAGCGCGCGCTGCGTCGCCGGCCGACTTCACTTCCAAGTCGATCTCATTTCGATGCAGATTCGATCGACTCGGCGATCCCCAGGCCCTTGGGGCGACAGCGTGATTCCGATCGTACGCGGCGTTTAGCTCGCGGCTTTACAGTTGGATCGAAGTCACGGTCGGATCCGGTTGTGACTTATATGTGACCGGAACATACCCTCGAAAAGTGGTCGGGGCGACTGGATTCGAACCAGCGACCCCCTGCGCCCAAGGCAGGTGCGCTACCAGGCTGCGCTACGCCCCGACTCGTCAAGAATACTCTGAAAAACGCGCGAAAGGTCATGAAGCCCTCCGCCGCCGCGCCGGTGTGGCACTCTGTGTGGCACCCTCCGCGGCGCCTCCCGGCGACGGCAGGCGAATCTGGCGCGCTCTCGCAATGATATCCGCGTCCACGACGTGCGCGTAGTGGCGTTCGGTGATCGATACGGACGAGTGGCCGAGCAGTTTACTGAGCACGTAGATGTCGCCGCCCGCCTGAAGAAATCGCGTCGCGAAGGTGTGACGCAGCGTGTGAGGCGACAGGTGGGGGATGCCGAGACGCCTCGCCGCTCGCGCAAGCACGTCGCGGAAATGCTGCGGATTCATCGTCCACAGCTTGCCCTCGGTTTCGATCTGAACTCTTGCCGCTACGATCGACTCGGGCGTGAGCATCGGGACGGTTCTGACTTTGTCGAACTTGCCGTGGAAGCGGACTGTGACCGCTGCCAGGTCCACGTGCGCTGTTCGCACCTCTTCGAGGCGACCGCCCGTTCCGAGAGCAAAGTCGACGAACCGTGCCATCTTCAGGCTGACGGCAGCCTTGAGACGTGGCTCCTCGTCGAGCGAAAGCACACGGTCGCGTGATTCGTAGCCCTCGCGGTCGATGCTACGCCACGGATTCGACGTGAGAATTCCCTCCTCGATCGCCTGCTGCCAAATCGCCTGGTGCGTCGCGATATCACGGGTGACCGTTCCCTCAGCGACCGGCGGCAGCGACACCGTGCGCTTTTCACCGCTCTTCTTGACGTAGGTTTTCGAGCGCAGCTGCGTGCGGCGCTTGTTCACCCACGCTTGGCACATCGACTTGGTCACGTCGGCGATCGCCTTGTCGCCCATTTCCGCGATGAGCGCGAGAATCGCGGCCTTGTCGCGTCGCTGCGTTCCGCGCGCTTTCCTCGGTGTATATGTGCGCAGGTACGTCAGTAGCCATTGCTTGACCGTCGTGATGTTCCTCCATCCGTACTTCGCGGACAGGATGTCGTTCTCGATTTCGACGGCGCGGCGATTTGCTGCCTCGCGATTGTCCTTGGAGAATCCCGTCGAGATCCGGTAGCGCCTGCCCTTCACCTTCTTCTCGAACGTCCAGATGTTCCCGCGGAGACGAAGACTTGGGTGCATTGCCATTGTTCCTACCCTGCTTTCCCTGAATCATCCAGCGGTCGATGTCTTCGCGGTCCAGCCAGATGCGGCGCCCTCGTCGAATGAACCGCAGCTGCCCACGCTCGACGAGGTGGTAAACAGCAGCCGCCGTCGAGCACACGTACTGAGCGGCCGCGTCGACGTCGAGCCAACGAGGCTCGATCTGAAGTTGTGAAGTACCCATCGTGCCCATGTTTCACCTGATCGTGTCGAAGGTGTCGTCATCTCATGTCGCTGATCTCGTGTGTTGGTGTCGCGAAGGCCGGCTGTCGATTGGCCGTTGCGACGTCAGCGTCAACTACTGCCATGTGTGACGGTCTATTATGGCAATAATTGACACAACGGTCCGACAAGGATATAGTCGATTTCGCACACGATCAATAGGTTTTCCGGGAGTCCCAGATGGCAGTCGATCGTGAGGTTCTAGCTCGAGAACTTCGGGCCGCTCGAGAAAACTCCGGGATCAGCCAGCAGGTGGCGGCCGAACGGACCGGTCTCTCGAGGACAGTGATCGCGCAGATTGAGCTGGGGAACCGACCCGTGTCCGCCGACGAACTCGCAAGGCTCGCAGCCGTCTACCGGCGGCTCGTGGTCGACCTGCTGGGTGAGCCACTGGAAGAGGATGACGTCCTTATCACTCTCTTGGATCTTGCCCCTGAACTCGTCGAGCCGAAGTTCAAGACGCACGTTCGGCAGTTCCTCGTTCTGTGCCGCGAAGCGATGGCGATCGAGGCCGCGCTCGGCTGGTCTCCTCGTCAGCCCCCGCCGCAGTACGACATTGCGGCACCTCGGAACGCCGTGGAAGCGATTGAGCAGGGAGAGCGAATTGCCGCTCAGGAACGTCAGCGTATCGGCATGGGCCCAGCGTTGCCCGTGGAGAACGTCTCTGCTTTGGCCTATTCGCAAGGTGTTCGAATCTTCGCCGCCGATCTCCCCGACAACGTAACCGGACTGGCCGTTCACCATCGTTCGATCCGGCCGGCGCTTCTCGTGAATCGCCGGCACGGTGCGTCAGCGCGCCGACTCTCGTTGGCACACGAGTACGCACACGCGCTCTTCGATCGAAAGGTGAGCGTGACGAAGCGCGAGAACTCGGACGAGCTGACCGAAAAACGAGCGAACGCGTTCGCCGCCGCTTTGCTGACGCCGCGTCTTGGCGTTGAGGAATCGTTGGCCGGTCTCAACAAAGGATGGCCGAGCCGGCGGACGCACGTCGTCTTTGCGGTCGCGACCGGCGAAGCTGCCCGGGCGGAGGTGAGGTCGACGCCGGGATCGCAAGTCGTCGGGTACCACGACGTCGCCACCGTGGCCCGTAAGTTCGGTGTTCCCTACGGCGCCGTGGTGTACCGGCTGCTCGCTCTCGGGATGATCACAGAAGCGGACACCAAGGATCTCCTCGGCGACAAGAGTCAAGCCGCGGCCGGACGCTTCGAGGCGCTCTTCGGTGCCGAGCGGCAAGCCGGTCGATCCCGTAGCGCCGGCACCGTCGAGTCTTTAGATACGTTCGATCTGAAGGCGGAGGTCGTCCACCTCGCGGTGGAGGCCTATCGCCGACAGGTCATCAAGAAGGACCGCCTCAGTTCTCTCGCGAAGGAACTCGAGCTCCCCGACCTATCCGACGCCCAGCTCCTCGAGCTCGCCGAAGCTGCCCGCTGAGTGCGGCTGCTGATTATGCGGTGCTGACGCACCGGCTGAAAGTGACACGTCACCCCGTTTCGGGTGCTGCACAGGAACGGCGGTTCCCCGATAGGAACCATGCGAATTGTTCAAGATTCGTGGCCCTCGCTGGATTCGGTTCCTCTATGGGAACCGCAGATAACCACGTTCGACGGTGCGCAGTCTCGCGCGCCACGCTGCAAGGAGTCGTCGCATGGCATCGCGACGGACCAAGTCCATCGGCACGAAAGTCACGCCCGAGGAGTACGCGCGCATTCAAACGCTCGCCGGTGAACAGCCGGTCAGCGAATGGGTGCGCAGCGCCCTCCTGAAGGCGGCAGACCCGCCGGCCGGTGACGCGACGCTGCTTGCCGAAGTGCTCGCCCTGCGCACCATCTTGCTCAACCTGCACTTCCATCTCTGCAGCGGCACGACCGTCACCGCGGAAACGATGCAACGCCTGATCGAGCGTGCTGACCAGGACAAGCAACAGCAAGCCGAGGCGCGGCTGGCTGCATCAGGACGGAGGGACCTGTGAGCTATGAATGGGGCCGCGCGCCCGAAGCGGGCCGATGGCAACGGGCCGTGCCGATCTGGCTGATGAGCGTGATCCTCGTGGTCGTCGCCAGCGGTGGCGGAACGTGGTGGGTCCGTCAGACGGTCGTCTGGACGCCGCTGCAACAGTTCTACCTGTCTGCGTACGTACGGAGTGCGCTGGCAAGTTCGCTCGCGCTTCGGACCGGTCGATATCGCCTACTCCTCATGGAGAACCGCCGCGGCGGCACCCGACTGGCGATCGACGACGAGGTCATCCCGATGTCGACATCCACGGGCGAGGCGACGTTCGCGCTCTCCGAGCTCGCGCGACAGGCTCGTACGGGCCGGCTCGTGTGGCGCGATTCCGTTGTGGATCACGCCCGTCTCCACACCGATTTGGAAGTGTGGATCTATGGCAATCAGACCCTGACGGACCTTGCGCGGCCGTCGCTTTTCACGGCTCTCGGCGTCTTGATCCTCGGCCTCCTGGTCGCGATCCCGAAGGATGTCCAGTGGTCACGCTCGCGTCGCCACGGTCGCCGCCTGAAGAGGCCCGAGCTGGTGACCGTCCGCCGGTTCAATCGGCGGACGCGCGCGAACGGCATCCGGTTCGTGCAGATGCCGCGTCTCCCGGCCAGGCTGCTGGGTGTCCGGCCGGTGCTCAAGATCCCGCGCGCGATCGAGTCGAGCCACCTGCTCGTTATGGGTGACTCCGGAACCGGGAAGTCCGTGCTGATTCGACAGATGCTTCAACAGCTCGAAGACCGCGGCGACACGGCCATCGTGTACGACCCGGCGCTGGAATACACGCCGCAGTTCTACACGCCAGAACGTGGAGACGTGATCTTGAATCCTATCGATGCCCGGTCCCCGTATTGGAGTCCCGGCGACGAGCTCCGGCACGAAGCCGAAGCGCTCACGCTGGCCACGTCGCTCTTTCCCGATCGGGCGAACGAGAACCCGTTCTTCACCGAAGGTCCGCGGCGCATCTTCGCGCACCTGCTCACGTTCCGGCCGACCGCCGAAGAACTGGCGTCATGGCTGTGTCATGACGACGAGCTCGATCGCCGTGTGCAGGCGACGCCGTACGCCTCGATCATCGACCGGCAGGCGCCTGCGCAGCGGAGCGGCGTCCTGGCTGCGCTCAACATGGTCGCCGACACGCTGAAGCTGCTTCCGCGCGAGTCGGAGACGACCAGGCGCTGGAGTGCGGAATCGTGGGCTCGCAGCCGGTGCGGATGGCTGTTTCTCACGAGCACACCCGAGACGCGCACCCGTCTCGTGCCGTTGACGAGCCTCTGGCTCGACATGCTGGTGTTGCGGCTGATGAACCGCGGCCAACCCGGTCATCGACCGGTGTGGTTCGTCCTCGACGAGCTCGCCAGCTTGCAGCGGCTCCCGCAGCTCCACACGGCTGTGACAGAGAATCGGAAATCGAATAACCCGGTGGTGCTCGGCTTCCAGGGACGGAGCCAGCTCGAGACGCGCTACGGCCACGACGCCGAGGCGATGCTCTCGCAGCCCGCGACCAAGATATTCCTTCGCACGAGCGAGCCCCACGCGGCGAAGTGGATCTCAGACACGATCGGTGAAGTTGAGATCGAGCGCATGCGTGAGAGCCGGTCGAAAGGGAAGCACGGTCAACGGAGCTTCGGCCTGGAACGGCAAGTCGAGCCGCTGGTCATGCCGAGCGAAATCAGCGGGCTCCCGTCCCTACGGGGCTACCTGAAACTTGAGAACCTGGTCGTTCGGCTGCACTCTCCATTTCTCGATTTGCCGGCACGGCATCCGGCGTTCGTTGAACGGTCGATCGTCGAGACGAAGCGCCGGCCGACGGTCGCCGCAACAGCCGCTAGACCGCTTGCACCGGTCATTCAGTCGCTAGTCCCCGAGACGGTCATCGCTCACGAACGGCCGTCGTCTCCGGCTGCGGGACAACAACCGTTCTTCCAATAGCGCACGGCCATGCTCACGATCTCGAAGCCTTTGAGCGCCGGGCAGGCTCGTCGCTATCACGAAGAAGAATTCCAGAACGGGCGTGAGAACTACTACAGCGAAGGCGAACTGATTCGTGGCCAGTGGCACGGACAGCTCGCGGATCCGTGGGGCCTGACCGGCGAGGTTCGTGAGGAGCACTTCGCGCGGCTCGCCGAGGGGCAGCATCCGGTGACGGGCGAACAACTCGTCCGCCACCAGACCGCCCGCGAGACGAAGAACGCCCGTGGAGAGACCGTCACCACGATGGAGCATCGTGCCGGGTGGGACGCGACGTTCTCCGCACCGAAGAGCGTATCGATTACCGCCCTGGTCGGCGGCGATGACAGAGTGCGCGAGGCTCACCGCGAGAGTGTGCGCGTCGCGCTCAACGAGCTGGAGCCGTACGTGCAGGCTCGACTCGGCGGCAACCGTCGACCGGAAACGACCGGTAAGTTCGTCGCGGCGCTCTTCGAACACGACAGCGCGCGGCCAGTGAACGGTTACGCCGCGCCGCAACTCCACACGCACGCCGTCGTCTTCAACCTGACCGAAACCGCCGATGGTACCGTTCGCCCGCTTCAGCCACGCGAGCTGTACCGCACGCAGCAGTACGCGACCGCGGTGTACCGTTCCGAACTGGCGGCGCGATTGACCGCGCTGGGGTACGAGGTCGAACGCGGTCGCAGCGGTCAGCCCGAGATCGCCGGCTACTCCCGTGAGTACCTCGATGCCTCGAGCCCTCGTCGTCAGCAGATCGAAGCCTACCTCGCCGAGGCGGATCGAACCGGCGCGGCTGCCGCGCAGATCGCGGCGCACCAGACACGCGACGCCAAGCTGGACGTCTCTCACGAGGAGATGCAGCGGCGACACTTGGAACTCGCGGAGCAGTTTGGGAACCAGCCGTCTAAGGTCGTGGAAGCCGTTGAACACGAGCGCGCGCATCACCTGGAGCACGAACGTGAGCCGGCGGACGTCGCGCGGGAGGCCGTTACGTTCGCGCGCGATCGCAACCTGGAACGTGAAGCCGTCGTGGAAGAGCGCGCCATCCTGCGCGACGCGCTCCAGCGTTCGCTCGGCGAAGGGCGCGTCGATAACATCAAGGAGGAGGTCAATCGCCGGATCGAGCGGGGCGAATTTCTCGACGTACCGCACGAATCAGGCACGCCGGGACGTTCGTTCACGACGCCAGCCATGATGCAGCTCGAGCAGGAAACGATTGACTCGATGCGGGCCGGCCAGGGCCAGTATTCGGAGCTCGCGACCGAACGTACACGAGAAGCGATCGCCGGCGACTACTCCTATCTCAATCAAAGCCAGCGCACCGCAGTCGAGGAGATTCTGGCCAGCCGCGACCAGGTCACGGCGCTCGAAGGCGCCGCCGGCTCAGGCAAGACGACGGCGCTCGCAGCGGTTCGGGATGCGGCCGAACGCGAGGGCTACCAGGTCGAAGGGTTTGCGCCGACGTCGCGGGCGGCGCACAAGCTCGCGGAGGCCGGCATCGAATCGGCCACACTGCAGCGGCATCTCGCGCGCGGCGACTCGGAATCATCAGCCGCCGATCAAAAGCACTTGTACGTTGTGGATGAATCCAGTCTCGCGAGCACGAAGCAGATGCACACGTTTCTGGAGCGCCTGGGGCCGGAGGACCGGGTGCTGCTCGTCGGTGACGTTCGCCAGCACGAGGCCGTCGACGCGGGTCGACCCTATCACCAGCTCCAGGAGGCGGGTGTCCGCACCGCGCATCTGGACGAAATCGTGCGGCAGCGCGATCCCGAGTTGAAGGCCGTTGTCGAACAGCTGTCGCGTGGCGAGGTTTCGAGTGCCGTCGAACGTCTCGATCGGCAAGGGCGCGTGCACGAAATCGGTCCACGCGAAGAGCGCCTCGACGCCATCGCGAACGAATACGTCAAGGACCCGCACTCGACGCTCGTCGTATCACCGGACAACCAGTCGCGCCAGGTCCTCAACGACGTTATCCATCGCGCGATGCAGCACGACGGACAAATCGGTCGCGACGAGCATCAGACAACCGTGCTCTCGCCGCGCCAGGAGATCACCGGAGCGGATCGGCAATGCGCGGAGAGGTACGAGGAAGGTGATGTGGTTCGTTACAGCCGCGGCAGCAAGGCCTTGGGCATCGAGGCCGGCGACTACGCACGCGTCGAGCAAGTAGACGCGAAGGCCAACCAGGTCACGGTCAAGACCGATGACGACCGCCGGCTGAGTTATGACCCGCGGCGGCTGCAAGGCGTCACGCTCTATCGAGAGACGGAGCGCGCCTTTGCCGCGGGCGATCGGGTGCAGATGACCGCTCCCGATCGCGAGCGCGGCGTCCCGAACCGGGAGCTCGGCACCGTCGAGCGCGTCGACAGGGCGGGGCGCATCGACGTGCAGTGGGATTCCGGTCGAACGTCATCCTTCGAGCCAAGCGAGCGCCGCCACTTGGATTACGGGTACGCCGTTACAAGCCACAGCAGCCAGGGGCAGACTGCGGGTCGCGTCCTGGTGCATGTCGACACGAAACGCGCGAGCGAGAAGCTGGTCAATCAACGCTTGGCTTACGTCGCCGTCTCGCGTGGCCAGTACGACGCGCGGATCTACACCGACGACAAGGTGCGGCTCGGACGTGCGCTCGATCGCGACGTGTCGCATCGGTCAGCGTTGGAACAGATGTATGGGTCACCACCCTCAAGTCGCAGTGCCAACCACGAATCACGGGAGAGGAGCGTCAATCAGACGATGGAGATCCGTCGTTGACGGAGTACGTCGCTCCGACCAGAGATTGTGCGGAAGCGCTTGGACGGTTCAAGGGTCCGCTTCGCCGCTCCATGAATCGTTCGTCGCGCCCTTGATCCGTCCGGCGCGCTTTCGCGGTCGGCATTTATCGGAGCGACGCCAACTGTGACGTCATCGAGGCGTGAACGCGAGGTGCAGACCACTCAGAGAACAGGAAAGGAGGATGCGACTCGTAAACCCGAAGGATCAGAGTTACGTCCGTTCGGTAATGGAGAATCTGCCAGAGAGCGACGAGCGGCTCCTGCCAGGCTTCGGACCTGGTCAGGGAATCATCAGCGGGCAGGCCGTCCGATTTCCACTTCTCGGCCCTGCTGATGAAGTCCTCGTCCATTTCGGCCGCGGCAAATTTCTATTCTCTATCTCGGCGGCTATGACCACCTTACGCAGAGCACGATCGTGTCGATCCTGATGGAGTCGCAGGCCCGAGTGCTAGTTCTCGGATTCACCTTCGACGAGGATCTCGTCGGCTCGCGAACCATTCAACGATTTGAGCAGCGGCAAACCTGCGTGTTGCATTAAAGCGCGAGCCCATGCCTGGCCAGACTCGTCCAACGTTAGCTGGCGGCGCGAAGCGACAGCTCGAAATGGAGGCCCTCTTCTCTCTGAAGGTGCTGAATGACTTCGAACAGATTTCGCGCCTGCGGATTGCCGCTCGGACCGAGCATTCTCATCAGGCTCTTCGCGGGCCGCTTCGTTCGGCGGCTCAGCTCGTCGAACCCGATCGTCGCGTTGATGTAGTCGCGAAGGATCGCCTTTCCGGTGTCGAGATCCCCGGCTAGAAGGGATTCGACGCCTTCCCGCAGCAGCTCCTTCCGGTACTTCCGATCGGCTCGCAGCCGTGCCTGCACCGTTTCCTTGAACTCTCGCGTCAGAGGCATTTCACTTCTCCCGCGTTCTCCGCTTCTTGTAATCGGCCCATCGCTCCCGGGCGCTCGCGATGTCGCGATCCTGGCGCTTCTTCGTCCCGCCGCCGAGCAAAATCACAATAGCGTCGCCGTTTTTGCCGAAGTAGACCCGATATCCCGACCCGAAATCGATGCGGTACTCGAACACGCCGGCACCGACGCCTTTGACGCTCGAGAAGTTGCCCAGCTCCAGTCGGCGAACCGCGGTGGTCACCTTCGCGGCTGCGGCGGCGTCGAGAGTCTGAAACCAGCCCGCGAACGGACTCGATCCGCTGTGGTCGAGGTACTCGAGGACCGTCACCGTTCATATGGTAACATACACGTTACCATTATCTGAAGGAATCGCGAGGTGGCGAGCTTGGCGCCGAACAGGCGATCGAACACGTCACAATTCGAGCGACTGGCCGCCATTGGCGCGATCGCCAATGTCAGGCACCAGGCTGGCGACGCCGTCCTGGCCCTGATCGGCACCGGTACTCGTGTCGCATGCCGACAGCGTCACGAGCGCGGCGTTCAGACGGAGCTCAAGTATCTCTCGTGCTTGGAGCAGTCCGTCTTCCGCGCCTGACGGCCGCAGGACGATCGCAGAACGCGCAGGGAATTTCGTGCTCATGATCCCGTGTGCCGCTAGATGAATAACTCTATAGTCGGATACGCGACCTGCCTTCAGCGCCTCCTCGGTCGCCTCATCTCTGACCAACACACGCGAGGCGCGCTCGCCGAAAGCGGTACCGACAAATCGAGCTTCTTCAGTCG
>Ga0075426_10004173_pt1 | contig 10280 bp, 8 predicted proteins | sample SoiMethybrSBSTD5_FD_75304 | JGI IMG/M metagenome (GOLD analysis project Ga0075426, IMG submission 75304) | Bulk soil microbial communities from a Populus tree surrounding site in Tennessee, USA - Soil MetaG P. TD hybrid SBSTD5 | ecosystem: Environmental > Terrestrial > Soil > Tree plantation...
GACCTTCTCACTGAGCAGCCGCGCCGCAAGTTCGACAAGCAGGTGGTAGGCACGCGCATGGATGGGCTGATCGAAAGCGCGCGCGAAGTGCTCGCCATCAACAACCGCATCGTCGACCGCGAAGTGGCCCGCCTGCGCCTCAAGGCCGAGCAGGCGCAGCGCGGGCTCATCGTGCTCACGCTGTTGTCGACGGCCGTCGCGCTAACCATCGCGCTCGCGTTGACAAGGTACATAGCGCGGCCGATTTCCGAGATCGACGGCGCGATCCGCCAGCTTGGCGGGGCGGATTTTTCCAAGCCGATCGCCGTGCGCGGGCCCGAGGACCTGCGCTATCTCGGCAGGCGGCTCGACTGGCTGCGAAGGCGGCTCGATGAATTCGAGACGCAGAAGAACCGCTTCCTGCGCCACGTCTCGCACGAGCTGAAAACGCCATTGACCGCGCTGCGCGAAGGCGCGGAGCTCCTCTACGACCAGGTGGCCGGTCCGCTCGCGCCGACACAGGCGCAGGTGGTCTCGATCATGCGCGACAACAGCGTCAAGCTGCAGCGCCTGATCGAGGAGCTGCTCGATTACCAGCGCGCGCTGCACGCCGCGGCGTCGCTCGAAGTGCGACCGATCTCGCTCGATGAAGTGGTGCGCGAGGCGGCGCGCTCGCACGAGCTCGCGGCGCAGGCGAAAGGCCTGCGCCTGACGATCGATGCGCATTCGACGACCCTCGAAGCCGATCCGCAAAAGCTGCGCTCGATCGTCGATAATCTCATCTCGAACGCGGTCAAGTTCACGCCCAGCGGCGGCACGATCGCGGTGCGCGCGCGCTCGGCGGGCGGCGAAGCGGTGATCGAAGTGCTCGACACCGGCCCCGGCGTGCCGCTGGAAGAGCGCGAGTCGATCTTCAACTTGTTCTTCCGCGGCCGCAGCAAGGCCGCCGAAGGCGGGCGCGTCAAAGGCTCGGGCCTCGGCCTTGCCATCGCGCGTGAATTCGTGGAAGCCCACGGCGGCCAGATCGCCGTCGTGGGCGACGGGGCGGGTGGTCACTTCCGCGTTACGCTGCCGCGCCGTTCGGCGCGTGCACTGGCCGACGCCGCGTAACGACGCCCGGGCCAGAATCTTGCGGTTATCTGAGAGGGGAATAGCGAGAGATGAGCGGTGAGAATCCCACGGTCCTCCTCGTCGACGACGACAAGGACCTGCTGCAGCTGATCGCCATGCGGCTCACGGCCGCGGGCTACGACGTGACGGCGGTGGAGTCCGGAGAAGCGGCCCTCGCCAGCCTTGCCGTGTCGCGGCCGCAAACCGTGATCACGGACCTGCGCATGCAGGGCATGGACGGCATGGCGCTCTTCGATGCGATCCATCGCGATTCGCCGTCGCTCCCGGTCGTCATCCTCACCGCGCACGGCACGATTCCGGAAGCCGTTTCGGCCACGCGCCGTGGCGTCTTCTCGTTCTTGACGAAGCCCTTCGAGCCCAAGGTGCTGCTCGACACCGTCGCGGAGGCGATGCGCCTTTCTTCGCCGCCGACCGGCGAGCGCGAGAGCTGGAGGGGCGAAATCATCACGCGCTCTTCCGCCATGGAAGATCTGCTCGCGCAGGCGCGCCGCGTTGCCGCGTCGGACGCGAGCGTGTGCATCTTCGGCCAGAGCGGCACCGGTAAAGAGCTGCTCGCGCGCGCGATCCATCGCGCAAGCTCGCGGCGCGACGCGCCGTTCATCGCCGTTAACTGCGGCGCGATTCCCGAGGGTTTGCTCGAGTCGGAGCTCTTCGGCCACAAGAAAGGCTCGTTCACCGGCGCGGTCGCCGATCGGCGCGGCCTCTTCCAGGCCGCGACCGCCGGCACGCTCTTCCTCGACGAGGTGGGCGACATGCCGCTCACGCTGCAGGTGAAGCTCTTGCGCGCGCTCGAAGAGCGCAAGATCCGTCCCGTCGGCTCGCACGAGTCGCACGACATCGACGTGCGCGTCATTTCGGCGACGCATCGCAAGCTCGAGGAGCGCATCGCCTCAGGTGAGTTCCGCGAGGATTTGTACTACCGCCTGAACGTGGTGAAGCTCTACATCCCCGCGCTCTCCGAGCGCCGGGAGGACATCCCGCTGATCGCCAACCACGCGCTCACCAAGCTCGCCGAGCGCTACCGTCGCGGCCGGCTGCAATTCTCGCCCGAGGCGATGGAAGTTCTGGTCTCGGCACCGTGGCCGGGCAACGTGCGCCAGCTCCTGAACGTCGTCGAGCAGGCGGTTGCGCTCTCGACGACCGAGGTGATCCCGGAGTCGCTCGTGCGCCAGGCGCTCGATGTCGCGGACACCGCGCTCACGCCACTGGATGAGGCGCGCAAGGCGTTCGAGCGCGACTATCTCGTGCGCATCCTCAAGATCACCGGCGGCAATGTCACCAAGGCGGCGCGCCTCGCCGGGCGTAATCGCACCGAGTTCTACCGGCTGCTCGAGCGCCACTCGCTCGAGCCCGGCATGTTCAAGGGTTCAGGCCACAAGGAGAAGGCGACCGCATGAGCAGGCTTTTCACCTTCCTCGCAGCATTCACTCTCGCCGCGAGCGCTTGGGCGCAGCAGCAGCTCGCGCCGAACGAGCTCGTGCAGAAGATCACCGACGAAGTGCTCGCCGCCGTGAAGAGCGACAAGGAGCTCGCCGCCGGCGACAAGCAGAAGGCGGTCAAGCTCGCCGAGGAGAAGGTGCTGCCCTATGTCGACTTCGAGCACGCGACGCGCCTTGCGGTCGGGCGCGCCTGGCGCGAAGCGAGCCCGGAGCAGAAGAAGCGCCTGGTCACCGAGTTCCGCAACATGCTGGTGCGCACCTATTCGAACGCGATCGGCACCTACCAGGGGCAAACGCTCAAGGTGCTGCCCTCGCGCGGCAAGGCCGATCCCGAGGAGACCATCGTTCGCACGCAGTTCGTGCGCCCGGGCGGCCAGCCGCTGCCGATCGATTTCTCGATGCACCAGACGCCGGAGGGCTGGAAGGTCTACGACATCACGGTCGAAGGCGTGAGCCTGGTGTTGACCTATCGCTCGGAGTTCGACGCCATCGTCAAGCAGCAGGGCATCGACGGCCTGATCAAGGCGCTCGCGACCAAGAACATCCCCGCCGCCGCGGTCGGCGGCACGACGAGCGAAAAGCAATCGGGTAAGAAGTAGCGGCGCTACGCAGCGCCTGGCCGGCGCTCGAGCAGGTTGCCGATGCAGCGAATCAGCGTTTCCGCGTCGACCGGCTTTCCGACATGCGCATTGAAGCCGGCGAGCAACGCCCGCTGCCGGTCTTCCGGCCGCGCGAACGCCGTGAGCGCGAGCGCTGGAATGGAACGCGCGCCCGACTCGAGATCGCGAATCTTGCGCATCAAGCTGTAACCGTCTTCGCTCGGCATGCCGATGTCGGAGACGAGCACATCGGGCCGCTCGCTTTTGACGATCTCCAGAGCCGCTCGCGCGTTGTTCGCGCTGAGCACGCGCCCCTCGGCCTCTTGAACGGCGCGGCTCATCATCGCGAGGGAGTCCTCGTCGTCCTCCACGAGCAGCACCTTGACGTCCTTGAGCGGGCGCAGCGGCGCATGATCCGCGGCGCGCGGCGCCTCGACCGCCTGGAGGATCGGCAAGGTGAAATTGAACGTGGCGCCTTGGCCCAGGCCCGCGCTGTGCGCGCTCAGGTGGCCGCCATGGCCCTCGATGATGTATTTCGCGATGGACAGGCCGATGCCCATGCCGCCCTGCCGGCGGGTGGTCGAGCTGTCGGCTTGCTTGAAGCGATCGAAGATATGCGGCAGGAAGTCCGACGCGATGCCCATGCCCTGGTCGGCGACGCTGACGGCGACTTGCGAGCCCGCGCGGCGCGCGCGAATCTGCACCCGGCCTTCCGGGTCGGAGAACTTGATCGCGTTCGAGAGCAGGTTGCGCACCACCTGGCAGAGGCGATTGTGATCGGCTTGCACGACCTCGTTCGAGCGCTCGATGTAGGCGAGTGTCACGCATCGCGCGGCGGCGACCGGGCGCAGTTCGTCGAGCACTTCCTCGATGCAGGCGCTGATCGAGAGGGGCTTCATGTCGAAGACCAGCTTGCCGGCGGCAATGCGCGAGAGGTCGAGCAGGTCGTCGATCAGCCGCGCCTGCGCGCGCGCGTTGCGCTCGAGAACTTGGTAGGCGTTCTGCACGTCGGCTTCGCTTTTGACCGCGCCCATGCGCAACAGGTTGACCCAGCCAAGGATGGCTTGCAGCGGCGTGCGCAGCTCATGCGAGAGCGTCGCCAGGAACTCCTCGCGCAGGCGGCTCGCGCGCTCGGCTTCCAGCCGCGCCGCGCGCTCTTCCTCGAGCAACAGGTCGACGCGCCGGCGCAGCTGCGCCTGTGAGACGACGTTCTTCGCCGCCGTCGCCAGGCGATTGAACTCGCCGCGGCGCTTGATGACGTAATCGGCGGCGCCATGGCGCAAGGCGCGCGCCGCGATCTCTTCGCTGCCGGTATTGGTGAACATGATGACCGGCACGCCCGGCAGGCCCTTTGCCGCCTGGTCGAGAATGTCGATGCCCGTCGTCCAGCGAAGCGCGTAATCGGTGACCACCAGATCGACCGGCTGGGAAAACGCGCGCGCGAGCGCCTGCGCATCGGCGCCCTCGACGAACGCGGCGGTCGGAAATTCGGTCTTCAGCGCCCGTAACGCGAGCAGGCGGTCATCGGCGTTGTCGTCGATCAGGACGATGCGCATCAGGGGGGACTGAAGACGGGCGGTGGGCGGTTCGTATCGAGCCAGTATTCCTTCACGCGCTCGACCAGCCGTTCCATGTCGGCGGGCTTGATCGGCTTTACCAGATACGAGTTCGCGCCGCGCGCGTAAGCCCGGCCGATGTCTTCGCTCTCGCGCGAGCTCGTCAGCACCACGAAGATCGTTTTCTTGAGCGTCGCATTCGCGCGCACGTGCTCGAGGATCTCGAAGCCCGAGCGGCGCGGTAATTTGAGGTCGAGCAGCACGAGCGTCGGATACGGGTGACCGTTGCGATCGCCGTATTGCCCCTTGCCCTCGAGATAATCGAGCGCCGTGTCGCCGTCGGTCGCGACGTGCACAGGGCAGGACACGCCCGCCTTGTTCAGTGCGCGCTTCAAAAGGTCAACGTCGTCGGCGTTGTCCTCTACCACGAGTACTGCATGCTCGGCGTGCATGGTCCGTGCGCTCATCCTTTCTTGAGCTCGATCCAGAACCGGCTACCTTTGCCCGGGGTCGAAGCGACGCCATACCAACCGCCCAGGCGTTCCACGGCGCGCTTCACTATTGCAAGACCGATGCCTGTTCCGGCATACGCCTCGTTGCCGTGCAGGCGCTCGAAGACATTGAAGATGCGCTCGAGGTTGCGCTCCTCGATGCCGATGCCGTTGTCCTGCACGTTCAGGCGCACCGTCTCGCCCAAGTCCTCCGACCAGAGCCGAACCGCGGGTCTCTCGCCCTTGGCGACGAAGGTGATGGCATTCCCGATCAGGTTCTGGACGACCTGCAGGAGGACCGTGGGATGCGCCATGACCGTGCCGCTGACCTCGCCTACCGAGACCGTCGCATCCGCCGCCTTCACCTGATTGGCGAGCCGCTCGAGCGCGTCGTGCACGACGCCAGCGAGGGTGAGCGGCTTCGTGACGATCTGCTGGCGCGCGAGCCGGCTGTAGTCGAGCAGATCCTCGATCAGGTCTTCCATGCGCTCGCCGGCGGCGGCGATGCGCTCGCAGTACTGGCGGCCTTGCGAGCCGAGCGAGGCGCTGAAGTCCTCGACCAGCGCATGGGCGAAGCCCTGGATGCCGCGCAGCGGCGCGCGCAGGTCGTGCGACACCGTGTAGCTGAACGCCTGCATCTCGTGATTCGCCTCGGCGAGCTCGGCGGTGCGCTGCTCGACACGTCTCTCGAGAGACTCGTTCAGCCGGCGCACTTCCTCTTCGGCGGCCTTGAGCTCGGTGATGTCCATGCTCACCGCCACGAGCCGCGGCGCCGGCGCGCCTTGGTCCTCGAGCGCCTGCCCGACACCGAGGAGGTGACGCACGCCCCGCTCGGGATGATGGATGCGGAACTCGACGCGGTAGCTGCCGCGGTCGAGGATCGCGTTCTTGATCGCGCGTTCGACCCGCGGGAAATCCTCCGGCACGATGGCGCCGCGCCACGCTTCGTAGGAAGGCAGGGCGGCGGCCGCCATGCCGTAGAGACTGCGGAACTCGTCGGACCAGCGCAGCTCCCCGCTTTGCAGATCCCACTCCCAATGCGCGACGCCGGCGAGGCGCGAGGCGAGCCGGTAACGCTCCTGGGTGTCGCGCAGGCGTTCCTCGCTTTGCTTGCGCAGCGTCACGTCGCGCGACACGACGAGGGCGAGGATCTGCCGGGCGCCGGAGTCGTGTATCGGCTCGCCGCTGAAGCTGATGATCCAGCGCCGCTGCGTGTCCTTGCGTCGCACGCTCAGCTCCCAGTCGCGGAACGAATCGCCGCGCATTACTTTGCTCACCGGCCAGTGCTCGGCCGGAAGAGGATGGCCGTCGAGATCGGCGAGCTCGAAGGACTCGGCGAAATAGGCGAAATTGCGCTTCATCTCCTCGGCGTTGGCATAACCGACGAGGCGCGCTTCGGCATCGTTCACGACGATCGCATTGCCCGACATGTCGAACACCATGACGCCGTCGCCCATCGCCTGAATGATGGCTACGAGCTGTGCGTGCTCTCGTGCGAGGGCGCCCTGCGCGCGCATGATGCCGCGGCCGACCGTGGCGCTGGTCGCCGCGGCGAGGAGCAGGCCGAGCATCAGGAACGCCAGCACGGAGACGACGATCGTCTGCAGGTGCCTCGTGGTCGCGCGATCGCGCGCGTCGTAGCTTGCCTCGGCTTCGCGTTGTATCGCCTCGTCGATGAACGTTTCGAGCTCGCTTCGCATGCGACCGAGGCGCTCGGCATCCGCGCGGCTGAGCGCCGTGAAGTTCAAGAGCGAATCGGCGTATCGCCGGTATTCGTGCCAGCGCGTGGTGAACTCTTCGGCGAGCTGCCTTTGCTTGGGGCTCTCCGCCGGGCGCACATACTCCTCGAGGCGAGCGTCGCCGTCGGCCGCTTCCTTGCGAGCAGCTTCCTTGTACTTCGCGTCACCGGTCTGGAAGAACGCGCGTATCGCAAGCGCATGGCCAAGCACGTGGAGTTCGAGCTGCTTCGCCGCCATGGCGCGCGGCCGCGCGACCTGCGCCTGGTCGGCGATGTCGCGCTGCACGGAGCGAACGAGCAACAGCACCACGACGCTGAAGAGGACGAGCAGCGCGGTGAGGACGCCGAATCCGACCCAGAGCCGTCTCGCGGTCGTCATGCGTGGCGAAAGATAGACCCGGGCCGCGTTGAAAGAAACGTGCCCGAGCGCCTCAAGCCGCGCTCGAGACAATCTCGAGAAGCTGCTCCACCGTTGCCGGCTTGGTGACGTGCGCGTCGAAGCCCGCGTCGGCGGCTTGCTTCTTGTCCTCGGCGAGGCCGTAGCCGCTGATTGCGATGAGGTGAGAGCGCACGCCGGCAGCGCGCGCACGGCGGGCCACCTCGTGACCATCCATGCCGGGAAGGCCGATATCGATGAGCGCGATATCCGGGCGCTGCTCGAGCAGTGCCGCGAGGCCGCTCGGACCGTCGCTCGCCGTGTGCACAACATGTCCGTGGAGCTCGAGCAGCCTCTGCAGGCTGCGACGCGCGTCCTCCGCGTCTTCGATAAGGAGAATGCGGCTGCGCGACGTTGCGACCGGGCGTTGCTCGCTTCGCGCGGCGGCCGGCGCGGCCTCGAGCGCGGGCAGCGTGACGGTGAAGCTCGCTCCCTGGCCCGGGCCGGCGGAGGCCACCTCGGCGCGGCCGCCGTGCAGCTCGGCGATGCGACGCACGAGCGTCAGGCCGATGCCCAAGCCACCGCGCGGCCGCTGCAACGGCTGACTGCCCTGGTAAAAGAGCTCAAAGACGCGCAAGGCCGCCGCCGGCTCTAGCCCGACACCGTAATCGCGCACCACGAGGCGCGCGCTCTCGCCTTGGCGAAAGACCTGCACCTCGATCAGCCCGCCCGCCGGCGTGTAGTCGACGGCATTGGAAACGAGATTGCTGACGATTTGCTCCAAGCGCGTGCGATCGCCGCGCACCCAGACGCTCGCGCCGTGGAAATCGATGCGCCGCTCGCGCGTGCGGCCGGCAGTGGCAAGCATGTCGAGCGCGCTCTTCACCACCGCGTCGAGGTCGAGCGGCTGCAGCTCGAGCGAGATCTTGCCGCTCACGGCGCGTCCGACGTCGAGCAGATCATCGACCAGACGCTTCAGGTGCAGCGTCTGGCGCCCGATCACCTCGCGCGCGAACTTCCAGTCCGCGCTATGCGGCTGGGCGCGGTCGAGGAGCAACACGGCATTGTTGATGGAGGCGAGCGGATTACGCAGCTCGTGGCTGAGCATCGCCAGAAATTCGTCGCGCGCGCGGCTCGCGAATTCGGCGGCGGCGAGGGAACTCTGGTAGCGCAGGCGCCGCGCGGTGGCGCGCGCGTCGATGATGACGGCAAGGAGCGCCGCGAGCAGGATCATCGAAGAGATGATGGTCACGAGCCACGCGAGCCGCCCGGTCGCCATGAGCTGGGAGCCCTGTGTGCTCGCCGCGGCCGGGAATTGCGCCGCCGCCATGCCCGCATAGTGCATTCCCGCGATCGCCGCGCCCATCGCCACCGCGCCCGCGGCGAGCCGATAGGCGCGCCATTCATTCTCGCCACGGCTGCTGAAGGCGATGCCCAGTGCGCCGAACGACGCGGCGATGGCGATGGCGAAAGACGCCGTCACCCACCACGGGTCATAGCGGATCGGCGGCTGCAAGCGAATCGCCGCCATGCCGACATAGTGCATGGCGCAGATGCCGATGCCCATCGCCACACCGGCGGCGATCAAGCGCGGACGGCTGAGCTGCTCGCGGCTCGCGATGTGCAGCGCAAAGGTCGAGACCACGATGGCGATCAACATCGACGAGGCGGTGATCCAGCCGTCGTAGGAGAGCGCGATCGCGAGCGTGAGCGCCAGCATGCCGACGAAGTGCATCGACCAGATGCCAATGCCCATGGCGAAGCCGCCGCCGAGGAGCCACATCCAGGCCGCGCGGCCGCTCGCGCCGCGCAGTTGCACCGCGAGCGTGAGGGCAGTGTACGAGGCGAGGATCGCCACCACGATCGAGGCGGCGACGAGCCCGGGGTGATAGTGCTGCGGCAAGTTAGCTGAGCGGGATGCGAGCGCCCGGCAGATGCCGCGCCACTTCGCGCAGGAGCTCGGGCAGGAGAACCGGCTTCGCCAGATAGCCCGCGGCGCCGCGGCGAACGGCGAACTCGCGCCCCTCGGCGTTCGCGGTCAGGAAGACGACGGGGAAGCGCGGCAGCCTCGTGTCATTGCTGAGGACATTGAAGAACTCCAGGCCGCTCATGTACGGCATATCGATGTCGAGCAGCATCAGGTCCGGCGGCTGGCGCAGCATGCAGCGCCCCGCGGCGACGGCGTCCTCGGCGAGGACCACGCTGTAGCCGGCGTTGCGCAGGTGCAGGCTAAGGAGCTCGCGGATCAGCGGATCATCGTCGACCACCAGGATGGTGCACGGTGTGCTCATCGCGGCTCTTCTTCGTCCATCTTATCGTGCCGGCACGACAGTCGCGCCGCAGCATTGACTACACGACTTTAGTAGGCGCATTGTGTCGGCTCCCTCGGCGTACTCCCTCATGGACCGGCTCACCTTCTCCAAGCCCACGAAGCTGCACATCGGCTCGGTAGAAGCCTCGTGCCCCCAATGCGGCGCCAATCTATTCGTCAGGCGCCGGCAAACGACCCATGCCAAGGCCGACTACTTCTTTTGTGCTTCCTGCCGCGCCGAGACGACGTATACCTTGCTGCTCGCTCACGTCATCGACGCGACCAATGCACGATCGGAGCAGGTCCTGAAGGACGCGCAGGCGCTGCGCGACACTCTTAGAAAGCCGGCCGAAAGCTAGTTCCAAGCGGTACGCGCTCGCCGGCGGAACGGCGGTGGAAAAACAGCCGCTGGCGCGTCACTCTCGCGGTTATGAACTCGCTTGATGATTTGCTAGCGAATAACCGCGCCTGGGCCGCCGGCATGGTGCGCGAGGACCCGCAGTTCTTTGCGCGCCTCGCCGAGCAACAGGCGCCGCAGTACCTCTGGATCGGTTGCGCCGACAGCCGCGTGCCGGCGAATCAGATCGTCGGGCTGCCGCCGGGGGAGATGTTCGTGCATCGCAATCTCGCGAACGTCGTGGTGCACGCGGACGCGAATTG
>Ga0075426_10004174_pt1 | contig 10279 bp, 15 predicted proteins | sample SoiMethybrSBSTD5_FD_75304 | JGI IMG/M metagenome (GOLD analysis project Ga0075426, IMG submission 75304) | Bulk soil microbial communities from a Populus tree surrounding site in Tennessee, USA - Soil MetaG P. TD hybrid SBSTD5 | ecosystem: Environmental > Terrestrial > Soil > Tree plantation...
CGTGTGCCTCGTCGGGTCACGCCATCGGTGACGCGATGCGCGTCATTCAGCGCGGCGAAGCCGACGTGATGATCGCGGGCGGGTCCGAAGCGGCGATTACCCCGCTCGCGATCGCCAGCTTCGCCAACATGAAGGCGCTGTCGGAGCGCAACGACGACCCGCAGACCGCGTCGCGGCCCTTCGACAAGGATCGCGACGGATTCGTGATGGGCGACGGCGCCGCGACCGTGATCCTGGAAGACTGGGACCGCGCCAAGGCACGCGGGGCGCGGATTTACGGCGAGCTGGTCGGCTACGGGGCCACCGCCGACGCGCACCACATCACGGCGCCCGCGCCCGACGGGTCGGGCGCGCAGGAAGCGATGCGGCTCGCGATGAAGGACGGCAGCATCAGGCCGACCGAGGTCGGCTACATCAACGCCCACGGCACGTCGACGCCTTACGGCGACGCCGCGGAGACCGCCGCGGTGAAGACCGTGTTCGGCGACCAGGCCAAGAAACTCATCTTCGGCTCCACGAAATCGATGACGGGACACCTGCTCGGCGCCGCGGGGGCGTTCGAGTTCGCCGTGTGCACCCTGGCGCTCCACCACGGCGTCATCCCGCCCACCATCAATCAGTTTCACGTCGATCCGGCGTGCGACTTGGACTCCGCGCCGAACCACGCGGTGCGGCGCCAGGTGGAGGTGGCGCTCTCGAACTCGTTCGGGTTCGGGGGACACAACGTCACCCTCGCCGTCAAACGGGTGGCGGCGTGATGAACAGCCCTCCGCTGCGGGCGATTGCCGACAAGGTTGAGCGGGGTGAGCGACTGACGCGCGAGGATGGCCTCGCGCTTTTCGCATCAGCAGACCTCCTGACCCTCGGTCGCCTCGCGAACCTCGCCAACACGCGGCGCAACGGCGATCGCGTGTACTTCGCCGCCAATCAGCACATCAATCCGACCAACGTCTGCATCCTGCGCAACACGTGCGTCTTCTGCTCGTTTGCCCGGATCCCCAAGGAAGACGGGGCCTACACCCGCACGCTCGACGAGGTGTACGCCGAGGCCGACGCCGCGCGCGCCAACCCGACACGGGAGTTTCACATCGTGGGCGGGCTGCACCCCAAGCTGCGGCTCGAGTACTACCTCGAGATGTTTCGCGGCCTGAAGTCCCGCCACCCCACGGTCATGATCAAGGCGCTGACGGCGGTGGAAGTCGCGCACCTGGCAAGAATCGAGGGGATGGAGGTTGTCGAGGTGTTGAAGGCGATGAAGGCCGCTGGAGTCGACAGCCTCCCCGGCGGGGGTGCCGAGGTGTTCTCGCCAGCGGCGCGCGCGACCATTGCCGACCGCAAGCTGACGGGCGAGGAGTGGCTCGCCGTCCATCGTGAGGCACACCAGCTGGGCATCCCGTCGAACTGCACGATGCTGTACGGGCACGTCGAGACCATGGAAGACCGGGTCGATCACCTGCTGGCGCTCCGCGCCCTGCAAGACGAGACCGGGGGATTCCTCACGTACATCCCGCTGGCCTATCACCCTGACCACAACGAGCTGGGGGAGACGCTGGGGCGCACCGGCACCGCCACGACCGGGTTTGACGACCTGAAGAACATCGCCGTGGGGCGCCTCTTGCTCGACAACATCCCCCACGTGAAGACCCATTGGCCGATGGTCACGCCGTTCATCTCCCAGATCGCGCTCGGCTTCGGCTGCGACGACCTGGAAGGCACGGTCGTCTTCGAGCGAGTCTACCACGAGGCGGGGGCCGGGACGCCGATGTGGCTGTCGTACGACGAAATCGTGACCCTGATTCGCGGCGCCGGCAAAGAGCCGGTCGAGCGCGATTCGCTGTATCAGACGGTCCGCACGTTCGAGAACTACGTGCCGAACCTCACGCCGGTGCGGCCAGAGGGGCCGGCGCCGCAGGGGTCGCTCTTCCAGATCGAGCACCGGAAGATCGAGCGTCGGAAGCAGGATCTGGCGACGACGGCCGTCGACGGTGCCGAATGAGGATCGGACGCATCGGCTACATCAACTGCGCCCCGGTGTACGGGGCGATCGACCGCGGGATCGTCGCCCTGCCGCCCCGGGCGGAGCTCGTCACGGGCACCCCGGCGGAGCTCAACGATTTGTTGGTAGCCGGCGAGCTCGATGTCAGCGTGATCAGCGCCGTCGAGTACGCGCGCCACGCCAAGGAGCTCCTCCTGCTCCCGGACCTCGCGATCTCTTGCGATGGTCCAGTGCGGAGTGTGGCGTTGTTCTCGAAACGTCCTGTCACTGACCTCGGCAACCACACCGTGTTGCTCAGCGCTTCGTCGCGCACGTCCGTAGGACTCCTCGAGTTGCTCTGCAAGGACGTCTGGAAGGTCGCTCCGAAGCTCGCCGAGGCGCGGGCGGAGGCGCAGGACCTGGACGCGCTGGCGGGGCTGCCGCACGAGGGCGTGCTGGTAATCGGCGATGCGGCGCTCGCGCTGGCCGCGCGCGGCACGTATCCGCATCGCTACGATCTCGGCACCGAGTGGAAACAGTGGACGGGCCTGCCGTTCGTGTTCGCGGTCTGGGCCGCTCGCCGCTCGGCCGCTTCTGCTTCTGTTTCTTTAGCCCACCAAAGTCTCCTCGCCTCGCGCGCCTGGGGACTCTCCCACCTGGAGCTCCTCGCCGAGGATGCCGCCGGAAGGACGGGGGTCTCGCTCGACGCCTGCCGCGAGTATCTGGCCGGCCTCGACTACGCGTTCACCTACAAGCACCTCGCGGGTCTGACCGATTTCTTCCGCCGCCTGGCCGCGGACGGCATGGTGCCCGACGGCTCGCTCCAGTTCCTGCAGGTGGCCTGACGATGGTCGACCGCACGACTCCCGAGTTCCGAGCCTATCTGGAACTGTACGAGAAAGCGCCGCTCCTCGAGCTGGGCCGGCTCGCCGACGAGACGCGCTGGAAGCTGCATCCCGAGAACGTCGTCACCTACATCATCGATCGGAACATCAACTACACCAACGTCTGCGTCGCCGACTGCAAGTTCTGCGCGTTCTACCGGCGGCCGAAACACAAGGACGGCTATCTCCTCTCGTACGAGGAGATCGGCCGCAAGATCGACGAGTTGAAGGCGATTGGCGGCGTCCAGATCCTGATGCAGGGGGGGCACAATCCCTACATCCCGTTCGAGTGGTATCTGGACCTGCTACGCTACATCAAGCGGCACCATCCGATCCACATCCACGGCTTCTCGCCGTCGGAGATCGATTTCTTCGCGGGCCGCTTCGGGATGACGATCGAAGAGGTCATCAAGGAGCTGATGGCCGCGGGTCTCGATTCGATTCCCGGCGGCGGGGGCGAGATCCTCGTCCAGGAGATCCGCGACCAGGTCGCGCGAAAAAAAGCAGGGGCGGATCGGTGGCTGGAGGTCATGGAGGTTGCTCATGGCCTCGGGCTCCGCACCTCCGTGACCATGATGTATGGACTCGGGGAAACCCTGGCTGATCGCATCGAGCACCTTTACCGCGTGCGCGAGGTGCAGCGGCGCACCCGCGGGTTCACGGCCTTCATCTGCTGGCCGCTGCAACCCGAGAACTCGCAGCTCGCGCACCTGCCCAAGACCGACGCGGTGACCTACCTGCGCACCCAGGCGATCGCCCGCATCGTGCTCCCCGACGTCCCCAACATCCAGGCGTCATGGGTCACGATGGGCATGAAGGTGGGCCAGGTCGCGCTCCGCTTCGGCGCCAACGACTTCGGCTCGCTCATGATGGAAGAAAACGTCGTCTCGGCCGCGAATACGACCAATCGTACTACGCTCGCAGAGATGCAGCGCCTGATCGCGGACGCCGGGTACACGGCCAAGAAGCGCCGCCAGGACTACACCATTCTCGAAGACGCCGCCTGATGCCCGACGTCCTCATCGTCGTCGGCTCCGAAAGCGACAAGCCGCGCATCGAGCCTGCCTTCGAGATCCTCACCAAGGCCGGCGTCACGTTCGAGTTTCACGCGTCCTCGGCGCACCGCCAGCCCGAGGCGACCGGCGAGCTGGTCAAGACGGCTCGCGCCAAGGGCTTCAAGGTCGTGATCGCCGGAGCTGGACTCTCCGCGGCGCTGCCCGGCTTCGCGGCCTCGCTCACGGATCTCCCCGTGATCGGCGTGCCCTTCGCCGTGGGTCCCTTGAACGGCCTCGACGCGCTGCTCGCGACGGTGCAGGTCCCCCCCGGCGTCCCCGTCGCGACCGTCGGGATCGACAACGCCAAGAACGCCGCGCACCTTGCACTGCGGATCATCGGCAAGAAAGCGTGACCATGCGCGTGGGCATCGGCTACGACTCCCATGCGTTCGCCCCTAAAGGCAAGAAATCACGCAAGCTCATCCTCGGCGGCGTCGAGATCCCGCACGACCGCGGTCTCGCCGGTCACTCCGACGCCGACGCCGTCGCGCACGCCGTCACCGATGCGTTGCTCGGCGCGGCGGGGCTCGGCGACATCGGCCGCATGTTTCCAAACGACGATCCGAAATGGAAAGACGCGAACTCCATCGATCTCCTGAACCAGGCATTCTTGAAGGTCGTAGAGGCCGGCTTCCAGTTCGTGCACGCCGATGTGACGATCATCGCCGAAAAGCCGAAGCTCGCACCGCACGTCGAGGCGATGCAGACCAAGATCGCCGAGGCGGTACTCGCCGGATCCACGCACGTGTCGATCAAGGCCAAGACCAACGAGGGCATGGGCTGGATCGGCCGGGGGGAGGGGATCGCGGTCATCGCGGTTGCCACGCTCGCGGAGTCTGCCGCGATCCGCGTGTCTGGCGGGTTTACGGGAATCCGCTGACCTTTTGACGGGACTCCTCACCTTTCTCGAATCGCTCCCCGCCGGTCCGCTGTACGGTTTGATCGCGGCACTCGCCGCCGTCGAAAACGTCTTTCCTCCGGTTCCCGCCGACACCGCCGTCGCCCTGGGCGCCTTTCTGGCGGGGCGGGGGATCATGGACCCGTGGATCGTCTTCGGCCTCACCTGGATCGCCAACGTGTCGTCGGGAGCGGCGGTGTACGCGCTGGCGCGCCGGCATGGCCGAGCGGTGTTCCAGGGGGTCCTCGGCCGCCGGCTCTTTTCTGATGCCACGATCGCGCGCATCGAAGAGCAGTACGAGCGCCACGGCACGTGGGGCATTTTCCTGTCGCGCCTCCTGCCGGTGTGGCGCGGGCTGGTCATGCCGTTCGCCGGGATCGCCCGGGTGCCCGCCTGGCGCGCGCTGCTCCCCCTCGCCGCCGCCTCGGCGCTCTACTACGGCGCGCTCACGTTCCTGATCACGACGCTTGGCACGAATCTCGAGGACGTGTTGCGGGTGGTGGGGCGCGTGAACGCGGTGCTCGCCGTCCTCGCCGGAGCGTTATTGTTGGCGCTAGCCCTATGGATTCTGCGCCGGCTCAAACGTTAGCCCGGGCCTTCCGGCTCGAGCAGTTCCGCGACTACCTCGCGCTCGAGGCGGGGAACAGCCCGCATACGGTCGAGAACTATCTGCGCGATATCCGCCGCCTCGCCGAGTACGCCGAGAGCAAGGGGGTCCGCGGCCCGACCGAAGTCACCGCCGCGCGGCTGCGCGAATTCATCTACTTCTTGAAGGATCTCGGGCTCGCGGCGACGACCATTCGCCGCCAGGTCTCCGCGCTGCGGACCTACTACAAGTTCCTGGTGGGGGAGGGCGTCGTCGCCCGGGATCCCAGCGAACGGATCGAGTCGCCCAAACGCTGGCGCACTCTCCCGGCGGTGCTCACCGTCGCCGACATCGAGCGGCTGCTCGCGGCGCCGAATACCGATGAGCCTCTCGCGATCCGCGACCGGGCACTGCTCGAGTTCGCGTATGCGACCGGCGTACGGGTGTCCGAGCTGATCGGCCTGACGCTGCAAGACATCCTGTTCGAGGAAGGCGTGGCCCGGGTGTTCGGCAAGGGCTCAAAGGAGCGTCTCGTGCCGGTGGGGCGCCGTGCCCTCGGCGCCGTGGCGTTGTACGCACGCGAGATCCGGCCCACGCTGGACAAGGGGAAGGGCCGCGGCGTCCTCTTTCTCAACGCCCGCGGCACGCCGCTGTCGCGCGTCGGCGCGTGGGGCGTCATCAAGAGCACCGCGCGCCGAGCGGGGCTCACCAAGCGCGTGACCCCGCATACCTTGCGGCACACGTTCGCGACCCATCTGCTCGAGGGCGGGGCCGATTTGCGGGCGGTGCAGGAGATGCTGGGGCATGCGGATCTGTCGACGACGCAGCTCTACACCCACGTGGACCGGGACTACTTGCGATCGGTCCATAAGAGCTACCATCCCAGGGCGTAAAGGAGCCAGATGTGACGATTCACGAGCTGGCACGCTACGAGGTGCGCCCCGACGCGCTCGAGCAGTGCCTCGCGGCGATCCATGAATTCGTCGCGTACGTCCGCACCCATGAGCCGGGTGCATTGCGATACGAAGTCTGGCAGGAGTCGGAACACCCCACCCGCTTTGTCCACATCTTCGTGTGGCGGGATGCCGACGCGAACCGGATTCATGGCGAATCGGCAGCGGTCAAGAAGTTCGCCGGCATCCTCTATCCCAACTGTCTCGCGCCCGTCGAGTTCATCGAGTACAAGGAGGTCGACACCAATACGGTTCATGGCTGGCAAAGGCCGCCGCGCCGTCCTATCGTTGAGCCGTGACCCGAAGACTGCTGATCGCGCTGCTCGCGCTCGGTGCCTGTAAGGATAAGGACTACGCCGCCATGCAGGAGCGGGGCCGCATGGTGATGGGGGTCGATCAGTACACCTCCGCGCACGTCTTCGAAGACCTCGCTGATGGCGGCCGCATTGTGCTCGAGCGCGATAGCGTAGCGGACACGAGTGGGGTCGTCACGATTCGTCGCCATATGCGCGACATCGCAACCTCCTTCCAAACGGGCGACTTCACGAAGCCATTCCAGGTCCACGCGCAGGTCGTCCCTGGCACCGCCGTGATGACCGCCCGCCGCGCCGCGATCACCTACGAAGTCATCGATCGCCCCCGGGGCGGGGAAGTGCGCATCCGGAGCGGCGATCCTGCGGCCGTCGCCGCGATTCACGAATTCCTCGCGTTCCAACGCACCGGCCACCACGCGGCCGGTCACGAGATGGCCCCTCGATGAATCGACTCGAAACCAGGAGGGTGTGATGACTCCGCTGCTGGCGCTCTGGCTCCCGATTCTGCTCTCCGCCGTGATCGTGTTCGTGGTGAGCTCCGTCATTCACATGGCGCTGCCCTGGCACAAGAGCGACTACCCCAAGATGCCGAACGAGGAGAAGGTGATGGACTTGCTGCGGCCCCTCGCGATCCCGCCGGGCGACTACATGGTCCCACGTCCCTCGAGCAGGGAGGAAATGCGGTCGCCGACCTTCCTCGAAAAGTTCAAGCGGGGCCCGGTCTTGATGATCACCGTGATGCCGAGCGGGTCGATGGCGATGGGAAGGAACCTCGCCATGTGGTTCGCCTACGCCGTGGTCGTCGGCATCTTCGCGGCCTACGTCGCCGGACGGGCCCTCGCCCCAGGCACCGCGTACCTCCAAGTCTTCCGTTTCGTGGGCGCCACCGCGTTCATCGGCTACACGCTGGCACTGTGGCAGATGTCGATCTGGTACCGCCGCGCGTGGAGCACGACGATCAAGGCGACGGTCGACGGGTTGATCTACGGGCTCCTGACCGCCGGCACATTCGGGTGGCTGTGGCCGGGCTCGTGATTCACATCAAGAAAAAGACCGACGGCTCGGCGGCCCTGACCTGCCGTCGCGCCGACGGGTCGGTCACATGGCAACGTCACGACGGCCAGCAGGGACGCTTTTTTCCCCTGCATGACCTGACGCATTACGCCGTCGAGACGGTGCTGGGTCACCCCCGCGGATTCTACGGTCTCGTCGCTGAGGGCTGGGATTTGACCGATTTCGGCAAGCCCTGGCCCCGAGGCCCGCTGCCCGTCGAGGCCCTGGCGTCCGAGCTGCTCGTAGGCTTCCTCGACCACGAGCGTGGGGCAGGGGTGCAGTGGTCTGCGGATGACTTCAACGCCAGCGCGGCTACGCACTACGCCGAACGCGGCCCGGAAAACGCGCCGCACCTCACGGACGAAGACCTCAACACGGTGCGGGATCGGCGGCGCGAGCTGTTCGCCCGGTGGGCGGCGCTGCCGGCGGGAGAGGCACTCGAGCTGACCTTTCCATGACCGGCGCGGTGTCACTCGACGCCGGTCTCTGCCTGATCCGGCCGTGGCAGCACTCCGACCATGCATCCCTGGTGCGCCACGCCAACAACCGCAAGGTGTGGCTCACCCTGCGCGATCAGTTTCCGCACCCGTACACGAGCGCCGACGGCGAGGAGTGGCTCGTCTACTGCGCGAAACAGAGACTCGTGACGAACTTCGCCATTGTCGTGGACGGCGAGGCCGCCGGTGGCATCGGCGTCGCACCGCAGCCGGACGTGCATCGTCGCTCCGCCGAAGTCGGCTACTGGCTCGGTGAGGCCGTTTGGAACCGGGGCATCATGACCGCCGCGCTCCGCACGTTCACGACCTACGCGTTCGACGCCTACGACTTGATCCGCCTCTTTGCCGGCGTGTTCTCGTCGAACCCGGCGTCGATGCGTGTGCTCGAGAAAGCCGGCTATGTCCGGGAAGGGACCCTGCGCCGCAGCGTGGTGAAAGACGGGCAGATCCTCGATCAGGTCCTCTACGCGGTGACCCGATGAATTACTTGAATTACGTGCTCGCCGCCGCGATCGTGATCCTCGTCTTCCTCCTCTGGAAGACGCGGTATACGCGCGCCGTGCGCCACGACGCCATCCAGCGCAGTCTCGCCGTGACCGCGGGGAAGGTGTACGAGCAGCTCGTCCCCTACCTCCCCGACTTTCCCTTCAACCCCAAGGACGTGCGCTTCCTCGGGTCCCCCGTAGATTTTGTGGTCTTCGACGGCTTGAGTGACGGCCAGATCACTCGCATCGTCTTCGTCGAGGTCAAGACCGGCGTCGCCGAGCTGTCCACCCGCGAGCGACGCGTGCGAGATGCCGTGCGCGATTCCCGGGTCGAGTGGTACGAGCTGCGAGGTCCCGATGCCCCCAACGCCGAAAGCTGACGAGTTCACGCGCGTCTTCGCGGCCCTCAAGAAGCTGGTGCAGCCACTCGCGAAACACATGACCGTGCTGGCGAACACCCCCGACAAGTTCATCCTCGAGGGCGGCTACTCGGAGGAACACAAGAAGAAGATCTGGTTCGGAGGCGTGCAGCGCGGCAAGGCGTATGTCAGCTATCACCTCATCGCGGTGTACGCGTTCCCGGAGCTGCTGAAAGACCTCTCGCCCCAGCTGCGGGCCCGCATGCAGGGCAAGTCATGCTTCAACTTCACGAAACGCGATCCCGCGCTGTTCCGCGAAGTCGGACGACTCACCAAGCGCAGCTTGGCGCGCTTTCGCGCGGCGAAATGGGTGTAGTAGATTCCGCCATGCTGTTCGTCCTCGATAACTACGACTCTTTCACCTACAACCTCGTGCAGTACCTGGGCGAGCTGGGAGAACAGCCCGTCGTGTACCGCAACGACGCGCTGGCAATCGCGGAGGTGCTGGCCCTCAAGCCCACGGCGGCGGTGCTATCGCCCGGACCCAAGACGCCCGCCGAGGCCGGAATCCTCGTGCCTCTCGTCCAGGCGTTGGCGGGGAAGGTGCCGATTCTCGGCGTCTGCCTGGGACACCAGGCGATCGGCGAGGCGTTCGGAGGCAAGGTCGTACGCGCGCCCCGCCTGATGCACGGCAAGACGTGCCCCGTCGTCCACGACCAGGACGAGCTGTTCGAGGGGATTCCCAGCCCGTTCACGGCGATGCGGTACCACTCGCTCGTGGTCGAGCCGCAGTCCCTGCCGCCCTCCCTCGTGATCACCGCGATGAGCGCCGACCGCCCGGGGGAGGAGGTCGAGATCATGGCCATGAAGCACCGGGACCACCCGATCTACGGGGTCCAATTCCACCCCGAATCGATCGGCACGGAGCATGGCAAACGGTTGCTGGAGAACTTCTTGAGGGTCGTCCAAGCCACGGTCTAGACTCCCCGGCACAGATTTTGTATCTTCCTCTGTGCCCGTCCTTGGCGTGATTCCTGCACGGCTGGGCTCCAGCCGTCTTCCGCGCAAGCCTCTCCTGCCGCTGGCAGGCGAACCCCTCGTCGTCCACGTCGTCCGGCGCGTCTCCGAGTTCAACGTGTGCGATCGTGTGGTCGTGGCGACCGACGCGAAAGAAATCGCGAAGGCGGTACAGGCGGCTGGATTCGAGGCTGTCTTGACGT
>Ga0075426_10004176_pt1 | contig 10278 bp, 7 predicted proteins | sample SoiMethybrSBSTD5_FD_75304 | JGI IMG/M metagenome (GOLD analysis project Ga0075426, IMG submission 75304) | Bulk soil microbial communities from a Populus tree surrounding site in Tennessee, USA - Soil MetaG P. TD hybrid SBSTD5 | ecosystem: Environmental > Terrestrial > Soil > Tree plantation...
CGCTTGCGCGATTGACGGTTTCGACCAGCTTGCGAAGACCGGGAATGAAGCGGTCGTGCCCAATGCGAAGCAGCGGCCCGCTTGCGATGTCGCGAATGCCGGTCGCTTCAACGACGATCGCTCCGGGGCGGCCGGCGGCGAACCTTCGGTACCAATCAATGATGTTTCTCGTAACGAAGCCGTCTTCGGTGGCTCGCCAGGGTACCATCGCCGGAACCCACGTGCGATTTTCGAGCAAGGTCGAACCGATCTTGATCGGAGTGAACAATTGCGATCGAGCAGCCTTTTCTTCGGTAGGCCAGCGCGCGGTGAGAATGGAGTGCCTGACTGGATTTTCGGGATGCCACATCACGATAGAAGTCCGAAGTTCGAAGTCCGAAGTCAGAAGTCAGAAGTCAGAAGTCAGGTGTCAGAAAAGAGGAGTGGAGTCGCGAATGGGATCATGGCCGCTTCTTGGCTCTGTTGCTTGTCTTCTTCTTTGCGTTCTCTGACATCTGACTTCTAACTCCTGGCTTCTGAATCCTGACTTCTGACTTCGAACTTCGAACTTCGGACTTCTGACTGACTCCTGACTTCTGACTTCTTTTCCACTTGTCGTACGTTGCGATGAAATCGGGATCGCGCTGTTTGAGTTTGTCGTGATCGATCTTCTTGCTGCGGGTCATTAATCTATAAGCTAAGTCAATCGGCTGGAGCTGCATCAACTCGTTCGCGTTTTCGAACAACAACAAACTCGAATAGGCTGCTTCCTGATATTCGTCGACTATCGGTTTGCGCGTTTTCTGAAATTCGTCGAGCGCAACTTCGACGTCGTGACTTCCTTTGAATGATTTTGCGAGCGCGATCGAGTCCTCGAGCGCGAGCTTCGTTCCCGAGCCGATTGAAAAATGCGCAGTGTGCAACGCGTCTCCCAACAGCACGACGTTTCTGTGATGCCATCGCTTGTTCTTGACCAGCGGAAAATTCAACCAGCGAACAAAGTTGTTCGCCAAAAGAGGGCGGCCGCCTAAGTCCTCCCTGAAGACCTCGGCGAGGTACGCGCATGTTTCGGGATCGGATTTCCAGTCGAACCGAGCGTTCCTCCAGGTGGCTTCGCTGCACTCCACAATGAAAGTGCTGGTCGTGTCATTGAACTTGTAAGCATGAGCGATGAACAACCCTGCTTCGTGCTCGCGAAAGATCAAAGTCAATCCGTGAAACAACTGAGGAGTGCCAAGCCAGATGTATTTATTCTTTCGCAGCTCGACGGTCGGCTCAAACGCTTTGCCGAAGCTGCGCCTCACCAGGCTGTTTGATCCGTCGGCGCCAACGAGCAAATCGGGAGGCTCGAGTTCGTTGAGATCATTTACGTTCGTGTTGAACCGAATATCGACGCCGAGATCCAGGCAGCGTTGCTGCAGGATGTTAAGAAACGCCAGCCGAGCGACGCCGGAAAAATTATTTCCGCGAATGGTGACCTTTTCGCCCTTATGAACTACATCCACATTGTCCCATCGCTGACAGGCTCGCGTGATCTTCGTGAAACTCGGTTTGTCGTTTTCTTTTAGGTAAGAAAAGGTTTGATCGGAAAAGACAATTCCCCATCCGAAAGTGTCATCAGGACCGTCGCGCTCGAGAATGGTAATCTCGTGCGCGCGATTCTGTTTCTTCATTAAGATTGCGAAGTACAGACCGGATGGGCCCGCTCCGATGATGGTTATCTTCATTGGCAAATCATGTAGTGCGGCCCCCTGCGGCCGCCCCGCTTCCTCTCTTGAAACGATTCTCGACTCTGATGCGGCCCTTAGCCGCTTGAATGGCTTCGAGCTATTTGTCGATCACTGAGGTAGTATAGCAAACGCATTGAGTGGCGCGCCTGTCGCTCCGCGCAATCTCGGTGGGTTCAGCACCAACGCAAATTCGTAAACCTTTTGTTCATCAAGTGCTTTGGAAAGCTCTTCGAGGTTCAAATTTTCCACAAGATAGATGCCGCCGTCGGCAATCAGAATGCGATGGCAAGGAAAGATCGTGCCTTTTTGTGGAACGACCTCGTAGCTCATCTGATCGTCGCCGGTTAAAAAAATCTTTTTGTTCGCAAGCCAGCGGGCCGCGCCTTCACCTGGGCCAGGTCTAAACCCGGAGTAGCGCGCCCGATCTGCTTCGAAGAATTTGCCGTAGCCGGTTCGAATCAGAACCGAATCACGTGCTCGAATCTCGACGCCTTCACTCTTTGCTGTCGCTTCGAGATCTTCTGCAGTGATTTCATAGCCCGGTTCGAGCGCATCAACTTTCTTGAAGCGCGCAACGTCCAGCAACACCGCTCGATTCACGAGCTTGTCTTTGGGATAGACTTCAATGCCCAATGCCAGGAGACCAGAAGGACTTTCGCTGGCAACCGCATCCAGGCCGCCGAAGAGTTTTCCGTTGTCAGATATGTGACCGAGCGCGTCGATGGTGGGCGCGCCGTGTTGCCCGCTGAAAAACATCATGTCTTCGGCATAAGCGATGCCGCCGGGAATCATACCGGCCGTTTGCTTGTGGCTCGAGTGTAATCCGATGGCGAACGGCGGATTCAGACTCAAAATCGGTGACTTGCTGTCCCAGATGAAATTCAGCTCGATTATGCGCGCCGACTTGAGCGAGTTGATTAAACCTTCGGTAACTTTCTTTTTATCCTGAGCCGACACCGTCGAAGTCAAGCAAGTAATCAACAGCGCTACGCCGATTAAATAAATTCTTTTCATAAGCTCCTCTTTCAGCTCAACTCAACTGCTTACCTCGAGTCTCCCGAGCAAAAGCAAGAAGGACAATTCCCAGCAAGTAGATCAGACTCACCGAGCTCGCCGCTTTCGCGTACGATCCAAAGAACCCAACGAGCGCTCCCGTTATCAGCACGCCACCGGCTGTCACGATGCGACCAAGGTTGTAACACAATCCGACGCCGGTTGTTCTTACGCGAGTCGGAAAAAGCTCGGGTAGATAAATCGGGAACCCGCTCGTTATGCCAAGCGTGAATATGCCGACCAGCGGAAGCAATAAAAAGATCTGGGTCGTGCCGTTTGTCAGTAAGAACGTTACCGGAAATAGAATCAATCCGCCGAGGAAGAAACACAAAAACGCCGCGCGTCTTCCGAAGCGATCCGCCAGCGGACCAAAACCGAGATAGCCAAACAGCGAGCCGCCGTTCAGCAACATCACTCCGTAAGTCGCGTAACGGTTTTGATCCGCGAGGCCCAGTCCTTCTCGCGCGCCGACTTCGCGAATCACCGAAGGTATCCACATCGTTGCCCCCCATAAGGCAAGCAGAACCGTAAACGCCAGCGCCGAAGCTACAATAGTATCGCGTCGAAGCACAGGGCCAAATAGCTGCTTCAGTGTGAATGCATCGAGGTCTGACGTTTTGTGCTTTGGTTCTTTCTTGGCGAGTCTCCGTTGATCGCGAACCTCAAGCCAGCGCTCCGGCTCTTTCACTGAAAGTCGAATGAACAAGACGAAGATTGCCGGGACCGCGCCAACCAGATAAACGTATCGCCATGAACCTACATCAACCGCGCGAGTTATCAATGCTGCAAAGAAATAACCAAACGCCGCGGCCGATTGGAGCATCGCGCCAGCTTTTGCTCGAAGTCGGTCCGGCCACACCTCCGCCACCAAAGCGGCTCCAGCAGCCCATTCCCCGCCAAGTCCCAGTCCAGTGATGAAGCGAAACGACGCCAGTTGCCACCAACTCTGCGACAATGCGGACAGGCCAGTGAAGAGCGAGTAGATGAGAATTGTCGCAACCAGCGCCCTGGTCCGCCCAACGTAATCAGCGATTATTCCGAAGCATATCCCGCCCGCTGCCCAACCTGCTAACATCACTGCAAACACGACGCTGCTGTAGAAGCCGATCGTCGCGTCTGTTGCTCCCGGCCCCATCAACTCGGTCATTGATGGCTTTTGAACGAGCGAAAACAAGGTGCCGTCCATGCTGTCGAACACCCATCCCAGCCAAGCCACGAGGAGCACGATCCATTGGTATCGATTGACCTCGTTTGTCCACGTCAGCATCGATCGATTTCTTGCCTCCACCGCTCGAGTCGTCAAATGTGCGCCGACAGACACTTCCGCTGAACTGTCTCGAGAGTTCTTCATGGGTGATCGGAATCAACGCGATTATATGAGCGGGGAGAATCACGGTCAAAGCGTTAGTACCAATCTAATCACTGTCTCGCGATGAGTCGTTCTTTCAACGCCGACAAACTCTCTGATAAACTTTGCGCGACAGTGGAGCTCAAACATTTCCTGGCACCAATTCAAGCAGGAGGGAAAATGGTCGGACGGTTCTCTGCCCCAGCTCTGATTCTTCTTATTACACTTACTGCGCCCGCTTCATTTTTAGCTCGAGGCCGACAAAACAGCGCCGATGGCGTGGCGCAACCGAAGCCGGCTCGCGACCCGAATCAACCTATCGATGAAGACTACACTAAGAAGATTCGCGAATACACGACTGAGCCTTTCTTCAGCTCGCCGCTGGTCGATTACCTTCCCGCATCAAGCACTGTGCCTACGCCCAAGGCAGTGCTCGGCGACATCGCGGGCGCTCCGGGCAAGCTGCCATATTCGCAGGATGTTTATAAATACATGCGCATGCTCGAGAAGGCCACTCCTCGGGTGAAAGTCTTTTCGATTGGCACGACCGAAGAAGGCCGCGAGATGATTGCAGTCGCGGTCACTTCTGAAGCCAACATGTCAAAGCTTGAAGAGAATCGGGCGCGGCTTGCGAAGCTTGCCGATCCGCGAACGATCAACATGGACGATGCCGAAGCAGACAAACTTGTCGCGGCTTCGACGCCTATTTATTACATCACCGGAACGATTCACTCACCCGAGACCGGCGCTCCAACCGCTTTGATGGAACTCGCGTATCGGCTTGCCGTCGACGAAAGCCCTTACATCAAAGCGATCCGTGACGGAGTGATCACCCTCATTACTCCAATCGTCGAAGTGGATGGCCGCGACCGGCAGGTCGATGTTTATAACTGGCACCTTGCGCATCCTAATGAGAAATGGCCGCCGTTGATTTATTGGGGTCACTACGTCGCGCACGACAACAATCGAGATGCGATGGGAATGACGCTGAAGCTGACCCAAAACGTCGCCCGGACTTTCATGTCCTGGAAGGCGCAGGTGCTCCATGATCTTCACGAATCGGTTCCTTATCTTTACGACAACACAGTCGGTGACGGTCCTTACAATGCGTGGCTTGATCCGATTCTAACCGATGAGTGGCAATTGATGGGCTGGAACAACGTTTCGGAGATGACCAAGTTCGGGATGCCGGGCGTGTTCACCCACGGGACCTTCGATACCTGGTCTCCGGGATACCTGATGTTCGTCGGAGCGACTCATAACGGAATCAGCCGTCTTTATGAAACCTTTGGCAACGCGGGCGCGGACACGGTCGAACGAACGCTTTCACCGCAGGAATACGCACGGACGTGGTATTTGCAGAATCCGCCGCTTCCAAAAGCGAAGTGGTCTCAACGGAACAACAACAACTATGAAGAGACGGGTCTGCTTACTGCGCTGTCATACTTCAACGCGAACAGCAAGCTCTTCCTTCACAACTTCTATCTTAAGAGCAAGCGTTCCATCGAAAAGCCCCGGACTTCAGGCCCCGCCGCTTACGTTTTTCCGGCTGATGATCCGCGTCCAGGCGCGCAAGCCGAGTTGCTGAGAACGCTTCAACTACAAGGCTGCGAGATCTCTCGCGCGACCGCGCCGTTCTCGGTCACCGTTAAGAAGAAGACTCAACCGGACACTGCCGCTAAGCCGGCCGCTGATCAGAAAAAGGAGGAGCCTAAAACTGAGACGCGACAATTCTCTGCGGGCAGCTACATCGTTCGAATGGATCAGCCTTACAGTCGGATCGCGGATATGCTGCTCGATTATCAGTATTGGAGCCCGAACGATCCTCAGAAACAAGTCTACGACGACACGGGTTGGACGTTTGGAGAGCTTGGTAATGTTCAGGTTGTGAGAGTCACGGACGTGAAGGTGCTCGATGCTGCGATGGCTCAGATGAGTGGCGAGGTCCGAGCAAGCGGCGGAATAAAGGGCAGCGGCTCGGTTTACATCATCAATCACAACACCGACAACGCGCTGATGACGTTTCGTTATCGTTTCAATGAAGCCGCGATCGATGCAGCCGAAGAGCCTTTCGAATCGTCGGGTCAAAAATTCAATCGCGGCTCATTCGTAGTTCGCAATGTGAAGCCCTCGGACCTCGAACGAGCCGGTTCCGAACTTGGCTTACAAATCGTCGCGGTGCCATCAGCGCCGCAAGTCAAGACTCACCCGATCAGAGCCGCGCGAATAGCTATGATGCACACCTGGCTGAGCACTCAGGACGAAGGCTGGTGGCGGCAGGCGCTCGACAATCTAAAGGTGCCATACCACTACATCAGCACTCAGGACGTCTCGAAGGACAGCAACCTCAAGGCGAAATACGATGTGATTCTTTTCGCTCCTGTCGGCGCAGGCAATCCGATGGCGATCGTTCAGGGCATGCCGATGTGGAGCAATCCATTACCGTGGAAGACCACTTCGTTGACGCCGAATCTCGGTAAGATAGATTCGACTGATGATATGCGTCCGGGACTCGGTTGGAGCGGCGTCGCTAATCTGCAGAACTTCGTTCGAAGCGGCGGCTTGCTTATCGCAGTGGACGACACCGCTAACCTTTCAATCGCGACCGGTCTTACTTCCGGCGTTTCCGTTCAACCCGCTCAACGCTTGAAAGTCACCGGCAGCATCTTGAGATCGAAGTTCGTCGATTCTGCGAGCCCAATCGCATACGGCTACGGCGAAAGTCTTTCGATTTATACTTATGAAGGCCCGATCTTCAACGTGAGCAATCTCTCCGGAGGCGGACGTGGACGACGGCGTTCGCAGGAAGATCGCGAGCGCCCAACCGGTCGCGGCACTGCAGATGATCCTGATACGCCTCAAGGCCGGCCCGTTGCCGAAGCGCCCGAAGAACCTCGCGCAGAAACATGGCAAGCCTTGCCGGTCACGGATGAGCAGCGTCGCAACGGCATCAATGTCATTCCTCCACAGTATCGCCCGCGAGTTGTGCTTCGCTACGGCGATTCAAAAGATTTGTTGGTCTCCGGGTTGCTCGATGGCGGATCTGAGATAGCTCAACATCCTGCGGTGATCGACGTTCCGACCGGCAACGGACACGTGGTGTTGTTCTCGAACAATCCGATCTGGCGAGGCGAGACTGGCGGGAGTTACTTCCTAGTGTTCAACGCGATTTTGAATTTTGATAACTTGAATGCAGGAAGAAAGCTTGATGAGAAGTAACGAAAGATTGAGTAGGGGCGCCCCTCGTGGGCGCCCTTCTTGACGTTTATGGAGGAGCCAAGATGAAACGATCACTGATTTTTATGGGACTACCGGCGCTGTGCGTTTTAGCGGTGACGCTCACACAGGCCGGTGGCCAGGAAAAACCTGTTCAAGTCGCGGGAGCGCCCTGCGAAGGATTGCCTTTTCTTCATTGCCCTGACAAGGACTGTCCGCCCGAGAGAGTGATCAATCCCGGACCGGTCGTCGAGATGAAGACTCGCCGCACGTACTTCCTCGACTATCCGTGCGATCTCAAACCCGGCGAAAAGGTCACCTTCATTCTCAGTCTTCACGGCTTTGGTTCTTACGGGAATTGGCAGCGTCACTACTTTCCAATGATGGACTATGTGAACAAGTACCGCCTGGTCGTCGCGACACCGAACGCGCCTACAAGATCGTGGTCAGCGGCTGACGACGAATACTTGCAGAACATCGTCGACTCGGTCGTCGGCCAGATTGGAAAAGAAAACATCAAAGCTTTCTGGCTTGTTGGTCATTCTCAAGGTGGATTGACATCGAATCGATTAGTGCGAACTGATTTCTTCAGCGCGAGAGTCGATGGCTGGCTCAGTTTGTCAGGCGGTCGTTTGGGCGGGAGTCCGGGTCGCTCTCCAAGTTGGGGGCCGCCTCGCGCTCCTGGAGCACCCGCGCCCACGGCAAGCACGACGCCTTCGACCGTGAGCGCCGCAATGGCTGCCTTGCGCGAGTCACCCGCTGCGGATTTCTCTTTCATCTTCGAGACCGGTCAACGTGAGATGGATGACAAGGGCTTGCCCGAAGCTTCCGAGTGGGCGAAGAAGTATGGTTGCGGACCTAAACGCAAGAATGATGACATTGTCGATACGAAAGGCGGGTACGTTTACGACACCACGCGCCAGAATCCACCCAACCCGTCGTGGGGACTGCTGCCGGCCGCGGGCAAGGCGCAAGAGTTCGTCTATCCCGATTGCAAGGATGGGCGCGTGGTTGCGGACCTCGTTCGTCTGGACAAAGGTCACACTGAAGGTCTCGAGCCGAAGGTTACTGAAGAGCTGATCAAGCTAATGCTCTCGGCAAAAGGCGGCAAGATCCATCAGATGCATTAGTCGTCAATCACGTTGAAGGACCTGTAGGGGCGGCCCTCCGTGGCCGCCCCTGCACGCTGAAGCGAAAATGCTTGCGAGTAAAGAGGGGCGGCCACGGAGGGCCCCCCTACGGGCTTATTGACAGAACGACAAACGAAAGGATCGAAATCATGAAGAAACTGATTGGCGCCGCTCTGGCTACTTTGTTACTGATGCTGACTGGCGCAAAGGCGCAGACGCTATCGCAAGCCGACCTCGATCGTGGGCTTCAATATCTGGAAACTACAAAGAAGAACATCGTAGACGCGACGCGAGGTTTGTCCGAAGCGCAATGGAACTTCAGGCCCTCGCCGTTCAAGTGGTCGATCGCGCAAGTGATGGAGCATATCGCGGCGAGCGAAGACCTTTTGCGACAAATCGCCGAAGGCCAGATCAAACAACAGACCGCGCCAGTACCGGATCGTGACTTGAAGAAGACCGACGATCGGGTGCTCGAAGTGATTCCAGATCGCTCGAGAAAATTTCAGGCGCCCGAGCAGTTGCGTCCGAGAAATCAATTCGGCTCACCCGAAGCGTCGCTGAAGCACTTTCTCGAGAGCCGCGCGAAGACTGTCGAGTTGCTGAAAACCACTCCCGACTTGCGAGGGCACGTCTCCGACAGCGGGCTGTTAGGAAAGATCGACGGGTACGAGCGGATACTCTTCATTGCCGCTCACAGTGAGCGACACACGAAGCAGTTGCTCGAAGTCAAAGCAGACCCGAAGTTCCCTAAGCAGTAGGTCTACTGTCGCGACTCTTCTTTGCGCTTTTGCCGATCTTGGAGTCTTTGCGCAAAACCCAGGCTCGCGTGAATGGACCGTCTCCGTTCGAATTCAAAGTTCCAGCTCGTCGCCCAATATGTAACGAGCAACCGGCGACAAGCGTTCGGGAGCTTCCGCCTTGATCCTGGTAAAGCGAAGCTCATCTCGTCCCACGAAAGAACACTGCAACACACGACGATGCTGATTGGTTTGGTTTCGAGTCCCGCTGTGCCACAGATGACCATTGAAGACGAGCACTGAACCGGCCGAAGGTATTACAATTCTCTGATCGCGATGACGGCTCGCGGGATCCGCAAAACTCTTCTGAGGTTGAGTCAGCAGTTGATGCGTTCCGGGCACGACTCTCGTCGCTCCATTCTCCAAGGTGAAATCATCCAGAAGCCAGATTGAGGTCACGATTCGAAATGGCTCGCCTTTCGCCCGGGCTACCCAATCCGCGTGCAGGCCCTGTTGCCCAAAGCCCGGCAGCGGATCGCGCCCATTCATCTGACCCAGCCGGAAAGGGCACTGCAGAACATGATAAACAGCCGCAAGCAGTAGCGGGTGAGTGTAGATTCTCTCAAACGCCTCAGCGCGACTAACTAAATTGTCGATGTGCCGGGTGCCACTGTCCTTGACCAAAAGCGCGCTTGAGCCTTTAGCGGCTGCCTTCTCAAATTCAGATCTCAACTGCTTGAGCCAGGCCGCGTCGATCACATCGCGAAAAACAACGTAGCCTTCGCGATCGAGAGCTTCTTCATCGCTGCGGGACAGCGTCGATTCAGTCGCGCCGCAGTCAAGAAGCGTTTGCTCAAATAGATTTGGCTCCGTCATTGAGTCTTCAGAATCAGAATTGTTTGTTTTGATTTTCGAGCGGCGGAAGATACGGCGGTTTACTGCTCACTTTCACATACGTTCCATCAGCTTCCACGTTGAAGCCAAAGCCGCACCGGTTCGAGGCTCCCTCTTGAACTACGATAGCTCTATTCGGTTTGAATTCGATAGTGATAACACATTCATCGTCATCGTCACTGTATTTCAGC
>Ga0075426_10004180_pt1 | contig 10274 bp, 8 predicted proteins | sample SoiMethybrSBSTD5_FD_75304 | JGI IMG/M metagenome (GOLD analysis project Ga0075426, IMG submission 75304) | Bulk soil microbial communities from a Populus tree surrounding site in Tennessee, USA - Soil MetaG P. TD hybrid SBSTD5 | ecosystem: Environmental > Terrestrial > Soil > Tree plantation...
GCCGTGCCGGCCGCGGTGGCGATCCAGAACAGAGGCCGCGGCCTCGAGCCCGTGCGCAGCACACCGAAAACGGCCGTCAGCATCGGCAGGACGCCGATGACGACCGAGCCGTGGGTGGCGCTCACTGTCCGTAAAGCCTCGGCGCTGAACCAACCGAAACCCACAGCTGCCCCGGCTGCGATGACCAGGATCCCCGGCATCTGCGCTCGCGTGGGCCATGGCGCCCGGACGGCCAGCAGGTAGCCGAGGGCGATGAGCGCTCCGATGACGGATCGTCCGACGCCCACGACGATCGGGTCGATCGTGGCGACGGCGATTCGTGTGGCGGGCACCGTGCCGGAGAACATGACCACGGCCACGATGGCCAGAACGAGACCCGATACCGGTATCGATGCTCGCCGAATACCGATACTCTGAGTGCCCACGGCTTAGGCTATCCCATCTGAATGGCTGATGCAACTGATATTGTCGGAGCGATGGCTAGCGATAGCAGCAGCATCCGCGGCCTGACGACGTCGCTTCGCTCGAGGGCTGAGGCGATGGCGCCCGGGGCGCGCTTTCCGTCCACGCGCGACATCAGCGCAAGCTACCGCGTGAGCCCTGTCACCGTGTCGCGCGCGCTTGCCGCGCTGAGCGCCGAGGGGTTGATCAGGACGCTGCCGGGCGCGGGAACCTTCGTCGCGGACCGGGTTCAGCTCGGACGGTCCGACGCCCTCGATGCGTCGTGGCAGCTGGTCGCGCTCGGGGATCGAGCGATCGATGCGCGCGCGCTGCAGACCTACCTCGAGGTCAATCCGAGGGGCGCGCTGTCGATGTCGGGCGGCTACCTCCATCACTCGCTGATGCCGATCCGCGCGCTGACCATCGCGGCGCAGCGCGCCGTGCGGCGTTCCGAAACCTGGGAGAGTCCCGACCCTCGAGGCATCGCCGGCCTGAGGGCATGGTTTGCGAGCCATCACGGAAGCGCGTTCGACGCGGACGACGTGATCGTCTGCAACGGCGGACAGTCGGCGATCTCGGCGACGTTTCGTGCGCTCGTGGCGCCCGGCGCCACGCTCATCGTCGAGGCCCCGACCTATCCGGGCGCGCTGGCCATCGCCCGCGCCGCCGGCATCAGCGTGGTGCCTGTGCCGCTGGACGATGACGGGATCATCCCCGAGCTGCTCGCCGATGCGTTTGCGACGACAGGTTCGCGGGCGGTGTACCTGCAGCCGACGCATCACAACCCGACAGGCGTCGTCATGCCGGCGACGCGACGGCGCGAGGTGCTGGAGGTTGCCGAGCGTGCGGGCGCCTTTGTCATCGAGGACGACTGGGCGCGGTGGCTCGGATACGAGAGGACGAACCCTCCCACGCTGATTTCGATGGACGGGCAGGGGCGCGTCGTCTACGTCTCGTCGCTGACCAAGCCGGCGTCGCCGAGCCTGCGCCTGGGCGCTCTCGTCGCGCGGGGCCCCGTCGCCGACCGACTCAGGTCCATCCGCATCGTGGACGACCTGTTCGTCAACCGGCTCACGCAGGAGACCTCGCTCGACCTGGTCGGCTCGCCAGGTTGGGCGCGTCACGTCGTGGACGTGGGTCGCGCGCTGCAGGAGCGCCGCGACGTCGTGCTCGAAGCGCTACCGCAGTTCGCTCCTGCTCTCAGCGTGCCGCGGTTGCCCCGTGGCGGGATGCATCTGTGGGTGAGCCTTCCCGACGGCGTCGACGACCTCGTGCTCGCGCAGTCGGCGCGCGAGCATGGCGTCCTGGTCGGCGCGGGCCGGTCGTTCTTCGCGACCGAGCCGCCGTCGAGTCATGTGCGCATCAGCTTCGGCTGCGCCGCGAGTGATGACGAGCTGCGCGAGTCCGTGCGCCGGCTTGCGTCCGCTCTCGACTCTGTTATCTCTTGAAACCGGTCAGGCGTTCGGCAGACAGCGAGATTCCAAGCGCGTCCGCAGGGCTGGCTTAGGCACGTCGTGTACATACTACTTGGTACAATATGCCGAGGGGGGAAACGTGAAGCTGGATCAAGAAGCAGCGCCTACGCGCCTCGAGAGCCTGCAGGTGCCTATCGTGCAGGCGCCCCTTTCCGGAGGCGCTTCCACTCCTCAGCTGACCATCGCGGCGAGCCAGGCCGGAGCCTTCGGGTTCCTGGCCGCCGGCTACCTCACCACTGAGACACTTCGCGAGAACATTCGTCAAGTCCGTTCGTCAACGGATGCACCGTTCGGAGTCAACCTGTTCGTCCCCGGCGAGGATTCTGCCGACACCGAAGCGCTGGGTTTCTATCGCGATCGCGTTCGGGCTGAAGCCGCCCGGCTTGGCGCTGAACCCGGAGACCCCAGGTGGTCGGATGACGAGTGGCAGCCCAAGCTGGAGCTGCTTCTCGCGGAACGGCCGGCCGTGGTTTCCTTCACCTTCGGCTGCCCGGCGCGGGAGCTCATCAATGAGCTCCACGACGCTGGGATCGAGGTTTGGCTGACGGTTACCGAGCCCGACGAGGCTGAGCTTGCCGCTGAAATTGGGGCAAATGCCCTCGTCGTCCAGGGAGTCGAGGCAGGCGGACATCGCGCGAGCTTTGTCGACCGGGATGGTGTGGGAGAGCTCGGTCTGCTGGCACTGATTCGCTTGGTCACCAAGCGAGTGAAGCTTCCCCTCGTCGCCGCCGGTGGCATCAGCGACGGTTATGCGATAGCCGCCGTGCTGGTCGCCGGCGCCCGCGCCGCCCAGATAGGCAGTGGGTTCCTGGATACCCCGGAGGCAAACACTTCGCAACCTCATCGCGACAGGCTGCGCGCCCGCGGCCGCACTGCGCTCACGCGCGCCTTTAGCGGCAAACGAGCGCGCGGCATCGTTAACGGCTTCATGGCACGCAACAGCGCTGAAGCACCCGCGGCGTACCCACAAGTCCACTACATGACCACGCCAATGCGAGTGGCTGCGCGTGCTGTCGGCGATCCGGATCTGATCAATCTCTGGGCCGGCGAGACTTACGAGCTTATCGATCACGGAGTCCCTGCGCAGCAGGTTATCGCGCGTATGGCGGCCGAACTGGAAGACGCGATCGGCGCCATCGCGCGCAGACCCCATTCGGGCCGGACGGAGAGGTAAGACGTGTCAAAGCGGGAGGCAATCGTCCAGGCGGCAAAGGACCTGATCTGGGAGCGGGGTTATGAATCGATGAGCCCACGCGATGTGATGGAACGCAGCGGTGCCGGCCAGGGCAGCCTGTATCACCATTTCAAGGGCAAAGGCGACCTCGCCGGACAGGCGCTATGGGAGGTCAACGCTGAGCTCCGTGCCATCGCCGACCATGTCTTCAGCCACCCGGAGCGACCACCTCTGGAGCGCGTGCGGCGTTTCCTGAACGTGCTCTCGCGTGATCCGTTGAAGGGATGCCGCATCGGACGTCTGGCGGTGGAGTCCTCTATTGAAGACGAGGCGATCCGGGCACCAGTTGCCGCGTGGTTCGAGTACGCCGAACACAAGATCAAGGAAGCCCTCGAAGAAGCGCAAGCGGGCGGTCAGCTCCGAAAGGGCGTGAAGGCCGGAGATGTTGCCCTGACCATCACGGCCCTTGTGCAGGGCGGCTACTTGGTGGCAAGGGCCCACTGTGATCCGGCAGCGATGCATCGCGCACTTGCTGGTGGGATGGCCCTTCTAGAGTCGTCAGCGAACTGAACCTGGCAGCCCCCAATATGGGCTCGATCAAATGACCGAAAGCGCCCCGCGACAGGAGAGGCGTCGGTTCTCGGCGACCGAGACCCACCCCGCGCTTCCGACCTTGGGTGGCGTCCACCTTCCGTTGGAAGCCAGGGCCATCGACGTACTTCGCTCGCGATCGTTCCTTGTATTTCTTGGTTCCACAGTCGCGACGACCGCCGGACTCTGGTTGTTCGAGACGACGCTCTACTGGACGGCCTTGTCGAGCACCGGGTCGGCCGATGCGACTGGACTGATCCTGACCGCGCTGATCGTCCCAGTGCTCCTTTTCATCATCCCGATGGGGGTTGTTACCGATCGCTGGGGCGACCGCCGCCTCCTGCTGCTGAGTCAGCTCGGGTGGCTGGTAATGATGGTGGCCGCGGTTCTGATCGCTCATGCAGGGCGGCTGACGTTTTCGGTCGCTGTAATCCTGGCTCTCACCGACGGAGTCATCGACGCGGTCTGGGTCGTGCCGGCTCAAGTTCTGCTCGCTCGTTTGGTCGACCGGCCGCTGATGGCCAAGGCCATCGCCTATGGAACATTGCAGGTCGCCTTTGGGCGCATCATCGGGGGCTACGGCGCCGGGCGCGTGCTCTCATCTGCTGGGCCGGCCGCGACGTTCGCGCTCGGCGCGACGTGCATATTCATCGGCCTCGTACTCATGGCATTCCTGCGGCCGAAGCACTCCTTCGCCGACCGCCGAGCCCACAGCGGGCTTTTGGATGGTTTTCGTTTTGCCACTTCGCACGCGCCAGTGTTGGCGCTTTACACAATGGGTTCGAGTATCGCCCTGTTCCTGTACGGGTACCTCTCGATTCTGCCGGTTGTGTCGCGCAACCTTTTGCACGCCGGACCGGACGGTCTCGGTCTCATGACAGGTGCCGGTGGCGTCGGCACGCTTGTGGCGGTCTGGGTCATTGACCCTGTTGGCCGCCGGTTCGGTCGCGGCACGTCGCTTGTCGCGTCGGCCGCGGTCGCCGCGCTCGCCATGGTTGTCTTAGGCGTGTCTCGATCGCAGCTGCTGTCGGCGGTGGCGGCGAGCGCGATCACCGGAAGCCTGATGTTCTATTCGGCGACCAACACGACGTTGCTTCAGTCACTCGCACCACCCGACCTCCGTGGCCGGGTCCTTTCATTCTTCGGCCTTGCGTTCTGGGCGATGATGCCCGTCAGCGGTCTGGGTGCCGGCTACCTTGCAGACCGGTTCGGCGTGAGTCCAGCACTGGTCGCAATGGGACTGGCTGCGGGCGTCGGACTGGTCGCGATCAAGGTCTTCTACCGGCCGCTGTCAGAGCTTGATGTGGCCGACGATGGCAGCTTCGTAATGCGCGGGCAGCGAGCGCTGGTGACTGAGGCCAGGGTGTAGTGGACTCCGGCGGACTGGGCTAGATCTCGGCCACCAGGCGCACCGGTGACCCGTCCGAATCTTCAATCGGCAGGGGGAACGCATAGGCGCGGAAGCGACGGCCTGAAACGCGATCGAGGTTAGCCGCGTGCTCCGCGATAAGCGTTCCGCCCTCCAACAGTGTGTGGTGAACGGGCCAGTTGAAGCCCGCAGGCCGGAACGGCTCGGGCATGTCCGGGGTAGGGACATCCAGGACGACAAGCTTCACTCTCATGTCCCGCAACCATTCGGCGGTTTCGGTCCCTAGGTACGGGTGTTGCGAGTACCGGTCGGGATCGCCGTGGAAGAACTTCCCCCAGCCCGTGTGGACGAAGACGATGTCGCCTCGTTCGACCTCCACGGCCTGGCCCTGGAGATCGTCGACCGTGATCGGCTCGCCGGCCCCACGCTGCACGCTCAGTCCGACGGCGGCGCCGGAAACCTCTTCGAGCTTCAGGTCCGCAGCGGTCCGGCCGTCAGCGACGAAGTGCCGGGGGGCGTCGATGTGCGTCCCGTGGTGAACGCAGACGTCGAGGCAGGTCACGTTGACCCGCGACTCTTCGATCTTCCGGCAGCGCGTGACGCGGACCGGCGGAAACAGGCGTTGAGAGAACATTCCGTCGCGGTATGGCTGCGTCAGATCGATCAGCGCCACGCCACGCCTACCGTCATCTCGTATTACAATACTCCGCTAAATCGAGGTCATCGGTATTCGGGAGGATGGCCCGCAGCCACTGTGAGGACCGCGCTGATAAGCGGTGGCGCCGGCGGGATCGGGGCTGCGGTTGCCGACAGGCTCCGCGCGGGTGGAGACGCTGTCCACATAGCTGATGTGGCGGCCGGCGACACTGACTTCAATCATCGCCTCGACGTGAGCGATGAGGGTGCGGTCCGCAAGCTTGTCGCCGCCCTCGGGCCGGTGGACATTCTCGTGAACGCAGCGGGCATACATGGGGGAACCATCCCCACCTGGACTGCTCCGGACGGCCATTTCGAGCGCATTCTCGCCGTCAATCTCGCGGGCACCTACTACCTGACGAGGGCCGTCTTGCCTGGCATGGTCGAACGAGGATGGGGTCGCATCGTCAACGTCTCATCGACCTCGGCGCGTGACGGCGTGGCGGGCAGCGCCGCCTATGCCGCCTCGAAGGCGGGCCTGCTTGGGCTCACCCGCGCCATTGCCAAGGAGGTCGCCACAGCGGGCGTGATGGTCAACGCCGTCGCACCCGGCAGCATCGACACGCCGATGATGGCCGGCAGCGGCAACCGCGAATCCGGAATTTCGCGGACACCACTTCAAAGACTTGGCAAGCCTGAGGAGGTGGCTGCATTGGTGGCGTGGCTGTGTTCGGACGACTGTTCCTTCTCCACAGGCGCGGTCTTTGACATCAGCGGGGGCAGGGCGCCCTGGTGACGGCAAAGGGGTTCGGCAGCTGGGGGCGCTGGGGGTCGGACGATGAAAGGGGTGCCACCAATCTGCTCACTGCGGACCACGTGCTGCAGAGCCTGAGAACCGCCGCCACGAAGGGCCGGCTGTACCCGCTCGCTCAGCCGATCCGACCCAACGGGACCCCACGCTCGGATTCAGGGCTGTCGATCCATCTCATGTCCCAGGACGCGGGCGACTACGCCACCGGCGCGGTCGCGCCAGTTGGCGAGGGGCAGTCGGTGGCCATGGATTATCTGTTCCTTCGCCTCCACGGCTCGGCCACTCACGTCGACGCCCTGGGCCATGTCTGGGCCGGCGACCAGCTCTACAACGGCCACGCGAGCGCCGGCGGCGGCAGCGCCGGTCTCCGCCGGTGTGCCATCGACAGGTTGCCTGGGATGATCACGAGGGGCGTCCTGCTGGATGTGGCCGGCCGTCAGAACGTTCCGCGCCTGGAGTCGTCGAAGGAGATCACCGTCGAGGATCTCGAAGCCTGCTTGAGGGACCAGGGCGTCGATCTGAAAGCGGGCGACGCGGTCCTGATTCGAACCGGCTGGCCTTCGATGTACTCAGAGGATGCCGAACGCTATGTCTGGGAGTTCCCGGGCATCGGCCTCGCGGCGGCGCGCTGGCTGGCGGCCCACGACGTCGTACTCGTCGGAGCCGACACGCTCGGCGTCGAGGTCAGGACCCGAGCCCGGCCGTGGGATCTTCCCGTCCATCTATGTCTCCTGCACGAGCACGGGGTGCACATGCTCGAGCTCCTCGACCTCGAGCGTCTCGCCGCGGACAACGTGCACGAGTTCCTGTTCATCCTCGCTCCGCTGCCGATCGAAGGCGGCACGGGATCTCCTGTGAACCCGCTTGCGATCGCCTGATTCAGGCGCCCCTGAGACGACTCAAATGGGGCGCGGCGGTCTCGAGCTGCCGGACCGAGAAGTTCGACCAGCGCGCGCCCGCGAAGTGCAGGATCAGGTGCTGGCAGCCACCAGCTCGAAGCTCGTCCGCCAGCGCGATCAGCTCCTCCGGGCCACCGACGACAACACGTTCGCTCAGCTCAGGGCCGGCCGATTCGATGCGCTTCCATTCAGCCTGGTCCATGAAGAGAACCTGAGCCCGATTGCTGGCTACGACGCTGCCTGGAGCCCGCCCGGCCGCCGCCTCCTCCCGACGCAGAAGCGCCAGCTGCTTGGCGTAGTCGTCGCGAGCACCCGACCAGCCGTCGCCGAACCTCGCCGCCAGGCGCATGCTCCGCGGCCCCGACGCTGCGATCCACAGGATCGGACGAGCGCCGCCGAGAGCCTGCAGGCCATGCGCCTGGAAATACGCCCCGTCGAAGTCGACCCGTTCGTCGTTCAGGAGCCGCACGAGGATCTCGACGTACTCTTCGAACCGCGAGGTGAGGTGATCGACGGCCAGCCCATTGGCAGACAGCTCGATCGGGCGCGACCCCGAGCCGATCGCCAGCACGAACCGTCCGTGCGACAGCTCGGCAAGGGCTCTGGCCTCGCGAGCAACCTGTCCGGGCATTCGGAACGGGGCGCACGCGACCATGGTGCCGAGCTGGACTCGTTGCGTCCGCGCGGCCGCGTAAGCCAGGAGGATGAAGGGGTCCGGACCCGCGATCGTGTCCAGGTCCGCGTTGAATCCGTCGACCGCGAAGTGATCGATCGCAAAGACGGAGTCGTAACCGAGCTCGTCTGCCGCAACCGAAAACTCGACCATCTCGCTTGCGCTGAGCGATCGATTGTCCGGCCACGAGCGGACCGGGATTCCGACGCCAACCTTCATCACTTCGCTCTCCATGCGTAATTGATCTTGACGCAGCAACCTCGCCAGGACATCGAACGGCTGCTCAATCCTCGCGCTGTCGTGATCCTCGGGCCGATCGATCGCGCTGCGCCGGAGAAGTTTGTGGCGGCGCTTCGTGATCGGTTCGGCGATCGCTTTCACCTGGTCGACTCGGACGGCGGCACCGTCGCGGGTCACCAGATCAGCGCATCGCTGGACGAAGTGCCTGGGGACCTCGATGTGGCGGTTATCGAGGCCGGAGGAGCTGATGTCTGCGACGCGGCGGAAGCGTGCGCTCGGCGGGGCGTGGCCAATCTCGCGGTGACCACGGGGCTCGGACAGGCTGACGATCCCGCCGGGACGATTGAGCGCCGGCTGCTTGCGATCGTCCGCGGCGCCGGTATGCGGATGATCGGACCAAACGCGAGCCTCAACCTTTATGAGCGGATGCCCGCGGCGGCAGGTGTGGGCACTCCGAAGATCGGCCTGATCACCCAGAGCGGCCACATGGGCCGTGTGGTGATCCAGTCAAGTGGCCACGGCATCGCATTCTCGCGTTGGATTCCGACTGGGAATGAAGCCGATCTCGAGGGCGCCGACTTCATTGAGTACTTCGCGTACGACCCCGATACCTCGGTGATCGCCGGGTATTTCGAAGGCTTCCGAAGTGGGACCAACCTGCGTCGAGCGCTTGCGGCCGCCGCGGCCCAGGGCAAGCCGGTTGTGGTGGTCAAGGTTGGCCGCCACGAGGCGGCGAGCCGAATGGCCGAAACACACAGCGCCCACCTCACAGGGTCCGACGCAGTCGTCGACGGGCTGCTGAATCAGTACGGCGCGATTCGCGTCGGCGACGTCGATGAGCTGATCGAAACCGCGGCGCTCTGCGCCAAGCTTCGGCCGCGCCCGCGCGGCCAAGGGGTCGCCCTCTACGGGATCTCAGGCGCCGCCGTCGCGTTGATGGCAGACCAGGCGCAGAGCCATGGCGTCGAGGTTCCACAGATGTCGTCCGCGACGCAACAGAAGCTGCACGCCGTCCTGCCGGCGGATCTCGGAGTCGCCAATCCCGTCGACCCCGGGAACCTCTATCGGACCGGAACCGTCGATGATCGGCGTTCGGTCCTGCGGACTATCAGCGAGGACCCCGCGGTCGATGTTGTCGTCTGCGCCCTGACAGGGGTGATCAAAGGGATAACGGACGACTTCGTCGCCGACATCATCTGGTGCCGCGACACCGCGGGCAAGCCCGTCGTCACCACCTGGAACACGTGGGAGATGGCGACCCCCGCCTACACGACGCTGGTCCAAAGCGGGATTCCGATATTCAGGAGCTTCCGCGGATGCTTTGGCGGGCTGCGCGATCTGTTCGAATGGCAGCGCCGAGCTCCGCGAGTCGCGACGCGACCGCCCGTCGAGCGCGAGCCGGCCACCTCAACAGGCAAGTCGCATCGGCTTGATCCGACTGAGAGCTCTGCCCTGCTCAGCCGATATGGAATCCCGCTCGTAGGCGAACGCGTGGTTTCGAGCGAGACTGACGTCCTCGAGGCCGCGTCTGAGCTCGGGTTTCCGGTGGTACTCAAGGCCCACGTGGCGGAGTCGGCGCACAAGTCGGACGCCGGCCTGGTCCAGCTCGACATTCGTTCTGCCGACGACGCCCTCCAAGCGTTTCGCGAGTTGCGGGCACGGGCGCTCCGAGTTTCGGCGAGCGACGACGTCGTCTACCAGATGCAGCACCAGGCTGCCGCCGGAACGGAGCTGCTCGTCGGCCTGGTCCGCGATCCTGTATTCGGTCTCGCCATGCTGGTTGGCGCGGGCGGGATATTCGCCGAGGTGCTTGACGACGTAAGCGTGCGGCCTCTGCCCATCACACGGTCGGATGCCGAAGAGATGTTGGGCGCACTGCGGTGCTATCCCCTTCTCAACGGCGTTCGGGGCCGGCCGGCCGCGGACATTGATCGCCTCATCGACCTGCTCCTCGCCGTCGCAGCG
>Ga0075426_10004181_pt1 | contig 10273 bp, 7 predicted proteins | sample SoiMethybrSBSTD5_FD_75304 | JGI IMG/M metagenome (GOLD analysis project Ga0075426, IMG submission 75304) | Bulk soil microbial communities from a Populus tree surrounding site in Tennessee, USA - Soil MetaG P. TD hybrid SBSTD5 | ecosystem: Environmental > Terrestrial > Soil > Tree plantation...
ACTCCCCGCAGGCCCACTATGCAAGCCCCGCTTCCTTGAGCGCACGGTCGACGAGGTAGCAAGCCTCCTTGGCGAGTGGGCGCAGGGGCGGGCGAACGTGGGCCTCGTCGATGACCCCGAGGCGCATGAGCGCGTGCTTGATGCGAGCGCGATAGTCGCGGACGGGCCTGGCGAAGATCACGTCGCACAAGGGCTGGAGCATGTCGCGGAGCTCGAACGCCCGAGGGAGGTCATGGTCGCGCACGGCCCGGTGCATCTGGACCTGCTCGCGCGCGGCGAGCGTGCCGAAGCCGAGCAGCGCGCCCTCGGCCCCGAGGAGGTAGGCCTCGAGAAGGAAGTTGTCGTTGCCGTTCAGGACGGTGGGGCGGGAGGGCAGGGACTTCACCAGCCTCACGGTCTCCACGAACCGCTTCGCGTCGAAGGACGCCTCCTTGATGGCCGTCACACCATCGATGCTCATCGTGCGCTCGATGGTCTCGGCCGAGAAGTTCACCCCGCCCAGCGCGGGCTGGAGCTGGAAGGCAATGAGGGGAAGACCGGAGGCCTCGGCAACCGCACGGTGGTACGAGGCGGGAATCTCTGGATCCAGCGGCTCGCCCTGGTAGGCGGAGATGGGGAAGACGAGCAGGGCGTCTGCTCCGGCCCGAGCGGTGTCGGCGGCAAGCCGGCGGGCCTGCTCGGTGAACGAGGCCGCGAGTCCGGCGACCACGAGGGCCCGGCCGCCGACCTCCGCGACGACGATCTCCAGGACCCGGAGCCGCTCCTCCGGAAACAGGTGAGGCCCCTCGCCCGTGTCCACGTTCACGGCCAGCCCGCGAACGCCCTGGTCAACGAGCCAGTCAACGTATCTTCGGAGGGACTCCTCGTCGATCGACGTATCGCTCCGCATCGGCGTGACGATTGCCGCGATCAAACCGTTCAGGTCCGGCCGCTCCATTCCTTCCTCCGTTCCCGCGATCGCCCGGGACGTCGCGCGCCTCTTTGATGGCCCGCCAGACCCGCTCCGGGCTCACCGGCATGTCAATGTGGCGGACGCCAAGGTGGGCGAGCGCATCGACCACGGCGTTCTGGACCGCGGGCCCCGCCCCGATGGTTCCCCCCTCGCCGACCCCCTTTGCCCCGAGCGGGTTCCGGTCGGTGGGGGTCTCGAGCGGGACGGTGACGAGCGCGGGGAGGTCCGCCGCGGCCGGCATCGCGTATGTCGCGAGGCTGGATGTCAGCGGATTGCCCAGCTCGTCATAGACGACGGATTCGAACAGCGCCTGGGCGGCTCCCTGCGCGATCCCTCCGTGGACCTGCCCCTCGACCAGCATCGGGTTGACGCGGCGCCCGCAATCGTCCACGGCGACGTGACGGACCAGCTTCGCCTTCCCCGTCTCGGTGTCGACCTCCACGACCGCGACGTGGGCACCGAACGGATAGGTCGAATCCTCCATCTCGAAGTCGGCCTGCGCCCGCAGCCCCGGCTCCATCCCAAGGGGCAGAGATGACGGGTTCGCGGCGACTGCCGCGAGCTCGCCCCAGGAGAGTGACAGCTCCGGGGCTGCGCCAACGCCGATCCGGCCGTCGAGGCGGCGCACGTCACTCTCGCTCGTCTCCAGCAGATGGGCTGCGAGGCGCCGCGCCTTGTCCAGCAAGGCCTCCGAGGCCCGGAGCACGGCCGAGCCGCCGACCTGGAGCGACCGCGATCCCATCGTCCCCTCGCCGCGCGGGACGAGCAGCGTGTCCGAGTGCCGGACCGTGATGGCGCCGAACGGTACACCCAGGGTGTCGGCCACGATCTGCGCCCACGCGGTCTCATGCCCCTGGCCGTGCGGGCTGGTCCCGGTCAGGACGGTGAACGTCCCCGCCTCGTCCGCCGCCACCGACGCGAACTCGCTTCCCCAGCCCGTGACCTCGACGTAGCTGCTGATACCGATGCCCAGCTGCCACGTCTCACCGCGATCGATGCGTGCGGCCTGTTCCCGGCGCAGTTCGGAGTATCCGGCCGCGCGAAGCGCGATATCGAGGGCACGGCACGGGTCACCGCTGTCGTAGTGGGCGCCGGTCGGGGTGCGGTACGGGAACGCCCCGGCCGGGATGAAGTTGCGTCGCCGGATCTCCGCGGGATCGATCCCGAGCTCGGCCGCCAGCATGTCCAGCGCGCGCTCCAGCAGCCACGTCGCCTCTGGCCGGCCCGCGCCCCGGTAGGCGCCCACCGGGGTGGTGGTGGTGACGACCGAGACCGCGTGGAAGTCGATCCGGGGGATCCGGTACGGGCCCGAGGCCATGAGGCCGGTGAGCGGCGGCAGCGTCGCGGCCTCGCTCGCGTATGCCCCGATGTCCTGGATCACGAAGACGCGAAGCCCGAGCATCCGCCCGTCCCGGGTGGCGCCCAGCTCAACGTGCTGCACCTGCCCGCGGCCGTGCGTCATCGCGACCATGTTTTCGCTGCGCGTCTCCGACCAGCGAATCGCGCCCCCCACATGCCGGGCGAGCCAGGCGATCACGACATGTTCGGGGTATGTCGGGATCTTCCCGCCGAACCCGCCGCCCACGGCCGCGGTGCGGACGCGTACATGGGCGGGGTCCAGACCCAGAACCTGGGCAACGATGCGGCGCGTGTCGTGGGGCGCCTGCACCGAGGCCCACAGCGTGACCGATGGCTGACCGGGCGCGACGCCGGCGATGGCGAGAGCGCCGTTGGTCTCCATCGGTACCGGCGCCACCCGCTGGTTGACGAACCGTGCCCGCGCGACGATCTCGGCACCGTCGAGCGCGCCCGCATCCTGGGCCACATCGTCGACGCGAATCGCGAGGTTGGAGCCGTGGGCCTGGAACAGGACCGGCGCGGCGGGCTCCAGCGCCTTCTCGGGGTCGATCACCGGGGTCAGCGGATCATAGACGACGTCGACGGCGTCCGCGGCGTCCATCGCCTGTGCCCGCGTCTGCGCCACCACCACCGCCACCGGCTCGCCGGCGAAACGGACCCGGTCGGTGGCGAGCAGCGGCCTGGCGAACACCTCGGGGCTGTCTTCGACCGCGGGCATGCACAGCCCACCGATGTCACCGGCGACGAACACACCGGCGACACCGGGCATCGCGCGGGCCTCATCCACATCGACCGACTGGACGAGCGCGTGTGCGATGGGGGACCGGACGAACACCGCGTGAAGGGCTCCCTCGCACGGGACATCGTCCAGGTACCGCGCCGCTCCGGTGAGCAGCGCGCGATCCTCGCTGCGAAGGATGGGGCTGCCGAGAACCCGCCCAGGTGAGGGCTCCAACAGCAGGTCGGGAGCGTGGGCGGTCATGCCTGCGTTCAGCGCTATCCCCGGATGCCCTCGGGCATCAGCGCTCCGTGCGCCTCGATCAGGTCGTCGCACATCGCCACGATCTGCTGGGTCGTCAGCGTGGCCGCCGTGTTCGGATCGAGCAGCGCGGCCTGGTAGACCAGGCTGCGCCGCTCCTCGAGCGCCGCGCGAACCGTGAGCTCCACCACGTTCAGGAAGGTCCGGTTCAGGGCCAGGCACTGCGGGGGCAGGGCACCGATCCGCGTGGGCTGGACGCCGTTCTTGTCGACCAGGGTTGGCACCTCGACGCAGGCGTTGCCGGGGAGCCCGTCGATCAGGCCGCCGTTCCGCACGTTCGTGTAGATCTCACGGGGGGTGCCGGTCTCGAGCGAGTGGATGATCTCGGAAGCAAGCTCGGAGGCGGGCTCGACCTCGAGTTCCTCGCCGGCGTCCAGGGCCGCCTTCGTCCGCTCCCAGTCCTCGAGGTTCTCCTCGCTGCGGCGCATGTATTCGTCGATCTCGCACCGGAATCGCTCGACCTGCTCGTCGTGGTGGAGGAACCAGGGGACATACTCGCTCGAGTGCTCGCTGGACTCGGTGGGGAAATAGCCGAAGCAGCGGAAGATCTCCACGCGCACCCGCCTGCCCATCCCCTCCGGATCGGCCGCGATCACCTCCCGGAGCCGCGGGTAGAGGTCCTCGCCGGTGCCATGGTGACGAAACCGCAGTACAAAACACTGGTGGTTGAAGCCGGCTGTGCGGAAGGCGACGTCCTCCTCGGGCACGCCCACGGCGGCGGCCAGAAAGGCATGCGTGTCCCGCACCGAGTGGCACACGCCGACCACGTTCCCGAACGGCGTGCCTTCGTAGACGGCCCACGGCACCATGGCCATCGGGTTGGTGTAGTTCAGCATGAGGGCGTTCGGCGCCAGCTCGTGGAGGTCGTTGCCGATGCCCACCACGACGGGGATGGTGCGGAGCCCGCGGAAGATGCCGCCGATCCCGATCGTGTCGCCGATCGTCTGGCGGAGCCCGTACTTCTTCGGGATCTCGAAGTCCTTGCGGGTCGCCGGGTACCCGCCGACCTGGATCTCGTTGATGACGTAGTCCGCGCCCGCCACGGCGGGCCGCCGCTCCGCGCTGGCCTCCAGCCGGTATCCGGCCCCGGTTCGCCGGACGATCGACGCGGCGGCGCGCTCCGCGTAGGTGAGACGCGCCGCGTCGATGTCGTGCAGGGCGATCGTCACCTGCCCGGCCAGCTCCGGGAACGAGCACAGGTCGGCCACCACGTTGCGGGTGAACTCCACGCTGCCGGCACCGATGATAGCGACCCGGATCATGAGCGAGAGTGTTCCATGGCTACCTCAAATGAGCAAGTGTGAGCAATTTGCGCGCGTGTGCCGGCCAGGTCATTTGCCGGTCCCGTGGAAGGTGCGGGAGCGGGCACGAGGGTCAGACGGTGGTGACGCGTACGCCGACGTCGGTTAGGGCGGCCAGGATGCGGGGGTTGGCGGCGCCGTCGGTGATGAGCTCGCCGACCGTGGTGATCTCGCAGATCTGGGCGAAGGCTACTAGGCCGATCTTGGAGCTGTCGGCGACGACGACGACCGAGCGGGAGCGCTCGATCAGCGCGCGGTTCGTGTGGGCCTCCACCTCGTGGTGGGTGGTGAGGCCGGTCTCGAGGGAGACGCCGTCCGCGCCCACGAACACGATGTCGAGGTTCAGGCCGGCCAGGCTGGCTTCGGCGATGGGACCGACCAGCTCGTAGGACTCGGACCTGGCTACGCCGCCGGTCACGACGAGCTTGAGGTTGGGGCGTACCGCCATCTCGGACGCGATGTTCAGGGCGTTGGTGACGAGGGTGAGGCGCTCGTGGTCGACAAGGGCCCGGGCCACCTCCGTCGTGGTGGTCCCGCCGGTGAGCCCGACCGCGTGACCTGAGGCGACGCGCGTCGCGGCCTCGCGGGCGATCCGGAGCTTCTCTTCCTTGTGCCGGCCGCCCTTGTAGCGGAGCGGAAGCTCGTACAGGACCCCCTGCGCGACCGCGCCCCCGTGGGTTCGCGCCAGCAGCCGCTGGCGCTCGAGGAGGTCGAGGTCACGGCGGACAGTGGCGGCCGACACGCCCAGCTCGCCCGAGATGTCCGCGACGTTCACGCTGCCGTTTCCGGACAGCCACTCCAGGATCGTCTCCAGCCGCTCCGCTTGCCGCACAGGAACCAGTCCTCAGGATCCGGCCAGGTGCCGGGAGGCGAGGGGCTCGGGCCGGGCCACCGCCTCGCCCGACTCGGCGTCGAAGAAGTGCACGTCTTCCAATGACATCCCCAGAGTGATCGTCTCGCCCACCGCCGGCTGGCGGCGTGCGTCGAGCCGGGCGATGACGATCGCCCGCTCAGGGGGCAACGATGGGATCCCGGCTCCGGTGGAGCCGGCCGCGACGCCGTGACCGCGAATACTCCCGTAGACGATCGTCTCGTGGCCGAGCAGCTCCACGACTTCCACGTGCACCTGCATGGCGTGGTCGTCGTCGGCGCCCGTCACGAGGCGCAGGGCCTCGGGCCGCACGCCGACGACAAGCTCGCGGCCGGGGGCCCCGGAGACCTCGAGCACGAGATCGCCCGCATCCACGCGGCCATTCGCTGTGGAGGCGCTGAGCAGGTTCATCGGAGGGCTGCCAATGAACCCTGCCACAAACACGTTCGCCGGGCGCCGATAGATCTCCTGCGGCGTCCCCAGCTGGAGCAGCTTCCCACCCGACATCACGCCGATGCGGTCGCCGAGCGTCATGGCCTCGACCTGATCGTGCGTGACGTAGATGGTCGTGGTGGCGAACCGCTGGTGCAGCTGCTTGAGATCGGCGCGAAGCTGCGTCCGCAGCTGTGCGTCCAGGTTCGAGAGCGGTTCGTCGAGCAGGTAGACGCGGGGCCTGCGGGCGAGCGCGCGACCCATCGCCACGCGCTGTCGCTGGCCGCCTGAGAGCTGGGAGGGCTTGCGATCAAGAAGCTCATTGAGGGCCAGGAGCGAGCTCACCTCCCTGACTCGCTCTGCGATGTCGGCGGCCGGCATCTTGTGCTGCCGCAGCCCGAAGGCCAGGTTCTGGAGGACGGTCTTGTGCGGATACAGCGCGTAGTTCTGGAACACCATCGCGATGTCGCGATCCTGGGGAGAGACGCCGTTCACGACCTCTCCGCCGATGGCGATCGCCCCGGCAGTGGGCTCCTCGAGCCCGGCGACCATCCGCAGGGCAGTCGTCTTTCCGCAGCCGGAAGGTCCTACGAGGACCATGAACTCGCCGTCGGCGATGGTGCAGGTGAGCGCCTCGACCGCCGTCGTCCCGTTCGGGAAGACCTTCGTGACCTCGTGGAACGAGACCTCGGCCACGGTCAGGACCTCCCGCGCGAGCGGCTGTGACTCACGGCAGCACGACCGAGCGAGTCAGGTGCTTCGGATGATCAGGATCGAGTCCGTGGGCCTCGGCGAGCTCGACGGCCATCCTCTGGATGAGGACGAGCTCGGCCATCGGATCTGACCCCTCGTCGACGATAGTGGCCCCCGTGTCCGCCGCGTCCCCGAGCACGCTCGGATCGACGGGCCCGATGGCCCACACGAGGGTTCCGGGACCGGCCACGCTGATCGGGCCGTGGCGGTATTCCATCGCCGGGTACGCCTCGGTCCACGCGGCAGCCGCTTCGCGCAGCTTGAGCGCCGCCTCGTTCGCTATTCCCACGGTCCAGCCCTGCCCGAGGAACACGAACTGCCGGAATTCCGCGGGCTGCACCGGCAGCGCGCTGGTGAGCGCCGCTTCCCCGCCGGCGATCGCGGCTTCGAGCCGGTCGCCGACGTGCGCGCGCAACAGGGCGAGCGCCGTGGTCGCGAAGCGCGTCTGCACGACCGACTGCTCGTTCGCGAAGTCCAGCACGACCGCGTCGTCGGCGGCCAATGCGACCGGTGAGCCGGGGACCGCCGTGACCGCGACCGTGGCGACGCGCCCCCTGAGCCCTTCGAGCGTGCGCAGGACCTCTGTCGTGGTACCCGAGCGTGAGATGGCGACCACGCGCCCGTAGCTGCGGTGCGGCGACAGCCCGGAGGCGATCGCCGCGTCCGTCGTGCCCAGGTCCCTTTCCTCGCGGAGCGCGGCGTAGGCCCGCGCGATGTGGTGGGAGGTCCCGCACCCGATGGCGGCAGCCGGCTCGCCGGGCGCCGGAAGCCGGCCAGCGACGGCCAGGGCCATGTCCGCGGCCTTCCGCCACAGGGCAGGCTGGCTGGCGATCTCGCTCGTGATGGCACGCATCCAGGTGAATCTACCGTCCTGGCCGCTCGGGCAGCAACATTAACGACCAGAAGCAGCCTTGCTGAACGCACGAGTGTGTTCTAATATCCGCTCATCCGAGCGAGAACGAAAGCGGCCAGGCCCGGCCCACGGATAGCGGAAGGGGCTCACCGCGATGACTCGCATTACCGCGCCATGGCGAATCCTTGCGTGCCTGGTCTCGGCGGCCGCGCTCGCCCTCCCGCTGGAGACGGCCGGCCCCGCCAGCGCGGCGAGCGGATCCCCGGCCGGGCACACCGCGCGGGCCGCGGCGATCAGCCCGCCGGTCTCCAGCGGCACGCTGCGGATAGCCGGCCTGCCGCGGGATGGCTCACCCGTCCGGGCGACCGGGCTGTCCTGGCGCCCGTCACCGCTGCCGCCCGGCGACAGGCTGCTGAGCTTCGCGGTCGCCTACGTATGGAAGGCCTGCGCGGCCCGGTCCGGCGGGCGGGGCAGACACTGCGTCCAGGCCGCGGACGCCACGGTCACGCCGTTCGCCGCGCGGCGTTACGTCGCCGGGCACACCGACACGGGGAAGTACCTGAAGATCACCGAGACGGCCACCGAGGTCGTCGAGACCGACCCCGCGACCTTCACGTTCCGCGTCATCCGCTCGTCGCGCAGCTATACGGCCCGCCGCACGGTCCGGCGCTACCCCAGCGGCCCGCCGCCGGTGTCCGGATTCCTTAACGGGCTTCCCGAGCACCACACCGCCTCCAGACAGGAGTACTTCCAGGTGAGCGCGCCGCACTACCGTGCGGCCAGCGGCCCGGTGACGCAAAGCTACCGGGTCGATCATGGGCCGTGGCGCGCGATGCCGCACAGCAGGGTCTTCCAGACCGGCAAGCTCGCCTTGGGCCCGCACCGCGTCGAGGTGCTCACGGCCGGCCGGGCCGGGCACACCGTACTGGCGTTCCGCTGGCGCGTGGTCCCGCTGCCCGCCCCCGTGCCCTGCATGGCAGGCCACGGTGGGTCCTGCTGGTACCCGCCGCACCTGAACCGCCGCGGCCACCCGATGCGCTGGGACTGGCAGATCGGCCGGGTGACCCCACGGCAGCGGACGGGCAGGCGTGCCGTGGACATCTACGACATCGACGGCTTCCTGACCACTCCGGCCGAAATCCAGCGGCTCCACACGACCTGGCAGGCCAGTACGCTGGCTCACCCGAAGGCCGTCTGCTACCTGGACCTGGCCTGGGAGGACTACCGCCCGGACGCCAGCCCGGCGCCGTTCGGCCACTTCTTCCCGGCGAGCGCGCTCGGGAAGATCTACTACGGCTACCCGCAGGAGCGCTGGGTCGACTTCCGCCAGCTCAGCAAGCTCAAGCCCATGCTCAATGAGCGGATCGCCATGTGCGCGCGCAAGGGGTTCGACGCGGTCGAGCTTGACGACATCGACAGCTTCGACCCGCCGTCGACCACCGGGTTCCACCTCACCCCGGGCGATGCGCAGAACTACCTCGCCTACGCGCTCAACCAGGTACACCGCGCGGGGATGACCGCGCTGTGGAAGAACTCGCCCCTTCTTGCCTGGTGGGGCGCGCGCTACGCCGATGGGGCCGTGGTGGAAGAGTGCTACACCTACGGCGGGTGCTTCTCCGCCTCGCAGCGCGGGAACCGGCAGTACGGCATCACCTGCACCGCGCTGCACGGGCCGACACCATGTGGCTGGGACGTGTTCACGGCCGACCACACGGCGCGCCAGCCGACGGGCAAATGGGTCGGTGAGGCCGAGTACGGCGCCGATCACTTCGTGTGCAATCCGGGGCAGCGCTGCCCGTACAAGCGGCGGTTCGCCACCTTCTGCCGTCGCGTGTACGCGCCGGCCCACGGCTACGCCGCGGTCAAGTTCGACGTCGACCTCGACGGCCGGATCTTCCGCCCGTGCCCGGCCGGCGTGTAGCGGCAGCCGCGCTACGCGTCCCCCGGTTCGCCCTGTCCCGCCGGCGCGGCAGCGGACGCCGACCGCAGGGCCTGCCACACCCGCTGCGGGCTGGCGGGCATGTCGATGTGCCGCACGCCGAGGTGCCCGAGCGCGTCGATGATCGCGTTCTGCACGGCCGGCGTCGCGCCGATCGTGCCGGCCTCCCCGATCCCCTTGGCCCCGAGCGGGTTGTAGCTGGTCGGCGTCGCCATGTCGGCCAGCTCGAAACTGGGAACCTCGGTGGGCGACAGCACGGCGTAGTCGGCGAAGGTCGCGGTCAGCGGGTTCCCGTCGGCGTCGTAGACGACCTCCTCCAGCAGCGCCTGCGCCGCGCCCTGGGCGATGCCGCCGTGCCGCTGCCCCTCCGCCAGCAGCGGGTTGATCACGGCGCCGGCGTCGTCGACGGTCACCATCCGGCGCAGCACGGCCTTGCCGGTCTCGGTGTCGACCTCGGCGACCGCCACGTGCGCCCCGAACGGGAAGGTCGGGCCCGGCGCGCGGAACACGGCGCGCACGAACAGGCGCTCGGCCTCGGCCAGCTTGGCCAGCGGCACCGCGGCCGCCGGGTCACCGGCCACTGTGAAGGCGCTGCGCCCGGCGTCGAAGACCAGGTCGGTGGGGCTGGCCTCCAGCACGCCGGCCGCGCGCTGCCTGGCAACCTCGATCAGCTCCTGCGAGGCCTGCTGTACCGCCGCCCCGCCCTGCTGCAGGCTGCGTGAGCCACCGGTGCCGCCGCCTTCCGGGATCAGGTCCGTGTCGCCCCACTTCACC
>Ga0075426_10004182_pt1 | contig 10271 bp, 10 predicted proteins | sample SoiMethybrSBSTD5_FD_75304 | JGI IMG/M metagenome (GOLD analysis project Ga0075426, IMG submission 75304) | Bulk soil microbial communities from a Populus tree surrounding site in Tennessee, USA - Soil MetaG P. TD hybrid SBSTD5 | ecosystem: Environmental > Terrestrial > Soil > Tree plantation...
GGAACACGCTGCGCCGATTCTAAAACTCCAAACCGATGAGGAAGTGGAAACGCTCTACGAAGAATGGGCTCAATCTCTGGAAACCAAGCCTTACCCGTCCCTGCAAGCAATTTCGAATGTCTTCCAGCTCGCCCTGCGGCGCAACCCCGAGATCGGAAGCTACAACCCGCTGAGCTTGTGGGATACCCACTTTGTCCGGGAATTGGACGATAGCGGCTACATCGATCGCTTGTACCAATAAAAAAGGCGGAGCTTTAAAGCTCCGCCTTTTTTAACGCTGCCTCCCGGTCCGTAATAACCGTTTAACGCTGCGACAATCGATTATTCGGCGATTGTTCCTGCGACTGCTGCGCCGGACGAGGCGCCGGTTGCGCCGCTGGCGCCGCCGCCACCGCGGGCTCAGAAGTAATGCCCTCGCGATAAACGAGTATCTCGACACGCCGGTTTTTCGCGCGACCTTGCGGTGTGGTGTTGTCGTTGACCGGTGCGCTCTCGCCGTACGAAACTGGCATCACGCGCATCGGATCGAGCTTTTTCTGGGTGATCAAATAGCGGCTAACTGCATCCGCCCTTTTCTTGCCGAGCTCGTAGTTGTACTCGTCCTTGCCGACGTTGTCGGTGTGTCCCGCGACGACGAAAATCGTCGAGCCGCTCTCCGCGGTGTCACCCTTGAGATCGCTCAAAAAGCTGTCGATCTCGCGCTGCGCCGATGCCGGCAGATTCGAAGAATTGAAAGCAAAGTTGGCGCCGTCTTTCATATCGATGACGACTTTGCGTTCGAGGCGAAGATTGGCGATCGTGCTAAGCGCTTTTTCCGCCTTTGCGTCGACTTGACCCAATCGTCCCTCGAACTGGCCGAGCTTGCCCTCGACACCGTTGACGCGCCCGCCTAGACTCGAGATATCCCCTTCCGCCTTTTCCAGTCGGCCTTCTGACGTAGACACTCTACCTGCCAGTGGGTCCATCTGTTCTTTGACCCAATCGCGCGTCGCAATACAGCCCTGGGTCAGCAAGAGCGAGCCAACGACTCCGGCGCCAATAAAATACTTCGCCCCATAATAGACAAAATCTTTCATAAACTCCTCCTTGTGAAATGTTAATACCCTCACACCAATTCCTCCGCGCTCAAATGATTTTCTGAACTGGGCCGGCCCATCTGCGCACTGCTCTTCAGCGGCAAACAAACGACCAATTCCGCAGACTCTCCGGGACGGCTTCTTAAATAGACATCACCTCCGGTTTTGTCGAGATATTCTCGCAGTTGTATGAACGCTTTGCTCTTTTCATCCAGCGCATCCTCCTCCAGCCTGGACTCAAACAACGCTTTCAATCTTTCCGCTACCTGATCCGACTCCGTTCCTTGAATAATAAGTTGCAAATCGTCCACGGCGCAGCGCACCGTGAGCCGGACGATTTCGCTTCGCGTCGCCCGCGCCGTTTCGTTGACGAGCACGTGCAGAATCGCCTCCAGCGCGGTGCGATCAACGGTCTCTGCGTTCAAAAATCTGGGTGCGTAGACGACTTCGATATCGATATCTCGTTCCGCGGCCGCATGCCGGCACGATGCAATCGCTCGCTTCACCAGGGCGGCTATATCGCCGACCGGTTCGCCGACCTTTTCAACTTCGTCAAGATCGCTTGCCGACACCGCAGCAAAAATGCTCAATCGGTGCTGCATTTGCCGCGCCTTCGATTCGATCCGTTGAACAAGCTTCTGGCCCTCGTCACTGGTCTCGTTCGCTTCACTGAGCGTGCGACCGATTTGCTCGGTGTCGCTAAGAATTTCCTGGAGCCCGTCGTTCACATGACCAGCTCCAGCGGCAAGCTGGCGTTGCTGATCTTTCCTGAAGGCCAAATCGCGCGCCACCCAACTGAGTTCAACCGCCAAGGCTTGAAGCACGAACAGCTCGGCGGCGGAGTAACTCTTTCGGATCGCGTGGCCGAGCATCAAAAAGCCGAACGATGGACCGACCGGCGAAGTCAACGGCGCTACCACCGTGCTGCGAAAGTTTAACCCGCCGCTCGCCTCATTCCACGTGATTGGCGCGCGCGAGTTCGCCACCAGATTCATGCAGCGGCGGGAAAAATTTTTCGGCAATTGCTCGACGGTCGGTTCCGGTATGCCAACTTCGGCAAGCTTGCAATCATTTACGATGAGAAATCCGAAACAAAAATCCACCGCAAAAAATCGCCGCAAACGCACCAGAAAATGGCTGAGCAGGATTTTTTCGTCACAAACGGGTTGGTTCCAGAAAAAGTTTCGAACGAAATTGGCGCGCTCCCACAGGCCGACGAACGATTCCCATCCCATAGCAGGCTCCCGCACATCGCTTGAAGCCCGGGTGGCGCGCTTCAAGTCGGAGAAAAATTGCTCGCCGTGATCTTTTTGGTCGCGGGATGGATGGAATTGCACGCATCTCCCTGTAACCAAAATTCATACCACGGCAATGAAGCGCACTAAGCTGTTTGAATTTATAGAGTTAGACCAATTAATGAGGACGCAATTGAACGACCTGAAGTGGATTCCATACAGACATGGAGGGTTCTTGAAAGAATTCCTTTTTTCGTATGAATAACAAACACTCACCGCTCGATACGTTGTTCTCGCAAGCGCTCGTTCTCGCGGCGCAACCGTTCGATCTCACGCTGATTTTGCTCGCTCTCAGCGGCCAGATCCTGTTGTCGTCTCTCCTAGCCCATGAGCTGATCGCCGATCAAAGCGCCGGCGATCAGTCCGACGGGGCCGCCGATCAACGCGCCCACCGCGGCGTGACCCACCGTGCTACCGATGATCGCGCCGGTGCCAGCCCCAAAGCCGGCGCCGATCAGGCCACCCTGCTCGCGGGTTGAAATCGGTGTCGAGCAACCTGCGAGCAGAAAAACCAACAGCGCCAATGCTGAGCCGATAAAACTTTTTCTTGGCATCGCTAGTCCCTCTCTGACGTATGTCTTACACCGAAACCTTTTCGCGCGGCGGCTATTTCATCGATCAAATTGCCCTTGGTGAAGGGCTTGCGCAAAACCCCGGCGCCGAACTCCGAAATCTCCTGGTCCAACGCTGTGTGATATTTATCTACTTCGCCACTCATGTAGACGACTTTGACGTCGGGATTGATGGAGCGGATGCCTTGCATCATTTGCAAACCATCGAGCTCGGGCATCTGGATATCGGTGACGACCCACTCCGTCGGTTCATGAAAATAGGCGCAATACCCGAGGGTGCCGTTGTGCGCCGTGCGCACTTCAAAACCTTCCTGGTCAAGGATCAAGGCAACGATATTCGCCAAGCCTTCATCATCGTCAACGACGAGAACCGATTGATCCCCTGACATGACTGATCCCTACTTTGAATGGCATCAGCAATCATCGTTCCATGAATAGTCGAAATCAATGCGCTTGATATCGCAGCAACTTTTAATATTGCAGTAACAATTTCTCTAATAAAGTGAAGGTAAAGCCCTCCACAAAGGAGAGGGACCGATTCTGTCTGCCCCCGTTCGGAAGTATAGGCAGCCATAAAAATAGGTTGACTATAGCGAGAGCTGACCGCGCAGCAAAAAAACAAGCCGGCGAAAGCGTTTGTGGACGGCGGCGCTGAGACCCTCAGTTGGCCCAGCCGGGTTTGGCTTTTTTAAAGTCGTGTACCTTCAGGTCATGTTTTTTAAGCAGATCATAAAAGTCGGCGCGATATTTTCCCGCGAGCTTGGCGGCTTGGCTTACGTTGCCTTCCGTCATCGATAAAACCTGGATGAGATAATCGCGCTCAAAAGCGTCGCGCGCGTCCTTGAGGGGTCGCAAACCCGGGCCCGATTCGTCGACTTTTTCCTGAACCGGCGAATGGCTGCGTTCGGGCGTGACGCCTTTGCCTTGCAGAATATAATCTTCGGTCACCGTGTCGCTTTGCGTCATTGCCACGGCGTATTCGATCGTGTTCTCGAGCTCGCGCACGTTGCCCGGCCAATCGTGCATCATCAATTTGCGCAGCGCCTCCGGCGTCAAGCCTTTCACTTCCTTTTTCATGTGCTCGCCGTATTTTCTGAGAAAATACTCGACCAGTGGCATGATATCGTCTTTGCGTTCGCGCAACGGCGGCAGAAAAATCGGGATCACGTGAATTCGATAAAACAAATCGTCCCGAAACAAGCCTTTTCTCACTTGATCTTCCAAGTCTTTGTTGGTCGCGACGATCACGCGCACGTCGACCTCCATCGGCATCTCGCTGCCGACGGGATAAAACTGCCGCTCTTGCAAAACGCGCAGTAGCTTCGATTGCGTCGCGCGCGGCATATCGCCGATCTCGTCCAAAAACAGCGTGCCGCCGTGGGCTTGAGTGAACAATCCGCGGGTGCTTTTGACGGCGCCGGTAAATGCCCCTTTCTCGTGTCCGAATAACTCGCTTTCGAGAAGCGTCTCCGGCAGCGCCGCGCAATTCAAAGCGACGAACGGCTTGTCCTTGCGATCGCTGGCGATATGAATCGCTTTGGCGACCAGTTCCTTGCCCGTGCCGCTGTCGCCGTGGATGTGCACGGTCGAGTCCAGCTTGGCGATGCGCGTCACGACATCGAGGATAGCGCGCATTTTGCTGCTGCGCGCGATAATGTTGGCGAAATCATAACGCTCGTTAAGGATCTCTTTGAGCCGCTTGATTTCGGAATTGAGCTTGCGGTTCTCCAGCGCGCGCTCGATCTGCAGCAATAAATCCGCCGGTTCGAAGGGCTTGGTCACATAAGTGTAGGCGCCGCGCCGCATCGCCTCCACGGCATTCTCGATACTGCCGTGGGCGGTCAGGATAATCGTCGGCACGTCGGGGTTGATCGAGCGAAACTCGTCCATCAACGTGAGGCCGTCGCCGTTCGCCAGCATGAGATCGACGATACAAAGATCGAAGAGCTGCTCTTTGAGCGCCTGAGTCGCCTGCTCCTCGTCTGCCGTAGCCATGACCTCGAAATCCGCCGACTCGAGCCGCATACGGATCAGCTCCAGAAGATTCGGATTATCATCGACAACCAGTATGCGACCTTTTGACATGGGTGCTATCTTCCGCGATCGCGCCGCTTCTGATCGATCTCCATGTCCACTTTCTTGGATTTTTCGATCACCTGCTTGTTCTTTTCCATTTCCTGCTTGGTCTTTTCGAGTTCAAGGCGCGACTTATCCATTTCCTGTTTCATTTTATCGAGAACCAGCCGGCTTTTCTCGGCTTCCTCTTTCGAGGCCTCGAGCTCGAGGCGCGTTTTCTCGACCTGGCGTTTTGATTTTTGGGCGTCGTTTAAAACTGCGGTCCATATTTTAGCCTGCTCCGCCCACGGGCTGTCCGGATACATCTTAACGACTCGGTCCATGAAGATCCTCGCCTGCTGCAAGTCGCGCTGCGGATTTTGCGGGTGCGCGTAAATGAGACCGATGCTGTACGCTGCTCTGTCCGCCGGCGGCTTGTTCTGAGCCGTCTCCGAGATTTCCTGAAACGCCTTTAACGATCCCGTGAAATCGCGCTGCTCGAACAAGGTGTCTGCCGCGTTGAGCGCCTCGCGCATTTCCCGGCGCCGATTCGCCTCCTGCGTTAGACTGCAGCCGGTAACAAATATTAGCAGGGCAACACAAAAATAAAAGTACTGCCCTTGCCTACCTGGCTTTCGGCCCATATTTTTCCGCCGTGCGACGTAATGATACTTTTGGCGATCGTTAAACCGAGTCCGGTTCCCTGGCGGCCGTGCGGCCCCTGACGACTTCCCTGATTAAATTTTTCAAAAATGGATACCAGGCTATCCGCGGGAACGCCAGGTCCAGAGTCTTTCACAGAAATTTCCAATTTGCCATTAGCCGGTTTTGCCGTCACGCACACCTGACCGCCCTTGGGGGTGAACTTGACTGCGTTGCCGAGCAAATTTCGCAGCACTTGAAGCATCCGTTCCGGATCGAGCCGCACGGCTGGCAGCGCTGGATCGAGCGCGCTCTCCAGGCGAATCTGTTTGGCCTCGAAGAGCGGCGTGATCTCGCTGATGGCCCGTTTGATCAGTGGATCGATAGCGCTAAGCTCGAAGTCATACGCCATCATCCCCGCTTCCATTTTGGAAAAGTCGAGAAGAGAATTGACCAGGCTGATCAACCGGTTGCTTTCCTCGGCGAGTATCCCCAAAAGCTTGCGTTGTTTTTCCGACGTCTCGCCGCCGACGCCGTCGAGCAACAAGCCCGTGCCTTCTTTGATCGAAGTGAGCGGCGTGCGCAGCTCATGCGACATGGAGGCAAAAAAATCCGCTTTCAAGCGATCCAGCTCCTGCAACTTTTCGCACATCGAATCGATGGCGGCCGCCAGCTCGGCGATTTCCGGCGGCGACTGCACGCGCAATCTTCCATCGAAGTGTCCTTCGGAGATTTCCCGCGTTTTCATTTTCAACAAGTCGATCGGCCGGGTGATGCTTTTGGTGATCAGCAGGGACATGGTAAAGATCGCCAGCAGACAGGCGATCGCGATCGTCACCGAGACCTCGCGCGCCTGATCGGCGGCGGCCGCAAGATCCAAGACCTTCGAGTTCGTCGCCCGCTGCTGGTTCAGCCGCAGCTTCTCGAACGAGGTCAGCAGCGCGTCGACTAAAACATCCTTGTCCTGTTTATACTGCGCCTGCGGGTAAGGCTTGTTGGCGCGCGCCAAGCGCGCCTCCGCCTCGACAATTTCATCGTAACGGCGAAAATCCTCCTGAATTTTTTTGAGAACCGGTGTCGCCGGCGCGTCTCTTAAAGCAAAGGCGCTCTCGAGTTGTCTGTCGAAGTCGGTCTTCAGGCTGACAAATTGCCGGTACCAGGTTTCATCCCGCGTGATGGTAAATTTCTGCTCGGCGCGGCTTTGCGCCAACAGCAAATCGGCGAACATCTTCTCGTGATCGAGAATCCGGTTATCGACGTTCAAGATCGATTCCGTCAACTCGTGAAAGCGGCGCAACTGCAGCACGGCGTAGGCGCTTGCAAACGCGACGATCAGAAAGATGGCGAGATAGCCGATGGCGAGACGGGAAAATAAAGTCAACCGCACGGACACTTCTCTTTGCTCCTCAGCGTAAATTCAATCGCGGCGCGCGGCTTCTGGATCGAAAAGTTCTTGTTGATCGGTATCGGCTGAGAGTAGTTTTTGACTAAACTGTTCCAGGCGGCGATCGGCATTCTGATAGCTCGCCTGAGCATGGCCGACGTGTTTGCCGAGGAGCGCGAACTCGTCGCGGAATCTGGCAAAGTCCCCTTGGAGACGGCCAAGGTATTGAAGGATTTCCTTGGCGCGGTCTTCGATCTTCATGCCCTTGAGACCCAAAACGATCGCCTGCAGATAGGCATAGAAGCTATTCGGCGAAACCGGGATCACCCGCTGGCTCATGGCGTGATAGCAAAGACTTTTTTCCGCCGCCGCTTCATCGCGAATGATCGTTTCATAGTAGACGTTTTCCGCCGGAATATACATGAGGGCGAAATCATAGGTGCCCTCATCGGGAAGAATATACTTTGCCGCGATCGCGTCGATATGTTTCTTCACGTCGACGACGAATTGCTTTTTCGCCCGGATCTTGTCTTCGTCCGTCGCCGCTTCGGTGATCCGCTTGAAATTCTCCAGCGGAAATTTGGCGTCGACGGGAACCAAGGAGGGGCCGAGCCGGATCACCGCGTCGACCTTTTCGCCGCTGCGAAAGCGATACTGCGTGGAGAAGTGCTCCGGCGGGAGAATCTGCGCGAGCAAATCCTGTAAAAAAAATTCGCCCAAGCCGCCACGCAGCTTGGGCGCTCGCAAAATTTCCTGGAGCGAAGCGATATCCTTGCCGACTTCGTAAATTCTGCGGTTGGCTTCCTCGAGCCCGCCTAGGCTCTTTTGCACGCTGCCGACGACGCGCGCGGCATTGTCCAGCCGCTCGCCCATATTCTGTTGGGTCTTGTGCAGCACTTCGGCGTTTTCTTTTAGCCGCTCGTTCACGTTTCCGAGCACTTGACCTAATTGTTGTTGGATCGATTGCGCGCTCTGCTCCAGCACCTGGCCGAGCTGGACGCGCAGATCACCGATCTGCTGTTGCACGAGCAACAAGGACGGATCGTCGCGCCGCTCTTGGAGCAGCGATTGCAATCGGCCGAGAAGAATCCAGCCGAGAATGCCCAAACAGAGAAAGAAGAGAAAAATCAGGACGAGGATGTTCGAGAGTTCCACGATGGACCGTGGCGCAATCAGAGGAGTCTTACGGCGTACTCCAAAATCTCACTGAGCTTGCGGATCTGCGTGGCGCGTATGGAGCGCTCTTCCCGCGGCGCGACGAAATAATCATCGACGCTCTTTTTTAGATTCCATTCCAACAACTCCACGCATTGTTCCATGCTCAATTTTTCCGAGCGGCGCCGGCGCGCCTGGTGCAGTTCGTTGATCTGGATGAGCTGGCCCATGACACCGGCTAGAATAGGTCAGCGCGAAAAATTGTCAAGGGCCGAGCGACTTTTATTCCCGGGCGCGGTCGAGATCGCAATAATCAAAATGCGCGAATGGCATTCGCGCCGCCGTGAACGATGGCGCGCAGCCGCGACAAAATTCGCTTGGCGCAAGCGAGTCCTTCAGGGACAAGGCGCTTCTGGCTCTTGCTGTGTGACGCAGTGAATCGCGCCCAGGCCGGCGACGACTTCATTGCAGCGTAATCCGACGACCCGGCGCTCGGGAAATAACTCTTGCAGGACGCCCAGCGCCTTGGCGTCGTTGGCATCATCGAAGATCGGCGCGAGCACGACGCCGTTGGCAATATAAAAATTCGCGTAACTCGCCGGCAAGCGCGCGCCGTCATAATACACCGGCGCCGGACAGGGCAGCGTCACGACCGAAAGTTTTTCGCCCTTTTCGTTCGTCGCGTTTCGCAAACGCTCGTAGTTGTCTTGCAAGAAATTATAGTTCTCGTCTTTGGAGTCGCCTTCGACGGCGCAAACCACTGTGCTCGGCGCGACGAAGCGCGCGATGTCGTCGATATGGCCGTCGGTGTCGTCGCCGGCGATGCCTTCGCCGAGCCAAATTATGTGACTAACGCCTAGCGACTCTTTGAGAAAACCTTCGATCTCGTCGCGACGCAAATGCGGATTGCGGTTTTTGTTCAGCAGACATTGTTCCGTAGTGAGGCAAGTGCCGGCACCGTTGACCTCGATGGAGCCGCCTTCGAGAACGATTGGATAATCGAAGACCGGAATCTTCAACAGCGCCGCGATTTCTTTGGCGACGCGCTCGTCCTGCTCGTACGCTTTGTACTTCCCGCCCCAGCCGTTGAAGATCCAATCGTTTAACGCCCGCGGATTTTCCTGCGCTGCGCGCATAATGAAAGTCGGGCCGTAGTCCCGCATCCAGACATCGACCGTCGAAATTTTGGGCAGTGTGACGTTTGCCATCGTCGCGCGAGCTTTGGCCAAACGCGCCCGGACGTCCCGCTCCGTCGCTTCATCGTTGACCAAAAGATTGACCTGCTCGTGCGCCGATAATTCACGGACCATTTGCACCCAGACATCGCGAACTTTTTCTAAATACGTCGGCCAGGTTTCTCGATTATGCGGCCAGGAAAGCCAAGTGGCGCGATGTCGCGCCCATTCGGCCGGCATCGAGTAACCTAAAGAATGCGGCGTTGTCGGTTTTGCGTTTGGAGAACTCATGGGAACTAAAAAGACCAACAGATTAACGGTGCGTGCCGTCCTCAACGGTCCGTAACGATAGCGCGCCGTAGGCGTCGATGCGTCGATCACGCAGGAACGGCCAACTTTGCCGGGTCTCTTCGATCTTGCCGAGGTCGCACTTGGCCAGGACAATTTCTTCCCGCTCGCCGCCGCCGTGAGCAACCATCTCGCCGAACGGTCCGGCGACAAATGAGCTGCCCCAAAACTTGATTTTCCCCTCGCGCCCGACTCGATTCACCGAGGCGACGTAGACTCCGTTCGCGACCGCGTGCGAGCGCTGGATCAGCTCCCAAGCGGCGCGTTGCTGCAGCGCCACCGCGCGCGGTTCACTGGGAATCCAGCCAATGGCCGTCGGATAAAACAAAATCTGCGCGCCCGCCAAGGCGGCCAAGCGCGCGCCTTCGGGAAACCATTGGTCCCAACAGACCAGCGCGCCGACTTTTGCGTAGCGCGTTTGAAAACTGGGAAAGCCAAGATCGCCGGGCGTAAAATAAAATTTTTCATAGTAAAGCGGGTCGTCCGGAATATGCATCTTGCGGTACATCCCGGCGATCGAGCCGTCGGCATCGATGACGACCGCGGTATTGTGATAGATGCCCGCCGAT
>Ga0075426_10004185_pt1 | contig 10267 bp, 8 predicted proteins | sample SoiMethybrSBSTD5_FD_75304 | JGI IMG/M metagenome (GOLD analysis project Ga0075426, IMG submission 75304) | Bulk soil microbial communities from a Populus tree surrounding site in Tennessee, USA - Soil MetaG P. TD hybrid SBSTD5 | ecosystem: Environmental > Terrestrial > Soil > Tree plantation...
TACCTGTGGACGCTGCCGATGTTCCACTGCAACGGCTGGGCCTTCACGTGGGCCGTGACGGCGATGGGTGGCGAGCACCGCTGCCTGCCCCGCTTCGACCCGGGCGCGGTCTGGGCCATGATGGCGGCGGGCGAGGTCACCCACCTGTGCGGTGCGCCGACGGTGCTGCTCATGCTGGCGGGCGACCCCGCCCGAACGGCGCTTCCACACGAGGTGAAGGTGTTCGTGGGCGGCGCCCCGCCCTCGCCGGCGCTGCTGGGAACGGTCGAGGAGCTCGGCATGCGCGTCACCCACCTCTACGGCCTCACCGAGACGTACGGGCCGATCGCCGTCTGCGCGTGGCAACCCGGCTGGGACGATCTGCCCGCGGCCGAGCGCATGCAGCTGCGCTCACACCAGGGCGTCGGCACGGTCGTGAGCGAGGTGATCCGGATCGTCGACGCGTCCGGCGCCGACGTCCCCGCCGACGGCGAGACGGTGGGCGAGATCGTAATGCAGGGCAACAACGTCGCGGTCGGCTACTACCGCGACGAGGAGACCACCGCCGCGGCGTTCCGCGACGGCTGGTTCCACTCGGGCGACCTGGGCGTGATGCATCCCGACGGGTACATCGAGATCCGCGACCGGCTCAAGGACATGATCATCTCCGGCGGCGAGAACATCTCGAGCATCGAGGTCGAGCACGCGCTCGCCGGCCATCCCGACCTCGTCGAGGTGGCGGTGATCGGCGTCCCCGACGAGCTGTGGGGCGAGGTGCCGAAGGCCTACGCGGTCGCGCGGGAGGGCGCGGCGCCGACGCTGGAGGAGCTACGCGAGCACGCCGGCGGGCGGCTGGCGCGGCACAAGCTGCCGAAGTCGGTCGAGCTCGTCGACGCGCTGCCGAAGACCGCCACCGGCAAGGTGCAGAAGCACGTGCTGCGGGAGCGGGCGCGGGAGACGGCCGCGCACGGGGTGGCCGGATGAACGTCCGCGATCTGTTCGACCTCGACGGCCGCGTCGCGATCGTCACCGGCGGCGCCACCGGCATCGGCCTGCAGATGGCCGACGCGCTCGCCGAGCTGGGCGCGAACGTCGTCGTCTGCGGGCGTGACGGCGAGCGCTGCGAGCGGGCCGCCGCCGACCTCGAGCGCGAGCGCGGCGTGCGCTGCGCGGGGCTCCCCTGCGACGTCTCCTCCTCCGACGACGTGACCCGCCTCGTCGCCGAGACCGGCGACCGCTTCGGCCGCATCGACGTGCTGGTGAACAACGCCGGCACGGCCTGGGCCGACCCCGTCGAGGACACGCCGCTGCGCGGCTGGCAGAAGGTCGTCGACGTGAACCTGACCGGCGTCTTCCTGTGCAGCCAGGCGGTCGGACGGGTGATGATCCAGCAGGGCGGCGGCAAGATCGTGAACATCGCGTCCATCACGGGGCTGCGCGGCCAGCCGCCCGAGGAGCTCGACGCGATCGCCTACAGCACGACGAAGGGCGCCGTGGTGGCGTTCACCCGCGACCTGGCGGCCAAGTGGGCGCGGCACCGCATCGCGGTGAACGCGATCGCCCCGGGCTGGTTTCCGACCGACCTCTCCCGGCCGGTGCTCAACCGGGCGGGCGACCGGCTGACCGCCGGGATCCCCATGCGCCGCTACGGCGGCGACTCCGACCTGAAGGGCGCGATCGCCTACCTGGCTTCGTCGGCGTCGGACTACGTCACCGGCCACACGCTCGTCGTCGACGGCGGCGCGACGATCTGAATGAAAGGGTCTGACCCCGTTTATTCACGCACGCCCCGGCGGATCGCGTGTGCGGCAGCCGTGCCGGTCGTGACGGCGGTCTCGACGTAGGTCGTGCCCAGGTAGTCGCCGGCCAGGAAGACGTTCCCGAGCGGCCGCTCGAGCGCCGGCTGGAGCAGATGGCGGCCGGGCCGGGGATGCGGCAGCCCGTGCGGCCAGCGGCGAATCTGCACCTCGCGGACGTGGCCCGCGACCGCCGGAAAGATGCGGGCGACGTCGTCGGCGTAGATCCGCCCGATCGCCTCGTCGTCGCGATCGGCCAGCGCGTCGGCGAGCCCCGCCGCCGAGTAGACCATGAGCGTGCCGCCGGGCTCGCGCGGGCCCGGGCCGCGGGTCACGTTCGCGGTGTTGAAGAGCATGTTGAACGACGTCTTCGGCGTCGCCACTGCGTAGATGCCGTCGTAGGGCATCGGGCCCGGCTCGTCGGTCAGGAGCGCGCCGACGACGTAGGGGCCGTACGCGACCCGGCCGAGCGCGTCGGCTGTCTCGGCCGGGATGCCTTCGAGGATCTCGCGGGCGGCGTACGCCGCCGTCGCCACGACGGCGAAGCGCGCCCGGATCTGCTCGCCGCCGCCCAAGGCCACGGTGACTCCGTCCCCGTCGGCGACGACCCGCTCGACCCGCGCGCCGGTGCGGACGCGCCCGCCCAGGGCATCGGCGATGGCCCCCGGCAGCCGGGCAGACCCACCGAGCACGTTCCGGGTCAGGCCGCCCTTGCGATCCCAGACGAGCTGGAAGTAGCCGATCCCGTAGCCGGCCGACACCTGCTCCGGCTCGCCCGACGAGCGCTGGATGGTCGGCCGGAAGATCGCGTCGACCTCGGCGGGCACCTCGCCCAGGAAGTCGGCGAAGGTGCGGTCGTCGCGATAGGCGAGCACGCGCGCCCGCCGGTCTGCCTCGGACTCGCCGGCGCGGCGGCGCGAGACGCGCCCGTACTCGAGCACCGCCAGCCGCACCCGCGCGCCGGCCCGGAGCAACGCCAGCCGCTCGTGCCGAGTCAGCTGCAGCCGCAGCGGATAGGTCTCGACCCGCCCGCCCGCGAGCACGCGGCCGTTCATCGCGAGCGCCGTCAGGACGCCGGGGACCGGCGCCGCGTCGACCCCGGTCGCAGCTAGCAGCCGGCCGGTGGCCGAGTCCTCGCCGGCGAGCACGTGGCCGCCGAAGTTCAGCCAGTAGCGGCCGCGCGGCTCCGACATGAGCCGGCCGCCGGCGCGCTCCTCGGCCTCGAGCACGAGCACGTCGCGGTCGCGCAGCTCCCATGCCGCCGACAGTCCGGCGATGCCGCCCCCGACCACGACGACCTCGACGTCGGAGCCGGGCGCCTCAGTCCTCGGTGACGTTGATGAAGCCGTCGACGTCGACCCGGCTGTGGCCGGCGGTGCCCGCGTTCACGATCCTGATCGTGTGGGTCGGATCGGCAGGCCCCGTGAACCAGGCGCGGGCGAAGACGATCCGGCGATAGCCGGTGCTGCTCGCGTGGGTCGAGACGGTCTGCGCCAGGTGGCCGTCGACATACACCTTGGCCGACCCGTGCGTGGGGCCGACCGTCGTGATCCAGCCCAGCGTGCGCACGCTGGCCGAGAACGTGACGCTCGCGCCCGAGGCCGTCGAGTAGTGCAGCGAGCCGTCGAGGGCGTTCGTCGTGGTCTGCGTATGCCACGTGCCCGTGTACGTGCCGAACGCGTCGTCCGCCTCGCCGAACAGCGAGACGTACGTGGGCGCATTCGTGAACGCGCTGCCGACGTAGAAGCCGCGCGAGTCGTAGGAGTCGATCTCGAAGCGCTTGGCGTCGTCGCTGTTCCAGACGAACGGGTAGCGGTTGGCCGTCGTCTCGGCGAGGAACGTGTCGGCGGACGCGTCCTGGATGTCGTTCGTGCAGCAGCTCGCGCCGACGTTGCTCGCGCCCTGCGTCCACGTGAGCACGGCGTGCGCGACGATCGTCCCGGGGTTCGGCTCGGTCACGGTGGAGCCGATCTGGAAGGTGATGTTCGCGTTGTCCGGCGCGCGCGCGGACGCGGGGGCGGCGAAGGCCGCGCTCACCACGGCCACCGTGACGATCCCGATGAGAATCCTCCACCTGCGCATCGCCTGGAAAACGTACACCTGTTACAAGGGCGATTCAAGGGCATCGAGAACCTGTCAGCTTGCGTCCCGGTGTCGGACGATGGCAGACTGCCCGCTTCACCGGATCGGCCCGGCGCTGACACGACGGCCTCGGCGGACTCGGGATGACGGCGCCTCGGCGCCGGACATCCCGGTCAGGCGCGACGACGCCTCGGAGTTGGCGGACTGGATGGGCACCGGGTCGCTCAGCCGTTTGGCGTGAAACCGAGCGGTCAGGCCACGGGCTTCGGCCCACGCCGAGCCGCACAATCCCAGGGAGGGGATCGATGAAGCACCGCAAGTTCCTCGCAGCGACGGTGGTCGCCGCCGTGCTCGTCGCCGCAGCCGCGGCGTATGCGAACACGAAAAACTCGATGCAGCCCCCGCACGTCTACTACGGCACCGTCGTGAGCGGCCAGCATCCGGACAGGCTGATCACGCTCCACAACGGCACCGGCGCACGGCAGACGATCGACACGGTGGACATCAGCGGCTCCGGCGGCTACGTGTTCACGCTCGCCGCGAACACACCGCTCCTGGCCGACTCGGGCCTGCCGCGGTGCAAGCCCGGCCTCGTCCTGCCCGCCCGTGCGAGCTGCGCGATCGACGTGCGGGTGCACACGTTGCGGCCCAACTGGTTCCGGTCGGTGCTGAGCGTGGTCTACACGAACGGCTGGTTCAACTCGAGCGAGCTGCGCGCGCACGTCGTGGCGCCGTGAATCGCGGCCCTGCTCAGGGCCGGGCGGTCAACACCCGGCCCTGAGCAGGCATGATCCCGCCATGACCGACGCAGACGTCGCCATCGAGCTCGTCGCGGCGGGCGCCGCCATCGTGCGGCGGAGCTACGGCACGGATCTCGACCGGTTCTCCAAGGGAGGCGGCGACTTCGCGACGTCCGCGGACGTCGGGGCCGAGGCCGCCATGCTCGCCGTGCTCGCAAGCCGGCGTCCGGCCGACGGCGTCGTCGCCGAGGAGTCCGGCAGCCGTGCTGCGAGCGACGGGAACAGCCGCGTCTGGCTGATCGACCCGCTGTGCGGCACGCTGAACTACGCGGCACGAATGCCGATCGTCGCGGTCAACGCCGCCGTCCGCGACGGCGGGCGGCTGGTGGCCGCCGCGGCCGCCGACCCCTTCAGCGGCGAGACGTTCTGGACCGACGGCCAGGCGAGCCACGTCCACCTCGACGGTCGTGACACGCCGCTCGCGCCGACCGCCGCGTCGCGGCTGGTCGACCTCAACCTCGACCCGCCGTTCCCGAGCGCGCCGGGCTTCCGGGCGGCGGCGCTCGCCGGCGACCCGCAGTTCCTGGACGCGTTCAAGCCCCGGGTCGTGTCGACGTCGCTCGCGCTCGCGTGGGTCGCCACCGGTCAGCGCGCGGCGTATGTGACAGATGGCGTTCCGCGCGACAGCGTGCACTTCGCCGCCGGCATCGCGATCTGCGAGGCGGCCGGATGCGTCGTCACCGATCTGTTCGGCGATGCCTGGGGCGGCGGGCCCACCGGGCTGCTCGCAGCGGCCGACGCCGGGACGCACGAGCGCCTGCTCAGGTTGACCCGGACACGGCTCCAGTAGGATCGCCCGGGTGATCGCCGAGCGGCTCCTGGATCTCCTGCACCCGTCGCAGCCGGCGTTCTCGCCGGACGGCACGCGGGTCGCGTTCAGCGTCCAGGAGTCGTTCAGCCGCCCCGACGAGGGCGTGGCCAGCCGGATCTGGATCGCCCGCGCCGACGGCTCGGGCGCCCGCCAGGCAACGCGCGGGCCGCGCTCCGACACGTCGCCTCGGTGGTCGCCGGACGGACGCATGCTCGCGTTCCTGTCCGACCGCGACCACCCCGGTCGGGCCGCCGTCCACCTGCTCGACGACGGCGCCGGCGAGGCCCGGCCCGTCGGGACGCTCGCGGGATCGGCCGAGGACGTGCGTTTCTCGCCAGACGGCGCGCGGCTGCTCGTGCTGGCTGCCGATCCCGGCTCCGACCGGGCCGGAGCCGACTCCGCCACGCGCATCGACGCGGGCGACGGCGACCCCAAGGTCACCCGGCCCGCCGAGCACTGGCGCCGGCTCTACACGATCGACGTCGCGACCGGCGAGACCACTCGCGTCGGACCCGACGGCCTGAACGTCTGGGAGCTCGACTGGCGCGGCGGCGAGGTCGTCGCCGTCGTCAGCGAGGACCCGTCCGAGAGCGGCTGGTACCGCGCCCGCCTCGTTGCCGTCGACCTCGAGACCGGTGCGGCGCGGACGCTGCACGAGCCGGCGATGCAGATCGCGTACCCCACGCTCTCGCCGGACTGGAGCGCCGTCGCGTTCGTCGAGGGCTTCTGCTCCGACCGTGGCATCCTGCTCGGCGAGACCACCGTTGTCGCGACGGCCGGCGGGGATGCCCGGGTGGTTGCGCCCGAGATCGATGCCGGCTGCCTGGCGTGGCGGGACGAGCACACGCTCTGGTTCGCGGGCGCGCGCGGGCTGGCGCACTCCGTCGGCATGATCGGCCTCGACGGCGGCGCCGACGTGCTGTGGAGCGGAGACGAGTCGCTCCTCTCCGGCTGGGTGCCGGTCATATCGCCGGCGCCGGACGGCACCATGCTCGCCGCGGCGCACAGCTCATGGGGGAGCGCCCCGGAGCTTCGCGCGCTGGCCGTGGCCGACCCGGGCGCGGGCTGGCGGGCGCTCTCGCAGATCAACCCCGAGCCGGCACCCGCCACGGGCGCGTGCGCCCGGCGGAGGTGGACGTCGGACGGGCTCGAGATCGAGGGGCTGCTGCTGACGCCGTCCGGCGCGGCGCCGTTCCCGCTGATCGTCTGGGTGCACGGCGGTCCGACCGACTCGTACGACTGCTCGCATCCGGACGTGCGCCTCGCCGGGATGCTCGAGGCCGGCTACGCGATCCTGCTCCCCAACCCGCGCGGCAGCTCCGGACGCGGCCAGGAGTTCGCCCGCGCCAACCTGGGCGACATGGGCGGCGGCGACCTGCGCGACATCCTCGCCGGCGTCGACGCCGTCGTGGCCGAGGGCACGGCCGCCGGCGACCGGGTCGCGATCGTGGGGACGAGCTACGGCGGGTTCATGGCGGCGTGGGCGATCAGCCAGACCGACCGCTTTCGCGCATCCGTGCCGATGGCCGCCGTCACGAACTGGCTGTCGTTCCACAACACGACCAACATCGGGCGCTTCGACGAGCTCTTCCTGGACGCCGATCCCTACGACCAGACGGGCGACTACTTCAACCGCTCGCCGGTCGCGCACGTGCGCCGCGTGAAGACGCCGACGCTCGTCATGCACGGCGAGCTCGACCTGTGCGTGCCGCTCTCGCAGGGCCAGGAGCTGTACCAGGCGCTCGCCGCCGAGGGCGTCGAGACCGAGCTGGTGGTCTACGCGCGCGAGGGCCACGGGTGGCGGGAGCGCGCCCACGTGCTCGACGGCATCGAGCGGATGCGGGCATGGCTCGACCGCCACCTCGCCGTGTAACGGGCGAGATGGCGGTCGAGGGTGGCGCTACTCGGTGAAGCGGGCGAAGTGCTGCTGATCCACACCGCCGACGCGGGTGAACTCGCCACCGATCGCGAGCCGGTTGCTGTCGGCGGCGACCGCCTCGATGCCGAGGTTGGTGTTCACCGCCGGATTCCACGGGAAGATGGCGCCCGTGGTCTCGTCGAACGCGGACAGCTTGTCGCGGGCCGCGGAGCCCGGCAGTCCGGCACAGACGAAGTTGTTGCCCTGGATCGGGCCGCAGTAGTCGCTGTAGTGACCACCGACGTAGACGACGCCGTCGGTGACGCCGACGCCCACCACGTTGCCGTTGAAGCCGGCCCGCCAGTTGACGTTGCCGTCCTCCATGTTGATCGAGAGCATCGTGCCGCCGTTGCCGGAGCCCGAGAGGAACAGGGTGTTCCCGTCGGTCGTGAATGAGAGCGACTGGAACGGCCGGTAGGGGAAGCCCGGAGGCGGGATGAACGTCGGCGGGCCGTGGTAGACGAACGGCAGGAACGAGCCGTCGGTCGTGGTCACGGCGCCGACGGCGATCCGGCCGTCACAGCCGGAGCCGATGGCGCACTGCTGGAAGCCGCCCTCGATGATGCGCGAGCCGGTGGTGTCGGTCGCGAGCGCATGCACCTCGTTGTCGACGACGGGCTGCCAGGTCGGGATGTACGTGTTGTTGGTGGCGTTGACCTCCATGAGGAACGACCGCGGGCTGGTGAACGCCCCGCCGACGTAGAGGTTGCCGCCGATCTGCACGAAGGCCCGCACCATCTTGTTGGGGCGGGTGGTGTTGGCGAAGGCCGCCACCGGCGCGCCGGTCGTGCCGTTGACCTCGACCATGTTCTTGTGCGCCGCACCGCCGACCGTGGTGAACGAGCCGCCCAGGTAGACGTTGCCGCCGCTCGCGAGCAGCGCGCGCACGGTGCCGTTGACGTTCGGGTTCCACGGCAGCAGGTTGCCCGTGGTCATGTCGACGGCGGCCGCGTGGTTGCGGGTGACGGCGGTGCCGCCGCCGCTCGGGATCATGGCGGTGAAATCGCCGCCGAGGTACGCCGTGTTCCCCACGACGATGATCTTGCGTACGGTGCCGTTCGCCTGGTACGACGACGACGGCTGCTGCTGCATCACGGCCGCGCTGGCGGCCGGCGCGGCTGCGAGCGCCGCGAACACCACGGCCATTGCCGCAGCGCGTTTACGTCCGAACAACCTCACGTTGCTTCCTCCCATTCGCGTTGTGCCACCTGCCCTGGCGCGGCGAAGACCCTGCGCGCTCGTTCGATCCGTGGCCTTGCGAAAGTATCCGGGTGCTCTAATCTACTCGCAAGACTTGTGACACACTTGTCTCACGCGTGGACGAAGCCGGCTCACGGAGCCTCGGCGAGGAGCCGCGTGAGCGCGTCGACCGACGCCGTCGGGCCGTTCACCTCGAGCCAGCTCACGCGCCGGCCGGCGCTGGCGACACCGACCAGAGCCGGGCTGGCCATGTGGCAGGCGCACGGGGCAAGCGTGATCGTCCAGCCGCGGCGCGTCCCGGCGACGAGCGGGACCTGCGTCGGCATCGCGCCGAAGACAGCCGTCGCCTGCCGGTGCACGTAGCGCACGTAGGCGGCCGCGCCGGCCGGCGAGCGGAACTCGAGCGTCCGCGAGACGACCACCTGCAGCGTCTTCGACTGCCCCTGGAAGAGGCGCTGCGCCCCGGCCACGTAGCCCCAGCGGATCAGGCCGGCGGCGAGGCCGGGTGCCGTCGACTCGTGGGTCAGATCGCTCGCCGTCAGAGGGCGGACCTTGCTCGGGAGATACGAGACGGCCGCGGCCGACAGCACCGGGGGCGGCTTCGGCGGGGCCGCGGGCGACGAGCCGCCGCACCCGCAGAGCGCGATTGTGGCGAGCACGACACACCAGGTGCAGCGGCGTCTGGGCAATGGCTGGAGCATGCGAATCGGCTCTGGACTCACGCCCAGATTACCGGTAGGGTCGTCCATCCCGCTGGACGAAAGGTGAGGCGAAATCGTGTCTTCGATGGATCGCAGGTCGTTTCTCATGGGCGCCGCGGGGCTCGGCGGCGCAGTGCTTCTCGGCGGCTGTGGGTCGTCGAACTCGGGCGGCAGCCCGGCGGCGTCGTCGGTCAAGCGCCCCTCAATCGCGAAGGAGCCGGGCAACCTCTCCATCCTGGAGTGGGACGGCTACCAGGCGTTCGGCACGCCCACCAACAAGAAGGCCGGCGGGCTCAGCGCCGGCGAGGACTACACGAAGAAGTTTGGCGCCGACGGGATCACGTACAGCCTGATCGTGAACGACAGCGAGGCGCTGAACAAGGTCCGCTCCGGCCAGCAGTTCGACGTGATCCACCCCTGCATCGAGAACCTCCAGGACTACGTCCAGGACGGGCTCGTGCAGCCGTGGGACACCAAGCTCCTCCCGAGCTTCGCCAACCTGAACCCGGCGCTCGTCAAGGGCGGCCAGGTGAACGGCCAGCAGTACTTCATCCCCTGGGACTGGGGCTACGGCAGCGTCATCTACCGCACCGACAAGGTCGATCCGGCCGACGCCACCGGTTGGGAGCTCTTCTGGAACCCGAAGTACAAGGGCCGCATCTCCATGTGGAACGGCAACACGACGAACTTCGAGATCGCGGCGCTCAAGCTCGGCTACGGCGGCCACGCGATGGACCACCTGAGCGACGACCAGCTGACCAACGCGAAGAACGCGCTGATCGAGCAGTACCCGCTGAACAAGTTCCTGTGGTCGAGCGAGTACACCGACCTCCAGCCTGCGCTCCAGAACGGCGACGTCTGGATCGCCTACAGCTGGCAGGATCAGTGGGTCTATGCGAAGAGCAAGGGCATCCCGATGGCCTACATGAAGCCCAGCCAGGGCCGGCTCGGCTGGTACTGCGGCTTCATGCTCGGCAAGG
>Ga0075426_10004187_pt1 | contig 10264 bp, 13 predicted proteins | sample SoiMethybrSBSTD5_FD_75304 | JGI IMG/M metagenome (GOLD analysis project Ga0075426, IMG submission 75304) | Bulk soil microbial communities from a Populus tree surrounding site in Tennessee, USA - Soil MetaG P. TD hybrid SBSTD5 | ecosystem: Environmental > Terrestrial > Soil > Tree plantation...
GTGCGCGGCACCACGCCGTCTTGCACGTAATAGAACGGGCTCACCCGTCCCACAGCGCCGAACGCATTCTTGCGGCCCTTCCACAACAGCTCGCGTTCTTCGGCCGATTTCGCCAGACGCACTTCGCGCGCGCCGCAGGACGTCGCCGCCTCGCGAATGTGATCCACCTGCTCCTCCACCACTTCGCGCAGGCCCTCCAGTTCGATCAGCAGCACCGCCGCCGCATCCATCGGATATCCCGCGTGCGTGGCCTGCTCCACCATCTGCAGCATCACGCCATCGAGCATCTCGATTGCGACCGGCGTGATGGCCCGCGCCGTGATCTCAGCCACCGTCCGCCCGGCATCGTCGGCCGAATTGTAGATCGCCAGGATCGTCTTCACCAGCTCCGGCTTGCGCATCAGCCGCACGATCACTTTGGTCACCAGAACCATGGTCCCTTCCGAGCCCGTCAGCAACCCCGTCAGGTCATAGCCGGGAAGGTCGAGTTCCTTGCCGCCGGTCGAGATAACCGTGCCATCCGGCAGCACCACTTCGAGCCCCAGCACGTGATTCGTGGTCACTCCATACGCCAGCGTATGCGGGCCGCCGGCATTTTCGGAGACGTTGCCGCCGAGCGTGCACGCGCGCTGGCTCGAAGGATCGGGCGCATAAAAATAACCGTGCGGTTCCGCCGCCAGCGTGATATCCAGATTGACCACGCCCGGCTGCACGACCGCGCGCTCGTTTTCCACATCCATCTCAAGGACGCGGTTCATGCGTGCGAAACCCACCGTTATGCCGCCTGCTCGCGCAATCGACCCGCCGCTCAAGCCGGTGCCGGCGCCGCGCGCCACGATCGGCACGCCGAACTCCCCGCTGATCTTGACAATCCCGATTACATCTTCGGTCGAGCGGGGAAATACCACGATGTCGGGCCGCGCCTTGTCCACGCTGCCGTCATACTCGTAGAGGCTCAAGTCCTCCGGGCGGTCCAGATAGCCACGCGGGCCCAACAGTTGGACCAGCTTCTCCTTGGCTTTTGCTGGAAGCATAACGCTCGCCCAAAACCCTACAACAGCGATTTCACGTAGCTCACCATCTTCTCATCAGTCCAGTCGGTCGCGTTGATGATCTTCATGACGACCTTGCCATCTCGGTTGATGATGTAGCTCTCCGGATATTTGAACGTACCGTATTCGGAGTTGATCGTGTTTTCAGGGTCGCGCGCCGTGACGAACGAAACCTTGGCGCGGTCCAGAAAGCGCTTGTACGCCTTCTCGTCTTTATCGACGCTCACTCCCAGCACCACCACGCCCTGATTCGCCAGTTCCCGTTGAAACTGGTCGAGCGAAGGTAGCTCTTGGATACACGGCGGGCACCATGTCGCCCAGAAGTTCAGCACCAGCACCTTACCGCCGAAATCCGAGCGCGTGATCGTCCGTCCGTTGTCCGCCGTGATGGAAAAATCAGGAGCTGTATCGTCCACCTGCACGATGTGCTCGTGCAGTGAAAGATAAATCACGCACACCAAGACACCCAGCAGCAACCCGATCGCAACCCGCAGTATCCGGTCGGTTTTCGCAGCTTTTACCATGGGTAACTTATAATCATATTGTACCCTGCCGTCTTCTCGCGGCATCCTACAGACAGATGCTGATCACCAAACGCGTCGAATTCTCGGCTTCGCACGCCTGCCGCAATCCCCTGCTGAGCGACCGCGAGAACCAGGAGTTGTTCGGCCCGGCCGCCAATCCGCACGGCCACGGCCACAACTACGCCATCGAAGTGACCGTGGAAGGCGAGCCCGATGCGGTGACCGGCATGGTGATCGACCTCAAGAAGCTGAAGGATGTCATCAACCATCAGGTGGTCGAACTATACGATCACCGCTTTCTCAACTATGAAGTTCCGCCGTTCGACCGCGTTGTCCCGACGCCCGAGAATATCGCCGTCGATATTTGGAACCGCCTCCAGCCGCAGCTCGCCGGAGCGGGCAGCCGCCTGCACGCGGTGCGCGTCTACGAAACCGCCGATCTGTACGTGGACTATTTCGGAGAACCGGCATGACGCGCGTGACCCGCAAATACCGCTTCTCGTCTTCGCACCGTCTGCACGCCACCAGCCTCTCCGACAGCGAGAATCGAGAGATGTACGGCAAGTGCGATAACCCCTACGGTCACGGCCACAATTACGAGATCGAAATCAGCGCCCGGGGGCCCGTGGATCCGCGGTCGGGGCGCACTCTCGATCCCGCCCTGCTCGACCGGCTGGTGGAAGAGCAGGTGTTGCAGCCCTTCGATCACCGCAACCTGAACGCCGAAATCGCTGCGTTTCAGGACATTGTGCCCACCACCGAGAACCTGGCGCGTGAAATCTTCCGCCGGCTGAAGACCAACTGGAAGTCATCGTTTCCCGGCGCGTGGCCCGTGCTCGATAAAATCCGCATCGCCGAGACGCCGCGCAACATCTTTGAGATATCGAATAGAAATGGCGAAGCCTAAGCAGCTAGTCAAAATGCCGGCCCTCCCCGTGGTGCAGACCTCCTTCGCACCCTTGATCCGTCAGATCATCGAGCAACTGGGCGGCGATTTTTCCCGCGAAGGCCTCGAAAACACGCCCGAGCGAGTGGAAAAGGCTCTTCGATTCCTGACCAGCGGTTACCACACCGATGTGAGCAAAGTCGTGAATGGCGCGCTATTCCCCGTGAAGTACGACCAAATGGTGATCGTCAAGGACATCGAGTTCTTCAGCCTTTGCGAGCACCATATGCTTCCCTTCTTCGGAAAAGTGCATGTCGCCTATCTGCCCAAAGGCCATGTCATCGGACTCAGCAAAATTCCACGCATTGTAGACGTCTTCGCCCGGCGCCTGCAGATCCAGGAGCGCATGACGCAGGAGATCGCTCAGTCGGTCCAGGCCATGATTGATCCCATCGGCGTGGGCGTCATCTGCGAGGCCCGCCATCTCTGCATGATGATGCGCGGGGTCGAGAAACAGCATTCCGGGGCCGTTACCAGCGCCATGCTGGGCGCCTTCCGCGACCGCAAGACCACCCGTGACGAGTTCCTGGCGCTCGTCGGACGCCCCATTAATAATTGAGCGGCCTAAATCGGATCACAATCTCTGGTTGCCCCGCATTAACCTTAACTTTCGATAGATTGACACGGTTCCTCAAATCGAAACAGAGTGTGATATTGAGGTCTTTAAAAAAAGCCCGATGAATTACGACGACTGGAGCGGCCTGGAACTCCGGCGAGCCGAATCCGTGGCCGGAGCGTTTCTCGAAGAAAATCGCGATCCCATCCGCGAGAGCTTCCATCTCAAAGTCCATGAGCTGGATGACCTAGTCACGAGCCTTTGTTCACCCCTGCCTTTAGACGAACGGTTGAACCGCTTCGCGCAAATCGCGGAGATCGCGCGTTCGCTCGAAGAGGATGCGCAAGGATTTTTCTGCCTCGCCTCGGAACCGCTGGTCGCCCGCATTCTGGCCGACGTTGCAGGCAAGCCGCGCTAGCCGCGCATCACGCCCAAAAGTCTGCGCGCCGAATAGCCTACGATCGCCAGAAACACCGTGGTGCTTATCAGAATCACCCCCAGGCGGCGCTCGCGCGACAGATACCGCGCCTGCGGCCGGCCGCTCGCCGAATAATCCAGCGCTACTTGAAGCCGCACCGTCGCCGGGGCGCGCCCCGTGTTTTCCAACACCACGGCGTACTCATCCGCCACGCTGACCACGCGGTGAAATGTGCCCTGCCTGAGAATTGCGCCGGAGGCCAGCGGCTCGCGGTTCCCTTGTTTCAATTCATCCAGGCCTTCCGGGTTCACAAGGGCCACGCGAATCGCGCCCGCGCCGGCGATCACGCCAGCCTCGCATTCCACCGTCACCGGCACCTGCTTGAGCGCGAGCGATACGTAGCGCCATTCGCCCGCTGGAACCTGAAATACCTCGTCCACCAGCGGCGGCGACCCGGAAGCAAACAAAAGGAGCAGGGCCGCAGCGTTCATGCAGCCTGAACGCCGCCCAAACGCCGCCGCCTTGAACAACGCTAAAATATACGGTATGAACCACAGTATGGCACAGCAGCAGCAAGCCGTACCCTCGCTGGAACTGCCTGCTTGGAAGACCGCCCTCAACTGGATTGCCGCCATCCTGACCTCGCTGTTGTTCATCGCCGCCGGACTGTGGAAGATCACCGACCCCATTGCCGCAGCGGTTCGCCTGGCGCAAGCCAAAGTGCCCGAAAATCTAAGTCTCGCGGCAGCCCTGCTGCTGGGCATCGCCGAAACCGTGACGGCCGTGCTCGTGCTCGTGCCGAGGTTCCGCAAGTGGGGGGCGTGGCTCGCCGGGGCGCTGCTGCTCGTGTTCATGTTGTATATCGGGGTCAACTACAACGCGCTGCGCGGCGCGGAGTGCAATTGCTTTCCCTTGATCAAACGCGCCGTCGGCCCTGGTTTCTTTATCGGTGACGCCGTGATGTTGCTGTTCGCCGTCCTGGCCGGTTTCTGGGCGCAGTCACCCGAAAGCAGGCGCAGCGCCGTCTTGGTTCTTGGCGCGGTCACCGTGTTCGCGCTGGTTTCCTATGGCGCTAGCGCTGTGCGGCAGCACGGTGTTAAGGCGCCCCCCGTCATCACCGTCGATGGCAAGCCTTTCTCCACGCAGCAGGGCCGCATCTTTATCTTCTTTTTCGACCCCGAATGCATGCACTGCTTCGATGCCGCCAAGCGCATGTCCAAGCTCGATTGGGGTGACACCAAGGTCATCGGCGTGCCCACCGCTCAGCCCCAATTCGCTCCCAATTTCCTGCACGACACGGGCCTGAAAGCCAGCATCTCGCCCGATCTTGCGCTTCTCAAGAAGACCTTCCCCTTCGGCGATCCCCCCGCCGGTGCAGCCCTCGAACAAGGCCACCAGAAAGAAGCCGTCACCAAGTTTGAAGGCGACGAGCCCGTTGCCACCCTTCGACGATTGGGCTTTGCGAAATGATGTGCGTGCGCGCTGCTTTTCTCGTGCTGCTTGGCGCGGCAATCGCTCTACCCTCCACCGACGCGCCGCTGATGCGCCGCCTCACGCACAGTCAGTACAACCACACCGTGCACGACCTGCTCGGCGATCAGACCAATCCCGCCAGCCAGTTCCCCGAGGAAGATTTCGTCAACGGCTTCAAGAACCAGATCTCCGCACAGAGCGTGCCTCCGCTATTGGCCGAAGCCTACAGCGCCGCCGCCGAAAAACTCGCCCGCAATGCCTTTCGCGGCGGAGACGCGAATCACCTTGTTCCCTGCCGGCCGCGTTCCGCCGGTGACGCCGCCTGTCGCGCGCAGTTCATCCGTGACTTCGGATTGAAAGCTTTTCGACGGCCGCTCGTCGCCGCCGAGGTCGCGCGCTATTCATCCCTCTTCGCCGCCGCTGCCCGCGGCAAGTTCCTCGATGGCGCACAGCTCGTCGTCGAGGCCATGCTGCAATCGCCCAATTTTCTGTTCCGCGCCGAACAGGGTGGCGACACCCGCCAATACGACATCGCCAGTCGTCTCTCTTATTTCCTCTGGGACACCATGCCCGATGCCCAGCTCTTCGACGCTGCCGCCCACGGCCGGCTCGCCACTCCCGACGACATCGAAAAACAGGCCCGCCGCATGCTCGCCGATCCCCGCGCGCGCCAGTCCATCGACGAGTTCGCCTCCGAATGGCTGCGCTTCGATCGCATCCTGAGCGCTGTTAAAGACCGCCGCCGCTATCCGCAATTTTCGCCCGAGCTCGCGCAGTCGATGACCGAGGAATCCCGCCGCCTGGTCCAGGACGCCGTCTGGAATGACCGCGACTTCATGACCATTTTTACCGCCGGCTACGGCTTCCTGAACTCCGACCTGGCGACGCTCTATGGCCTGCCCGCGCCCTCCGCCGAGTTCGCGCGCGTCGATTTCCCCGCTGATTCCGATCGCGCCGGCGTCATCGGCCAGGCCACTTTCCTCGCCCTTACCAGCAAGCCCGGCGAAACCTCGCCCACGTCTCGCGGCGTCTTCGTGCGCGAGCAGTTCCTCTGCCAGAAAGTGCCCGATCCGCCCCCCGGTGTCAACAGCAACCTGCCGCCGGTCACCGCCGACAAGCCTCAAACTAACCGCGAGCGCATGGCCGCGCACGCTACCGAGCAGCCCTGCGCCGGGTGCCACCAGTTCATCGATCCCATCGGCTTCGGTCTCGAGAAATTCGACGCCGTCGGCGCGCGCCGCGAAAAATTGAAGCTGGTCTTCTACAACCCGCACGATGATGACGACGAGAAAAAGGTGAAGACCGCGGAGCTGGATCTCGATGCCCACGGCGCCGTCTCCGGCCTGCCCGCCGCCAATTTCTCCTCGCCCAAAGAGCTCGGCATGATCCTCGCCGCGCGCCCCGAGTGCCAGGAGTGCGTAGTCCGCCAGCTTTTCCGCTACGCCTGGGGACGCCACGAGCTCGGTGCCGACCGCCCCGTCATCCTCGCCGCCCTCGCGCGCTTCCGCGACTCGCAATTCCGTTTCAAAGAGCTTATGATTTCTTTAGTGAGCGCATATGCCCTCGGGAATTAAACTCTCGCGACGACACCTGCTCAGAGGCGTGGCCACCGCCATCGCTCTGCCGCCGCTTGAGGCCATGTTCAATCCCAATGGCACCCTCTACGCCGCCGAGATCAAGCGTGGCGCTGCCGCCGCCCGCCCCGAAACCCGCTTCGTCCTCTGGTTCAACGGCAACGGCATCACCGAGCGCTATTGGATTCCCACCTCTACCGGCCCGGACTACGAAATGACGCCGTGCCTCGCGCCGCTTGCGCCTTTCCGAAACGACATTCACGTCATCACCGGTCTCGATAATCCCGCCGCGCGCCTCCCCGGCCCCGGCAACGACCATCACCGCTCCATGAGCGCGCTCGTCTCCGGTAGCTCTTTCACCGGACACGGCGCAGGCGCAGCCTCCATCGACCAGGTGATTGCCGGGAAAATCGGCGGCGACTCGCGCTTCCGTTCTCTCCAGCTCGGTGTCACGCAGGAATCCTTCGGGGAAAGCATACAGCGCAATCTGAGCTGGGCCGGCCGCGACCGTGCCCTGCCCCCGGAGATGATCCCGCACAAGTTATTCGATCGCATTTTCGGAAAACGCGACGAAACTTGGGTGGCGCGCAAGCGCAGTATCCTCGACGCCGTCCAGCAAGATAGTAAGTCGCTCGCCTCCGCGCTCGGCAAGCAGGATCAGCTCCGTCTCGACGAGCATCTCAGCTCCGTCCGCGACATGGAGCGCGCCATCACCATGCTGCCGCCCGAATACGCCAAGGTCGGGGAGCCGGAAGAATCCGGCGACATGAAGGACTGGCCGCGCATCTCGAAACTCCAGAGCGATCTGCTTGCCCACGCCCTCGTCACCGGGCAAACGCGCGTGGCGTCTTACATGCTCACCAAGTGCCAGGGCCTTTCGCGCTTCCCCTGGCTAGGCTACACCGCCGCGCGCCATCATGATTACACCCACGCCGACGGTAAGGCGCCGGGCTTTGATGGTCCCAGCGGCCAGCGAATCATGCGCGACATCTGCCGCTGGCACGTCGAGGAGTTCGCCTACTTAGTCGCCCGGCTCAAAGCCACTCCCGAAGGCGCGGGCACGCTGCTCGACAATTGCTGCCTGCTGTTCGTGCACGAGCATGCGGAAGCCAATTCGCACAAGAACAACGGCCTCGCTTCCATCGTCGCCGGCCACGCGGGCAATCTCATCACAGGCATGCATTCGAAATTGACCGGAACCGTCGGCGATCTTTACCTCACGCTTGCCGACAACGTCATGGGCGCCGGCCTCAATCAATTCCCCACCGCCACGCGCAAGCTCAGCGGGATTGCAGGTGCATAGTTGAAGCTGAAGGATGCCGAAGAGGAGATCTACTCCGGGCTCCTCGACCTCACCCGCGAGGGCGGCCCGGGTAACTTCATGGTGATCTCCGCTGGCGACATCTACGTGCAGTTCGCCGGTAGCCCAGGCAGCCCGCAGGTTGTGTGCGAATCCATCGCCAACGAGTACCTGCCCAAGCCATTGAAAATGTCCGCCGCGGCCGTCAAGAAATTGAAGAAATTCGGCTTCAAACTAAGCGGCGACGATATCAAGAACTTCTCTCACACCTTCGCGCTGTCCTCCGAAGACGAAGCCCGTAAACTCGCCGGGCTAACCACCCGCATCCTCGAAGAGATCTACGCCGTCGAACCCGCCGCCGAAGTGCAGATCGAGCTGTCGATCGAATAAATGAACCCATGTCGCGTCAAACGCTGTCATAGACTCGGTCTTCTTCGTTATCCCACTCCGCGAAACTTTTCCGCGGCAATCAACAACCCGAACTCTTTGATCGTGTGCTTTCGACAAGGCTGCGTAACTGAGAACCCGGGATTACGGATGAGATGGGGAGTTCCCGCAGCTAGTGAGGCTTAGCTATGTCTGGTGTAATGAATGCGAACGGTTTGCCAGGAGACCAACTGTCTTTCTTTCCGGCCATTTTGTTCAAGAATGGCCCTCCCACAATGCGAATGAACGGCCCATCCCGGCCCATCCAGTTCTGTCCGAACGGCCGAGGTGCGTAGCCAGCCACACTGCCCACGATGAGCAGAGTGCCATCCTCAAGGACGTCGCCCACCCCAATGTCAACGCACGGAAAAATGTGCTCTTCGTCCACGAATACCCGTGCGACGATATGCTCAACTATGTGTTCGCTCACAACTGGATCTGAGCGGCCCAGCCATCGAAATGCTATTTTGCGAGACAACTCCTTGCCACACTTCTCCTCAGCCAGTTGAATAACGTCCTCGAGCATTCTTGCTACAAAAGCCGCGAAATCATCGCGATTCATATCCGGCCAGCTCGACTCATCATACTTCGGCTCGAATCGATCGTCTCACCGTAATTCCACGGCATCCATTCCGCGGGCCGGGCCACCAGGTCCTGAGCGTCGCGGTGCATCTCGATCACATAGTTAAGGGAGTTGGCCTCGCACAACTGGCAAGTGTGAATCAGGCTGATAAACAGGTCGCCCACCTGAGCTCCTGAGGTGCAGATCGAGCTGTCGATCGAATAACGGCCGCGCACGATCCGGCCTAACTCTATTTGATGAACGCCCGTTAATGCGTAAACCAACGTAAAGGAACCCTGCAACTACACCCGCCATCCAACTTAGCGGAGGGTGAAACAATGCTAAAGAAAATCGGATTCCCGTTACTCGCGCTGGCCGCGATGCTGTTTGCTATCCCGCAGCCCCAGGCAAGCGCCGCTGTGCGTTTCGGCGTGTATGTCGGCGGACCGGCCTACGCCTATCAGGCCCCGGTTTACCCGCCCCCATACGCCCCTAACTACTACAATGAGTACCCAACGTACTCGTATCCGGCGCCAGCCTACGTCTATCCTTACTCGACCTGGCGCGGACACGAATACCGCGAACACCGCGAGTATCGCGGCCACGAGTACCGCGAACACGACCGTGACCGGCACGAAGACCGCGGCCGCGGCCGCCGGTAAGCGCCAATTTCAATGACTGACGAAATTCCGGCCCATAAGATCGCGGGCCGGAATTTCGTCGTCAGCGAACTTTCAATGTACAAACGCTTTGCCCCAAGGCGCGGTGACGGATAAATTTTGAAACGGTGCGCATCTCCGGTGGCCCTCAACTTCGGGGAGTTATCCCAAAAAACAACAAAAGCCCCAGCCTTTCGGCTGGGGCTCTTGATATAACCGGGCAACTTCCTACTCTCCCACACACTTGCGCGTGCAGTACCATCGGGGCTGAGGGGCTTAACTGCCGTGTTCGGGATGGGAACGGGTGGGTCCCCCTCGCTAGGGTCACCCAGAACTTGATTGTAGGGGCGAGGCATGCCTCGCCCTCCATTGAATATTGACGGGACTTACCACTTTCCAAGAATTAAAGTTGTGCTGAGAGTAAATTTTATGGTCAAGCCGAACGGGCAATTAGTAACGGTTAGCTGAATCGGTTACCCGACTTACACATCCGTCCTATCAAACAGGTAGTCTTCCTGTGCCCTCATTAGCCTCTCTCGAAGCTTGGGAGATCTCATCTTGGGGAAGGTTTCACGCTTATATGCGTTCAGCGTTTATCCTGACCGAACTTCGCTACCCAGCTATGCCACTGGCGTGACAACTGGATCACAAGAGGTTCGTTCATCCCGGTCCTCTCGTACTAAGGACAAGCCCCCTCAAATCTCCTACGCCCACCACAGATAGGGACCGAACTGTCTCGCGACGTTCTGAACCCAGCTCACGTACCGCTTTAAT
>Ga0075426_10004189_pt1 | contig 10262 bp, 10 predicted proteins | sample SoiMethybrSBSTD5_FD_75304 | JGI IMG/M metagenome (GOLD analysis project Ga0075426, IMG submission 75304) | Bulk soil microbial communities from a Populus tree surrounding site in Tennessee, USA - Soil MetaG P. TD hybrid SBSTD5 | ecosystem: Environmental > Terrestrial > Soil > Tree plantation...
GACTACCCACGCGAGCTGCTCGAGATTCAGGTGCTCGACGACTCGACGGACGAGACGCGCAGCGTCGCCGAGCTCGCCGTCCGGCGCTTCGCGGCAGAAGGCGTCGACATCAAGTACTTCCACCGGACGAACCGGCGCGGCTTCAAAGCCGGCGCGCTCGAAGAGGGGATGAGGGTCGCGCGCGGCGAGTTCATCGCGATCTTCGATGCCGATTTCCTGCCAAGCCGCGATTTTCTGATGCGTCTGATGCCGCACTTCGCCGACCCCGCGGTCGGGATGGTGCAGGCGCGCTGGGGCCACATCAACCAGGACTATTCGCTGCTGACGAAGATCCAGTCGATTCTCCTCGATGGACATTTCATCCTCGAACACGGCGGACGCAACCGCAGCGGCCGCTTCTTCAACTTCAACGGCACGGCCGGCATCTGGCGGCGCGTCGCCATCGATGACGCGGGCGGGTGGCAGCACGATACGCTGACCGAAGACCTCGATCTGAGCTATCGCGCGCAGCTGCGCGGCTGGCGCTTCGTGTTCGTGTCGGAAGTGATCGCGCCCGCCGAGGTGCCGGTCGAGATGAACGGGTTCAAGTCGCAGCAGCATCGCTGGGCGAAGGGCTCGATTCAAACGTGCCGCAAGCTGCTGCCGGCGATTCTTCGATCGAACCTGCCGTTCGGCGTGAAGGCCGAAGCGTTCTTCCACCTCACGGCGAACTTCAACTACATCCTGATGTGCCTCCTCTCGATCCTCATGTTCCCGGCGATGGTCATCCGCTACAACATGGGGTGGTACGAGATGCTGCTCATCGACATCCCGCTGTTCTTCGCCGCGACGTTCTCGTTCTGCAACTTCTACACGGTGTGCCAGCGCGAGATCCACAAGGATTGGCGCGCGCGCATCAAGTACGTCCCGTTCCTCATGTCGGTCGGCATCGGGCTGTCGATCAACAACACGCGCGCCGTGTTCGAGGCGCTCTTCCGCAGGGATTCGGAGTTCGCGCGCACGCCGAAGTACCGGATCGAAGCCGACGTCGACGAGTGGGTCGGGAAGAAGTACCGGCAATCGGTCGCGATTCAGCCGCTCGTCGAGCTGCTGCTCGGGCTCTACTTCACGTGGACCGTGTTCTACGCCCTCGCCAATCAGATCTACGGCACGCTGCCGTTCCTCGTCCTCTTCCAGGTCGGGTTCCTGTACACGGGGCTGCTGTCGATCGTTCAGCAATACGCCGGCGATCCGGTCGTGCTGAACACCCAGGTCGCCAGCGGTAAATGACGTCGCGCGTCGCGATCCTCCGCGTCACGCCGGAGACCGTCCTGTCCGACATCGATCGCCTCGTCGATCTCGCGGGCGTCTCCTCGGCCCTCGATTCCGGGAAGACGACGATCCTCAAGGACAACATCTCGTGGCACTTCCCGTTCCCGGCCGCGAACACCACGCCGTGGCAGCTTGAAGGCACGATTCAGGCGCTCGCGCGGCGCCGATTCGGCGAACTGGTGTGCGTTCAGAACAAGACGGTCGTCACGAACGCCTTCAAGGGCGAGGATCTGAATCACTACGTGCCGATCGTCAAACGCTACGGCATTCCCGTCCTCTACAACTTCAAGGACGAGGACATGACATGGGTGCGCTACGAGCCGAAGGCGCGGATGCGCGTGCTGAAGCGCATCTTCCCTGAAGGCATCCACATTCCCGATTTCTTCTTCGGCAAGAACATCGTTCATCTGCCGACGGTCAAGTGCCACATCTACACCACGACGACCGGCGCGATGAAGAACGCGTTCGGCGGTCTGCTCAACACGCGCCGCCACTACACGCACTCGTGGATCCACGAGACGCTCGTCGATCTGCTCGCGATCCAGAAGGAGATTCATTCCGGCCTGTTCGCGATCATGGACGGAACGACGGCGGGCAACGGGCCCGGTCCGCGGACGATGTATCCGGTCGTGAAGAACGTGATGCTCGCGTCGGCGGATCAGGTGGCGATCGACGCGGTGTCGGCGGCGATGATGGGGTTCGATCCCTTGTCGATCGACTACATTCGCCTCGCGCACGAGGACGGTTTGGGCGTGGGCGATCCGCGGCAGATCGAGATCGTCGGCGACCCCGACGCGGCCGCCGAGAACTGGCGCTTCCATGTCGGGAAGAACCTGGTGCGCATCGGCGGCGGTGACCTGATCTGGTTCGGGCCGCTGAAGCGATTCCAGAAACTGTTCTTCCACACCCCCCTCGTCAACGGCTTCATCCTCGCGAGCGACGTCTATCACGACTTCTACCGATGGCCGCTCATCGACCGCCGCGTGTTCGAGCGGTGGTGTGAGACGACCGGATGGGGCCAGATGTTTCTGCGCTACGCGCAAATGGGTCCGCAAGGCGAGGCCACCAAGGTGCCGTCGCCGCCTCCCAGGCCATCCGTATCCATGTCGTCGCGCATTCACTGAGACTTTCGGGGAAATTTCAGGTCTCACGCGCCGATCGCCGCTTTGTCGTTCACCGCGGATCCACTAGACTTCGACACCCGGAGAGACGTTCTGTTCTGGATGCGCGGAGCGGTTTACGCCGCGACCGCGTCAGCGCGTGACAGCCTTGAGCCGTTGCGAGGCGCCTAGCGCCGAGCAACCGCGGCGGGGGTGGGGTCCCCGCCGCGATAAGGAAACGTTGGGCCCCGCGCGATAACAAAGGAGTCCCCGCATGAATTACCGCAGCCTCGCCATCGCGGCCGTCGTCGCCTGGATTGTCGACTCGATCTACGGGTTCCTGGTGTTCGGTCTCGCGCTGAACGCCGAGTTCATCCGCTACCCCGGCGTGTTTCGATCGTTCGAGGCGGTGAATGCGATGCTGCCGCTGATGTTCGGCGCGTCGCTCGTCGCGACGTTCCTGCTCGCGTACATCTTCGCGAAAGGGCACGAGGGGGGCCCGGGGCTGCAGGAAGGGTTGCGCTTCGGCGTGGTCTTCGCGCTGTACATGTTCTTCTCGCTCTCGATTTCGAGCTACGTGATCTACAACATCGGACGGAAGCTCGCGGTCGAGACATCGATCGCCGGCTTCATCGAGATGGTGCTGATGGGCGCCGTCCTCGGTCTGATGTACAAGCCGGCGCCGCGCGTGACGGCGACGCGCCAGACCGCGGGAGTATGATGGACGAGCGCCGGGCTCGAGCGGGCGCTGAAAGCGCGATCATGTCCACTGCCGCCACATCCAAGCCGAAGGCTGGACTCGAAGATACCGTCGCCACGTCGTCGGCGATCTGTTATCTCGACGGCGATCGCGGCGTGCTCGCGTACTGCGGATACGACATCCACGATCTGGCGCGCCACGCGACGTTCGAGGAAGTCTGCTATCTGCTGTGGAACCGGCGGCTGCCGACGCGCGCGGAGCTGGGCGATCTCCAGTCGCAGCTCGCGGCGGCGCGGCCGCTGCCGGAGCCCGTGCTGCGGCTCATGCGCTCGCTGCCGGTCGCGCCCGCAGGACGCGGGGAAGCAATGTCCAACTCGATGGATTTGCTCCGGACGCTGACGTCGGCCTTGGGTCACTACGACGCCGACGCGGGCGACAACTCCGCGCAGGCGAACGCCAGGAAAGCAGTGCGGCTGACGGCGCAGATCGGCTCGATCGTCGCGACGATCGGTCGAACGAGCGCCGGCGGCGGACCGATCGAGCCGGACCCGGTGCTCGGCCATGCGGCGAACTTTCTGTACATGCTCACGGGCGAGCGGCCGAGCGGCCTCGCGACGCGCGCGTTCGACGTCGCGCTGATCCTCCACGCCGACCACGAGCTGAACGCCTCTACGTTCGCAGCACGCGTCGCCGCCGCCACGCTCACCGACATCCACTCATCCATCGTCGCCGCGATCGGAACGCTCAAAGGGCCGCTGCACGGCGGAGCGAACGCCGACGTCATGCGGCTGCTGCTCGAGATCGGCGTCGACGCACCGCTTGAAAAGGCGGAAGAGGCCGTTCGCGCGAAGCTCGCGCGCAAGGAAAAAATCCCGGGCTTCGGCCATCGCGTGTACCGCACCGAGGATCCGCGCGCGACGCATCTGCGCCAGATGTCGCGCGATCTCGGCCAGCGCGCCGGAATGCCGATCTGGTTCGAGATGTCGCAGCGGATCGAGGCGCTCGTCAAACGCGAGAAGCAGTTGAACCCCAACGTCGATTTCTATTCGGCGTCGACGTACCACGCGCTCGGTATCCCGATCGATCTGTTCACGCCGATCTTCGCGGTCAGCCGGATATCGGGGTGGACGGCTCACGTGCTCGAGCAGTACGCGAACAACCGCCTGATCCGCCCGCGCGCCGAGTACGTCGGCCCGGAGTACCCGCAGCGCTACGTCCCCCTCGAACAGCGTTGAGCCGCGTCAGCCGCCGCCGCCGCCCACGCCCTCGGCAGGGAGTTCGCTAGAATTGTAGAAGTCAACCGCCCGTGGACCCGCAACGGATACGGAATTTCTCGGTCATCGCGCACATCGACCACGGCAAGTCGACGCTCGCCGACCGCTTTCTCGAGCTCACCGGCGCGCTGCAGGCGCGCGAGATGGAAGCGCAGGTGCTCGACGCGATGGACCTGGAGCGCGAGCGCGGGATCACGATCAAGGCTCATCCGGTCCGTCTCAACTACACCGCGCAGGACGGCCAGCAGTACGTCCTCAACCTGATCGATACGCCCGGCCACGTCGATTTCTCGTACGAAGTTACGCGATCGCTTGCGGCGTGCGAGGGCGCGCTGCTGCTCGTCGATGCCTCGCAGGGCGTCGAAGCGCAGACGCTGGCGAACGCGTATCTCGCCGTCGACAACAACCTCGAGATCATCCCGGTCATCAACAAAATCGACCTTCCGGGCGCGCAGCCCGAGGAGTCGCGCCGGCAGATTTCCGAGATCATCGGGCTCGACGGCGATCACGCCATCCTCGCCAGCGCGAAGGTCGGCACGGGAGTCCCGGAGATTCTGGAGGCGATCGTCCACCGCCTGCCGCCGCCGGCGGGCGTGCTGGATGCGCCGCTGAAAGCGCTGATCTTCGACTCGTGGTACGACCCGTACCGCGGCGTCGTCATCGTCATTCGCGTGCTCGACGGCACGATTCGCCCGGGCACGAAGATTCGACTGATGGCGCAGGGACAGGACTACGAATCGCTGCAGCTCGGCATCTTCACCCCGAAGGCGGTCGAAGTCGACGAGCTGGGGGTCGGCGAGGTCGGATTCCTCGTCGCGAACATCAAGAACATCGGCGACGCGAAAATCGGGGACACCATCACCGAGACGAACCGGCCGACGGCCGAGCCGTTCCCTGGCTTCAAGGAGCTCAAGCCGATGGTCTTCGCCGGCCTGTATCCGGTCGAAGGACATGAGTATCCCGAGCTGCGCGACGCGCTCGAGAAGCTGCGGCTGAACGATGCCTCGTTCTTCTACGAGCCGGAAACGTCCATGGCGCTCGGATTCGGATTCCGGTGTGGGTTCCTCGGCCTGCTGCACATGGAGATCGTCCAGGAGCGGCTCGAACGCGAGTTCGATATGGATCTGGTGACCACGGCGCCGGGCGTGTTGTACCGAGTGACGACGACCGATGGAAAGGTGGAGGAGATCGACAGCCCGGCGAAGCTGCCCGATGCCGGGCGCATCGAGGAGATCGAGGAGCCGGTCATCACCGCGATGATCCTGACGCCGGCCGAGTACGTCGGCGGCATCCTTCAGCTGTGTCAGGACAAGCGGGGCGTTCAGAAGACGCTCGAGTACCTCGCGTCCGATCGCGTGCTCATCACTTATGAGCTGCCGTTCAACGAGGTCGTCCTCGACTTCTACGACAAGCTCAAGACGATCTCCCGCGGATACGGCTCGCTCGATTATCATGTGACGGGCTACTGGCCGTCGCCGCTCGTCAAGCTCGACATCCTGGTCAACGGCGACCCCGTGGACGCACTGTCGATCATCGTCCACCGCGACATGGCGTACGAGCGCGGCCGCGCGCTCGCGTCGAAGATGCGCGAGCTGATTCCGCGGCAGATGTTCGAGGTCGCGATTCAGGCGGCGATCGGCGGCCGCATCATCGCGCGCGAGTCGGTCAAGCCGATGCGCAAGAACGTGCTCGCCAAATGCTACGGCGGCGACATCACGCGCAAGCGCAAGCTGCTCGAGAAGCAGAAAGAGGGCAAGAAGCGCATGAAGCGCGTCGGCAAGGTCGAGATCCCACAGGAAGCCTTTCTCGCCGTGTTGAAGATGGGGACGGAGAGCGAATGACGACCCAGGCGGGCGCCGTCAAGGAGATGCGGTCCGAGGACAAGCGGCAGGCAGCGCCGTTCAAGAAGTCGACCGCGCGCGAGTACTTCGAGTCGATCGTCATCGCCGTCATCCTCGCGCTCTTCATTCGCACCTTCGTCGTCCAGGCCTTCAAGATTCCGACCGGGTCGATGGAAGAGAACCTGCTCATCGGCGATCATCTGCTCGTCAACAAGTTCGAGTTCGGTCCGACTTCGTCGCGCGTCGAACGCGCGCTGCTGCCGATCGCCGAGATCAAGCGCCGCGACATCATCGTGTTCAAGTACCCGGAGGAGCCCGAGCGCGATTTCATCAAGCGCGTGATCGGCCTGCCCGGTGAGACGGTGGAGCTCCGCGAGAAGAAGGTGTACGTCAACGGGCAGCCGCTGGTCGAGCCGTACGTCCATTTCCTGCAGCCACCGAGCGGCGAATCCGAATTCCACGAGGTGACGTCGTTCGACGTGCGCGAGCGGTACGGACCCGTCACGGTGCCGCCGGACCACTACTTCGTCATGGGCGACAACCGCGACAACTCACAGGACAGCCGCTACTGGGGCTTCCTCCCGCGCGACTACGTGAAGGGGAAGGCGCTCGTCATCTACTGGTCGTACGAGGCCGGCCGCGAGGACTATCAGGACGAAGGGACGGGCGCGACGATCAAAGGACTCATTTCGGTGTTCGCCCACTTCTTCACTCGGACTCGCTGGGACCGGATGCTGCACCAAATCCATTGAAGCTGATCATCAAGCTGCTCATCGCGGCGGCGATCGCCAACGCGGCCTGGCGTGTCGGCTCTGCGTACCTGGCGCATTATCGATTCAAGGACGCCGTCGAGCAGCTCGCGCAGTATCGTGGCGAACGCACCGACGACCAGCTGCGCGCGCGCATCCTGGAGCTGGCGTCGCAGTACGACATCCCGCTCGACGAGGGCCAGCTGACGGTTCAGCACGACGAACGAAACCACACGAAGGTCGATACGACCTACAGCCGCCAGCTGGAATTGTTCCCGGGCTTCAAGTATCCGTGGGAGTTCACGATTCACGTCGACACCTTCGTCACCACCTGATCGAGCGCCGCGATCTCCGATCCAACCGCCTCTTTGTACGCTTCGTCGTCGATCGATCCGACGTTGGCCTCGACGTTGAGACGTGCGCCGCGCATGCCCGCGTGGAGCAGCGCGGCGGCGACGCCGACGTCGCTCGATGCGCCAGGATGGCCGTGTGCGCCGACGATGTCGGCCCGCTTCAACGCCAGCGCCGACAGCCGCATCACCCCGAGCGGCACGTCGGTCGCCGACCGCAACGCGCGCTGAATCGCGCTCTTCCTCGCGCGCTTTTCCTCGTCGGTTCCCTTCGGCAGTCGATAAGCGGCGACGACTTGGTCGTACGCGATCGTGTCGGCGTCGACGGCGTCGGCCAGCTGTCGCCGCAGCCGGACGAGCAGTTCGGCCGCTTCCGCGAGTAGCGCGCGGTCCTCGTTCGATCCGGAGCGCGTCTTCGGCAGCGACGCCACCATCATCAGAAGCGACGCGCCGACAGCCGACGCGAGCGCCGCCGCGGAGCCGCCTCCCGGTGTGGGATCGGAGGAGCTGAAAGCCGCGAGCAGATCGCGGACCGACCGATCGACCAGAGACATCACTCGTCCTCCGACAGGTAACTCCTGAGCCAGGCCCTCATCCTTCGACAATCTCGGGATGAGCGGCTCGAGGGGCTCAGGACGAGCCCTCGTGGTGAGCGTGTCGAACCACGAGCCGCCCTTTCTTGACGACGGCCTGGATCGTGTCGGCGCCGACGCGAATCAGGTCGATGGCCGGGCCGTCGACGACGACGGCGTCCATCTGCTTTCCGACTTCGAGGCTGCCGACACGGTCGTGGCGGTCGAGCGCGTACGCGGCGTTGATCGTCGCGCCGACGAGCGCTTCCTCGAAGGTCAGTCCCATGCCGAAGCACGCGAGCGTCATCGCGAACGGCATCGAAGGCGAGAAGCCGCCCCCCGGATTCACGTCCGTCGCGAGCGCCACGGGCACGCCCTGGTTGATGAGCAGCCGCGCCGGCGCGAACCGATCGAGCTTCAGGTAGAAGGACGCGATCGGCAGCAGCGTCGCGACCACGCCCGTTGCCGCGAAGCGCTTCGCGTTCTGCTCGTCGAGGAAGATCAGGTGATCGGCCGAGCGGACGCGCATGTCGGCGGCGACGCCGGATCCGCCGCTCGGCGCCAGCTCGTCGGCGTGAATGCGCAGCTTCATGCCGGCCGCGCGCGCCGCCGTCAGGATTTCTCGCGCCTCTTCCGGCGTGAAGACGCCGCGCTCGCAGAACACGTCGCACCACTCGGCGAGCCCCTCCTCCGCGACCGCGGGAATCATGCTGTCCACCACGAGCTCGACGTACGCGCGGTGGTGATTCCGGTACTCGGCCGGTACCTCGTGCGCGCCCATGAACGTCGGCGACAGCTCGATGGGATGCGCGGCGGCGAGCGTGCGAATCACGCGCAGCGACTTCAGCTCGTCTTCCGTCGTCAGCCCATATCCGCTCTTCACCTCGCACGTGGTCGTACCGCAGCGCAGCATCTCGTCGAGCCGCGCGCGCGTCTCCAGCGCGAGCTGATGTTCGGAGGCCGCACGGGTGGCAATCACGGTGCTCAGAATGCCGCCGCCGTCGGCGGCGATCTCTGCGTACGAGGCGCCCCCCAGCCGGCGCCGAAGCTCCTCTCGGCGATCGCCGGCGAAGACCGCGTGCGTGTGCGGATCGACGAAGCCGGGCACGACGACGCCGCCCCGCGCGTCGACGACGCGCGCCCCCGGGGCGAGCTCGACTTCGGTGGAGACGAGGCTCTCGAAGCCGACGAATACGATGCGCCCCTGATGCGCCGCCACGGCCGCGCGCGGAATCGAACGCACGTCGCCCTGTCTCGAGCCGGCTCGCGGCGCCGGTCCGGCGCACGTCAGCACTTCCGCGGTGTTGTGGATCAGGAAGTCCGCGAGCACGCGTCAAGGATATCGCGTACGCGGTCGGGTGAGATGCCGGCAATCGCGACACGCTTGTGGCGTCCGCGCTCGCCGCTGACGATGCGAATCGCGGATCGGGGCGCGTCGAGCAGGGCGGCGAGGAAGGCGATGAGCGCGTCGTTCGCGGCGCCGCCGACCGGCGGCGCGTTCAGACGCACGAGCAGCGCGCCGTCGCGCGTGCCGCCGACTTCGGTCTTTCTGGCGCGAGGGATGACGCGGACGTCGAGCTCCACGCCCGCGCTCGTCGATCGAATCACTTCACGCGGTGGATCAGAATCTTCTCGTCGCGCTCGCGCGTTTCCTGCTCGCGGATGTAGTCGAGCGTGTTCCGCAGCGTCTGGATGGTCGACTCGATCGTCGTTTCGACGTCGCGCCGCTTCAGCTTCATCCCGTCGATCTCGCGCTGCACGTCCTCGAGGCGCGCCTGCGTCTTCTCGAGCAGCAGGTCGGACCGGCTCTCCGCGGCGCCGATGATCCGGTGCGCTTCCTCCTGCGCGCTCGCCTTGATGTCGTCGGCGAGCTTCTGTGCCGTCATCAGCGTCGCCTTGAGGTTCTTCTCGTGCTCGCGGTGCTCGCCAATCAGCGCTTCGAGCCGGGTGACGTCCTGGCGAAGGCGATCCGTCTCGCGCAGCGCCTGCTCGTAATCGTCGGCGACCGCGGCGAGAAAGGCCGTGACTTCGACCTTGTCGAAGCCCCAGAAGCCGGAGCGGAAGCGCTGCTGTCGAAGGTCCAATGGGCTGACGTTCATTCTTCAATCCTCGCGGGGGACTCGTTCTCCACGGATATCGGACGTAGGGCGTCGCTTCGACAGGGCTGTCGTCGACAGACGGATCAGGCCGGGGAGTGCCCACGACTGCCGAAAATGGCCGTCCCGACGCGCACGAGGGTCGCCCCTTCCTCGATCGCGACCTCGAAATCATGGCTCATGCCCATAGACAGCTCGTTCAGCATCGAGGCGTCGACGCCCTGGGCCAGCAGTCGCTCGCGGACGGCGCGAAGGCGCCGGAAATACGG
>Ga0075426_10004191_pt1 | contig 10261 bp, 9 predicted proteins | sample SoiMethybrSBSTD5_FD_75304 | JGI IMG/M metagenome (GOLD analysis project Ga0075426, IMG submission 75304) | Bulk soil microbial communities from a Populus tree surrounding site in Tennessee, USA - Soil MetaG P. TD hybrid SBSTD5 | ecosystem: Environmental > Terrestrial > Soil > Tree plantation...
CGTGTTGATGATCGTCGGCCCGCCCGGCGACCCCACCACCAGGTACAGCTTCCCGTCCCGCAGCACCATTGTCGGCGTCATCGACGAAAGCGGCGTCTTCCGCGGTTGGATGGCGTTCGCCTCACCCTGCACCAGGCCGAACAGATTTGGCTCGCCCGGCTTGGCGGCGAAATCGTCCATTTCGTCGTTCAGCAGAAACCCCAGCTTGGCCGCCGTTACCGCGTTGCCGAAACCGTTGTTCAGCGTATACGTCACCGCCACGGCATTGCCCTCGGCGTCAATAATCGAATAATGAGTGGTCTCGCCGCTTTCGTAACCTGCGAGCTTCCCCGGACGCACTGCCGTGCTCGGCGTGGCATGTTCCGGATCGATCGATTTCCTCAGCCCCGCGATATAGCGCCCGTCCAGCAGCCGAGTAACCGGCACGTGGTAGAAGTCCGGATCCCCCATGTACTCGCTGCGGTCCGCGAAATACCGCCGCATTGTCTCCGCCATGAAATGCGTAGTGGCTGCCGAGCCGAAGCCCGATTTTTCGTATCCCGAGCCTTCCAGCACCCCCAGCATTTGCAGAATTCCCACGCCGCCCGAGCTCGGCGGTGGCGCCGTCACAATCGTGTACCCGCGATATGCGCCGGTCAGCGGGTGGCGCTCGATGGCTTTGTAGCTTTTTAGATCTTCCATCGTAATCAGCCCGCCGTGCGCCTGCATATCCGCCGCCAGTAGCTCGGCGGTTTCGCCTTCGTAAAAACCCTTCGCCCCGCGGTCCCGAATCCGCTCCAGCGTACGCGCCAGCTCCGGCTGCGCCAGCCGCTCGCCCGCCTCGTAGAACTTGCCGTCCCTCAAGAAAATTCGTTTCGACTCCGGAAACTCGGCCAGCCGCTTGCTCGCCGCAAGCGAACGCGCCAGTCCATAGGAAACCGGAAACCCATCGGCCGCCAGCCGCACCGCCGGGTCCACCAGCTCCGCCCACCGCTTGCGCCCGTACTTTTTGTGCGCCAGCTCCAGCCCGCGCACCGTCCCCGGAACCGCCGCCGCACGGTATCCGGTCACGCTATCCCGCGTTACCTTACCGTCGGGCCCGAGGTACATGTCGTGCGAGGCTTTCTCCGGCGCTCTCTCGCGGAAATCAACGAACGTTGTCCGCCCATCCGCAAACCGCGCCAGCAGAAATCCGCCGCCGCCGATGTTCCCCGCTGCCGGGTGCGTTACTGCCAGCGCGAAGCCCACCGCCACCGCTGCATCCACGGCGTTGCCACCTGATTCCAGCACCGCGACCCCGATATCGGTCGCGTGCGCCTCCCGCGCCGCTACCATGCCGTGCCGTGCTCGCGCCGGCACCCGCGCGCCCAGTCCCGCGGCCGCGGCTGCCACTAGCATTACGAGCAGCGCAACTCTTCGCATAAGTTTCGATTCTATCAGTGGAATAGGCTTTCCAGCCTGTTTTGCACTAACCCCGCCGCCTCTTCCACTCAAACAACACCACTCCCGCCGCCACCGATACGTTCAGCGAAGAAATCTTTCCCGCCAGTGGAATGCGCACCAGCACGTCGCAATGCTGACGCACCATCTGGTGCAACCCTTTGCCCTCGGCGCCGAACACCACCACCGCGCGCTCGGCATAATCCACTCCGTCGTAATCCTGATCGCCCCGCTCGTCCACTCCGTAGATCCAGAAACCGCGCTTCTTCAGGTCTTCGAGCGCGCGGTTCACGTTCGTCACGCGCGCCACCGGCAGATATTCCAACGCACCCGCCGCGGCTTTCCCTACCGTTTCCGTCAATCCCGCCGCGCGCCGCTCCGGCAGCACCACTGCGTCCGCGCCCGCCGCGTGCGCCGTGCGAATCACCGCGCCCAGATTGTGCGGGTCCTCCACTCCATCCAGCACCACCAGCATGCGCGCATGTTCGGCGACCTCCTCCAGCTCGGCATATTGTTTCGCCGCCCCCAGAGCCACCACGCCCTGGTGCGCCGCTCCCCCCGCCAGGCGATCCAGCGCCGCCCGCTCTTCGAACCGCAAGGGTGTCGAGTTCCTGCGCGAAAGGTCGATAATTTCCTGCAGCCGCGCTCCGCCCGCACCCTTCGCCACCACCACACGGTCCAATGGCCGGCGCGCGCGCAGCGCTTCCGCAACGGGATGAATGCCGATCAGAACGGGCAACGGCTTATGGCTCCGGCTGGAGCCCCAGTCCGTTATTGAGGCGATTGGTGAAGTTGGCCATGGCGATGACCAGCGTGATCTCGACGATCTGCTCGTCATTGAAATGCCCGAACAGTCCTCGCCCGGTTTCAAATGCCGACGCTTCTTCCGTCAATTCGCGGGCGTACTGGATAGCGGCACGTTCCGGCACGCTGAAGTCCTGATACTGCCCGGTCTCGAGCGCCCGGATCTCTTCCTCGCTGATTCCGGCCTTTGCAGCCCCCGCTTTGTGCGCGGCCGTGCAGTACGGGCACTCATTCGACAGCGCCACCGCCAGATAGACCAGTTCCTTCGTGCGCCGGTCCGTTGCGCCCGGCCCCATGATGGCCCCGTACAGCGGCACGAAGTGCTTCAGCACCTCCGGCTTGCGCGCCATCAGGCGGAAGAAATGATTCTCCCGTTTGCCCTTGCGCTCCAGTTCGGCCAGAAATTCGTTTTCTGAAGGCTCGATGAGTGGGACGATCGCCATGCAACCAGTATATGTGGAACAGGCAATCCTGCCTGCGTGAACTACTGCTTCTCTGCCGCCGGCGGCCCGAGCGCAACTTCATCACCCGCCCGGAGACCCGCCAGTATCTCGACCTGCGTGTTGTTGCTCTCGCCCACTCGCACTTCACGTGCCGTGAACCCGCCGCCTCGCTTCGCGTAGACCACCTGCTTGCCGCCCTCGGAGCGGACCGCTTCGCGCGGGGCAATGAGTGCATTCTCCTTGCGGCCCAGCAGAATGTCGCCGCTCGCTGAGAGGTCCGGAATCACCCGGCTGTCCCCGCCCTGGATCGAGATCACTACCGGAAGGGTGCGGATGTAATAGTCGTCCCGCCATCCGCCCACGCCCATGGCGCTTACGCTGTACACTTTTCCGTTCAGATGCAGGCCGGGGAATGCGTCGAAATTCACCGTCGCCGGCTGCCCGATGTGCACATCCTCGCTCTCCACTTGATTGATTCGCGCCTCCACCTGCATGCTCCGTGTATCCACGATCTTCATGAACGGCTGCCCCGGCCACACCTGGTCGCCTTCCTGGATCTGGCCGAAATCGCCGGAACGCCACACCGACTGCATCACCACCAGCCCTCCAATCGGCGCCCGCATGGTGAACCGCGTGACATCCCGCCTGTGGCGGTCGCGATGTCTCGCGTGCCGGTCGCGCGTGTACTCGAGAATGCGCATCTCGGCCCGCTGCTTCTCCACCGTCATCGCCAGCTCGCTCTGCAGCTCCTTGTATTGCGCCGCGGCTTCGTCTATCGCCAGTTGCAGCAGTTCCTTGTCGATCGGCATGCGGACTTCGGAAGCCTGGTTGTCCATCCTCGCCTTATCCAGCGCCGCCTTGGCCGCCCGCACCGATTGCCGCAGGTTCTCCATCTCGATCGCCTGCTCGGCCTTGCGCTGCTTGATATCGGCATCTGCCGCCACTACCAGCGCCGTGACATCATCCACGTGATCCTTCACCGGCTGCGCGTCGATCTCCGCAATCAGATCGCCCTTCTTAACGCTCGCGCCGGCCGTTGCCAGCTTGATCAATACCAGGTCGCGCCCCGAGTCCGGTCCTCGCATCATGGGCGCGGTAACCGATGCGAAACTCCGCGCCGCTGTCGTGCCGGTTATGCGAAGCACCCGCTCCATCGGACCCACCCACACCTTCGCGGTCCGCACCGTCACCGTAGTCGCCGGCTGCCCCCCGCCCCGGGTGAGCGCATACGCCCCGCCGCCAGCCGCCACGATCGCCGCGAGCGCAATCCACCACTTCCCGCGCGACGGAGGTGATGGATGGATAATCGCTGACATTAGTTACCGAGCCGCGAACGTAAGAGAGCGGTCAATTCTGTTTCTGTTAACCTACATTTTACATCGTTCACTCGATTCCCGGCTGCTTGAAGGACCATGAACGGCCTCTCCGTTTTTCTCGCCCTATCGCTCCTCCTCGCCGCCTCCCAAGCCCCCCGCCAGCCCTACCCCAAGGTCTTCTTCCAGCGCGGCGTCAACCTCACCGCCGAAGGCCCCATAGGTTACGATCCCCTGTCCATCCTCCCTCTCCTCGACAAATTGAAATCCTGCGGCGTCGATTCCATCGCGCTCGTCCCCTACGGCTTCGCGAGCACCAAGGAACCGACAGTCCGCTACGGCGGCAATAGTATGGAACGCTCCGACGACATCGCCGCCCTCACCGCGCTCGCGCATCAGCGCGGCATCAAGGTCCTGCTCAAGCCCCAGCTCTGGTGCCGCAGCGGCTTCCTCGGCAATCTCGATTTCCCCGATCCCCGCCGCCGCGCCCAATGGTTCGCCGAATATCGGAAGTTTCTCGAATACTACGCCGCCCTCGCCGCTCGCATGCACGCCGACATCTTCTCCATCGGCGTCGAGCTCGGCAAGATGACTCCCTATGAACCCGAGTGGCGCGCCCTCATCGCCCGCGCCCGCGCGCTCTACCCCGGCCCGCTCGTCTACTCCGCCACGCAAGGCCCCGAATTTGAAACCATCCGCTTCTGGGACGCCCTCGACTACATCGGCCTCAACGAATACTATCCGCTCCCCGACAATCTCTCGACCACCGCCCTCGTCCACACCGTCGAAACCGTGCAAGCGAAGTTCGCGCGCCCCGTCATCTTCACCGAAGCCGGCTTCACCAGTTATGCCAATCCCCACCGCGCCCCCTGGGACGAAACCCCGCGCGCCCTTTCGCCCACCGATCAGGCCCGCTGCTATGAAGCCGTCCTCAAAGCGTTCTATGGAAAGCCGTGGTTCCAAGGCGTCTACTGGTGGAAAGTCGGCACCGACAATTCCGGCGGCCCCTCAGACGGCTCCCACACCCCCTGGGGCAAACCGGCCATGGACGTCGTCAAACATTGGTATCTGCACGGCGGGCGATAGCAGTGCGTCGCAGCCAGCAAGCTCAGTGAAATCGATCGGCCTACTGAGCCGTGACCAAAGGGAGGGCTTGGGAAGCCTCAGAGCGGAGGATGGAAAGAGCGGCGTAACCTAGAATAGTTCCTGGAGTGCCTATGGCGAAGCGAAGCAAACAGGTGAAGTACGGAGACCCCGGCTATCGACACCCCTATATGGACTACGAGGGCACGCCGATGTGGTCCTGGGTCTGGAAGGCCCTTCGCGATCTAGTTAAAAACCAAGATCTGATCGAGAAGGAAGATCCCCACTATACCGTTGGCTACATTTGCAAGGTGATTTCGAATGGGCAAAAGCGAGCGCGGGCAAGAAGGTTAGAAAAATCAAAGTAGCCCACTACCAAAGGGAGCGGTTGCGTCATGCTGTCGAACTCTCTGCGACAGGCTAGGAGTCTTCTCTTGTTCCAGCGCATCGTATCTGATCCATCTGCGCTCGGCGGGAACGTGCTCCCGGTAAAATACTCACCGCACCTCGCACCCAAGTGAAAACCTCAGCGCCGAACAGACCTCACTCATCCGCCGCGCCCCCAGCCGCGCCACTCGTCTCCCCAGCCGCTCTTGCGACACCGTCACCGCATTATGCAGATTGACGGCGCAGCGCCCCTTCATGCCGTCTTCCTCATCGAGCACGACTTCCGATGGCACTCCGCGGATCGTGGACGTAACAGGCGCCACCGTGACGGTCGATAAGTAGCGAATGGCGCTGTCGCGCGTCAGGATAACCACGGGCCTCCGTTTATCCGGGCGCGCAAACTGGTAAAGACAAACGTCTCCCCTGGCTACTCCGCGGGCCACGCCGCCTCCGATTCCCAACCGGACAATTCATCGCCGTCTTGCGAACTGACCTGATAGCCCTTGCGGTCGCGCTCCTCGAGTTCCCGGATCTCCAGCCTCTTCAGATGCTCGCGCAGCGCGTTGCGAATGAGAGCCGACCGGTTCAGCTTCGTGCGCCGCGCCGCCCGGTCCGCCGCCCGTAACAGCCCCGCTTCGAGGACAACCTGGATCGTTTCCATATGTGGACTCTACTCCACATTATAATCCACACTGATTAAGCGCACACACGGGTCGCTCACCACCTTCATCGAATCCCGCGCGATGGCTTTGTGGACCCCATCTCGACGTCGCGCAGCGAGTAGCGGCGAGGCACGAATTCTCTCCAGTGCTATTCTGATGGCCGGGAGCACTGCGGCGAATCATGGGTGATTTTCCTCTAGAGTGGAAGTGGGTCTGCGACCTGCCAGACGGCGGACAAGGGCATACCTATGTTGTGGAACGCTCGGACGGCTCAGATCCTCGAAAGTACGTCCTGAAGATGCTGAAGAATCCGAAACGCCAGGACTATTTCGAGCGCGAGATCCGGGCGTGCTTAGCCCTAGATCATCCAAACGTACTCAAGATCGTGCATTACGGGCAGACGCCGAAAGGTAAACCGTATCTAATTACCGACTACTGCGAGAAGGGATCACTAGAAGAACTATCCGCTTTCAAGACACCCTTGGATGGACTCAGATTCTTCGATCAGATTTGCAGCGGCGTTGCTCACGCACACGAACATGAGCCAGCAATTTGTCACCTCGATATAAAACCAAGAAACATTTTCTTAAAGGACAAAACGCCAGTCCTGGGCGATTTCGGCATTTGCTTCATTGAAGAGGACGAGGTGGTCATGACCTCGGAGGGGCCAAGGGGTTCGCTGTACTACTGCGCGCCTGAATTCCGAGGGCCCCGAATTAAGCCGGGCGGTTCTCCGCGGACGGCTGACGTCTATTCGCTCGGTAAAGTCCTGTACTGGCTGTTTACTCATGAGGTGTACGACGGACATGAGGAAGACTACAGCAGCAGTCCGGAAACGTGTCTGGCTGAACTGTTCCCTACCGTGCCCGAGTTCGCGCTGATTGATGAACTGATCGCGGGCAGTGTGCGCCGTGATCCAAACGAGCGCGTCAAGGCGGGCTTTTCCGACGCCGTGAACTTGCATAACCGTGTCAGTGGCATTATCGACAGGATAGAGGCCGGTGGACGAGTCCTTGATCTGACAAAGCCGATGCGCTGCCTTTTCTGCGCCAACGGCCAGTACAAGATGTACCCACAGCATTTGGGTAGGTGGCCCGAGCTAAAAGACCGCCTGGCCGATAGAGCACAACGTCGCGGGTGGAATTTACTGTCAGCAATATATGAACCAATGCGCGAAGCCGCCCGAAATTTCTATGGCTCCAATGCAATTGGCGTGGGTTCTCCGTTGCCCTTGGTTTTGGTTTGTGAGCACTGTGGCAACGTTCAGCTTTTTCGTTTCGATATAGCCCCCGGCGCTTTAGAAGTATGGCGCCCGTGAAAAGACGGAACCGTTACAACCCCACCCATGCCCAAAAACTCTACCGGTTTCACCAGCGGGACACCTCAACGTAGCAACGTAGCAGCTGGATGACTTCGCGAATCGCCCGTGGCACGTCTGCGCGCCCACCATGAAACAATAATGTTGATGGCGCTCAACAACCCCGATCCCTCTCCCCTCGCCCGCTCTGCCCACATGCACCTGCTCGTCGACCAGCTCCACAAGCTCGAAGAGCGCCTTCGCCTTGGCGGCGGCCCCGCGAAAATCGACCGCCAGCACAAGGCCGGCAAGCTCACCGCGCGCGAGCGCATTGCGAAACTCCTCGACCCCGGCGCGCGCTTCCTCGAAATCGGCCTGCTCATCGCCTACGACCAGTACGAAGGCCAGGCGCCCGCCGCCGGCGTCGTCACCGGCATCGGCAAAATCGAAGGCCGCCCCTCAGTCATCGTCGCCAACGACGCCACCGTCAAGGCCGGCTCCTGGTGGCCCGAAACCATTACCAAAATATTGCGGTCTCAAGAAATCGCCATGCGCAACCGCGTGCCGATTATCTATCTTGTTGATTCCGCAGGCGTAAACCTCCCCTACCAGGATGGCATCTTCCCCGGCCAGTACGGCGCCGGCCGCATTTTCCTGTATAATTCTCTTATGCGGCGCCGGCTCCGGGTGCCGCAATTTGCCGCCGTGATGGGTCCTTGCATCGCCGGCGGCGCCTATCTTCCAGCGCTCAGCGACATCTTGATCATGGTCGAAAAGACGAGCTTCATGGGCTTGGGCGGCCCGAACCTCGTCAAGGGCGCAACCGGCCAGGTCATCGATGCCGAATCGCTCGGCGGCGCGAAACTCCACACCGAGTCGAGCGGCGTCGCCCACTTCATGGCGAAGGATGACGCCGCGGCGCTCGAAATCATCCGCGAGCATGTCCGCCGCCTCCCCGAGCCGCCACCGTCTCCAACCGGCGCTCCGCCCGCGCGTTCGCCTGAAGATCTTTGCGGCGTCCTGCCCTCCGATCACCGCCTCCCCTACGAGATCGAAGACGTCATCTTCCGCATCTTCGATCGCGACGATTACCTTGAGTTCCAGCCCGAGCACGCGCCCGAAATGCTCTGCGCCAACGCGAAACTCAACGGCCGGCCCGTCGCCTTGATCGCCAACCGCCGCGGATTTCTGAAATCCGAAGGAGGCCCGCGCATCGGCGGCATCGTCTACGCCGCGTCCGCGCGCAAGGTAGCGTATTTCGTCGAGACCGCCGAGCGCCTTGGAATCCCTCTCATCTATCTGCAGGACGTCTCCGGTTTCATGGTGGGCGTCGAAGCCGAGAAGGAAGGCATCATCCGCGCTGGAGCCGAAATGGTCGAGACCATGGCCACCACCACGGTCCCCAAAATCATCCTGACCATCAACCACGCGAGCGGCGCAGGATACTACGCCATGGCCGGCCAGGGTTTCGATCCCAACTTCACTTTCAGTTGGCCCACCGCGCGCATCGGCGTCATGGAGGGCGATTCCGCCGTGCAGGCGCTCTTTTCCGCCGATCTCGAAAAATGGAAATCCAGCGGCCAGCCATTGCCCGATGACCTGCGGGAATCCATCGAAAAAACCCGCGCCGATTACGAACGCTGGCTCGACGCACGATACGCCGCCGCCCGCGGCCACGTCGACGCACTAATTGACCCCCTCGAATCTCGTGAAGTTTTGTCGCTCGCCCTCGACGTTTGCATGCAGCGCCCCCGCGCCACCCCTCTAGCCCTGGAGACCTTATGATCTCGGCGTCTCCGCGTCTCGGCGTTGAAAAAACATGATCAGGATTGCCAATGGCCAAGGCTTCTGGGGCGACTGGCTCGAAGCTCCCGTCCGCCTGATCGAACAGGGCCCGCTCGATTACCTCACGCTCGACTACCTCGCCGAAGTCACCATGTCGATCCTGCAAAAACAGCGGCAGGCCGACCCCTCGCTCGGCTACGCGCGCGATTTCCCGCCGCTCATCGGTCGCATCGCCAAACAGATGCTCGAGCGCAACGTGCGCGTCATCGCCAATGCCGGCGGCGTCAATCCCATCGCCTGCGCCCAGGCCGTCCGCAAAGCCGCGCCCGGCATCAAGGTTGCGGTGGTCCTCGGTGATGATGTCCTCGGCCGTCTCGATGAATTTCTCGCCAAGGGCTACACCATGGCGGACATGGACACCGGCTGGCCGCTCGCTTCCATCCGCACCCGCATCCTCAGCGCCAATGCTTATACCGGCGCCTTCCCCCTGGCCGAAGCGCTGGCCACTGGCGCCCACGTCGTTCTCGCCGGGCGCGCGGCCGACCCCGCCCTTGCTCTAGCTCCCATGATTCACGCCTTCCACTGGAGCCCCACCGACTGGGACAAACTAGCTGCGGGATCAGTCGCCGGACACATTATCGAATGCAGCACCCAAACCACCGGCGGCAACTGCCAGGTTGATTGGCAAAACATCCCCGACATGGCCAACATCGGCTACCCCATCGTCGAGGTCGAGCCCGACGGAACCTTCGTCGTCACCAAACACCCTGGCACCGGGGGCCGCGTCCATTCCGACATCGTCAAAGAGCAGCTCGTGTATGAGCTCGGCGATCCCCAGAATTTCTTCGCCCCGGATTGCGTCGCCGATTTCACCACGATTCACCTTGACGACATCGGCATCGACCGCGTGCGCGTCTCCGGCGTCCGGGGCCGCGAGCGACCCGCAACCCTCAAGCTTTCAATCAGTTACAGTAATGGCTGGAAATCCATCGGGACGCTCGTCTACAGTTGGCCGCAAGCCGCTGAAAAGGCGCAGGTTGCTGATCGCATCGTGCGCCGCCGCCTCGA
>Ga0075426_10004192_pt1 | contig 10261 bp, 7 predicted proteins | sample SoiMethybrSBSTD5_FD_75304 | JGI IMG/M metagenome (GOLD analysis project Ga0075426, IMG submission 75304) | Bulk soil microbial communities from a Populus tree surrounding site in Tennessee, USA - Soil MetaG P. TD hybrid SBSTD5 | ecosystem: Environmental > Terrestrial > Soil > Tree plantation...
ACGATGCTGAGGTTCCCGCGGGCGGTAGGCGACGCGCAGTTGGGGGCGCAGAGGTCGGCGTAGAAGCTGCCGACCATCGTCCGCTGCGCCTCGAGCATGACCGTCGTGGTGCTCGTGTTCGTCGCGGTGAAGACGACCTGCCAGCCGAAGAAGGCGTGGGCGGTGTAGGTCGAGTTCCCGAAGTTCAGGGTCACGTTCGCCCACTTCTGCGCCCCGTACGCCCACTGCTGGGAGCTCGACCCAGAGAGAGCGACGGAGGTCGCCGACGCGGGCGACGCGAGCCCCGGCACGATCAGCAGCGCAACGAGCGCCGCCGCGACCGTGACGAGTGTCGCTATCGTTCGTCCGATTCCTCGCATGGTGTTCTACCCTCGGCGGAGTTCCTCCGCTCTTGCCATCGAAGAGCCGTGGCGAGGGGGATAAACCTCGGTTCCGAGGTGCGGCGAGAGGGTTGGACGGGATGCTACGGCGTCGCAGGGCTCGGGGGCGCGACCCGCGTCATGGCTCCTTGGGCGGCGCCGGGCCGGGGATACGGAACCGCGCGGAGCGGGCGATCGCCAGCGATTCCGGGTACCCCGCGTCGGCGTGCCGCGCGACCCCGATCCCCGGGTCGTTGTTCAGGACCCGACCGATCCGCCGGTCCGCGTCCTCGGAGCCGTCGGCGACGATCACGAGCCCGGCGTGGATCGAGTTCCCGATCCCGACCCCACCGCCGTGGTGGAGCGACACCCACGACGCGCCCCCCGCGACGTTGAGGAGAGCGTTGAGCACCGGCCAGTCGGCGATCGCGTCGGAACCATCCCGCATCCCCTCGGTCTCCCGGAACGGGCTCGCCACGCTGCCCGTGTCGTGGTGGTCGCGGCCGATCGCGATCGGCGCTGACAGCGTCCCGTCCCGCACCATCGCGTTGACGAGGTGGCCGAACCGCTCCCGGTCGCCGTAGCCGAGGTAGCAAATACGCGCGGGCAGGCCCTGGAACCGAACGCGCTCCGCCGCGAGCCGGATCCAGCGGCACAGGGGGACGTCCTGGGCGAACTCGCGGAGCAGCATCGCGTCGATCGCGCGGATGTCGTTCGGGTCGCCGCTGAGCGCCACCCATCGGAAGGGACCGCTTCCGACGGCGAAGAGCGGGCGGATGTACCGCGGGACGTAGCCGGGGATGTCGAAGGCGTTGGCGACGCCGGCCTCACGGGCCTGCGTGCGGAAGTTGTTGCCGTAATCGAACGCCTTGGAGCCGCGTCGTTGCAGCACTAGGATAGCCTCGGCCTCCTCCGCGATCGAGGCGAGCACCTTCGTGCGATATCCAGAGGGATCCTGAACGCGCAGCGATGCGGCAGCTGCGAGATCGAGGCCCTTCGGGATGTAGCCCACCGAGAGGTCGTGGGCGGCCGTCTGGTCCGAGACCACGTCGGGCGTGACGCCCCTCCTCACAAGCTCCGGGTAGACCTCGGCGGCGTTGGCTTCGAGTCCAACGGAGAGGGGACGACGGGCGGCGACCGCCTCCCGAACTCGCTCGAGGGCCTCGTCCAACGACCCAGCCGACGTGTCGAGGTAGTTGGTGGCGAGCCGGCGCTCGATCGCCCGTCGATCCACGTCGACGACGAGCGCGACCCCACCGAGCATCGAGACCGCGAGGGGCTGGGCGCCGCCCATCTCGCCCAACCCGGAGCTGAGCAGCCATCGACCCGCGAGGTCGGCGCGGTCGAACTCGATGCGGGCGAGCGAGGCCAGGGTCTCGTAAGTACCCTGCAAGATCCCCTGGGTCCCGATGTAGATCCAGCTGCCCGCGGTCATCTGACCGTACATCGTGAGCCCACGGGCCTCGAGGTCCCAGAACGCCGCGTCGGTGGCCCATCGGGGGACAACCATCGCGTTGACGATCAGGACCCGCGGCGCGTCGGGGTGGGTCGGGAAGACGCCGACCGGCTTGCCCGACTGGACGAGGAGGGTCTCGTCGTTGCCCAGGGTCTCGAGGGTGGCGACGATGCGCTCGTACGAGTCCCAGTCCCGGGCGGCCTTGCCGCGACCTCCGTAGACGATCAGGTGGGCGGGATCCCGGGCGACCTCCGGGTCCAGGTTGTTCATCAGCAGCCGGAGGGCCGCCTCTTGGGACCATCCGCGGCAACGGAGCTTCGGGCCCCGGGGCGCCCGGATCGGCCGGTCGCTTCGTCGTTCGCCCGGCACACCGCCTCGACAGGGGTTCGGGTTTAGAACGCTACCGGGGTCGGTCGGAACAACTATGCCCCGGTGGGACCACGCAGGAGCAGCGGCAGGGCCCGCGACGGAGCGGTCGTACGACCACAGAATTGCGTTAGGTGGGCGCGGAGGCGCCGGACCCGGGGTTCGTGCCGCTGTAGCTCAGTCGGAAGAGCGGCGGATTTGTAATCCGCAGGTCGGGAGTTCAATCCTCTCCAGCGGCTTCCGTTCGGGACCGGTTCCTCGGCGAGCGTGCCGAGCGCAGGATCGGACCGACGCCTCTCGGGTTGGTCGAAGATCCAGGGGCTACCTCCCGAACATCGCCCGTCAACTCGGGTCGTAGCCGGCCCGCCGGGTCCACGTTCCGCCGATCACCCATGGAGGTTCGGGTCCAACCGGCTCGATCTCGTCGGACCGGTACCGTTCAACGGCGTGCTCGTCGACCTCGATGCCGAGGCCCGGTCCGCGAGGAATGGCGAATTCGCCGCCGTTGAGCTCGTAGCCGCGCACGAGGGACCTCTTCCAGGCGGGCCAGCTCGATTCGAAGCTCTCCTGCAGGAAGAACGTGGGGAGAACCGCGTCCATCTGGAGCGACGCGGCACTCTGGACCGGGCCGAACGCGTTGTGGTACGCGACCGGAGCGCCGTACGTGGTCGCGACGGACCGGATTCGTCGGCCGCCGGTGAATCCCCCCGAGTTGGTGATGTCGGGCTGAAGGATGTCGACGAGTCCTCGACGCAGGAAGCTCTCGAAATCCGGCGGCGTGAGCAGGCGTTCTCCGAGCGCGACCGGGGTCCGGACCGCGCGTCGGAACTCGACCAGGGCGTCGGACAGCTCCGGCCGCACGGGCTCCTCCATGAGCTTGGGTCCGAACGCGTCGAGGGCGCGGCCGGCCCGGATCGCCGCCTCGGGCCGGAAGCGACCGTGAAACTCGATCAGAAGGTCGACCGACGGCCCGACCGCCTCTCGCACCGCCCCGACGCGCGCGGTCGCTCGATCGAGCCCCTCCGCGGACAGCGATTCGAACTGATCGCCGAACGGGTCGAACTTGAGCGCCCCGAACCCGAGCGCGACCGTCGCCCGCGCCTTGGTCGCGAACTCCTCGGGTTCCATGCAATCGGAGTACCAGCCGTTGGCGTAGGCCCGAACGCGTTCGTGCGTCGCCCCGCCGAGCAGCTGGCTCACGGGCGCTCCGATCTCCCGGCCCAAGAGGTCCCAGCAAGCGATGTCGACGCCGCTCAGCGCCGACGTGGCTTCCATCGAGCGAGAGAGGTAGAACGAGTACCGCGCGAACTCTTCGAACGCGACGGCGTGCTCCTCCACCTCGCGACCGACGTAGAATCTCGCCACCTCCCGGACGCTCTCGCGGACCGGGTGGGTCATCAGCGTCGTCGGGGCTTGGCCCCAGCCCACCGCCCCCGAGGACGTCGTGACCCGCACGAGGATCACGGTGGAGCTCCAGGGGGACGACCGCTCCCCCTCGGGGGCCGCCACCTCGATCGGCTCGACGGACCGGATCTTCATGCGCTCTCTTCGGGCGGGCGTGACCGCTTCGGTACCCCACCCTCGTACATCGTAGCGGTTATTACGGCCGCCCGCGGGCGAAGGTCTAAGCCGCGGCTCGCCGTGCCGGCGCTCGGTGGTCCTATGGTCCAGAAAGTGACCGAAGTGGTGGGCTCGTCGAAGCAGAGCTTTGCGAAAGCGGCCGAGAACGCCGTTGCGACGGCCGCGAAGACCGTGCGCAACCTACGGTGGTTTCGCGTCTCGGAGATGGAGGGCCGGATCGACAGCCAGGCGATCGCGGAGTACCGCGTCACGGTCAAGCTCTACTTCGAGCTCGAGTAACGCATCGCAGGCCGCGCCCAACCGCGCGAGAGCCGCTCGCCTTCGGGCGTACCCGCGCGCGCCGCCCCGATAAGAGCCCCAAAGGTCGATGTAGCTGGTCCCGGTGGCTCGTCCGATGAGGCGGGCCGTGACGCAGGTAACGACGAGGGCGAGAGGGGGGTCGGTTTCGTCGTGGGGCCCCATCGGGGTCGTCCTCGTGGTGGTCCTTTCGACCGCCGCGTTCTACGGGGCGACCGCCTCCGCCCCCGGCCGCGCGGCGCCCTCCCTCTTCCACTCCGGCAGCTCGTCCTCGGAGATGATTTCCTTGGCGTCAGGTTCGCTCGCGCTCGGGGAGGGCCCGGCCGCGGGCACGCCGCTCACGTGTCGCGCCACTACGGGTGCCGCCGCAGTGTGTGCGACCGCCCTCACGTCGTCGACCGTGGCGACGAGCGCCGGCTGGGCGAACTTGACCGGGCAGCAGACGACCTCGCCCCCCTCCCGCAGCTACGGTCGGAGCATGGCGTTCGACCCGGTCGATAACGAGGTGATCATGTTCGGCGGCTATACCGGTGCCTACCTCGCGGACACGTGGGCGTTCCACGACGGTCGGTGGCACCAGCTGTCACCGGCGACCTCGCCGTCGGGCCGCGACCACTCGAGCCTCGCGTGGGACGCGGCCGACGGGTATCTCCTCCTGTTCGGCGGCTCGGGGACCGGCGGCGCGTACAGCGACACGTGGAGCTTCCTCAACGGGACCTGGACGTCGCACCCGCTCACGACCCACCCCTCCGGGCGTTGGTCGACGTCGATGGTCTACGACGCGGCGGACGGGTACATCCTCCTGTTCGGGGGATGCGCAGGCACGGAGGTCTCCGATACGTGGACCTACTCGGGCGGCGCATGGACGCAACTGTCCCCATCCCCCCACCCCTCGGACCGAGGGGACGCGATGATGAGCTACGATCCGGCCGAGGGCAACGTGCTGCTCTTCGGGGGCGAGGACCTCAGCGATTTCGGCGACACGTGGACGTACAGCGCCGGGAACTGGACGGAACGCACCCCCGCGGTGGCCCCGTCCGCCCGCGCGATGGCGAGCATCTCCTACGATTCGCAGTTGGGGGGCGTGGTCCTCTTCGGCGGGTCCGGCCCGGGCGGCTCGCTCGGGGACACGTGGCTCTACGTCGGGGAGAGCTGGACGAAGATCGGGGTCGGCAGCTCGCCACCGCCCCAGACGTTCGGCATGCTCACGGAAGATCCTGGGGACGGCTATCTCCTGCTCTGCGGCCTCGGGGCGACGTACTCGTCGCCCGAAGGCACGTGGGCGCTCTACACAATCGGCGTGACCGCCACGGTCTCGACGGCGCGAGCGCCGGCGCCGGCCAACGTGACGCTCTCGGCCTCAGTCGCCGACGCGATGGCCCCCTCGACCTCCGTCGCCTACGACTGGGCGTTCGGCGACGGCACGACGGGTAGCGGCGCGACCGTGAACCACTCATACCTGCTCCCCGGTTTCTACTACGCCACGGTCACCGCCAGCGACCCGAACGGCGTGGCGGCCTCGACCGGTATCGCGTTCCAGGGCATCTCGGGTCTCTCGGGCGTCGCCACGGTCGGTCCGAGTTCCGGCGTCGTCCCCCTGGTCGTTGAGCTGTCCGCGGCGGCCGTCGGTGGCGTTCCGCCGTACACCTTGACGTGGGACCTCGGCGGTGGTGCGACGAGCGCCCTACCGTCCCTCAATCTCACCTTGACGGTCGCCGGAACGTACGACTACGGCGTCACGATCGACGATAGCGCCGGCCAGGAGTTCGCGCAGAGCTTCGAGGTCGTGGCCGCCGCGCCCGCGATCCCGGCGCTCCTCGGCGTCATCTTGGTCGCGCCGTCGACCGGCGAGGCCCCCCTACCGGTCACGTTCTCGGCGATCGCCTCCGGGGGATCGGCCCCCTACTCCTACGCCTGGAGCTTTGGCGACTTCTCGACGAGCGTCGAGGCGAGCGCAACCCACACGTACCTCGCCGACGGGAACTTCTCCGTGACCTGCAGGATCTCGGACGCGTCCGGTCAGTCCGTCGAGCGCTCGACGAGCGTCGCGGTGGGCGCCTCGGTGTGGGCGACCGGGCAGGCCGACGCGACCACCGGGGTGGCGACCCTCGAGGTCCAGTTCGTCGGAGCCGCAGGCGGCGGTCTAGGGCCGTACGGGTTCAGCTGGCAGTTCGGGGACGGCGCGACGAGCGCCTCGGCCGCGTCCGCCCACAACTACACGGCCGCGGGCGAGTACACGGCCGTGCTCACCGTCGCCGACGCCCTCGGGCACCGCGCCGGGTGGAACACGACGATCCATGTGGACCCGGCCGTCGTCCGACCGGTGCCGCCCGCGGAGAACCCGACCCCCTCCTCCTCGATCAGCCCGCAGCTGGTCACCCTCGGAGCCGAGCTCGTGATCGGGGCCGTCGTCGTGACGGCGCTCGTGGTGTTCGTCCCGCGCCGGCGGCGCTAGCGGTGACTCGCCCCGGGGTTCCGGGGCGATCAGGGCCGCGATGGGAGCCATCGCTCTCGCGCCCGCTGTACGTGCGCCCGCGGGAGGATCGAGTCTACCACCTCGAGGATCCGCCCGTCGCGGTCGAGGAGGAAGGTGATCCGCTTCGCGAGCCCGAGGACCCCTAGGACCCCGTAGCTGCGCGCGATCTCCTTCTCCGCGTCGGCGACCAGGGGGAACGGCACCGAACAACGCTGGGCGAACGCCTGCTGGTCGGCCGGCTCGTCGACGCTGACGCCCACGACGGCGACGCCCTGGGCCCGGAACTCCGGGTAGTAGTGGGCGAACCCGATCGACTCGCGCGTGCACCCCGCGCTGTCCGCCTTCGGGAAGAAGTACAGGACCACCGGACCGCCCCGCAGCTCCGAAAGTCGTAGTCGCTGGCCTCCCGACGTGGGCCCCTCGAAATCCGGAGCGACGTCGCCGACCGTTAGCACACGGACCACGAGCGACCGGAAGCTATTTCACCCTCGCGTCGGCGGCGCGGGGCGGCCGGCCGCGCTGGGAGCTCAGCGGAAGGCGCTCCATGCCGGCTTCGACCCGACGACGCAGTTCGGCCGATAGCGGCGGGACCTCCCCCAGCCGAGCGAGCGCGACGAACTCGGCGGCGTCGGGCGCGTCCGTGAGGACCGTGACGACCCCGGGGGTACCGAGGGCGAATTGCAAGGCGGCCTGGCCGAGGGTTCGGTCTCGGTCCGCGGTCAGAAACCCGAGCGCGACGACCGGTCCCCACTCGGAGCGGACGCGCGCGAGGTCCATCGGACCGACCGCGCCCGGCGGCGCGACGCGTCCCTCCCGCAGGAGCCGCCCGTTGAGAGCGCCCGCCGCGAACGGGTCGTCGACGACCACCGGGACGTCGAGTCGCGCCGCCTCGGCGACGGCCGATCGGGCGTCGGGGGTCGAGAGAAGGTGCAAGGGAAGGCGCACCCAATCGGGCCCGAGAGCCAGCCAGCGCTGGACTCCCTCGGGCGAGGGGGCGCGCGCGCCGTGACCGAGCCCCCACGATCGCGCGCGTCCGCGCTCGACCGCGGTCCGGAGGCCGAAGGCGAGCGCCCTCGCGTCGGCTCGGGCGACCTCCTCGAGAGGGACCTCGAGATGAAGCTCCACCGGATCGATCGGGCCGACCGCCCCGACGTCGAACAGCGAGGCCCCATCGGGCTCGCGGTTCCGGCGCGGGAGATCCGTGGGTACGGGCAGAACGATCGAGGCTCTTGTCACCGGTCGCTCCCGGAGCTCTTGGACGATGGTGCGGGCGCGAAGGGGCGCTGCGGGCCCGTTCCCGGCATGGAACGTCGTGACGGCCGCCGAAACGGCCGAGCGGACCATCGCGCGGACCCACTCGAGCGGGCGCTCAGTTACGCGAGGGCCCGATCCGGTGTCCGGGACCATCCAGCCGAGCCGGCTCGCGAACAGGGAACGGTCGGGTCCTTCCGTCACGTATCGTGCATCGAGGGTGGGGCCATAGCGTACGCGCGCGGGCGGCCGGCCGGGACGTTATGGGGTCCCGGGCTTCGTCGCGGTCGTGCCCGCGGCGCGAGCGGTCGACCACCGGCCGCTCGTCGACCGCGTGCGTCCCGCCCGGCTCTCCCAGATGGTAGGCAACGGCCCGGCGATCCGAAAGCTGAGGGCCTGGGCGCAGGCCTGGGTCGACGGGTCCGGGTCGCCGCCGTCGGTCCGGGCCGCGATGCTCGAGGGTCCTCCTGGGGTCGGCAAGACGACGGCCGCGCTCGCCCTCGCGTCCGACCTCGGCTGGTCGCTCGTTGAGATGAACGCTTCCGACGCGCGGAACCAGGACGCGATCGCCGCCGTGGCCGGCCGGGCCTCGGTCACGAACACGCTCGGCGACTCGGGCGAGTACGTCGGCACGCGCGGGGGTGGCCGGACGCTCATCCTGCTCGACGAGGCCGATTGCCTCACGGGCCGGGCGACCGAAGGAGCCTCCGCGCGGCCCGCGGCCCTGAACCTACGGGAGTTCCTGCGCGGTCGCTACGGGAGCGTCGACGCGCTCGCCTCGGCCTGGGGTCTCGGCGGCCCCGGCGCCCCGCCCGCGTTCGCCGAGTGGAGCTCCGTGCCGGCGACCGGTGGCCGCGGTGCCTGGACCCGCCTCGCCGCGGCCCAGCGAGACCTCTCGGACTGGCGGTCGGTCGGCCGACCGAAGGACTCGTCGGACCGGGGCGGGCTCGGGGCGATCGCCCGCCTGGTCCGCGAGACGCGCCAGCCGCTGCTCCTCACGGTGAACGACCCGACGTCGTTGACGCGCTACTCGCCGGTGTTCCGGCAGGGCGTCGTGCGGTTGCGCTTCTTTCCCCTCGACCCTATGGACCTGCGAGCCCACCTGGAGCGGGTGGCCCGCCAGGAACGGTACGAGGTCCCCGCCGCGATCCTCGCAACGATCGTCGAGCGGAGCCAAGGCGACCTTCGCGCCGCTCTGACGGACCTCGAGGCGGTGGCGATCCGGCCGGACGCGGTCACCGCCGCGACGCTGTTCGGCGCGCGCGACCTCCCGTCCGACTTCTACGCGTTCACGTCCGACGTGTTCGCCCACCCGAGGTTCTACCGGTCGGTCGAGATCCGCAATCGGCTGGACGTGACGCCGGACGACCTGCTTCCCTGGATGGAGGAGAACCTACCGCGGGCTGCCCCGAGCGCGCGACGACGGTACGAGGCGTTCGAGATCCTCGCGCGGGCGGAGCAGTACCTCGCCTGGGCGAGGCGCGCTCGCGTCTGGTCGCTGTGGAGCTATGCGTCGGAGCTGATGACCGGCGGCGTTTCGACCGAGCTGGCGGCGGACGGCCCCGCGCGGTCGCCTCAGTTGAGCTTTCCCCAGTTCCTCGGGGCGATGGGGCGGACGCGGTTCGTCCGCGCCACCCGCCAGTCGATCCTCGGCAAGGTCGGAGGGCGGCTCCACCTATCGCGCCGGAAGGCGGGCGACGCCTACCTTCCGTTCCTCGAGCGGCTGTTCCGGGGACCCGGCACGATGGAACGCGGACCGGCGCTCCTCGCGTTGCGCCGCACGATCGCGCGCGAGCTCCGGCTCACCCCGGAGGAGCTCGCCCTACTGCTCGGTTCCGAACCCGAGAGCGCGGCGGTCCGGTCGCTCGCCCCGCCCGAACCCGCGACGTCGACCGCCCCGACCGCGGAACCGGACCCGGCGCCCGCGGACGATCCGCCGGCGACATCGCCCCCCCTTCCGAAGGGCCGTCGCCCGAAGGTCCAGCGCAAGCTCGCTGAATTCTAGGTCGGGTCACTCGAACCGGCCGACGCCGTTGCGCGACGTGCGCATCCCTTCTTTCTCGAACTTGGACTCGAACTTCTTCGACATCGCCGCGACGCGCAGCGCGATCGGGCGGTTCTTCATGCTGACCTTCATGAATCCGGCGCCGAGGAAGCCGGCGGCGGCCGCCTGGAGCGAGACCTGCGAGACGCCGACGGCGTTGAGGGTGAGCGTCGGCACGACCACGGGGGTCGCCGGCGCGATGACGATGGGCAGGCCCGGGGGAACGATCGGCGGGATCGGCGGGGTGATCGCGGGCGGTCCGGGGCTGGGCGTGAGCTGGATGTTGATCGTGGCGAGGGGGAAGGACGCGGTGATCACCGACTGGTTGTTGCCGGGAATGTACGTCGCCGACGTGTAGACGCCCCCGCGCGGTCCGCTGCCGGCGACGACGCATGACACGGTCGTGCACGCATCCACCGGTACGACGGTGT
>Ga0075426_10004193_pt1 | contig 10261 bp, 9 predicted proteins | sample SoiMethybrSBSTD5_FD_75304 | JGI IMG/M metagenome (GOLD analysis project Ga0075426, IMG submission 75304) | Bulk soil microbial communities from a Populus tree surrounding site in Tennessee, USA - Soil MetaG P. TD hybrid SBSTD5 | ecosystem: Environmental > Terrestrial > Soil > Tree plantation...
AGCCTGAGCGAGTTGGCGACGGCCGGGCGGCTTTTCCCCACTTTGTCGGCGATCTCTTCCTGGCTGAGCCCGAAGTCCTCCTGCAATCGCTTGTAGCCTTCGGCCTCTTCGATCGCGTTCAAGTCCTCGCGCTGGAGGTTTTCGATCAGCGCCAGCGCCAGCGCGGCCTCGTCTTCCGCCTCGCGGAGGACGACCGGCACTTGCTGGAGCCCGGCCTGCTTCGCAGCTCGCAGCCGCCGCTCGCCGGCGACCAGCTCGTAGTCGCCGGACGCGCTGCGCCGCACGATCAATGGCTGGATCACGCCGTGTTCGCGGATCGACGCGGCGAGCTCGGCGATCTTCTCGGCGTCGAAGACACGCCGCGGCTGAAACGGGTTCGGCACGATGCGGTCGACATCGACCGCGCTCTCGGCCGGCTCCTGCGGGCTTTCGGCGGCCGAGATCAGCGCGCCGAGCCCCCTACCCAACCCCTTTTTCTGCACGGCGGCCCTCCTCTGCGTTGATCATGACTTCCTTGGCGAGCGCGAGATAATTCTGCGCTCCGCTCGAATTGACGTCGTAGAGCAGCGCGGGCTTCCCATGGCTCGGGCTCTCGCTCAAGCGCACGTTGCGCGCGATGACGGTGTGAAACAGCAGCTCGGGAAAATGCTTGCGGATCTCGTCCGCGACCTGGTGCGCGAGGTTGTTCCGGACGTCGAACATCGTGAGCAGGATACCTTCCAGATGGAGCCCGGGGTTGAGCTGGCGCTGGACGAGCTTGATCGTCTCGAGGAGCGACGTGAGCCCTTCGAGCGCATAGTACTCGCACTGGAGCGGCACGAGCACCGAATCCGCCGCGGTGAGCGCGTTCAGCGTGAGCAGGCCGAGCGACGGCGGGCAGTCGAGCAATACGAAATCGAATTTCTCCGCGACGTCCTGAAGGACTTCTTTCAGGCGCGATTCGCGCTGCTCGAACGCGACCAGCTCGATCTCGGCGCCGGTCAAATCGCGCGTCGACGGCGCGACAAAAAGAAACGGCAGCTCGGACTGGCGCAGCACATCCGCGAGCGCCGCCTCGCCGATGAGCGCGTGGTAGAGGCTCCTGCCGGCGCCGCCCGTGCGCTCGAAGCCCAGCCCCGTCGTGCTGTTGCCCTGCGGGTCCACGTCGATCAGGAGCGTGCGCTTTTCCGCGACCGCGAGCGAGGCGGCGAGGTTGACGGCGGTTGTCGTCTTGCCGACGCCGCCCTTCTGGTTAGCGACGGCGATGATCTTGGCCATTTACAAGTAAAATCAGCTATTTACAAATGATAAAACCGACGGCCAAGCTTTATCACAGGGTAGGAAAATTTGGAAGAAAAAAATGTTTCACGTGAAACAAGACTGGATGTACATACGTTCGTTGAATAAATCACGGAGCCCTTCGACAAGCTCAGGGCGAACGGATTACTGCTATTCGCGCCCTGCCTTTCCGTTCGTGCTGAGCCTGTCGAAGCACTCTTAAGTTTTTTAAAGCGCCGCCTGCTTTTTCTTATGGAGATAAATCGACAGCAGCGAGATCGCCGCCGGCGTGATGCCGGCGATGCGGGACGCCTGTCCGAGAGAGCGTGGGCGGATGCGCGAGAGCTTCTCCCTCGCCTCCCGCGAGAGGCCGGTCACGGCGGCGTAGTCGATGTCTTCGGGCAGGCGCACCGACTCGAAGTTCTTCGCCCGCTTGACGGTCTCGAGCTGGCGGTCGATGTAGCCGGCGTACTTTATCCCGACCTCGGCCTGGAGGGCGATATCCAGGGGAATATCCTTGAGATTCGGCGCGAATTCCCGCAGCTCGGCGAAGCCGATCTCCGGCCGCTTGAGCAGCTGCGCCAGTGTCGTTCCGCTGCGGATTGGCGCAGAGCCGAGGGCTTCGACCTTGCCGTTGGCCTCTTCCGGGTTGACGGCCGTCTGCTCCAGCGTCCGGAGCAAAGCCGCGACGCCGTCGCGCTTCCGCTCGAGGCGCGCGTAGGCTTCGCTTCTAACCGCGCCGATCTTATAGCCGATCTCGGTGAGCCTGAGATCGGCGTTGTCCTCGCGCAAAAGGAGCCGGTATTCGGCCCTCGACGTGAACATCCTATAGGGCTCGCCGTCGGTGCCCTTCGTCACCAAATCGTCAATTAATACAGCTATATAAGCCTCGTCACGCTTGAAGACGAGCGGCTCCTCGCCGCGCACGCTTAGCGCCGCGTTGAGGCCCGCCATGAGCCCCTGCGCCGCGGCCTCTTCGTAGCCGGTCGTGCCGTTGATCTGGCCCGCGTGATAAAGATTTTTTATGACCTTAGTTTCGAGCGACGGATAGAGCTGCGTCGGCTCGGCGTAGTCGTACTCGATCGCGTAGCCCGGGCGCATGATCTCGGCGCGCTCGAGCCCTTCTATCGAATGGACCATCGCGATCTGGGCGTCGAGCGGCAGGCTCGTCGAGAGCCCGTTGGGATAGATCTCGACGGTATCGAGCCCTTCCGGCTCGAGGAATATCTGATGGCGCTCCTTGTCGGCGAAGCGGACGATCTTATCCTCGATCGACGGGCAATAGCGCGGCCCGCGGCTGTGGATTATTCCTGAATATATCGGCGAGCGGTGCAGCGAGGCGCGGATCGTCTCGTGCGTCTGGTGGTTGGTGTAGGTAATATAGCAAGGCACCTGCTTCTGCGCGATCTTCTCGGTCGAGAACGAGAACGGTACGGGTGGGTCGTCGCCGTGCTGGACCTGCAGGCGCTCGAAGTCGATCGTGCGCGCGTCGAGTCTCGGGCACGTCCCGGTCTTCAGGCGCCCGATCTTAAAGCCGAGCTCGATGAGCGATGCGCTGAGCCCCTGGGCGGCGAAGTCGCCCGCTCGGCCGGCGGAATAGTTCTTATCGCCCACGTGGATCAGCCCGCGGAGGAACGTCCCGGTCGTGAGGATGACCTTGCGGCCGCGGAAGGTCTCGCCGATCTGCGTCTCGACGCCGCACACCGCGCCGTCCTCGACGATCAGCCGCTCGACGCTCGCCTGGCGCAGCGTCAAATTCTTCGTGTTCTCGAGGACGCGCTTCATGCGCTGGCGGTAGAGCGCCTTGTCCGCTTGGGCGCGCGAGGCGCGCACCGCCGGCCCCTTCTTGGTGTTGAGCGTGCGGAACTGGATGCCGGTCTCGTCGATCGCCTTCGCCATCTCGCCGCCGAGCGCGTCGATCTCTTTGACGAGGTGGCCTTTGCCGATCCCGCCGATCGCGGGGTTGCAGGACATCTGGCCGATGTGGTCGAGATTCAGCGTCAGCATGAGCGTCTGACAGCCCATGCGCGCGCCGGCGAGCGCGGCCTCGATGCCGGCGTGTCCGGCGCCGACGACGACGATGTCGTAAATCTTTTCAATCATGTTTCACGTGAAACAATTAGATCAATCTGCTTGCATATAAAACTACAAATAACTATTTTCCAATACAAAATTTAGTAAAAATATGTTCTAAAATTGATTCATTGTCGACCATTCCGACGACCTCTTCGAGGCCTTCTTTAGCGTGCAGCAGCTCGATTCCGATGAGCTCCGGTGACAGGCTGCGCTTGACTCCCGCCGCGGCGGCCGCGAGGCCTTCGGCGCTTCTTTCCAGCGCCGCCTTGTGGCGGACGTTGGTCAAGACGATCTCCGGCTCCGACGGCGCGGCGAGCAATAATTCGCGCAACGTCCCTTTCAGCTCGTCGAGCCCCGCTCCTGACTTCGCGGACACCGACACGATCGCCTTGTCGGGCGCCGCCTCGGCGAGCCACGAGCGGTCGAGCCGCGCCGGCAGATCGTTTTTATTCAGCACGAGCAAGCCTTTTTTTCCGCGCACGGCGCGCATGAGCGCTTCGTCTTCCGCCGTGTGCGGCTCGGCGCCGTCGAGGACGACGAGCGCGGCGTCGGCGGCTTCGAGGTGCCTGCGCGTAAAATCGATCCCGGCGCGCTCGATCGGATTATCCGTATCGCGAATCCCCGCCGTGTCCCAGAGCGCGACGGGGAGTCCGCCGAGATTGACGCTCTCCTCGATCACGTCGCGTGTCGTCCCCGGCAGCGGCGTGACGATCACGCGCTCGGCGCCGAGCAGCGCGTTCAAGAGGCTCGATTTGCCGACGTTCGGCCGCCCGGCGATGCAAACGCGCGCGCCCTCGCGGTGGAGCCGGCCCCATTCGTAGCTCGCGACGATGCCGACGATTCTGACTTTCAGCGCGTCGATCTTCGCAATCAACGTTTGCCGCGGCAAATGATCGATTTCCTCCTCGGAGAAATCGATCGCGGCCTCGACCTCGGCGAGAATGTCCAGCAACTCCTCGCGCAATGTCGCGACCCATTGCGACAGGCCGCCGTGCATCTGCTCGAGCGCGAGCCGCATGCCGGTCTCGGTGCGTGCCCGGGTCAAATCGAGCACGGCCTCCGCCTGCGCGAGATCGACGCGGCCGTTCAGAAACGCCCGCTTGGTGAATTCGCCCGGCTCGGCCTGGCGCGCGCCGCGCGCGAGCGCCAATTCGAGCACGCGGCGCGTGACAAGCTGGCCTCCGTGGCAATGAAACTCGACCACGTCCTCGCCGGTGTAGCTCTTGGGCTTGCGCATGATGACGGCGAGCGCCTCGTCGACGAGCGCGCCGCTGTTAGGATCGCGGATCGCTCCGTGGTGCAGCGTGTGCGAGCGCAGCGCGCCGCCCTTTCCGCCGGTGCGGAGAAATATTTCGCGCGCGATGCGCTCGGCGTCCGGTCCGGAGAGCCGCACGATCGCGACTCCGCCTTCGCCCGGCGGCGTGGCGACCGCGGCGATAGTATCTTCGCGGTACATGGAACCGGATTATATTATCAAGTCAGGAGTCGAAGACAACGGCGAATGCTCCTGGGCACGGCGCGCCGTGCCTAAGGCTCGGAGAGATCCTTCACTACGTTCAGGATGACAGAAGGAAGCTGGCTGAGCGCAGCCTCGATGTCATTCTGAGCGAAGCGAAGAATCTCTCCGGAAGCTTTGGCGATGATGAATAACGGCGAGATTGCGAAAAAACTCCGTCACCCCCGCGAAAGGGGGGCCAGGTTAGAAAAGACTGTATTCTTTAAGTTCACAAACGAAGTGCAACGCCTTTTTTTGTGTAGGGGCACGGCGTGCCGTGCCCTCCCCGGCTCGCCGCCGGAGGGATGTGCCGATCATTCGGTCCGATCCCCCTCCTTACGAAGGAGGGGCGAGGGGGAGGTCACCGCCCGTACAATTTTTTCACGAAACCGCTCTGCTCGATCTCGCGGAGCGGCGAGGGGTCGATGAAGTCGTTGGGGTTGAGGCCTTTCGCCTGCGGCCGGCTCTTGGCGAGCTGGTCGATGATGATCTGAATCCCCTCGGGATTGGGATAGGGCACTTCGCGGATGAGGCGCTTGGAATATTCCTCGTACGCCGTGTTCATGATCGACACGTCGTCGAGCCGCGCGACCTTCTTCATCGTGTTGAGGCTCAGCTCCTTGTTCGTCTTGAAGATGTAAATGCCTTCGAGATACGCCTTGAGAAAGCGGATCGTCGCGTCGCGGTGCTCGCGCACGAAGCTCTTGCGCGAGCCCAGGCCGTGGAGTGTGTAGGTCGCGCCGAGATTGCTGAGGTCATAGAGCAGATGGCCGCCGGCTTTGAGCGCGAGCGTCGAAAAAGGCTCCGAGATCACCGCCGCGTCGATCGCTTTCCCCTGGAGCGATGCCGCGAGCTCCGGCTCGCCGCCGATCTGGAGGATGGCCACGTCGCGGTCCGGGACCAATCCCCAGCGCTCGAGCGCGTAGCGGATGGAAAAATCGCTCGCGCCCCCTATCCGCGAGATGCCGACGCGCTTGCCCTTGAGCTGCGCGATCTCGCGGAGATCGGGCCGCGAGACGATCTTGAACGTGAAAGTGTTGAGCGTCGAGGTGAGGCCGACGAAGTCGGCGCCGGACATGTTGGCGTTGATGTTCGCGACTCCGCCGCTCGTGAGAAAGTGGATCTCACCCGCGAGCGCCGCCTGGACGGCGCGCGAGCTGACCGGAACGTAGAGCATGTCGAGGTTGAGCCCCTGCCTTTTCCCCAGATCGAGCTCTTTCATGAGATAGAGCGGCGTCATCTGGATCGCGATCGACGTGTACGCCGCGCGGATGCGCGCCGGCTCCTCGGCGGCAACGGGAAGAGCGATCAGCAGCGCGGCGACGAGAAACAGTTTTTTCATCTCAGGCTTCTTGGCCGCTGAACGCGAAGCGCTCCAGCGCACGCGGATCGATCTCGACGCCAAGCCCCGGCGCGTCCGGCGGCGCCATCAGGCCGTTTTTCGGCTCCAGCGGCGCGCGGAGAACCTCCGTGCGCAGCGGATTGTGCGTCGTGTCGAGCTCCATGACGATCGCGTTCCTGAGCGCCGCCGAGAGGTGCAGGCTCGCGGCGAGCGCGACGCCGTCGCCCCAGGTGTGGAGCGAGACCGGCAGGCCGCGCGAATCCGCGAGCGCGGCAATGCGCACGATCTCGCTGACGCCGCCGGCGCGCGCGACGTCGGGCTGGAGAATATCGACGGCCGGACGCGCGATGAACTGCTCGAAGTCGTAGACGGTATGGAGATTCTCGCCGAGCGCGATGGGAATTTTTGCCGCGGCCTTTAGCTTTGCGTGGCTCGCCGCGTCGGCGAAGAACATCGGCTCCTCGAGCCAGCCGACGCCGAGCTCCGCGAGCGCCTTCGCCGCGCGCTCGGCGGTCGGGAGATCGTAGCCCATGTTGGCGTCGCTCATGAGCGGAAACTTCGCGCCCACGGCTTCGCGCACCGCGCGCACGCGCTCGATATCCCCCGCGGCGTCGAAGCCTATCTTCATCTTGATGCCGCGGTAGCCCAATTCCGCGAGCGCCAGCGCGCGCTCGACAACTTTCTCGATCTCGTCCGGATAAAGCGCGGTCGCGTAGACCTCGACGCGCTCGCGCGGCTTGTCGCTCAGCAGCTTATAGATGGGAACGCCTTCGGCCTTGCCGCGAATGTCCCACAGCGCGACATCCAGGCCCGAGAGCGCGACGAAGCCGATGCCGCGGAGCCCGAGCTGCCGGGCGCGCGGGCCGAAGTAGAGCTTCTGCCAGATTTGATCGATATCGGTCGGGTCCATGCCCACGGCGGCGGGCTTGACGACCTGCTCGACGATGAACTGGACGATCGCGCCGTTGCCCGAGCACGAGCCGAAGCCGTGAATGCCGGCGTCGGTATCGACGCGGACAAGCGCGGTCGTGCGCGACTCGCGCACGCCGCTGCGGCTCGTGACCTGGCCTTCGGCGGGGATCGACGCGCGGAGGCGGATCGCGCGGACGTCGGTGATCTTCACGGGATCTCAGCGGAAATACTTGTGATACTCGTTGTTGTAGCGGTTGTAATCCTCGGCCGACGCGGGCTTGACGACGAGGAGCTTCCGCCCCTCGATCAGGCGCGGCGGGTCGGGCGGCACGTCCTTGCGCACCGAGACGCGGCTCAGGCTGCGCATAATCTTCTGCCCTTCCTGCGAGAGCACGAAGTCGATGAAGAGTTTCCCGGCCGCGGGATGCGGCTGCTTCGCCGTGACGCCGATCACGATCGAATAGACGAAGTGCGGGTCGAGCGCGACCCACTCGATCGGCGCGCCGACTTTTTTATATTCCTCGACGCTCGTCGGGTATTGCGAGATCACCAGTGGAAACTCGCCCGCCACCAGCAGCTGGCCCGTGATCGTGTTGCCGTCGCGCGCCTGCACGTCCTGCTTGCTCAGCGCCTCCATATATTTCTTGCCCTTTTCCTCGCCCATCATCTGGAGCATCGCGACGTACCACTCGGTCTTGTTGAGGTCCATGCCCATCTTGCCCTTCCATTTGGGCTGGAGCAGCTCGTCGTAGCTCTTCGGCACCTCGGCCGGCTTCACCATGCGCGTGTTGTAGGCCATCGTCATGGCGTTGATGTAGGCGGCAGTCCAGTAGCCGTCCTTGTCCTTGAACGCATCGCCGTAGACGCCGCGCTCGGGCGAGGAATATTTTCCCAGGAGCCCGCGCTGCATGAGCGTCATCATGGGAAAGATGCTCGACTGATACACGTCGGGCAGGTATTGGCCGGCTTTGACCTCGGTCAGATAGCGCGCGAGGAGCTTGTCCTTGCCGGCGCGGAAGTATTCGAACTGGATGAAAGGGTATTTTTTCTCGAACGCGGCCTTGAAGGCGTTCGCGTCCGGCGCCGAATAGGCGGCGTAGACGACGACCTTGCCTTCCTTCTTCGCCTCCTCGATGAGCTTGGGGTCCGGCGTCGTCTGCGCCTGGAGCAGCGACGGCAGGAGCAAGCCCGCGCAGAGGAAAAACAGGATATATCGTCCGAGATTCATCGTCCGAGCTTCCATGTTTTGCCGGGGATCGTCTCGCCGTCGACGTTGATGTATTCGGTCGAGTCGTCCGAGCGCGTCCGGCCGTCGGCCTCGATGCGCGTGACCTTGGGCTTTCCCTTGCGCGCGGAGAAGCGCAGCAGCACGAGCGGCCCGCTGCCGCTGTTCGCGAACCAGTAGTACCAGCCTTCGGGGAGCATGATGCCCTGGCCTTTTTTCAGGACCGTCGGCTTCTCGTCCTTGTCGTAGAACGTCGCCTCGCCGTCCATGACGACGAACGTGTGGTCCTCGCCGGGATGCGTGTGCAGCTTGTTCTTTCGTCCCGGCGTGTAGTAGTTGAGCCCGACCGACACGAGTTCGGTGCGCGAGAGCGGCATGTGGCTCCGGCCGCCGGTCAGATCCGGCGTCGACAATTCGAAGACGTGCGCGTCCATAAAAAGCCCTCCTTAACGGTTACGTTGAAATGACTATGGGAAAGCGCGGGCGGCTGTCAAGGTGCCGCGAGCCGATCAGCGCCGGCGGCTGAGCGATGCTTCGAGCAGCGCGCGCAGCGACTCGTACACGTCGCGCCGATGGCCGACGTGATAGATATCGAGCGCGCGCTCTTCCTCGTTCAGCCGGTAGATGATCCGGTAGCGGCGCGATTTGAGCGAGCGGTAGCCGGCGAGGTCGCCGGCCAGCTCCGCGCCCTTGCGCGGATCCTCGCGGAGATCGTCGATGGCGGAGCGTATGAGCTGCTTGATTTCGGGCGGGAGCTTGGCGATTAGCCGCGCGGCTTCGGAGGTGAGGCGGACGCGGACCATGAATCAGCGGCCGAAGACATCCTCGTAGGACAGCCACTTGTCGGCGCGGCCCTGGCGGATCGATTTCTTCAAGGATTTCATCGTCGTCTCGTCGCTGAGAATATCGAGCGTCTCGATCAGCCCCTCGAATGTCTCCATGCTGAGGATTACCACTGCGGGCACGCCCTTCTTGGTGACGGCGATCGTGCTGTATTGCTTTTCCACCTCGCGGACGAGCTCTAGCAGCTCGTTTTTCGCTTTGGTGATCGGCACGTATTTGTGGATCTCCGCCATATGTCCTCTTTAAAGGCCATTATAATGACCATTCAAGCCGGTAGCAAGCGATTTTGCTTGGTGCGTAGAATCCGATAAGGGTAGAAAAACCGTCGTTCGACAGGAGTAAACATGCCCAACATCGGCTTTTGCATGGTCAATCCGCAGCCCGAGATTACCCCGGGCCACGTCGTCAACGTCGCGCGCAAGTGCGAGGAGATCGGGCTCCATTCTATGTGGGCGCTCGACCGCGTCGTCTACGACAACCTCGAGCCGCTGACGCTGCTTACCGCCGCGGCGGCGGCGACGTCGAATATCCGCCTCGGCACGTCGGTCCTGCTGGCGGCGCTGCGTCCGCCGGCGAATCTGGCGAAGATCGTCGCCACGCTCGATTTCATCTCCAACGGCCGCGTGACCCTCGGCGTCGGCTTCGGCAGCCGCGAGAACGACTTCACTTCCATCGGGGTGCCGTTCGAGCACCGCGGCAGCCGCGCCGAGGAGCAGATCGCCCTGATGAAACGTTTATGGACCGAGGAGAAAGTCACGCACAAGGGAAAATATTTTAACCTGGAGAACGTGACGATCGGCCCGCGGCCGGTGCAAAAACCGCACCCGCCGATCTGGACCGGCGGCGGCGCGGAGTCGGCGCTCAAGCGCGCCGGGCGCATCGCCGACGGCTTCATCTGCGGCAGCTCGTCGATCCCGGAATTCCCCACCATCTGGGAAAAGATTTCGGCCTATGCGAAAGCCGCCGGCCGTGATCCGGGCAAGATCGCCAAAGCCGGGCTCACGTTCATGGCGATCGACGACGACAAGAAGAAGGCGATCTCGGCTTGCGAGGCCTATGTGGCGCGCTATTACGGCCGGGTGCGATTGGACGTCGAGAAGACCTACGTCGT
>Ga0075426_10004194_pt1 | contig 10260 bp, 7 predicted proteins | sample SoiMethybrSBSTD5_FD_75304 | JGI IMG/M metagenome (GOLD analysis project Ga0075426, IMG submission 75304) | Bulk soil microbial communities from a Populus tree surrounding site in Tennessee, USA - Soil MetaG P. TD hybrid SBSTD5 | ecosystem: Environmental > Terrestrial > Soil > Tree plantation...
AATCGCGTTCTAATGCTCGAGTACTACAAGTCAGAAAAGCGAACAAGAATAGTTCACAGAAAAGAACTGGCTGCAGGTTTGGAAATTGCACCTAATGCGTTGCGCCTTCGCGCGTTTCGAATCAGAGCAGGTCTGCAGATCTGCGTTGAAAACTGTCTTCAGTTGAGCGGATAGATGAAACATGTTGCTGTAGATTGTCATAGATGGGTGAGGGCATTACGACGAGTGCGAACAATATGGGGAAACAAGTGCATGATGAACGCCTTCTGAGAAGATACCTGCTCGAGGAGCTCGATCAGGCGGAGATGCAGGCGCTCGAAGAACGGCTTATGATCGACAATGATCTATTCGACCTCCTTCTGGCGTGCGAGGACGAACTGATAGACGACTACGTCGACGGCACGCTCACAGCGAAACAGCACAAGCGTTTCGAAAACGCATTCCTTTTGACAGAGGATCGTCGCCGCAAAGTTAGCTTTGCTACAGCTCTCAGCCGGTACACATCGGCGAACGTCAGTTCGGAACCGAGCCTGGCGATTCACGCGCATCGGCCATCGCGTTGGAGGCAAGCATTCTCGACCCCTTATCTCAAGCTTGCCGCGTCAGTCGTGATTGTTCTCACTCTGGCGTTCGGGATCTGGCGCACGTTCTTTAATCAGTCCGAAGCGTCAAAAGGTATGGCAGCGCTCGCGCGCGCCTACAGCCAGCAGCGTCCCGTTGAAGAAAGAATATCAGGACTCGACTATGCTTCCCTTCCGAATACGCGCGGGGGTGCAACCGAGACGCATGACTCAATCGATCGCGACCTCGCAGAAAGAATTCTCTTAGACGCGGTGCGGCACAATCCGAATGCCTCGACGCATCACGCCGCAGGCCGGCTCTATCTTGCTGAGCGTAGATTCGATGATGCAATAACGCAGTTCGAACGGGCGCTGGAGGCCGACCCCAATAACGCGCAGCTTCATAACGACTATGGCGTAGCGTTTTTCGAAAAAGGAAGAAATCGAACCAGCGCAAAGCAGCCATCGAACGGGATTGAAGAACTCGCAAAGAGCATCGAGCAATTCAATCGCGCGCTCGAACTTGATCCGAGCCTTCTAGAAGCGCTCTTCAATCGAGCGTTGTATCACGAGTTTGTGATGTTGCGTCGCGAAGCTATTGACGATTGGCAGAAGTATCTGGAAAAAGACTCATCTTCGAAATGGGCCTCAGAAGCGCGAGATCATCTGCGGCAGCTCGAAGAGGATCGCCGCAGCGAAACCCGCTCTACTGAAGATTTGCTCAACGATTTTATCGCCGCCTTCGAGAGCGGCGACGATACTAAGCAATGGAAGCTGGCGAGCCAGGCTCGAGAAGCCGTAACCGGAAAGTTGATCTGGTGGCAGTTAATCTCGGCTTTCTTCGATGCGCGGAAAACAAACGATCGACGTCGATCTCTAACATGTCTTGAAGCGTTGTCTCACCTGGGCCAAATGGAACTCGATCGAGTGGAAGATCGCTTCGTCTCAGGTCTCGCGGCCTTTTACATAGAGCGAGCCGACGCGAACGTTGATAGCCTCGCTGAAGCCCATGAACTTATCGACAGAGGTCACAGGATTTGCCTTAAGTCTGAATATCCCGAGGCGCTGGTAGACTTCAACCGCGCGAGAGAAGAATTCCAAAGCGCCGGGGACACATGGGAGGCTCGTTTCGTCGAGTATTGGATTGGCTATTGTTATCAGCGCACAGGCCAGTCGGAACTTGGGTGTGCGAAGCTCGAACGCTTGACACAAGTCTGCAAAGAAGACGGCTTCCCGTGGTTGCTCGCACAGGCAAGTAACAATCTGGGCAGCCTGATGGTGGACACGCACAACCTATCTAAGGCCACTCAGTACACCAAGGAAGCGCTGAGGATTTCAGAACGAATATCCGACGCGTACACCGCGCACAAGAGCACTGCTCAACTCGCGAATCAATACAAGTACATCGACGATTATCAACTCTCTCTCGATTATATGCGCCGCTGCCTGGAGTCGGCTCGCGACTTTTGGCCGGGCGCCAGACAGATGTGGCGCGACTACGACACGCTGGCCGAAGTGCTCTCCGCGATGGGACTCTACGCCGCATCCGCCGATTTTGAAAAAGAATCTTTGTTGCTGGCACTCGAGTCGATTCCAGATCCGGCTCTCATCCACGTTTCTTACTCGCATCTTGGACTCATCGAGTCAAAGCTGCACAACTATCAGGACGCGATTAGGCACGCTCAACTGGGTTACGAATCGGCGCAGCATCTATCAGCGAATCCCGGCGGCAAAGTGATGATGGCTTATTCGTCCGTCGAGCTTGGAAACATTCAGAAGCAGGTTGGCGACGTCGATCAAGCTCTTGAGTGGTACGACAGGGCGATCGGGCTGATGGACAATCTGGACAACATTGTCATCTACGAAGCGTACAAAGGAAGGCTCCTTTGTTACATTGATCAGGGAAACGACGAACTCGCTAAAGCGGCGCTGGACGTTGTGCTGAAGTTATCAGAAGACTATCGCTCGAGACTCCTCGAAGAAGAAAATCGAAACAAGTTCTTTGATGTTGAACAGAGCTTGTACGACGCGGCGATTAATTTTCAGTATTCGCGCTTACACAGCAACGAGGCCGCGTTCGATCTTTCAGAAACTCTGCGCGCCCGGTCTCTGCTCGATCTGATGAGAACGACAGCGCAAGTCTCAAATACCCCGGGCGAGCTTGAGATTAAATTGCCGTACGTAACCAAGCCATTGAAGCTCGAGGATATCAGAAAGGGATTGCCATCCGATGTTCAGCTTCTCGAGTACTCGGTGCTGGACGACAAATTGCTGATATGGCTTCTCCGCGATAAGGACTTCATTGTTCAAACAGTGCCGATTGCTGCGAATGAGCTCAAGAAGAAGGTGCTTCACTATTGCGATCTCGTGTCTGCCGCCTCGTCAAACGATGAGGAGGTTCGACGAGAATCCGAGCAGTTGTATGACCTCCTCATCCGTCCTGTCGAATTGAAGCTGGATAGGAAGAGGCAGATTTGTGTAATCCCCGAGAAGATGCTCAACTATCTGCCGTTCAACACGCTTGTAACTCCGGATGGTGGCTATCTCATTAACGACTATTTATTGACGTTTTCCCCGAGCGCCAACATTTATCTTTTGTGTTCGAACGAAGCCGCAAAGAAGAAATCGACTCACGATGAGAGAATTCTGAGTGTTGGCAATCCCACGATAGATCCAGCAGCTTTTCCATGGCTGCGCGACCTTCCCGCGGCTGCCAGGGAGGCTCGGAAGATTGTTGACTGCTACAGCTCAAGCTCACTCTTGATCGACGAGAACGCCACGAACAAAACCGTCAAGATGGAACTGCATAACGCCGACGTCGTTCATCTCGCTTCACACTACGTCGTCGACGAGCGATCGCCGATGCTCTCGAAGTTGCTTCTTGCCGCGGACGAAACCGGTGAGCAAAACGGTTTGCTGCGGGCAGATGAGATCTACAAACAGAAGCCCTTGCGCGCCCGGCTCATCGTTCTCTCGGGCTGCCAAACCGGCATCGAGCGTTATTACAATGGAGAAGGCTTGATCGGTATGTCGCGAATGTTCATAGCTGCAGGTGTACCATTGGTTATCGCAAGTCTGTGGCCGGTCGATTCGAATTCAACAGCGGATTTGATGATCGCGTTTCACGAATATCGAAAGCACAAACACCTTCCCACCGCAGAAGCGCTCAGGAGAGCGCAACTTGACATGATTAACAGTCAGGATTCCCGCCTGCAGAGGCCCAATCTTTGGGCGCCTTTCATCCTGATCGGCGGAAGCGCAGGCTTCTAGCCGGCTTAGCGTGAAGCCATCTGGTAATCTCGCCGTCGATTTTCTTCTTCGCTCATGTAACAAAACCGGCGATTCAATCATACAAGAATGGAGTGCCGCTCTGGTTCGCCTCACTGTAAGGAGAACGATCGATATGCCCCTGGACAGACCGAATACCCTCGCCACCTTTCTTTTCACCGGGCTCGCAGTCGTTGAGTTCAACCACGACAAAGAATGCGAAGTAAAAATCGTCAAGTGCCCTGAACACGATTTCAACGTGGACATCTTCGAGATCACGCTAGATCCGATAACTCACGCTGATGAGCGGTCGGCACCGATCTTTCACTCGCTCAGTCTTTGCGATGACATAGAGATTTATATCGAGCAAAGGAATCACGGTTTAATGAAGAACGATGCCAGGCCGTATCTGGCTGCCAGACCTTGCTTCGACCGGGGACAGGACAAAGGCGACCCGCATGACTTCCGGTGGGTGCTCAACATCGAGACCGAAGTTCACAAGAAACCGCTCAGAGAAAAAAAGAACGGCGGTTCTTTCGGCCTCAGGCCCAAGCTCACGTTTCGAAACGGGCTCTTCTACACGGAGAAGAAGGAGGCATTGAGCTTCGCTCTCGGTGCGATTAGGCCCACGTCGAGCGATTTTAAAATGCTCGGCAAGATTGCCTTCATCGTAGCCGCCGATGTCACGTGTCCGCGTCGAGCCGGGAACAGTGTGGTAATCAGAAACACAGGACACAAAAGGTTTCAGAAATTGCCCTGGAAGCCGAACACAAGATACGAGATCAAGATCAATAACACTTGCACGCTGCCGAGTGAGGATCAAACAGATACCGACTTTACGATCTATTCAAAGGTCCTGGAGCCGCTGTCCGGCACGAAAAGAACATTTGACTTGAGACAGGTGATCGAGCACAGCGGTAACCCTTACGGCAGGAGGGTCGCGGATCGCGGAGACTTCGTTGTGGATTCAGGTCAGCAAGCATGCGATCTGATCACATTGTGACTTGATGAAACGCGACGCAGTCCGCTGGAACGTGGAATGACTCTCAGAATGACGCGTTGAATCGATTTGACTCATCTACCTTGGCTCGCAAAACGGTTATGGCGTCGACAAGAAAGGAACTCATTATGGATGTCATTTGTTACAACTGCCGGTCTGTCGTCCCGCATTGGAAGAACTGCGCAAACTGCGCGGCACCGATTCCTGAATACGTTAAGGCTGCGAAAGCTGAGAGCGGACCTTTTCAAATGGATCCGCATTTGCGCAGAGTGATTTCGCTCGTGCAGGATCAGGGAATTAGAAAGCTCGCGTCATCGTCGTCAGGCGAGAATGAAGTGTCGGTGATCGCTCGAGTGTCCGACCTCGAAGCGTTCAAGTCGCTTGGCGGTGTCAACGTTGTAACCGCGATCAATCCCGCAACCGATGCTGACGACTGGATCGTCACGGCGCGCATTCCAATTGACAATAATTTCATCGAAGGAATTCGCGGATATCCCTTCGTCAAGAGTCTAAAAGCGTCTCGACGTTTGAGTCCGTGTCTTGAGAAGACCTGCGAAGAAACTCGCGCCACTAAAGCGTTGCTCCCGCCCGGCAACCTGGCTCAAGGAGGCAAGGGTGTAATCATCGGCATAATTGATTTTGGGTTGGACTTCGCGCACAAGAACTTTCGAAACGCCGACGGCACAAGCCGAATCCTCGCGCTCTGGGACCAGCGAGCCCAAGCGAATCCGCGTAGCCCGTCGCGCTTCGGTTATGGCATTGAACATCGAAAAGCGGAGATCGATCGCGCGCTACTCGAAAGTGACGACCCGTATGCGGCGCTGTACTACACACCTTCGGAGAATAGCTCGCTGCAATTAGGCGCTCACGCGACCGCCGTCTCAGATGTCGCGGCGGGGAACGGGCTCGGCACAAGTTGCGCGGGCGTAGCTCCTCAAGCCGACATCGTCTTCGTCGAGCTATCAACTAAAGACATTCCAGTTGAAGGCCCTGCGGTGCTCGACAACTCCTTCGGAGCCACAAGACAACTACTGGAAGCGATTCAGTACATATTCGATTTCGCGAGCGATCGGTCCTGCGTAATTAATATTTCACTCGCCACGAACGGCGGGCCGCATGATGGATCGTCACTGGTCGAACTCGGCATCGACCAATTGATCGGGGAAACGCCGAATCGCGCAGTCGTAGTAGCCGCAGGTAACTCCGCGGGCCGCAGCGTCCACGCGTTTGGTCACGTGAGCAACGGAGCGACGGTCGCCCTCAAGTGGCGCATTCCTCCCGAAGATCCTTCGAGCAACGAGCTCGAGGTGTGGTTCTCAGGACAAGACCGGCTCACTCTGAATATTATCGATCCGAAAAACGTGCCGCAGATGACCGTCGAGCCGGGAGGGTCTCGCTCCGTCAATGTCGGCGGAGGAATCATATCGGCACACAATCGGCTGAACGACCCGAACAACGGCGACAACACGATCGATATTTTCATGGATGGAAGTGTTCTGGACGGAGATTGGACGATCGAACTTCAGGGCGATTCAATCGTAGGCGACGGAGCGTTCCACGCATGGGTTGAGCGAGATGAAATCCGCCAGTCCCGGCTCGTTGCGGCAGAAGGTGAGCCTTACGAAGTCAACGATGGCTGCACGCTGGGCTCCGTTTCCTGCGGGCAGAAGACGATCGTTGTCGGAGCCTACGACGCTCATCGCGACGACAAGCCATTGTTCGAAAACTCGAGTTCGGGAAAAACGCGCGACGGCAGGAAGAAGCCCGAAGTCTCAGCGCCCGGCGTGCAGGTCCTGGTTGCGGATTCGAGAGACGTCAGCCGAAACCGGCAAACGGGGACGAGTGTTTCCGCGCCCGCCGTGACTGGGATCGTAGCATTGATGATGGCTGAAGCGACAGCGAGAGGGATCTCGCTTACAGCGGATCAGATCAAGAGCATGTTGATCAAGGCGGCGCGAAAGAATCCTCCTCACTCATCGACCAAGACCTCCGACGATGATGGCTGGGATCCACGGTACGGATTCGGACGAGTGAACGCAGCGAACGCGGTATCGCAAGTGATTGAGCGTGCCGCAGCAAAAGGACCAGTGGGCCGGCATCGATTCAGTCGAAGCAAATCGGCACACCGTTAACGGATGAGAACTAACCGGCGTTCAATCGCTCGCAATGAGCGCCGTTGGCTTTGGGCTTCACCCACCCAGGGTTATCATCTCGATCTTGTGATGAGCCTTTGGTTTGTAACCCTGTGGGGATTGCATTGCCGCAAGCCGCTCGTCCGAGTAACGGTCAGTCCGATTCCTCCATATCGAGGAGATGACTTCAAGCAGTTGCTCGTCAGAAGCGCCGCTCCTCACCATCGTCTTAAGATCGTGGCCGACATCTGAGAACAAACACGTAACTAGTTTTCCATCGGCAGTCAACCTGGCGCGTGTGCAGCTCGAGCAGAAAGGTTCGGTCACGGAGGCGATCACTCCGACGTCTCCGCCGCCATCCGTGAATTCATAGTCGACCGAAGGCGCGCTTCCGCCATCTCTACCGACTTCTCTGACCGCATATCGAGCGGCGATTCGTTCGAGAATCTCTTTCTTCGATACCATCTTTTCTGAAATCCAATCATTCGAGTTACCGACGTCCATGTATTCAATGAAACGCATCGAGAAGCCGTTCTCGCGAGCATACTCGACCAAGGGAATGATATCGTTGTCGTTCAAGCCTCGCTCGATCACCGCGTTGATCTTTATGGGATCGAGTCCGAGCCTCTTCGCTTCGCGCAGGCCGTCGATCACCCTGGACAGGTCGCCGCGCTTGGTTATTCGTTTGAATTTTTCAGAGTCGAGCGTGTCCACGCTGACGTTGATTCGCTTCAGACCGGCGGCGGAGAGTTCCTCGATCTGTTCCGACAACAGCGAACCATTTGTAGTGAGGCAAAGATCGTCAACGCCCTCCAGAGTGCTCAACATGCTGATGAGCCGATGAAGGTCTTTGCGAACCAACGGCTCGCCTCCAGTAATGCGAATCTTATTAACGCCGAGTCCGACGAATAAGCGAGCGAGCCGCGCGATCTCTTCGAAGGTGAGAATTTCATTCCGGTCGATCCATACGTACTCGTCCAGCGGCATGCAATACGTGCATCGATAGTTGCACCTGTCGGTGACGGAAATTCTCAGGTCCTCAACAGGCCGGTTGTAGGTGTCTCTCAACATCGTCGTTCCCAATTGCGAGCTTTGTCTCGATAAACTTGATAACCTCATCGCTGATGAATCGATCTCTTTCACTTACCATGAAACAGGGTTTGTCTTTTTGAACCTCGCGCATCAGTAAAGCAGCATTATCAGAAACAGGCGAGGCGTCCGGACGGCTTACGAGCACGTAGCCGTCGCTCAAATCAAAATACTGACGCGCCGAAACTTTGAAGTCCGGATTCGAAACGTCGAGCACTTGAAGATAGACTGTCGGATTCATGAAGCGCCGCAGACTGTTGCTTTCGACTATCACAAATTCATCGTCGTTGATTTTCTGTTTGAAGCTCGGAAGCGCCGTGAACAATTCGCCCTGCTTCGTGCGCACCCACAACGATCGTCGCGCGCCCGCCGCGAGAAACCGAGCGGTGTCTGTTCCGCTGTCCGCGGCCCGTTCTTCTGTGATTGAGAATTGATGCTCGCTTACCGCGCAACCACAAGCTTCGCCGTTCACTGAACAAACTCCGTGACCGAATTGAGTGATTTTCGCTGCAGTCCACTTGAACTCGGGCAGCGCACGAATGATGCCTTCGACGACCGAAGTCTTGCCGATATTTCGAGTGTGCCCGCCAATCATTACTAGTTTCATACTAAGACACGGCGTCTGCCATTTCCTTCGCGGGAAGTCGCCCGTCTATTTCTCGAAAGCATTCAGAAAGTCATCGATTGTCAATCCAGCTTTGCCAATCAAGCTTCGTAGCGTACCGCGTGCCACGGTGGAATGCTTTGGTATAGATAGTGTAGCTATGTGACCCTCTTTGGTCATTATGATATGGCTTCCTTTCTGACGCTACCTCCCAGCCAAACTTTTCGAAAGCCCTTACCACTTCGTAGGGCCGCAATATCGGCGGCTGCGCCATCAGACCTGGACCTCCACCTGGCGGGTCAAGACAGTTATCGGCATTCCTTTTTCAGCTCTTACTTCAATACACTCTCTTATTGCATCTTGAATGTTCGCCTCGGCTTCTTCTTGTGTTGCCCCTTGGCTCACGCAGCCCGGTACAGACGGACACTCTGCGACGTAAACACCATCCTCATCCTGAAAAATCGTTACTACAAACTTCATAAGGCATCCTCCTATCAAAAATATCGCACGGTGTGCAGTCGGCCACCAAGCTAAAATCAGGACAACGGTTTAAGCACCGGAGCCTGCAAGAGCCAAAGAAGCTGCGAGCAACACCAATCGTTTGATACCCAGCTCGCGGCCAACCGGTTCATACCATTCCGTAAGGCTGTGACAATTGCTCGATGAGCCGCCGACTCCCAATGTAATCGCGGGAATCCCAATCGAGATCGGTATGTTCGAATCAGTCGAAGAACAATCGAGCCGCGGTTCGATGCCGAGCGCGCGCGAGCATTCAATTGCAGCTCGCACGATTGTCGAGTCAGCCGGCGTTTCTCCCGATGGCCGGTCCCCGACCTTCTCGATCTCAAACGAAAGACTGGTGCCGCTGATAGCTCGTTGCGAGTTCTCTTCGCGCACTGCGATCTCGACCACGCGCCTCAAGTAAGCCTCCAGTTTCTCGATCTCTTCGCTGGAAACCGAACGAAGGTCAACTACCATGCTCGCTGTCTGCGGAATCGAGTTTACCGAGCTTCCGCCTTCGATGATTCCAACGTTGTACGAAGTGCGCGGAGCTAGCGGCGCAGGGTACGATGCAAACCTCGCTATCGCTCGCCCGAGCGCATGCACCGGATTCACGATTCCAAAGTCGCCCCATGAATGTCCTCCCGGACCCGTCACTGAAATCCGAAACCGTCGCGAGCCCAAAGCACGTTGCGTGATGCGTTCCAGTCCCGGCCCATCCAGAGATATGAACGCATCGACGCCCGATCGAAATTCTCCTTCTGTGAACAGATGTCTGACCCCGCGAAGATTTCCCTCCCCTTCTTCGCCAACTGTCGCGACAAAATAGATCGCGCCTTCGGTGGGAACTTCGGCAAATTCGAGAGATCGAGCAAGGGCGAGCAAGCTTACAAGTCCGCAAGTGTTATCGCTGATTCCCGGCGCGTGAAGACGAGTTCCCTCGCGCCGCACTCGCACGTCGGTTCCTTCGGGAAAGACTGTGTCCAGGTGCGCAGAGACGACAACGCTCGGCTGCAATGCTAGGCCGGGCCGTTCTGCGATTATGTTTCCCACCTTATCCCTGCGAACACGCGCAAGTCCGATCTCTTCAAAGCGCCGCGCCACTTC
>Ga0075426_10004196_pt1 | contig 10259 bp, 9 predicted proteins | sample SoiMethybrSBSTD5_FD_75304 | JGI IMG/M metagenome (GOLD analysis project Ga0075426, IMG submission 75304) | Bulk soil microbial communities from a Populus tree surrounding site in Tennessee, USA - Soil MetaG P. TD hybrid SBSTD5 | ecosystem: Environmental > Terrestrial > Soil > Tree plantation...
CTTAAAGCTCACATGCTTGAACCGCTAAGTTCTCGAAATAGATTCTTCCTGAGCTCATCAAGTTCTGTCTCTGAGAATGAACGAGCTTCCTCGTCACGTAAGGCGACTGTCAAGAACACGGCATTCAGAAGTTGATCTGTAGCGATATCTCGCCCTTCCTCGAATTTCTTGATCAACAGATTGATTTCCTTCTTTGCTTCCTCCGAGCTTAGCTTTGCTGAGAATTGTGTCAGGTGAGAATTGAGAATAGCTGATAACTGTTCTGGTGTCGGCTGAGCGATTCCTAGTCGAACGCAGCGTCGGAGAAAAGGCGGCGGAAATTCGCGCTCGGCATTCGAGGTCATGACCACAAATGGAAACTGACCACAGCGGATTCGGCCTTCGCGTATCTCTACCGGTTTTCCAAAACTGTCACGAACGGTCGCCACACTCTTTCCCAAACGGCGGAGTTCCGGGATTTCGTAGTCGCCTTCCTCGATTACGTTCAAGAGATCATTAGCAAAATCAAGGTCCGACTTATCAATTTCATCGATGAGCAGTGGGCGTGGCCACGACTGCGCCATGAGGGAGGTACCGAGTGGACCGAGCGTTAGGAACTGCTCGACAGGAGGATCTTCCTGCTTACTCGCTTGTAGCCGTCCAACGGCGTCATACTCGTATACGCCGCTGCGCACAGTCGAGCGCGACGTGATCGGCCAGCGAAGAACCGGACCAAGTCTCAGCTCATGCGCTACTTTCGAAATGAGAGTGGATTTGCCCGTGCCCGGCTTGCCTGTCAGCAGCAGTGGACGCCTTAGGTACAAGGCCGCATTTACGGCAAGGATCATTCCGTCGGTGGGCAGGAAGGGCTCAGCGCGTGCAGCCTCTCTCTCCAGGTCCAGGTCGGCGGGCCGCTCCAACCTTTTTAATTGACCCGCGAACCTCCAGGGAGGAGCATCTGGCAGATTGAGCAGTCCGTCGTGTTGGGGTCCCTTGCCAAGAAACACTTTCCAATCGTTCATTTGAAGTTTACTCCACTAGTTTTCAAGAAAGCGTTGAATTGGGGATCATCCCATAGAAGCGTGGCGTGGAAAGCGAAAGGATCTCTGCCTATTCGACGCTGCGCAACAGCAGTTGGAAAAGACGTGAGGTTCTCTGAACTCTTCAACCAGGACGTTAGCGAGGCTTCTAAGGCGTCCCAACAATCGCACTCAAGATTGATCGGCATCTTGTGAAGCCAATACAGGTATGGAAAACCCATGTTCAACAATTGATTGACGATCCGCTTCTCGTCTGAGGACCCTGGAGTCGAGGCATTTGCGTACTGCAGCAAGAAGCCCATGTAGCAAAGGCCCTTCGTCTCAAGAAATAATCCAAGATTGTCCTGGCGAGAAGGGATCTTGACCAGGGTTACGTCCGCCGGCTTGGTGGGACGCAGGGCGTCCGTGTACGCCTGCCAGTTCTTGCGAACGACTGCCCTCGGAGTTCGGGCCCGTTCCCGGTGCTTGAGGATGACGACGAACAGCTCGCCAAGCGTAGCTCCTCCGTCGGCCGGTAGTGGAATCAGGTGAAAAGGGTGGTCAAACAGCGGAGCATCAACGAGGAATTGAATCTCCAAGTCTTTGACTCCCTGCCCCCGTAAGATTTCAACAATCTTTTGGATTTTCGAACAGAAATCCTCCCAATTCTTCACGGTTTCCTGCCCGCCAGGCTGTTCAAGGGCGGGTGAAAGGTCTTGCATTCGCAGGAAGGGACGAAAGGCGGAAAGTTGTTCCTTTTCGTCGTGTTCGACTTCGATCAAAAGAATTTTTGTCGATTTTTCCATTCGGATCGTCTCACGAATGTCCGCAAGATTGCTCTGCTGGTCGGCGGCGTTCTTGTCAATCCATTTTTCAATCGGTATGGTCAACTGCTTCAATTCACTCAGGCGAACCAGAAATTCGAGGAGTCCGAACGGTACATCATCGGGGCTAGTCGAATCCTGAAGTGCCGAAAGCTCGCGGAGCATGCCCAAGAGCCCCTGGGCCTTGGACAAACCTGGTTCACCGAGACGATCGACCGTCCGTAAGTAGTGCGGCCGGAATTCAGTGCTGGGAAGATCGATGCTTGACAGGACTTGCCAAAGAGAATCGAAAATTGGAGTCTCGGGAGAGAGTGTTCCAACAATCGATTCACTTGTCTCGTTTTGGCTGTCGAAGCTGCTAATCCGAAATGCCGCGTGATTTCCTTCCTTTAACTTGACAATAAGAAGGTTGGAAAATTCCTGTGGATTGGGCCAATCTTTGAAAGTGCCGAGCGCTTTCAAGGCAATGCTCGTAAAAACACCGCGCCCTTGATCGCCTTTCGCATATTCTCCCTCGGGAGTTGCGAAATAGGCGACCTGTTGAACGCTACTGCCCGGTGGACCGGGCGCCACATACGGTGCATTAAACTCTAGATTGCTGCGAACAGCGCAAGTGTCAGCCAGAAGTATCTGCTCGGAGAAGGCTTGGTACTGCACGGACCGCAATCGGCGCAAAAAGTTTGAGCAGTCAAACACACGGGTAGTTAACGCGTCGGCCGTATAGTCCTGGCAGATAAAGATTCTGCTGCCGTCTGCATCGACAAAGCCGTGCCCAGACCAATAGATAAACAGATTCGAATCTGCCTTTGGGCCCCGAAAAATATTGGTGAAACCCTTATCAATTCCAGGCCACTCTGGAGGCTCCGCAACATTTACGCCGAGTCTCTTCAACCCGGCGACCTGCTCCTCGCAAGCCAACCTCTTTGCTGCATCGCCGCGCTGGCAATTGACAAATAGCGATATGTTTCTCGGCGGTGTATTTATCGAGAGCAACCATTCCGCGACAGCCACGGCGTTGGCGCATGGGCTTTCTACGTCCCAGCCCTCCTGGTCATAGAGTTCAACGCCGACGATAAGAGCGTACGTCTCACCCATCTAAGCTCATTCAGGTAATGAATTTTCCGATCGTAGTCCAGACAAAATCGTTACTGAAGTACGCGCTGTGAGAGTCAGGAAAGGGCTGTCCGGATTCTATCTCAACGTCGCGAGCGCCGGGAAATAGGCGCTGAGCAACATAGCTCAAGAAATCATTTCGGTCGAATAAATTGAGCCACGGCGGAAAGTTCATAGGTTGCTCAGGTGGTTTCAAAGAATGCAGTGCTCCTAATTCATAGAGGAGTGGCGATTGGGAGCCCGCCGTTACAAAGTGGCTGACTTTCGGCGGGTCCGGCAACGCCAACAGGTCAAAACAGGCGATGCCGCCGAGGCTGTGGGCCACGAGACTCACAGGCTGTTCGGCGTGTTCGATCTTGTATCGGATGAATTTCCTAATTTCTGCTCCTCTCGACTGGTATAGCAGGATGTCTCCAATTGGCAAGGAGGCAGCATTGCTGAGGCCATTCCGATGCCTGCGCAAGGCGGAGGTCGCTGAACGTTTTATAATGTCGGCAAAGAACGTTCCCAAACCGTAGACCTGTTGTCGCCAGTCAAGGGTCATACGGCTTACCAAAGCATTCCGCAGGGATCGGCTGGGACTGGGAATTCCCTCATCGACTGCGAGGATATGGATCTGCGCAACTAGCGCGCGTGCAAGGGCACGGACTGCGTCCGGGAGTTCACTTTCAGAAGCTTCAAAAGCCTTTCTCGGAATTGGCGACACATGGACGATTCTCGACCAAGCCTCACTCCACAGCCGTTCGTAGCCGTTTTTGTTGAGCAACAGACGCAGTTCTTCGGACGGTTCGTACGCAGCAATCTTTTCCCAGAGTTCCAGCCACTTAGGTCTTTTTCCCGGCGTGGGAATCCTTCGAGACTGACTGGAAGTTTCACGAATCGTGAGGGTATAGAGTTCGAACAACGGATCATCGAACAACCAGCACCATTCAGCGAAGTCCTGTTCGTCGTCCTTAAGCTTTTGAGAGTCAGGCGGGTCCGGTAACGAGAGGCCATCAAATTGCGCCCCGAGTGCGTCTCCCCAGGTGCAAGGAACAAAGCTGTGGCGGATTCCACACGCTGCAGCGCGGTCAGCGGCATTCCGGGATGCGCCTTCGAAAGTATTCAGCCGAACGCCGGTGCCATGGACAAAAATAATTGTTCCGCTAGGCATGAGACACTTTCGCGGATCATATCACTCCTGAGTACTTGAACAAAGGTAGACTATTGTTCCAGAAGATCTTCCGATTAGCCGTAAAAGACGAAAAGGCTGCTGAAACTAGAAATAGGACAACTTCTGTTCTCGAGAGCGAGGTTTTCAACCCGTGCCCATATACCTATCCCGTGTACAAATCAAAACTTCCGTAATTTCAAATCGCTCGACATCGCCCTCACCCCGAGTACGATTATCGTTGGGGAAAATAAGGTTGGCAAAACGAACCTCATCTACGCACTTCGTCTCGTACTCGACCCTACGATTGCCGACGCATCACGGACACTGAGGGCAGAAGACTTCTGGGATGGTCTCAAAGCTCCGTTCCGCGGCAGCGTCATCGAAATCTCAGTAGAAATCTCAGGCTTCGACAAAGACAAGGATGCCCAGGCGGCGCTCATTGATTGTCTTATCCAGAAGAAACCCATGCTAGCGCGTCTCACATACCAATTCAGACCGCGGGCCGCGATTGAATCCAAAACCGCTGGCCCAACTGAGTACGAATACGTCATCTACGGCGGATCAGACGAAAAGAACCGAGTCGGGAGCGACGTCAGGCGCTGGATATCAGTCATGGCATTGCCAGCGTTACGCGACGCCGAAGGGGACGTGCAAAACTGGAGACGCTCTCCGCTGCGGCGTTTGCTTGAAGCTCTCCAAATCGATTCTACGCGCTTGGAAACCATTGCGGAGTCTATAGGTGATGCTACGAAAGACTTGATCGCTGAGAAACCAATCGCAAAATTAGCAAATGAGATCACCGAGAGAATCACGGAAATGGTCGGGGATATCCACGGTGTGGATGCGCGGCTCGGCTTGGCGCCTACCGCCGCCGATCAACTCCTTCGTTCCATTCGGCTCTTTGTTGACGGCGACAAGTCTCGCCAAATTTCCGAAGGCAGTTTGGATCGGCGAACATAATTTTCCTGGCTCTTCTTATGCAGGGGCTCGATGCGCGGCAATCTGCGAAGTTCAAACCTTTTATAAGGCATGGCGATCTGCTTGTGAGCGAGCCAAACTCGGCCGCGTTCTCTTTCATGACCTGAGGCGAACCGGCGTCCGCAATCTCGTTCGAGCGGGTGTACCGGAGCGCGTGGCTATGATGATCAGTGGACATAAGACGCGGGCAGTATTCGAACGCTACAACATAGTCTCTTCGCGAGATCTAAAAGATGCTGGGAACAAGCTCGAATCCTACTTTGCAACTCAAAAGGAAAAGAAACCAAAGCCTAGACAAAACCCGCCCAGGGACAATTCGGGGACAATTGAGCGCTCGACCCGCCGCAATCAAAAGACCCCTTCACTTTAATTGGATAATGGAGCCGAGAGTGGGAGTTGAACCCACGACCTGCCGATTACGAATCGGCTGCTCTACCACTGAGCTACCTCGGCCCTGACTAAACCATCATAACATTCGCGGAAAAAATCTGTCGAGCGGACCCGCCTGCGATAAGGGCTGCGCGAAAAAGCGAAAAGAAGCCGGCCTGATCGCGCGGAATAGCGAAAGGCCGGCTCCCCGAGATTAGAATCGCAAGGAATGATTATTGCGACGGCGGTTGTTGATTGGCTGAGGCGGACTGCCCCGCCGGGTTGTTTTGAAAGTCCTTCTTCTGATCTTCCAGACCCTTCAGCTCGTTACGTGTATCGGCGAGAATCTGCTTGTGCTGCTCGATCAGCTTCTGGATATGTTCCTTTTGGTCGGGAGGCGCTTGTTCCAGCTCGCCCTGCATTCGAACGAGGTACTCTTCCTGGCCCTGGATGTCCCGCTTTTCCCATTCGATCTTGTTTTCGGCGTCTTCCAGTGATTTTGCGTGGGAGAGCGGAGCAACCTTGCCCGGTTTTTGAGAACCCGCCACGGGTTGTTTTTCGGATGCGTCCTGTGCAGCGGGCGTGCCTGTGGGCGACTGCTTATCCGTTGCAGCAATGTAAGCCGTCTGGGGCGTGCGTACGGCTGACAGGTTGTCGTCCGTCCAAACCTTGTGAGGCTTCTTAGCCGGTTTCTGGCCCTGCGCAGGAACAGGCTTATCGGTTTTTTGTGGCTCACTCTGTGCGTGGGCCGCGACGGAAAACCCAAGCAAGATCGCCGATGCAGCCGCTGCCCTGAATACTGGACTCTTTTTCATCCCGTGCTCCATAAATTGAAGTCGTTACTGCGCAATTTCCCGGAAAGACAGAACCTGGTAGCTGGGCGGCTGCTGTACTTTGTTGATCCAGCAGCTGTTGTAGTAAATGCCGTTGCCACCGCCACCAGAAATGTCGAAGTTCGTGGTGCCAAAGCTGCCAAGTTGATTCCCCGAAGCGTCTCTCGTGGTGGCCACGAAGATGGCGCCGTCAAATTCACCGTTTCCGCCGCCTTGTCCGTCGAAGGTGGTCGTACCGTCTCCAACAACCAGGATGATGCCGTTCCAGCCAGAGTTGCCGTGATAGTGGAAGTTGCCGGTAACAACGAGAATGCCGTAACCGGTGTTGGGTCCGAGGTCGAAACTGCCATCTACGTAAACAACCTTTGGATTAGTCGCGGACATGTCCGACGGCCAGCCCGTGCCGCCGAAGTTATATGTAGTGCCGCTGTTGTTGTAGCCAGGGGCATTGGGCGGATTCGGGATAATGGCGTCGGCGTTCGTCTGAATCGTCTGAATAAGTTGGTCGAGGCTGGCTGGAGTCGCGAGGCCGCCCGTAGTGGTGATGGTCGAAACGCTGGGGGTACCGCCCGCGCCGGTATAGTGATCCGGCCGGGGCAAGCTGTTGATAACGTACTGTTGGTTGCTCAGGGTGGGATTGCCGCCGGAGAGGCCGGCGTCAACACCGATGGCGGGTACGGTCGGTGCGTTATTGGTGCAGCCAGAGACTGCTGGAGCCGATCCGGAACCATCTTGCCCGTTGACGTGGTAGGGATTTGAGTTTGCTCCGTTGAAGTTTCCGATTTGTCCGGTCATCGTCAGCGCGGACTGGAAGTTGATATTGAAATTCGCCGGGGCGACGACGTATTGCAGAATTTTCCGGCTGCCGTTGGGATTGACCGCGAGCGCGGTGATCTCGTACGCCTGCTTTTGCGTCGAGGTGGGCGCCGGCGCCGAGCCGACGACAGCAGGGACTACCATGGCTGCCGGGACGAGGTTAGTGTCGAAGTATAGCGGTACTGAATTGTTAGATGCCGCGAGTCCCGTGTTGTCCACATTAATCTGAAGCGATTGCTTTGTCGCAGCAGTGATGCGCACCCACTTGTAAAGCGGGCCGTTGTTGTTTGAAGCGACCCACACGGAGTTAATGAAAGTATTTGTCGGAGTAACGGACGGGAATTCGGTGGCGTATTGGGTGTCCGGATAAGTCGTCATGACGTTGGCCGTCGTTTCGCCGATGCCGGGATTGACGATATACACGACCTGGTTCGTGGGCAGGTAGGCCGGCGAGCCGGTAAGAGGCAGCGACGCGGCGATGGAGTTCGGATTAGTGGGCAAGAGACGGCCACGAGCTTCCTCGATACCTGCCACGGCCGCGTAGTAGCCGCTAGTGGTTGCGCGATAGTTGGCGGCGAGGGAAGTTTCCGTTCCGGAAGAAACGACCAAAGCCATCGCAATGGCCGCAATCAGGAGCAAGGTGAAGATCGCGATCAGCAAGGCGACTCCCGATTGGGAGTTGTTCTTTTTGAGAGTGCGCGAAGATTTCATGTTCGTTTCCTTTTTGCAGCTACTTATTGGGATTCAAGCGATGACCACGACCGTTGAGCTCGACGAGACGCAGAACGTTATTCTGGGCGTCGCGCTGGGGCGTTTGAACGATTAGAGTGACCTGCACATCGCGGATATTGCAGGGCGAGTTAGCCGCGGCAAGGCAGCCGGATGAACCCACCGTCGCATCGAGCGAATAATTGAAAATTGGAACCGGATTTCCGCCGGGGAACATGTTGGGATAAGTCGCCTGTATCTGGGCGATTTGCGCCTGGGACGCATTGTTCATTACGTTCTGAACGTACGGATACATCACTCCGGCCACAGAAGTAGCCGTGGCTGGATCGACGCCGGCAACCTTGGGGGTCACACCACGCCAGAGTGTCGTGCCCTGCAACTGATAGCGAACCCACTTGACTGTCCCAGAGCCGTCGTAGTCTTCTTCAAAGATAACGTCGTAGGGGCCAGGAGTCGTGCAAGTGCCGCCGATGGTGCAGGTGGTCGCAGGATAACTCGGACTCCAGGCAACCGGGGACTGGGCATATCCACTGACAACAGGCAAAGTGGAAAAATGATTCGCAGGGGGATAGCCCGCGTCATTGATGTCGCGGACGACTTGATCGAGTCCCAGGCGGGCTTCCTGAAAAGTGTCGCGAACCTGTGAATCGGTCTGGCTTTTCTTCTGTGTCATCGTGAGAAGCTGAAACATCGCTCCAGAGATCAGAACGAATACAAGGACCGAGACAAGCATTTCGAGAAGCGTAAAGCCCGACTGCTTTTTATTCATTTGCGAAGAATTCATTTTTGCACCATGGTGTCGAGGTTCACGGGATAAAAGGGCACGTTGCCGCCAGTTTTGCGGGCCCCGAGGATGAAGCGCTTCCCCGATCCGTTAGCGAAGGTGTAAACCGCCCAGCGCACGTCGTAGTTGGCGCCAGAGGGATCGTTGGGGTCGGCCCACGTGAAGCTGTAGCCCGTCACTTTTGCCTGGGAAAAATCAATTACCTGGCGATTGTCGTTGGACGTGACGACCGGACTACCCACAAATGCGCCCGTCGTTCCGGAGTTGCCCAGGGTACAAACGTTTCCGATGAAGTCCGTGTAGGAAAACAAAGATAGTGGCTGGCCGACGAACTGATTCAGCTCGTTTTGCGCGAGTACCATCTCCGTGGAGTCATCGCGATTGGCGGAATTCAAGAAGACTGAAGTGGCAACCAGCTGTGCGACCGCAATCAGGCCGACCAGCATGATCATCGTCGCTACAGCGGTTTCGATGAGCGTGAATCCGTTTTGGCCGCGACGGCATTTTTTTAAGTTCGATGGCATCATGGTTTTCCCCATTCTTCCCTATTCGAGCCGAGTCCAATTGCCGGACGTATCGCCCGACCACACTTGCATCGAGCCGGACGGGAGCACGATCACCGCTCGATAGCCGAGAGTGGTTACCGTCGCGTTCGTCACATAAGAGACGTATACGGCTGCCGGAGTAACAGCGCCGCGGGAATCAAACGTGTAAGAACCCGTGGTCGTCGAAACCGGGACCAAGACTACGTTTGGACCGATTGCGGTTGCCAAAGAAGTCGTACCAGGCACGCTTGCTGCCGCCACCAGATTCACGTTGCCAGAGAGGACGGTCAGCGATTCGCCGGAATCCACAGTGCCGTTTCCGTTCGTGTCGGCCCAAATCTGCGTGGATGTCGAAGAACCAGAAATGCGACAGACGGTCGCCGTATTCCGGCGGATGGCCTGAAAACGGCTGAGTTTGAGGATGTCGGCCACTTGCGTGGCGCCGTTGGTCAACTGACTGGTGCGCCACATCCGTATGAAATTGGGCAAAGCGATGACTGAGGTGGCGGAGATGAGAAATAGAACGACGAGGAGTTCGGTCATGCTGAACCCTCGGGCGGAGGCACGCCGTTTTGTGTCCAGCTTTTTCGTAACGATTTTCAGCATCTACTTCTCCCCATCCTGCGCCATGCGCAACGAACATTCGCATGGCAGAATCTCAACTAGTCGCTTAGGAAAGGGCAACTGGCGCGCCAGACCCAACCATTTCGTATAATATTGATTTTAATTGAGTTAACTGCGTACACCGGCCTGCCCCTCACCTGCCAGCGCGGGTGGATTGGGTGAAAAGGTTACAAATCAGGGGTTGGACCACTACCGGGAAAAGGGGTACATCACCCAGCCGATCACTATGCCAACCAACATAAACAACAGGAAGGACCATGCGGCGTAGCGGATGCGGTCTGCGGGGCGACGGCGTCCGAGGGTGCCGAACGCGAGCGAAATAATCAGCGCGAAGAGCAGCATCGACTGAAGGTGAGTGAACGGAATGTGCATCGCGGGCGGGGGCGCCGGCACGTCAGGCCTTCCGTCCACGCGCGGCTTCGTAGGCGTGCAGCGCCGCGAGGAGATTCAGCACACCAGCGGTGGCGATAAAGCGCGTGCCGTAATCGCCCGT
>Ga0075426_10004201_pt1 | contig 10255 bp, 10 predicted proteins | sample SoiMethybrSBSTD5_FD_75304 | JGI IMG/M metagenome (GOLD analysis project Ga0075426, IMG submission 75304) | Bulk soil microbial communities from a Populus tree surrounding site in Tennessee, USA - Soil MetaG P. TD hybrid SBSTD5 | ecosystem: Environmental > Terrestrial > Soil > Tree plantation...
CGGCTGGATTTCGCGCTGAGCGACCGGACGAGCTCCAGCACGCACTCGCAATGGCCCTGGATCACAAGGGCGTCGCAGTCATCGATGTCGTCATCTCAAAGGAAGAAAACGTTTTTCCCATCGTGCCGGCCGGCGCGAACGCGCGCGACATGATAGTGCAGTGAGAATTGCCGATTGCCGATCGCCAATTTCCGATTGAGAAGCATACCGCTACGCTGAGCACAAAATCGGCAATCGGCAATCGAAAATGGTTTTATGCGTCACACGTTATCGATCATTGTTGCCGATCAACCGGGCGAGTTATCGCGGATCGTTGGCTTGTTCAGCGCGCGGGGCTTCAACATCCAGACGATTTCAGTCGGCGAGACACTCGATCCCCGCTGGTCGCGCGTAACCATCGTCACGCGTGGCGACGAGCGCACGATTCAACAGATCGTCAAACAGTGTGAACGGCTCGCGCGCGTTCGTGAAGTGCACGACGTGACGACACGGCCGCACATCGAACGCGAGATGGCGCTGATTACTGTTGCCGCAGACGGCGGTGCCGCGCGACAGGAAGTCCTGAGTCTGGTCGGCGTATTTCGCGCGAAGGTGGTCGACATCTCCCACACGCACCTGATCGTAGAGGCGTCCGGCAACAAAGAGAAGGTCGACACATTTATCGAGCTGCTGCGGCCGATCGGCATAACCGACATCACGCGCACGGGCCACATCGCCATCAACCGGCTCGCCGCAAATAGCGATGCTGACATCATCGAAGAAAAAGAGGACGAGTATGAACATCTATTATGACAAGGACGCTAATCCCGAACTGCTGCGCCACAAACAGATCGCGATCATCGGTTATGGCAGCCAGGGATTTGCCCAGGCAAACAACCTGAAAGACTCCGGTTGTAACGTTACGGTGGGACTGCGAACCGAGAGCGCCTCGTGGTCCAAGGCCGAGCAGGCCGGACTAAGAGTGGCGCCGGTGGCGCAGGCAGCGGCTGAGGCAGACATCGTGATGATGCTCGTGCCGGACGAGTTGGCGCCGGACATTTACGCGCGTGAAGTTGCCGAGTCGATCACACCCGGAAAGTATCTCGCTTTCTCGCATGGCTTCTCGATTCATTACAAGTTCATCGAGCCGCCGGTTGATGCAAACGTGTTCATGGTCGCGCCGAAAGGACCGGGGCATCTCGTGCGACACGAATACAAGCGCGGCGCCGGCGTTCCCTGCTTGCTTGCGGTTAATCAGGATCCAACGGGCGACACGAAAGCGATTGGGCTCGCGTATGCATCCGCGATCGGTGGCGGCCGCGCCGGAATTATCGAAACTACTTTTCGCGAAGAAACCGAGACGGATCTCTTCGGCGAACAAGCAGTGTTGTGCGGCGGACTTACTTCGCTAATCAAAGCGGGTTTCGAAACGTTAACGGAAGCTGGTTACTCACCCGAGATGGCCTACTTCGAGTGTCTGCATGAGATGAAACTGATCGTGGACCTGGTTTACGAAGGCGGCATCTCCGAGATGCGTTATTCAATCTCCAACACAGCGCAATACGGCGACATGACGCGTGGGCCAGTAGTAGTAAACGACGAAACTAAGCGTCGTATGCAGGCGTTGTTGGCGGACATTCAGTCGGGCGAGTTTGCGCACGACTGGATGAAAGAAGCGCGAAATGGCCGGCCGCGTTTTCAACAACTCGATGAAGAAGCGCGCCAGCATCCGATCGAACGCGTGGGGACGCGTTTGCGCGGCATGATGCCGTGGTTGTCGGAGAATCGTTTGGTTGACTAGTAGCCACGGACGAACACGGAGAAACACGGAGTCAGAAAAGTTTCTTATCAGTGTTCATCCCGTGGTTAAAATTTTATGACGTTTAGAAGTCATGCCATAACGGAGGGCGTTGAGCGCACACCGAATCGCGCGATGCTGCGCGCGGTCGGCTTTACGGATGGGGATTTTAAGAAACCGATCGTTGCGATAGCGAACGGCTACAGCACGATTACGCCGTGTAATTCCGGTCTGAACAAGCTGACAGAGCGCGCGGTCGAGGCGCTGCGCGACGCCGAGACAATGCCGCAAGTGTTCGGCACGATCACGGTCAGCGACGGCATCTCGATGGGCACCGAAGGTATGAAGTACTCGCTCGTCTCGCGTGAAGTCATTGCCGATTCGATCGAGACTGTCTGCCAGGCGCAGTCGGTTGACGGCCTGCTCGCGATCGGCGGCTGCGACAAGAACATGCCGGGCGCGATGATTGCGATCGCCCGACTCAATATCCCATCCATCTTCGTTTACGGCGGAACGATCAAACCCGGCCACTTTCACGGCGAAGATCTCACCGTCGTGAGCGCGTTCGAAGCCGTAGGCCAATTCTGCGCCGGCAAAATCGATAACCATCAACTACTCGAAATCGAACGGCGCGCGTGTCCGGGCGCAGGCTCGTGTGGTGGCATGTACACGGCGAACACGATGTCGGCCGCGATCGAAGCGATGGGGCTGAGTCTTCCCTTCTCTTCGACGATGGCCGCCGAAGATGCTGAGAAGGCCAGGAGCGCGGCCGCATCGGGCCTCGTCTTGGCCCAGGCAGTTAAAGAGCAGATTCTGCCGCGTCAGTTACTGACACGAGAAGCGTTTGAAAATGCGATCGCAGTCGTGATGGCGGTCGGTGGCTCTACCAACGCCGTGTTGCACCTGTTGGCGATCGCCCATGCAGCACAAGTGAAACTCGCGCTCGACGATTTCGAAGCGATTCGCAAACGCGTGCCGGTGATCTGCGATTTAAAACCGTCGGGAAGGTATGTCGCCACGGATTTGCACAAGGCAGGTGGAATTCCGCAAGTGATGAAGATCCTGTTGGAGAAAGAGTTGATTCATGGTGACGCACTGACCGTGAGTGGCCAGACGGTTGAAGAAACACTCTCGCAAGTTCCGTCTAGCCCGTCGCGAGATCAAAACGTGGTGCGCCAGTGGGAAGATCCGATCTACGCTGAGGGACACCTCGCGATCCTGCGTGGAAACCTGGCAAGCGAAGGCGCCGTGGCGAAGGTCTCGGGTGTGAGGAATAGAAACATCACCGGTCCGGCGAGAGTCTTCGATTCCGAAGAGTCGTGTCTCGCGGCGATTCTTGCCGGTCAAATCAAAGCTGGGGACGTCGTAGTGATTCGTTATGAAGGGCCAAAAGGTGGGCCGGGAATGCGCGAGATGCTCGCGCCAACGTCAGCGTTGATTGGTGCGGGGTTGGGAGATTCAGTGGGGTTGATAACGGATGGACGGTTTTCGGGTGGCACTTATGGAATGGTGGTCGGGCACGTCGCTCCCGAGGCAGCGATCGGTGGAACGATCGCGTTGGTTGAAGAGGACGACTCGATCACGATTGACGCTGATCGTGGGCTGGTGCAGCTCAACGTCAACCAGGAGGAGTTAAAAACACGATTTCAAAACTGGACGCCATCCGAACCGCGTTACAAGAACGGTGTGCTGGCAAAGTATGCGAAGGTTGTTTCAAGCGCGAGTGTGGGCGCGGTTACGGATCTGGAGTGAAGAAGTAACGGATTTGAGCGCGCTTGACCGACTAGAGTTGTTCCCCTAAAGTGACTGGTTCCTATGGCGATACGTATTGAGAACCAGTATGAGGGCCCTTTACCGAAAGGGACGTTAGAACAACTCGAGGAAGCCTTCGAGAGCCTGCCAAGAGAACATACACGCGGCCTCGAACGCATCAGGCTCGTGCCATTTATTTCCGATCCGCGCATCCGCGGACAGTTTCAGGCAAGCGAGCTACCGGGACTCTATCACCCACGCCAGGGACCGAAAGGACCATGGCTCGAGATCGCCGTGAACGTTCTGCTACCCTCGGACAAGCCCTTTCACAAACGCATCATTCCGCGACTCTCGTTCAAGAACAATCTGGTGGCTCTGGTGTTTTCGTTGGTGGGTCAGCACTACCATCTGACGCTCAAACACTCACTGAAGAAGACGCAGCTCGAGCCGGCGATCAGGCTGTACACAGAAAAGCAGTTGAAAACATGGAACGAGAAGAAGCACACCTTCCGCGCGCGACTCTTCAAGCCTTTGCAACCGACGTTTGAACGTTGGGCCAAAGCGTTACAGAAGCGAGCTGCGGCGGAGAAGAAGAAGAGTTTGGCGTCAAAATAAAACTAATTCCCGACCGGTTCTTCGTCGATCTCGTCAGCCACGGCCCGCAAGATCAACGCCACTTCCGCATCGCTCACCTGTGAAGCACGAAAGCGAACTTCAATGTTGAAATCCTTTTCGGGCGAGGCGTACTTGAACGTGTAAGGCTTCGCATCCGGCACAACGCGAGGTCCCATCTCCTGCCGCCGCACTTCGCGTGCATCGTCGCGCTTCAAACCACGCGTAGCAATCTCTTTGGCAAACCGTCGCATTGAATCGTCGTCCGGTTGCCGCACGATCTGCAGTAACACAGATTTGGCGGACACGTCGGCGTCCTTGCATACCTGGCGGACGTCTGCGGGGATCTTCGCGATCGTCAGCGCTTCAGTGACCGTCGTACGGCTCTTACCGACTTTGCGCGCGACGTCGTCGTGTGTGTAACCAAATTTTTCGCACAGCGCCAGCAGGCCATCAGCCTCTTCCCAAACCGTCAGATCCTTGCGCTGCATGTTTTCGATCAGCGCGATCTCCGCCACCGTGCCGTCGTCGACTTCCATCTCCACGCACGGCACTTCCTTCAGACCCGCGCGTTGCGCCGAACGCCAGCGACGTTCGCCCGCGATGATCATCCAACGACCGGTGAGCCGGTTCGGTTTGACAAGCAACGGTTCGAGCACACCCTTTTCAGCGATCGAGGCCGTCAATTCCGTCAGGTCGCCAAACTCAGTGCGCGGTTGCTCCGGATTCGGATCGAGTTTGTCCACCGGAACCATGCGGCCCACTTGTTGCGGCCGATGTTGCGCCAGCTCTTCGACGTAGTGCGCGTCGTGTCGCATTTGCAGTCCTGTCGGGAGTCCTCTTTTAGACACGGTTGATTACCTCTTCACAAAGTTTTCCGTACTCAATTGCCCCGGATGAGTTGGGTGCAAAACTGAAGATCGACTCCTTGTAAGCCGGGGACTCTTCCAACCTGACGCTCTTGGTGATCACGGTATCGAACAACTTCGGACCAAACACCTTGCGGATTTGCTCGTAAACCTCGCGTGCGAGCGTAGTGCGCTTGTCGTGCAGCGTCACCAGCACGCCGAGCAGTTCGAGATTCGGGTTCGGACGCGCTTTCACTTTCTCGATTGTTTCGAGCAGGTCGTCTGTGCCTTCGAGTGCGAAGTAAGACGATTGGATAGGAATCAGTACGTGAGACGCGGCGACGAGCGCGTTGACGGTGATCAGTCCCAACGTTGGCGGCGTGTCGATGACGATGACTTCGTAATGTTCTTTGAATGGCTCGAGCCGGTCTTTCAGACGAAAAGGCGCGTCGAAATCGCCGACGAGTTTCGATTCGAGTTTCGCGAGATTGATCCGGGCGGGAACAAGTGCCAGGTTTTCGACCGGCGTTGCATATACCGACTGCTCGACCGGCGCCTCGCCGTCCATCATCAGTTCATAGACGGACCGCTCGACCTGCATTGGATCCAGAAAAGAGATCGAACTGTTTGCCTGGGGATCGAGATCGAGAAGAAGGACGCGTTTTCCCTTGCGGGCAAAAGCGGCGGCAAGATTAATCGCGGTAGTGGTCTTTCCTACCCCGCCTTTTTGATTGGCGATGGCGATTACCATTCGCTGCACAGTGGCAATCTAGCGCTCCGGAGGTTCATAACTCAGCAGATTGATGCTTGCTACATCGGGAGGTCGCCGGCCTCGCCGATCACGTCGGGCCATTCCTCTTCGCTGCCGGCCAACTCGCCTTCCTCGCTCTCTTCCGTGGGTAAGGTGTTGCGCGATGCTTTGATCACTTCCATGTCGACGTAAATCGGACAATCGGCGCGTAACGCGAGCGCGATCGCGTCGGACGGACGCGAGTCAAGCACCATGCGATCGCCTTCGCTGTTGCGCATTTCAATCACCGCGAAAAACGTGTTGTCGCGCAGACTCGTCACTACCACCCGCTCGACGCGAACACCAAGCTCGACGATCAGATTGCGCAACAAGTCGTGCGTCATCGGCCGCGGCGGGGCGATCTTTTCAATCTCCAGCGCGATGGCGTTTGCCTCGTAGGCGCCAACCCAAATCGGGAGCATCGTATCACTCTGAACGTCTTTCAGAATGATAATTGGAGTTCCGCTGTTCGGATCCATCATTAAAGCCCGGATCTTTACCTCGATTTCCATAACGCAGTGCCCCTTACTCAACCGCTGAACGACTTACCCTGAACGATTTACCCCAACAGTCCACCAATGGCCCCGAAAAGACTGTTTGTCTTCGCCGTGGTCACGGTGACGTTGACAATTTCGCCTTCCAGACGGCGATTGCCCGCAAAGTTAACGACCTTGTTGCACGTAGAATGCCCCGAAAGATCGCTCTCAGATCTGCTGCTCTGCTTTTCAACCAGCACCCGCAGAGTCCGCCCGACATACGATCGATAAATCCGATCCTGATGTTTTCGCTGCGCACCTTCGAGCTCCAGAAAGCGATCTTTCTTTTCCTGTTCGGAAACGTCGTCCACGAAGCTCGCTGCCGGCGTGCCGGAGCGCTTCGAGTACTTGAAAATATAGAGACTGTCGTACTCACATTGCTTGACGAGCTCGAGCGTCTGGCGAAAGTCTTCATCGGTTTCACCCGGAAAACCGACGATGATGTCGCTTGTCAAAGCCAAACGACGGCGTGAGCTCTTGATGCGTTCGATTCGTTGCCAATAGTCGTTACGCGTGTGACCGCGGCGCATCAGTTTCAGGATGCGATCGCTGCCCGATTGCACCGGCAAGTGAATCCAGTCGCAGAGGTTTTCGTGCTCTTCGATCGCCGTGACAATGTCCGGATGAAAGTCACGCGGAAACGAGGTCGTGAACTTGATGCGCGGCATTCCGGTCGCCGCGACGGCACGCAACAAACGACAAAAGGGCGTCGCCCCTTTGAATCCTTCCAGTCCGTCTTCGACGCGCGGCCGGTAACTATTTACGTTCTGGCCGATCAGGTGAATCTCTTTATAACCGAGCCCCTGAAGGTTCTTCACTTCCGCAATGATCTCGCTTGCCGGACGGCTGCGTTCACGGCCACGCGAGTAAGGCACGATGCAGAACGAACAAAACTTATTGCAACCTTCGATGATCGGGATGAAAGCAACGTGTGGCGAATGTCGTTCGGCCGGTGAAACGTCCCAGTCGTCGGCCTCGCCGCGTTCGCCCAGATCGAGAACTCTACGTTCGCCGTTTTGAGCGCGTTCGATCAGTGACGAGATGCGATCCGTCGCGCGCGTACCGATCACCATGTCGACTGACGGCGCGTTGCTGAAGATCGCAGCGCCTTCGAGTTGCGCAACGCAACCCATGACGCCGACCAGCACATCCTGTTTACCAGGGTGCGCGGCGCGCACTTCGCCGATGCGCGTGTAGACCTTGCGTTCCGCTTTCTCACGCACCGAGCAGGTGTTGAGTAACACTACATCGGCTTCGTCAACCGAATCGCACAGGTCGTAACCGGAACTGCGCAAACCTGTGGCGGCACGTTCCGTATCGGCGACATTCATCTGGCAGCCAAACGTCTCGATGTAAACTCGTGGCTTCATCCGTTTTAATGGCCGACAGTCTACCAGAATAAACTGCCGAGATAAATCATAGTGCAAAATGGCTGTTGCTTGATTCTTGGGTGCCGCGCTAGTAGTATCGCGACTGTTCGTTATCCCAGAAAAAAGAAAGGCTCCTCATGTCCTTTAACAAAATAACTATCGTGGGAAATCTCGGTCGCGATCCCGAGTTGCGCTACACGGCTCAAGGTACGCCAGTTTGTACCTTCAGCGTGGCCACGAATGAAAAGCGCAAAGATCGAAACGGCGAAATGCAGGACCACACGACGTGGTTTCGCATCACGTTGTGGAACCGCCAGGCGGAGACTGCCTCACAGTATCTGCAAAAAGGACGTCAGGTTTATATCGAGGGGCGTTTGCGTGTGGAAGAGTACATCGATCGCGACGGCAAGCCGCGTCATTCACTCGAAGTACATGCGACTGACATGCAGTTCATCGGCTCCCGCGGTGACGACGTGCCGGTTGAACGCGCGGCATCCGCGGGCGCGTCACAGAGTGGGCCGGCGGATCAGCCCGATTTAGGTGACGACGACATTCCGTTTTGATCCGTGGTTCCCCAGCGACCAAAACGGCGCAACTTCGCATAACGGCGACTAAGTCGATCTTCCTGCGAACAACTGACTGCTTCAGCTAAACGCTCGCTCAACGCAGAGTCGAGAAAGCGAGCGGTTTGGTCGTAGTCGTTGTGCGCGCCACCGTCAGGTTCGGGAATGATCTTGTCGACGATGCCTTCGTCGAACAGGTGTTGCGCAGTAAGCCGTAAGCCTTCAGCAGCGCGATCCGCTTTCGATGAATCCTTCCAAAGAATAGCCGCACAGCCTTCCGGACTAATCACTGAGTAGACGGAGTTTTCCAGCATCAACACCTGATCGCCGACGCCGATTGCCAAAGCTCCACCCGAACCGCCTTCACCAATCACAGTCACAATGATCGGCACTTTGATCTTCGCCATCTCGCGCAGGTTGTAAGCGATCGCCTCGGCCTGGCCGCGTTCCTCGGCGTCGATACCCGGGTACGCGCCGGGCGTGTCGATGAAGGTAAAGATCGGACGGCCAAACTTCTCACCCAGCTTCATCACGCGCAGCGCCTTCCGATAACCCTCAGGCTTGGGCATGCCGAAGTTACGAAAACTGCGCTGCTTCGTATCGCGCCCTTTCTGATGGCCGACAACGGCTACCGGCAAACCATGAAAGCGCGCGAAGCCGGCAACGATCGCCGGGTCTTCGGCAAAACGCTTGTCGCCATGCAGTTCGACGAAGTTTTCAAACAACCGTTCGATCAGATCGAGCGTGTACGGCCGATTCGCATGACGCGCCAACTGCACGCGCTCAAAGGCAGTGAGGTTGTCACCATTAGCTTCGACTGGTTCTGACTGATCTTTTCCGTCTTTGTCTTTAGCCATTTTAAATTGCACGTCGTTATCAGACCCGCGAGCCATTTCCGTTCGAGGCTCTCTCTACACTGACACGGCAGCCCAGCTTCTTCAAGGCTTCCTCCAACTCACTGCTGCGTTTCACGCGCAAGGCGTTGTTGGCTTTGACGCGTACAAGCGTGCCGTTGTCGGTTAGCGCTTCCAGCGTTACGTCGCAATCGCCCGGGTTGGCACTCAGCAATTCGAGAATCGAGTCGCAGAGAGTCGGAAAGTCGTCGTTCTGCGGAGCACGCAAAACTAGGAACTCATTCACACTCGCAGCAGCGTCAATGCTCTTTAGTTGGTCGACGATGATCGTCGGTGGATTGTCTTCGCTTAGCTCCAGCCGGCCGGTGATCACCACCACCGCGTCGCTTTGCAAGAGAGCGGAGTGTTTGCGATAGACTTCCGGCCATAGCACGCACTTCGTTCCACCGGCTTCGTCTTCGAGACGCAACAGGGCAAACTTGTCGCCCTTCTTTGTCGCTCGTGTTTGCAGGTCGGAAATGATTCCGCCGCAGGTCACCCGGCTGCCGCTATTCAGTGTCGGTAGCTCAGCCGAGCCGACCGCTTTCACGTTCTGGAGCACTTCAAGAAAACGCTCCAGCGGATGGCCCGATATGTAAAAGCCAAGCGCGGCCTTTTCCGCCGCGAGCATTTCGGTGGCCGTCCAGCCTTTCAGGGCTGGAGAGATCTCCTTCGCAAAATCGATCTCTTCCGGCATCGCGCCAAACAGTCCGTTCTGACCCATCAGTCTCTCACGCTTGGAACGTTGCGCCCGCGAGAGCGCGGCGTCGATGCAACTAAACAACGCCCCGCGCCAGTCGCTCACTCGCCGGCTGTCCTTCAACGAGTCGAACGCACCGGCACTCACCAGACTTTCAAACACTCGCTTATTCAGAGTCGACGACTCCACCCGCTCGGCAAAGTCGAAGAACGAACGGAACGGTCCCGACTCCCGCGCCTCAGAAATTGCCTTAACCGTCGGCTGGCCGAGGCCCTTAATCGCGGTAAGCCCGTAACGGATGGCGCCGCTTAAAGGAGTAAAGCCGGAGTTGCTTTCGTTGACGTCGGGTGGCAGTAAAGCAATCTTCTGCGTCCGCAACTCCTTCGAGTACTTAAACACTTTAGCAGCGTCCTG
>Ga0075426_10004205_pt1 | contig 10250 bp, 7 predicted proteins | sample SoiMethybrSBSTD5_FD_75304 | JGI IMG/M metagenome (GOLD analysis project Ga0075426, IMG submission 75304) | Bulk soil microbial communities from a Populus tree surrounding site in Tennessee, USA - Soil MetaG P. TD hybrid SBSTD5 | ecosystem: Environmental > Terrestrial > Soil > Tree plantation...
AGCTCAGCATTTATCACATTTACGACGAGTATTCGCACTCCGAGCACGAGCTCCCTCTCGACGCCGCCGAAGAACGCCTGGTGAGAAGCGTCGGCCAGGTGTTCACAGTCTCACCGACGATGCAGGCGAGAAAGGGCGTCCTCAATCACCACAGCACGCTCATCTCGAACGGCGTCGACTACGACGCATTTGCAACGCCGGTTCCCGAGCCCGCTGACATCGGGGCGATTCCGCATCCGCGTCTCGGGTATACCGGCTATGTGAAAAAGCAGATCGATTGGGACATGCTCCTCCAGCTCGCGCGCCGGCGGCCCGACTGGTCGTTCGTCTTCGTCGGCGCGCGGCACGTCCATCCGGAGATCGACGCGGTGCTGGCGCGTCTCGATGCGTTGCCTAACGTACACTTCCTCGGCGAAAAGCCGACGTCGGAGCTCAGCCGGTATCCGCAGCACTTCGACGTCTGCCTGATGCCTTATCGCGTGAACGACTACACCAAATACATCTATCCGTTGAAGCTCCACGAATATCTGGCGACGGGCCGTCCGATCGTGAGCGTTCCACTTCCGGCGCTACGTGGTGCGGAGCATCTCGTGACGATTGCACGCGGCGCCGACGAATGGGAGCAGGCCATCGCGCGCCAGCTCGAACCCGCCGCGATGGATGCAGACCGGCAGCGCGAGCGACGGGCCGAAGCGCGGAGCCACGACTGGTCGATGATAGCCGACCGGATCGCGACCGTGATCCGGGAGCGGCTCGCTGGGAGCGAGGCGGGCGTCCCATGAGCGTGGCTCCGTTCTTCGAGAAGGCCGGACGGCCGGAGCAGGACCGGGATCGCCTCATGCTGATCAGCCAGCACTTTCCGCCTAACGCAGCCGTCGGGGCCAGACGCTGGGAGCAGTTCGCGCAGTTCATCGCCGAGCGTGGATGGGGGCTGGACGTCGTCATGTGCCGGCAGGCCGGCGACATCGATCGCGCGCGCATGGATGCGCTGCCGGAGGGGATCCGCGTGTTCGACGTGCCGCAGCCGGATCTCGTCGCGGAGCGGTTCGAGCACTGGGCAGCCCGTGCCTACCGCGCGGTGGTGCCGCGTCGAGCGCCGCGCGGCGCCGCGACGGCGGGCATGAACGGCGCGGTGCCGGGCCGCGCGTCGATCGAGCGCCAGCACATGCGGTGGCCGCCGCGCACGATGCGGGAGCTCACGCGGCTCGTCAGCGCGTACGTCGTGGTATCGCGCGATCAGGCGTGGGCTCGACACGCGGCCGCGGTTGGCAGCCGAATCGTTAGGCCGGGCGTGCATCGCGCGGTGGTGAGCTCCGGCCCCCCGCACATGGCGCACGAAGCGGCTCGGCACGTTGCGGCGGCGGCACGCCTACCGCTCATCGTGGACATGCGCGATCCGTGGAGTCTCCTGCCCATGCTGCACGAGACGCACGCGAGTCCGTGGTGGTACCGCGAAGCGCGCCGCCACGAGCGCCATGTGCTCGCCGAGGCGGCCGTGGTCGTCGCCAACACGGACCATGCGCGGAATGGGCTGGCAGCCGTGTATCCCGAAGCACGCCATCGCATGATCACCGTGTTGAACGGTACCGACTCGTATCCGGTGCCGGCATCTCGGCGCGGCGGCCGTTTCACAATCGGGTTCGCGGGCACGGTTTATCTGGAGCAGGACGTGCGCAATTTGATGCGCGCGTCGGCAGAGGTCATTCGCGCCTTGTCGCTGACGCCGGCCGATTTCGGCATCGACTTCATTGGCGACTTCGGCAGGCCGGGCGAGTTGTCGATCGACGCATTCGCGCGCGAGGCGGGCATCGGCGACTACCTGTCCGTTGGGCCGCGCCGAGCGCACGCCGAGGCGCTCGAGTTCCTCGCCCAAGCGACGATGCTCGTGGTCTTCGTGGGCTTCGGTCGCGAGTTCATTCCGGCCAAGACGTTCGAGTACATGCGCTTCGACGCCTGGCTCCTGGTCCTAACGGAACCCGCAAGCGCGACCGCGCACCTGCTCCAGGACACGGATGCCGACCTCGTGGGGCCCAGCGATGTGGCGGCCATCGCGGCTGCCATTCGGAAGCGGTACGAGATGCACCGCCAGGGTGCCGTGCCCGTGCGTGTGGCGCGCGATGACCGATTCAGTCGTGCGAAGCAGGCCGCGATCCTGTTGGATGCGATCGAACGGGTTTCGAGTCAGGGACCGGTGCGTCGGGACCGGAGCGCCCTCACCATCGAGTCCTGAACGCGCTCGAGATGATCGTAGCACCAGCGCACAATCTGAAGCAGCGCGAGTCGTGCCCCGGCCACGCCGGTGACGGCATCGAAGCGCATCGTGCGGCCTCGGTTCTCGAAGCGGCCAGCCTTGAGCGCGCCTAACGGATCGCCCGCGTGTTCGGCACGGACCAGCACGCGCGTCTGCCGGTCGTTGCTCGCGTCGTGTTGGTCGAGGCCGGCGAAGCAAACAATGCCGGGCCGCGTGCGCTGCATCTCGTGCAGCAACCGGAACGCCTTGGGATCGGGCAAATACCGCGTGTTGTAGGTGGCATTCCAGACTTCGACGGCGTCGATACCGGCGCGTACGCTCGCCGGAACGTCGTAGCCGGCGAGAATCGGATGCGCCACGGCCGTGAGGCGCGCGGCCGGCGTCGCGAGGGTGATGAACTCGTCCGGAGTGCCGGGCTCGATCCATCGCGTGAGACCGAACGCAAGTAGATGCAGGCCGCGAAAGCCGGCAAAGCGAAATTCGAGGCCCGGGATGAGGCGAACGCCGTCCGTCGATGCGGCGTCGCACTCGGCCACGTACTCACGCCACCGCGCTTCCGAAAAGTCCTCCGCGTGATCCGTTAGGCCAATGAATCCGATGCCGCGCTCCGCCGCGAACGTGGCCAGCGATGCCAACGAATCGCGTCCATCGTGCGAGTAGTTGCTGTGTACGTGCACGACACCGATCGATGACGGCATTAGGCGTGTGCTCCGGTGGGATCGGGTGCCGCGGGCGTCGGCGTCGTGCCGCGGTAGAGCGACTCATAGGCGTTGGCCATCGTCCCGACGCTGAAGTCGCGATAGGCGCGCCGTTGGGCAGCGCCGCCGATCGCCGCACGCCGTGCCGGGTCGGCGAGCAGCGATCGGATGGCCGCGGCGAGCGCCGGCGGCGACGCGACGGGGACGAGCACGGCTTCGGCGTCGCGCGCCACGACCTCGGGGATGCCGCCCACATCACTGGCGATGATCGGCAACCCAGTGGCCATGGCTTCGACCAACGCGAGCGGCAGACCCTCGGAGAGCGATGGCATCACGAATAGATCGCCCGCGGCGAGGATGTCGGGCGCATCCGAGCGGAAGCCCAGCAGGTGCACTCGCGAGGCAATGCCGGCTTCGCCGGCCATGTCGCGGAGGTGCTGTTCTTCCTCGCCGCGGCCGGCGATGGCGAGGCGCCACGCTGGTGCGCCGCCCTGTTCCTCGAGCTCGGCGAGGGCGCGCAGGAGTACCGCGTGGCCTTTCACGGGATACAGGTTGCCGATGGCCACGATGAGCAGCTCGTCCTCGCCCACGTTCAGCTCGCGACGCAGCGCGGCGCGCTCGCCGCGCGGCATCTCGATTCCGTTCGGCACCACGCGAACGGCCTCGTCGTGGACGCCGAGGGTGCGGCGCAGGTCGGCTGCCGTGGCGCCCGAGACGGCGGTCGTGGCGGCGCTGTGTCCCATCGCCCACCGCAGCGCGGCGCGGCGGCGCCACGCCTCGGCGTAATAGCGCCCGCCGTGCATCGTGATGATGTGTCGCGCCCCGGCGCGCCGCGCGGCGACGGCGCCGTACACCGCCATCGTGAACTCGTGGCTGTGCACCACCTGGGTGCGATGGCTCTGCATGAGCGCCGTGAGCGACGTCACGCAGGCCCAATCGAGCGGTCGGCGGAGCACGTAGGTACGCGGCGTGAACCCGCGCGCGGCGAATTCGCCGCCTAACCAACCACATCCATTCGCCGGGCCGACGGGCATCACGTCGTGACCGCGGCGCCGCAGCTCCTCGGCCAACTGCAGCACCACGGTCTCGGCGCCGCCGGGACCGTCGGTCTCGAGCATCAACGCGACGCGCATCGGAGCCGCGCTCACCGAAGGCTCTTCAACCACTGCGCGGTCTCGCGAAGGAACGGGCGCGGGTCGTCACGGCGGAGGATCTCCTCGCGATCGATGCCGCGATGCACCGTGAAAAAATCACGGACGGCCGCCCACCGTCCGGTCGTGCCCGGCGGGAGCGAGAGTGCCTCGCGGGAACGACGCAGCCGCGCCAGCAGGTGGTCCACATCGCCCCAAAACCAGCGGCTGCGGACACCGGCGGTGTACGCGGTCACCGGCGCGGACGGCTTGCCTAACGCAGTCGCGACGAGCAGCGCCGGGAAATCGACCCCGGCGTCGATCGCGAGTTGCAACGATCCCCAGAATCGGCCATTCACTTCCATCAGGTACGGCGTGCCGGTGCGCGCGTCGATTTTGAACTCGACCATCGCGACACCGCACCAGCCGAACCGATCGAGCAGTGCCCGCGAGCGTCGGACGAGCTCAGGATCGGCAGCGATGCTCTCGCGGTACACGCTCACGCCGCCCGCGGGCGGTTTTTCGCGGATGCGCCGGTGCGCAAACGTGGCGAGCGTCTCACCGTTCCAGACGAGCAGGAAGACCCCGACGCCGGGTCCCACCACCCGCTGCTGGACGAGGACCGGATACGCCCCCGCGGCCATCTCCGTGGCGGCGGCCGCGACCTCCGACGCCGCAGCCGCGTGCCTAACGAGTAGCTTGAGGCGCCCGCCGCCGTGTTCCGTCACCGACCGCGAGGGCTTGAGCACCACTGGATATTCCAGGGTTGGAGCCATGGCCAGCAGCGCATCGCGATCAGACGCGATGTGTTGGCGCGGAATCGCGATGCCCACCGCCGCCGCGGCCTCGAGCACCGCGGCTTTGTCGGCGATGCGGCGCACGACGCTCTCGTCGGGAAACGGCACGAGAACGTTCGGCAAGCGCGCGCGATCGGGCAGCGTAGCCAGCAAGGCGGCGTCTCCGATCGGGATCAACACACCGATGTTCCAACGCGCGACGAGCGCGCGAATGTCGGCGGCGAACCGTTGCGGGTCGTCGAGCGGGTCGGCGACGAGCGCCTCCGCGCGCGCATGGCGCGATGCACCGGCGAGCGAGCGCCGGCGCGGCGCGCAGACGTACACCGGGTAGCCCGCGGCGCCTAACGATCGCACGACGGCGAGCGCCGCGCGTTGGTCGCCGTCGGTGACGAGCACGGCTGGGCGCGCGCTCACGACAGCACTCCGCTCACGCGCAGCTGGAATCCGGCTTGCGACACCGCCGCCGGGACGTCCATGCGCGGCACGGCGAACCGCCGTCGAGGCTCGCCGACCCAACCGCCGTCGATGCACAGCGCCGCGTCGTATCCGGCCGAGGCGGCGGCGCGCTGCACCGTCTCCGATTGCAGGCCGTAGGGGTACGTGAGCACCGGGAGCACGCGCTCGTATCGCTCGCGGAGCCACGCCAGCGGGCGGCGCAGCTCGTTCTCGAGCGAGGCCGAGTCGAGGACGGCCAGATTCGGATGACTCCACGAGTGCGAGCCGAGCGCGATGCCGGGCAGCGCGGCGGCGCGATCGAGTTCGTCCTCCGTGGCGCTTCGCGCGTATGCCGGCCCCGAGGATGACCGGCTGCCTTCGCCTAACGCTGCGAGTATCGTCGCGGCCTCGCCGCGCCACTCGGTGAGGGCGCGGTGGCGCAGGCCCGGATCCAGCTCGCCGCCGTCCGCCGGCGCGAGCACATCCCACCAGAAGCGCTGACCGCCTAACAATCCCGGCGGCACGAAAATGGTGGCGGGCATGCCGCGGCGCACGAGCTCGTGCACGCCGGCGCGCACGGCGCCCTGGTAGGCGTCGTCGAACGTCACGGCCACGCGCGGCCGGGTCGCGCGCGGCGGCGTCGGCGCGAGCGCATCCGCGAGGGGCACGACGTCGTGCGTGCGCGCGAGCGCGTCCAACTGCGCGGCGAATTTGGTCTGCGGCAAGTGCAGCGACGCATCGCCGGCCGGCGACTCACCGGTCGGGACGATCGCGTGATAGGCGAGAATGAGCGTGCGGGACCGGTGCGCGACGAGCGCCGCGCGCGGCGCGCCGCTCCACACGAGGCCGCGCTCGACCAGATGCTTCAGCCGGCGGCGCATTCGACGGGTCGGTCGGGGTCAGACACGCTCGCCGGTTGCGGTCGAGCGTCGTGCAACGACGAGGTACACGCCGTGATGATCAGGGTGCCGGCAGCGGATACGGAGCCGGCGCGCCGACCGGTCGTGCATGCTGAGCGCCTAACCGAACGGGACGCGCCATGGCCAGCGCCGCCCACATGGCGTCCCGGCGCGTGCGGAGAATCTTGTCCAGGCCGATGACCAACCCGAACAGGAAATACAGGTACGAGAAATACTCCGCCGAGACGAAGACACCCGCGATGATGAACCCGATGAACGACCCAATGAGCATTTGCGAGACCGCCAGCTCGCGCTGTGTCACCCATGGCCCGTATCGTCGTCCCGGGCGCACCTCCGACAGCATGCGGAGCGAAACCACGAAGAACGACACGAAGACGATGAACCCCGGAAGGCCGAGCTCCGCAGCCGTCTCGAGAAACGAATTATGCGCCACCGACCACTTGAAGCCGTGTCCTTGCGCCGACAGCGAACGGGCCAGGTCGGATTCGCCTTCCGCGATCGGGAACGCCCGCAAGCCCACGCCGAATATCGGATTATGCTCGACGTACCCGATGCCCCGTTCCCATACCGCCTTACGCCCAACGGGGTCCGTCCAGTTGTAGTCACCCTCGGGATTCGCGATGCTGCTGATCTGCGTCCAATACTTGTCCGACCCGAGCACGGCGATGAGGCCAACGCCGGCCACGGCGATCGACATGCGCACCTTTTTCGGAATCGCTTTATAGCGGATCAAGATGTACATCATCATCGCGACGAGCGCGATGAACCCGCCGCGCGATCCACTCTTGACGATGCCGAGGAGAATGAAGCCGAGCGTGATGAGGCCGATCAAGCGCCCACGCCGCGCGTTGCCGGCGCGCAGGAAGAACAGCGTGAATGGAATCGTCACCACCATCACGAGCGCGAAGTCGTTCGCATCGTAGTACACGAGGTTGCCTAACCGCCCGTCCTGGCCGACGCTGAAGAACAGACTCACGACGCCGGCGAAGAACAGCGCGCCGTACACATTGATCTTGGCGAACCACTCGATGTCGCGCATGCTCCGGACGCTCGCCGCGACGAGGCACATCAGCACCACGTTCTCGGATTGGCTCTTCACCGCGAAGCTGAGGCTGCGCGCCGGCCATAGGCTCATCGGCACGCCAATGAGCATGATCGCGAAGAGAATCACGGCGAGATAGAAGAGACGCGTGCGGATGAGCTTCACACTACGCAACCGATGCCGCGACGAAACAAAAAACGCCAACGACAGACCGGCGACCAACAGCGGCAACTGGATCTTGCCCAGGATCGGCAGGACGTCCTGAATGCGCCAGATGTACGCAAACAGCATCCACCCGATTGCCTTGATCAGGCGGTCGGGCGGCGGCTCCTGCCATGGCACTCCGACCGGCGCCACGGCGGCGGGCGGCATAGGAGGATATGGCGGAACGGTTTGCGGATGCGCCATGGACCTGAGGGTGCCTGGAAGGGACGAAGATCCTGCGACCAGCAGAGGCAGTGCTAATACAGTGCCATTCTAACCTTAGCGTGGACAGCGGCAAACAGGCCGACTGTAGCTTGGGAACCACACCTCGCCCGGTCCCGAATCATGCTCGGGCGACAAACTAGAAAGGAAACGCCGCGCCCGGAAAACCGGACGCGGCGAGTTCTTCGATCTGTCGCGCGATGACGCCTACTGGACCTTGCTCTGTTTGATCAGGATGGCCGCCTCGGAGTTTCGGAGCGTGATGCTCGTCACGGCCGAGCCGACGGTGCCGTCGGCGTGCAACGGAAGCCACGTCTCTCCGGCCGGAAGCGTGAACGCGACGGCGCTCGCATTCGAGTACACCTGCGTGCCCCAACCGGATTGATGGCGGAGCAGCACGAGCGCACGGTCGAAATCGCGGCTGTAGAGCGTGTATCCCTGCCCAACCGGGTCCGTTCCGCGCGTCACGATTGTGCGCGATCCGGTGGGATGCCCGATGTCGGCTTCCTGCGCGCGCGTCCAGATCTGCGAGTACGGCAGGTTCCACATGTTCTCGAGCTGCAGGCCCAACAGATTCGGCGACGTCGGCACCACCATGTAGTAGCTGGCGAGCTCCCACAATTTCATGCGTTGCGTTGTGGTTTGCGAATTCCCAGGCGGGATGGTGCCCGAGTACGTCGCCTCCTCGCTGCTCGACAAACTGCTCACGAGGTCCACGAACACGCCGTTAGACATCAGCGTCTCGCACCACTGCCAGCGCAGATACGTCTCCGAGAAGAGCGGGTTGTTCATCTTCTCGAGGTGCACGGCACCGGCTGCCTTCGCGTCGGCGAGATCGAGGTCGGACATGTACTGCGAGGTATTGATCATCAGCATCTTCGATCCGAACGCCTGCTTGATCGCGGCGAGCAGCGAGGTGTGCGCCGATTGATAGGGCGCGCTCACTGCGTACTCCTGCGACTTCGCGATCTGCGGCATGAAGTCACCCGACGCTTCGACGTCGAGGAACACACCCTGGTGTCCGCTCGCGACGCGGGTGAGGCGGTCGATCTCGTAGGCGCGCATGCCCGCGTCGGCGGGATTGATCGGCCACTTGTGCGTGCCCCAGGTGAAGATGACGAGCCGGTGGGCCGAATCCACCGGCGCGTTAGGCACGTGCAGGAAGCCGGTCTCGATGTTGTACTGCGGGTGCGCGGCGTACCATTGCTTCATGTCCAGGTAAAACTGCGTCGCGGTACCGGCGGCGCCGCCATCGATTTCAGTCGCCCACTCGAGCGCGTACGGAAGATGGCGAATGTCCGGATTGGCCGACTGCCACGCACCGCCATCGCCGGACATTGCCAGATCATAGTGATCGCCGGCCCACGAGCGCTCCGCGGATGTCCAGCCGTAGTAGAAGTCCGTCATCATCGTCGTGATGTGACGCCAGTGCGGCGAGACCGCGCTGTAGTCATCGAACAGCGACCCGACCGATGCGGGCGGCGTCACCGGGGGCGGCGGAGGCGGCGGGGGCGAGGACGGTGGCGCTGTCGAGTTGGGCGTCACGGTGACGCTGGACGTCGAATGACCGCTGCCGGCGGTGGCGGTGATGACCGCCGAGCCAGGGTTGCCGCCGGTGACTTCACCCGACGCCGAGATGCCGGCGACCGACGGGTTGTTGGAGCTCCATGTGACCTGCGCCGTCGGCACGACGTTGTCTGACGCGTCCTTCACGGTGGCGAAAATCTGCGCCGCACCCTGCACCGGCACGCTCACCGACGCGGGATTGAGCGTGACGAAGAGCGCCGGCGGAGGCGCGGACGACACACTGACAACCGAGTAGGCGCTCGTCTGTCCCGATGCCGCGACGATGTGCGCCGTACCGACCTTGCGCGCCGTCACTTTGCCGGTGCTGTCGACGACCGCGATCACTGTATCGGACGAGGACCATTTCACGGGTTGCCCCGAGAGGTCTCGACCGGCGCCATCCTGCAGCTCGACTTGCAGCGCCACGTTCTTGCCGGGTGCTATTTGCGCAGCGCCGGGGGTGATGAGCACCCATTTGACGGGAGACGGTCCCGGCGACTGCGGAACATCGACAAGTGCCGAATTGTCGACGCACGCTGCGAGCGCGAGAGCGACGGCCATCGGCGCACACGCGCGGATGAGCCGACCATGCGATGACACCACCTCTCCTCCGAATGTGTGGATTGCTCACTTCGGACGAGTCAGTTGATAGCGTCGTTTCCGTCGCACGCGCGTCGCGCGACGATCGCTCGCATGCTGTGAGCTTCCTAACGCAACGCTCGGTCCAATCGCCTGACCGATGCAACGTAGCGCATCAATGCAGGCGTGCGACTGATCGAGCGGCCAGTTCGAGTCCGCGGAGGAGCACGTCGGTGTCGCGCTCCCAGTGATAGCGCTCGATGATTGCGCGGCGACCTGCGGCGCCGCACGATGCGCGGCGCCCCGCATCGGAGAGACGACGGATAGCGTCGGCGAGCGAGCGGGCATTGCCGGCCTCGAACACCTCGCCGGCCTGGGTCTCACGTACGATGCGCGCAAACGGCGC
>Ga0075426_10004206_pt1 | contig 10250 bp, 8 predicted proteins | sample SoiMethybrSBSTD5_FD_75304 | JGI IMG/M metagenome (GOLD analysis project Ga0075426, IMG submission 75304) | Bulk soil microbial communities from a Populus tree surrounding site in Tennessee, USA - Soil MetaG P. TD hybrid SBSTD5 | ecosystem: Environmental > Terrestrial > Soil > Tree plantation...
TCCGTTGCGCACGGCGTCGTCACGCCGGTGTGGGCCCCCAGCGGGATTGCCCTCGCTGCGCTCATCCTCCTGGGCCCCCAGCTCTGGCCGGCGGTCGCAATCGGCGCGCTCGTCGCGAACTCGACGACCGGCGCGTCGCTGCCCGTCGCCGCCTTCATCGCCGTCGGCAACACGTTGGAACCCCTGGCCGGCGCGGCACTGCTCCGCGCCGCGGCGTTCAATCCGAAGCTCGGCCGCATCCGCGACGTACTCGCGCTCGTCCTGCTCGCGGCCGCGCTGAGCACGACGATCGCGGCGACGAACGGGGCCACGACCCTCTGGGTCTCAGGGAACCTCTCCGGTTCCTACGGCTCCGAATGGTTCCTCTGGTGGAGCGGCGATGCGATGGGCGTCCTCGTCGTGGCGCCGCTACTGCTCTTCTGGCTTTCCACGCCGTTGTGGAGGCCGGCTCGGGCCGAGCTCATCGAGGCGCTCACTCTGCTCGGACTCATTGCCTCCGTGAGTTGGTTCGTGTTCCTGCACGGCTACTGGCGGTACCCGCACCTCCTCTTCCCTCTGCTCGTGTGGGCCTCGCTCCGGTTCGCGCAGCGAGGAGCAGTGACCGGCGGCTTCGTTGTCTCCGTGCTCGCGATCAAGGGCGCGATCGACGGGACGACGCCGCTCGGAGGTGACACCGCCACCCAGGTCGTCCAGGTCGCGGAAGGCTTGCTCGCGGCGATGATGCTCAGCCTGCTCATTCTCGGCGCCGCGCTCTCCGAGCGGAAGCGGGCTCTCGAAAGCCTCGATCGCGAGCGCGCGAACCTCGAGGAGGCGCAGGAGCTGGCCCACATCGGCAGCTGGGAATGGACGGTCGCCGGCGACCGGATCAGCTGGTCGGACGAGCTCTTCCGTATCTACGGGCTTGATCCGGTCGGCGGGGTGAGGATCGATTCGTACCTCGAGCATGTCCATCCGGACGAGCGCGAGCTCTTGCGCGAAACTGTGGCGCGAGCGCTCGGCGACTCGAAGCCCTTCAGCTTCGAGCACCGGGTCGTCCGCGGTGACGGCACGGTTCGCTGGGTTCAAGCGCGCGGTCGCGTGATCGTCGACGCAGCGGGCGTGCCCGTGCGCATGGTCGGCACGTCGCAAGACATCACCGATGCCAAGGGGCTGGATCAGCTCCGCGAGAACATCCTCGCCACCGTCTCCCATGAGCTGCGGACGCCGCTGACATCGATTCTCGGCTTCGCGGTGACTCTCAAGGAGCGCGGCGCCGGGCTGGTTGGAAACACGCGCGACGAGATCATCGGCCATCTCGTCGAGCAGGCCGAGAAGCTGGACGGCCTACTCTCGGACCTGCTCGACCTCGACCGGCTCAGGCACGGCTCGGCGGGTCCCAAGTTCCGTGCAACGGACGTTGCCGCCCTCGTGAACCAGGTCGTCGACGGTTACGCGCAGGACGGCCGCCGGGTCGAGATCGACGCCGCACCCGTGGTCGCCGAGGTCGACGCCGCCCGGCTCGAGAGGATCGTCGAGAACCTGCTCGCAAACGCGATCAAGCACACGCCGCCCGGCACCGACGTGCATATCCGGCTGGCGGCAGAAGGCGCGACCTTCCTGCTCACCGTCGACGATCGCGGCGACGGTGTCCCCGAGCACGACCGTGAGAGCGTGTTCGAGCTGTTCAACCGTGGCGACGCGCACGAATCCCTACCCGGCGCGGGGATCGGGCTGGCCATTGTTGCGCAGTTCGCCGCGGTGCACCACGGACGGGCGTGGGTCGAGGACAACCCTGGGGGCGGCGCCTCGTTTCGGGTCGAGCTTCCGGTGCGACAGCGCTAGAAGAGCGACCGGCCGTGCGCGGAAAGCCAGAAGATCGTCAGGAGGACGGCGGCCAGCACGAGGCTGAAGATGAGCCCGAACCGTCGCACCGAGCGTGGCTGGTAGAGCTTGCGGTAGCCGTGCGCGGCCCAGTTCGCCCACTCCTTTTGCGCGTCGGTCCGCGGGTCGTCATCCACGGCTACTTACCGGCAGCCGGGCTCACCCAGACATGCGTCGCGAAGCCGTAGTAGTCGAGCTCCCGCTCGATGCTCATTCCGAGCTTCCGAGCGACGTTGGCTGACGCCTCGTTCTCCACGCGGATCATCGACACGATCCGTCCCGGCACGAGCGGCCGCAGGGCGCGCGCAGCCTCGGTCGCATAACCGCGGCCCCAATGGGCGCGGCGGATCAGCCAGCCGAGCTCGATCTCGTCCCCCCAGTCGAGCTCCCGCCTGACGAATCCGACGAAGCCGACCGTCTCGCCGCTCTCGCGCTCGACGAGCGCGTACATCCCGATCGGGTCCTCGGTCATCGCAACCCACCGGCGCAGGCCGGCGAGCACGCGCTCCGGGTCGAGGACCGGCTCGGGCGTGTGCAGCAAACGCGTCGCCTCCGGGTCCCCCAGGAAATCGGTCCACGCCGCGAGGTCGTCCTCCGAGAGCAGGCGGAGCTCGAGGCGCTCGGTCTGCAGCTTCTTTCAGGCCCCTTCGGTCTGGCCGAGGATCTCGGAGGCTTCTTTGCGGTCGCTCTCGTCGACGAGCACGTACGCGCTGCCCGAGAGCACGTTGTAGGCGCCGCCGGCGTCGTCCGCCTCGATCGTCGATTCGATCCCGGACGCGGCGAGCCGGCCCTGGACGATCTCCGCCTCTGCGCGGGTCGAGAAGCTTCCTACCGGGACGAGGCCCATTGCCCGCCGATCATCGCAGGTTCAGAGTCGTCTCTCGACTCGCCTGTGCACGAAGCGAACGACGAGCCAGCCGATGACGATCGCGACCGCGATGGCGATTCCGGCGTAGAGCCCGTAGCGCGCGATCGCGTCGGCAACGGCCTTGCCACCGTAGTAGGCGGTGAGGCCGACCGCAGTCGCCCAGCAGACGCCGCCCGCCGCGTTCCAAAACAGGAACCGCCACCAGGGCATGTGCGAGAGGCCGGCGACCCACGCGACCGTGTAGCGCAGAATCGCGACGAACCGTCCAAAGAACACCGCCGCGCCTCCGTAGCGCGCCATGAGCGACTCCGTACGCGGGAGGACGCGGTCGCTGTACTGGCTCAGCCAGTGCCAGCGCGCGAAGAGCGCCCGCCCGCCGACGCGCCCGATCAGCCAGTAGCCGAGGTTGTCGCCGACGATCGCGCCGGCCGCCGCAACCGCGATCACCGACGCGATCGAGTAGTGGCCCTCCGAAGCGAGCACGCCGAATGCGATCAGCGCCGTCTCGCCGGGAAGCGGGATCCCGAACGACTCGATCATGACGACCAGGAACAGAACTGGGAGCCCGTGGTCGGTGATGAAGTTCGTCATGCGTCCGCCACCGCCGTCCGCTCCGTGCTTTCGTCGAGGGCCGGACTACGTTCGGGCCGGGCGAGCAAGACCGCGCCGATCGTGACCGCCGCGAACGCCAGCACTCGAAGGACGCCGAACACGCCCGACGGGACCGGCTCCCCGAGCACGATCGTCCCCGCTGCGATCGGGACCGCGTTGGTCAGAAGCGTCGCCAGGCCGGCGACCGTCAACGCAGCGCCCCGCTGGTAGCCGAGCTGCAGGAACGCGGTCCCGAGCGTGTAGCCGGCGATCACGCCGAGTGCGAATGCGTAACGAACACCTCCCTGCGTGGCGACCTTGACCGAGATGTCGCCGATGGAGAAGAAGAGCCCTCCTGCGATGCCCTCCGCGACCGCGAGCGCCCCGAACCGTCGCCCACATCCGAGCGCGACGAGCGCGGCCGCGGCGGTGGCAGCGAGCCAGAGCAGAATGGCGCCGGTCGAGCCGCCGTTTCCCTCACCCGTGCCGCCGCCCGCCAACGAGACCGCGAGGGCGAGCAGCCCGGCCATCGATACCAGCACGCCCGCCAGCTCGTGTCGCCCGAGGCGCCGCCGGCTGAGTCGTGCCGACGCGAGCGCGAGAATGCCGATCCCGCCCGCCGCGATGCTCTGGACGAGCGCGAGCGGCGCCAGCGCCAGGGCTGCAACGTAGAGCGCGAAGCCGGCGCTCTCGAGGGCAAACCCGATCAGCCAGCTGCGGTCGGTGAGCAGCGCGTGCGCCGAGTGAAGCGGCCGCCGCATCGAGAGCGCCGGGAGCGCCGCCGCCGCATCGTGCTCGCGCAGGTAGGCGATGTTCGTCAACGCGGTCGACGCGAGCGCCAGGAAGAGGGCTATCGCTGTTTGTGGCGACATGACCTCGAGAACTGCACACGCATCGACCGATCATGCACGGCTCCGCCGGGCGTGCCGACCATTCCGCTGCTCGAGTTGAAGACCGATTCGGGATCTAAGGCTGCATCGTGATGCCCTGCAGCTGCACCGGGCCGAACAAGGGGTTGAGCTCGGTCGCCTGGCTCACGCCGGCGGGCGGAATCACGTCGAGCGCCTTCGGCACCTGGTTCGGCGGGAAGCTGCACAGCGGGTCCGATCCGCCGGGCGCGCAGACGCCGAACTGAAACTCCTCGGGCGTCGGCTGGAAGCCGCGCGCCTGGTCGGCGCTGAAGCCGTCCTGGCCGGTCAGAACGACGGTGAACGACCAGCCTGACGCCGGCGTCCCGCCGAGTGAAGCCTTCGAGACCCGGAATGTGATGTAGCGCGAGATCTCGTTCGCGGAGATGGTGATCGTGCCGACGGTGTTGCCGCTCGCGTCGACGTACTGTTGCCCGAACCCCTGTACCTCGAGCCGGCGGCTCCACGCGTACGGCGCTGAGATCGTGTAGTTGCGCTGCGGGAACGCCGCGGCGGTCGAGGTCGTCGCCGCTCCCGGCTCGTGCACGTAGACGTCGACGAGCTGCGCTCCGAGCGGGCTTCCGAACGTCGGTGTCAGATCGCGCGTCTTGACCCGGAAGACCACGTCCGGCCCCGAGTCGTAGATCTGGAAGTCCTGGAGGTCGTAGGCGCCCGCGTGGAAATTGTCCGAGGTCGGGTACGCATACGTGCCGGGGCCGTTGTCGTCGCCGTTCGGATCGGTAGCGTCGAGGAGAAGCGTCCCCTGCACGAGGTCCCAGACGACCGTGCGCATCGCGTGTGCGGTCGCTCCGCTCGGGCTGACGGCGACGACGTTGAGCACCGTCGTGCCGCCCGTGATCGCGGCGTCCACGCTGAAGGAGCCGTCGGCCGCCGCAATCGTCGAGGCCGTCGTCGTTTTGAAGCTCTGGTCCGTGTTCGTCGCGGCGACGTACACCGTGTTTCCCGGAATGGTCGCGCCGGTGACGGTCACGGGCGAGCCGGAGACGGCGCTCTTGTCCGCCGGGCTCGTCACCGTCAGCGTCGTCGCGCGTTGGGTGTGCTTGACGTAACGGCGGTACGTCACCTTCGGCAAGGCGATGTTCTTGCCGGCATCGAGATCGGCCGCGAGCCGCACGAACGAGGCTGCCGACCACGTCAGCGGCGCCGCGGAGCCGGCAGGGCGGCCGTTCTGGAAGCCGATCGACGCAATCGTCGGATCGGTGCCAAACGGAGATGCCGCGAGGTCGGGCAGCTCCCAGTCCTGCTCGGGAATGAGACCGACGCCCGAGGCGAACCTCTGCATGCCGAGGAGGAGCGAGGCGGCGCTCGCCCTGTCGCCGCTGACGAGATCCTGCTCGCCGCGCTCGGCCGACAGCGCGGGCCAGAGGTGGCCTGTGCCCTTGTTCGACGGCGCCCACGGATGCCCGTCGTCCTTCCCGTCACCGTAGCCGTCGCCGTTGTAGCGATGCCACCCCGGCCCGCTCGGCGTGTTCGTCTCGATCGTCGAGTCCACCACGGGAAGCGACCCCTGAACGTCGCCGTCGTTCTTGGGGAGCTCGCCGAGGCGGACGAGCTCGAGGAAGCCGGCGTCGATCACCTCGCGCTGGTCGAGCGTCGGGCCGCCGTTGCCGACGTTGTACGAGATCGCGGCGTTCGGGTCGCCGGTCTTCGAGAGCCGGATGAAGTAGCGCCCGTCGCCGAGCGGCCCGTTCGTCGTCACCGTCCAGCCCTTGATCGAGCGCTGGTAGTCGTCCGCCACGCCAAGCCACACGGCAGCCGAGGCGGGATCGTCGTTGACCTGCGCGATGCGGGCGGCGGCGACGAGGCCGGCGATCTCCGCGGCAATCGTGGACGGTGAGTAACCGCCCTGCTCCTCCCAGCGCTCCGGCCCGAACGCCGGCCCGTGCGAGGCGACGAAGTTCGCCGCGGGCTTGATGTGATTCTCGTAGAGCGACGATCCGGTCAGCCCGAGCTGGTACGCCATCAGGAGCGGATACGCACACTCGTCGAGCTGCGTGTTGAACGAATCTGGCGCCGTCTTGCCGTTGACGAGGCTGTTACGCGGCATCGAGCCGTCGGAAAGCTGCTGGCGCTCGAGCAGGAACAGCGTCGCGTCGCGTGCGGTCGCGAGGTCCCCGTCCGCGAGCAGGCCCGTCCATGCCTCGTAGAGGTCGCGCGCGAAGACCTCGCGGTAGGAGCCGAAGTACGTGTTCTGCGGATCGCCGGCCGAGACCGCCTGGCCCCACGGCGACGCGAGGCTCGCGACGATCGCGCCGGGGAACGTCTTGTCCTCGGACGCCTTGATCACGTTCGCGCTCAGGTAGTACTCGTCCGCAAGCCCGTCGACTGTCGTCCCAGGGAGGCCCGCCAGCTTATTCGGGGGCTTCTTGAGCGACTTGTCGTACTTCTGCCACCCCTTGTCGTACGCGGAAAGCCCGTTCGCGAATCCGGTGCCGCGCGATCCCTCGGCCGCGCCCACGGCTTGGCTCTGCGACGACCCGAAGCCGAGTGCGAGCGTCGCGGTGCCCCCGGCCCCGACGAGCACGCGCGCGTGCTGGACGACGTTCCCGTTCGTCACATCCGTGTTCGTGCTGTCGATCGAGTCGTCCGTCGAGCCGACAAGACCGCTCGAGCCGTTCGCGAGCGGCCCGTCGAGCGCCGCGTAGACGGGTTGGGCGTAGTCGCGGTTGGCCGCGTTGGTCGCCGTCACGGTGTCGAACGAGACGAGCACGGGATGTCCGGTCGAGGTGTCGACCGTCGCGGAGTCGCCGCCGCCGTTCCCCTGGCCGCCGCCGCCGTTCCCGTTGACCGTCGGGTCGAAGCGGATGTAGAGCCGGTAGCTCGGATCCTGCGGCGTGTACGCGACGTGCATCAACACCGTGTTGCGGCTCGGGTCGGTGATGTAGTCCGTCGCGATCTGATACTTGCCACTCTTGGCCGTCGCCGTCACCCGGCACGCCATGCCCCCCGAGTCGGGCAGCGCCTCGGCCGTGTAGTTCATGTCGCGCGTCTGGAGGTCGGTGAACGTCGACCCGTCGCTGACCTCGTACTGCAGCGTCTCGACATTCGTGTTGTCGACCGTCGGGTAGTACGTGTCGCTGAGAACGCCGTTCGCGACCGTGTACCAGACCTTCGAGGTCGTGTTGCGCGCGGTGCCCAGGCAGTCCTTGCGCGCGAGGTCGAAGTGCGAGAGGTCGCCATGCGACGCCGGCGCGTTGATCGTCAGCACGTGCGTCGTCGAGTCGTAGCTGAACGTGAGCGGCGCGTTGTCGAACGGGACGATGAACGGGATGTTCGCGCCGTTCGGCGTCCCACCCGCGCCGTAGTTCACGTCCCAGCTCTCGTTGACCGCGACCTTTGCCTCGTACGAGCCGGCGGGCAAGGCCGTCGTTTCGAACGTCGCCGTCCCGTCGCCGTCGGGATCCTCGAGCCACGAGCGCAGGCAGTCCGGCTGCCAATCACCGGGACAGCCGAGCTCCGACTGGAAGCTGCCCACCGCCACCGGGACCGGCGTGCTCGCGTTGTCCATTATCCAGTGGCTCTTGTGGTCGTAGTAGAACTTCACGGGCCCACCGGGTGCGGCCAGCGGGATGTTTTGGCCGCCGGACTCGGCGTGCAGCCCGTAGTTCTCGTCCCACGAGTTGTTCAGCGCCGCCTTGTACTGGTAGTTACCGGCAGGCAGCGAGAACGTCGCCTGCCAGACGTCGTCGCTCGAGTCGTATGTCAGGTGGGTGCCGGCGCAGGCCGGATCCCAGTCGCCGGCACAGCCGAGCTCCGATTGAAGGTCACCCGCAATCGTGACCGAGGTCGGGTTCGGCGTGCTCGAGGCCGTCGAGGCCGGCAGCAACAGAAAAACCGCAGCCGCGAGCGCGAGTAGGCCCGCCCGAGCTGTCGCCCCTCCCGGCACGGGGGCGAGCATACGACGCTCCTTTGCGACAGTCCAGCCCGACCGGGCCGGCGACCGGCCTACGGGATGAACACCTTCGCCGTGTAGAGGTCGAACTGGTGCAGCGTCCCGTTCGGGTTGTCGCCCGTGCTGTTCGAGTTGTCAGACCACGCGGGCCAGAACGTGCCGCCGACGAAGGCGGCATGCGTGTAGTCGCCCGTGTCGAAGAAGCTGTTCGTGTCGATCGCGTTCGACGTCGCGGCGCTGACCTGGAAGTTCGGCACGAACGTCGCGCCGCCGTTCGTGGAGTCCGTCGCCCAGACCTGGAAGTCGTCATTCGGGATGCCGTCGGTGTCCCCGCTCCCGCCGTTTCCGAGGTCGTTGCGGGTGTCGTACCACGAGATCGCAACGTTGCCGGTCGTCTGATCGAGCGCAATGGCCGGGTTGAACTGGCTGTTGTTCGTTGCGTCGTCGTTCAGCCTGAGGGCCGTAGACCACGTTGCACCGGCATTGTCGGAGTGCTGGAGCATGATGTCGGTGTCGTCGCTCTCGTTCTTGGGCTCCTGCGTCCAGATCAGGTAGACGCGGCCGTTGTGGACGCCCCCGCTGCGGTCCCACGCGAGATTCGCCTCGGCGTCGACCGAGCGATCCGGCTGCGCAGGGATGAAGTCGAAACCGCCGACGTGGCTGTGAGCGGTGAGGACCGGCTTCGCGAAGCCCGCCGGACCGAGGCCGTCGGGATCGACGGCGTTGTAGATGTCCGCTCCGCCCTGACCGTTCGTGGAGTTCTGGTAGGTCACCATCACCTGACCGGCCGGACCGACCGCGGTGTCGCCGTAATCACCGTTGCCGGGACTCGGAACCTTCTCGGGCGCGGAGAAGCTGCCGAACGTGCCGAGGCCGGTGACGCGCGCTCCGAAAGCCTGAATCTGGTTTCCCGGCGTGCGCGTGTAGCTGACCCAGACGCTGTTCGCCCCGACCGCGATCGACGGCTGGTCGCCGTTCGTGACGATGTCCGCCACCTTCGTGAAGGTCGCCCCGCCGTTGGTGGAGAGCGCGACGAACACGTCGGTATTCGTGTTGAGCAGGTAGGCCATCCAGAGGTTCCCGAACCGGTCCCAGGCGAGCTGCTCGTCGCAACAGATCTCGCCGAGCGGATCGCCGGCCGCGCCGATGATGCGTCGCTGCCAGGTGGCGCCCCCATTCGTGGTCACACCGACCGCGAGACCCGCCACGACGTCCGGCAACGTCGACATGGCGACGGCGTTCGAAGGGCTGGTCGGATTCACCGCGATCGCGTCCTCCGCTTCGTTTCCGGGCATGGCGGTCACGTTGAGGTTGGGAGGCGGCGCGGCGGCCGACGCAGGAGTTGCCGTCATCAGAATGCCCGCCAGAGCGAGCAAGATCGTCGAAGAGGTCCTCGTCAGAAACCGGCCGCGCATGTCCGCCCCTTTCCGCCTGCCCCCAAGGTGAGGGGCGAGATCGTACTACGCTCGCGCGCCGCGTCCGGTCTATCCGTAAACGCTCAGTTACCGTCTTGCCCCGGGCGCGTGGCGAGCTCGCCCTCGTCCCCCTTGAGCGATATCGGGTCTACCTGCCAGTCAAGACCCTCGTGAGTGCGCCGCGAAAGGACGCGCCCTTCGGCATCCAGCTCGACGGTCTCTCCCCGCACCGCGAGGCTCTCGTCCTCGGTGCGGTTCCCGTCGGCGTCGTAGAGGAAGGTCTCGATCCGGCTCGGCTGGCCGTCCTCGCTCATCGCGCACCTCCACCAGTCTCTGATCGGCTGCGTTCGCGATGATCTCAAACACTCCAGGGACGCGGGCTGACCGCCTCCGGCCAGGCGTCGAACGTTTGTCGCATCCTTACCTCTTGCTGCCGGCCAGGCGACTGCCGAGGCGGAGGACAGCCGGCGCATGTCGAGCGATTTGAACGAGCGCGCGATCGGCGGCGCGCATGTGCTCACGGGGCCCCGCGAGCTGCGTCGCCGACGAGACGGGGTCGTCAACGGCGAAGAGCTGCCAGGGCTCGTCGATGCCACGCAGACGATGCGTCCCGCGATCGGTGAACTTCAGGCCCGAGCCTGCGACGAGATCCCGCACAGTTCTGGAGGCGAGAACTTCGCCCCCACTTGCGGTTG
>Ga0075426_10004209_pt1 | contig 10241 bp, 12 predicted proteins | sample SoiMethybrSBSTD5_FD_75304 | JGI IMG/M metagenome (GOLD analysis project Ga0075426, IMG submission 75304) | Bulk soil microbial communities from a Populus tree surrounding site in Tennessee, USA - Soil MetaG P. TD hybrid SBSTD5 | ecosystem: Environmental > Terrestrial > Soil > Tree plantation...
CACGCCTAGGGACTTCGGAACCGTGAACTCGATCGGGTCTGCCGGGTCGACGTCCAGGCCGTGAAGCCAGGCCGCGGTCAAGCCCGAGAAGACCGCACCCTCGGGGAGCCGGCGCCACGCCGTTTCGACGATCCGCAGGGCCTCGTCTCGCTTTCGGGCGTGCACGAGGAGACAGTGCCAAACGTCGGCTGCGCACGGCTACCCCGGTTGTTAAGAGGGCGCACCGCTACCGACGTGTGCACACAACCGGGCATTTGCGCCGGTTTGCGGCGATTGTGTGGACACAATCGGGATCTGGGTTAGACCGAGATCACCACTGAGTTCGCGATCTTGTCGTGCCAGCCCTGCTTGCGCGGGTCGAAGGCGGCCCAGATCAGCCCGACGTAGCAGGCGAGGCCGCTCAGCACGAAGCCGAGATAGCGGTAGAACCCCCGGCTGACCCCGATCGGTCCCCCCGTCGTGGCGTCGACCACCTGCAGGCGCATCCACCGCATTCCCCAGGTCTGCCCGCCCGCCCAGTAAAAGCTGAAGTAGCCCGCGCTGAGCACCACACCGATGAACAGCGAGAGCACGTTGAGGGTGTTGGTGGACGAGTCATTGAGGTTGCTGCCGGTCGAAAAAATGAGGACCCCGATCAACAGCCCGAGGATGAATCCGATCACGAAATTGGCCACGAACAGGATCACCCCGTCGACTATGTACGCGACCAGCCGGATCCAGAAGCCGGCGTACACCACGTTCGTCAGAGCGGCGTAGTTGGGGGGCGGCGCGAGGTCGATGGGGTTCTGCCAGGCGGGGGGTGTCAGCGCTCCCGGAGGCGGCGGCGGAGGAGGGGGAGGAGGAGGAGGGGGAGGAGGGGGATTGCCCGGAGGCGGCGGCGGGGGGAAATCCACGGGTTGCGATATCATAGGCAGGCCTCTCCAAGCTGAGGCCGACTTATGCAACTGAACGCCTCTCATCGCCAGCTGATCGGTAAGCGCGCCCGCCGCCTTTTCCGCGAGGGCAAGCTGCCGGCCGTCGTCTACGGGCACGACGCGGCCGCGACGCCTCTGACGCTCGACCGCCTCGAGTTCCAGAAGGTCTACACGAAGGCCGGCCGCACGCACCTGGTCGACCTGCTTGTGGACGGAAAGACGGAGAAAGTGCTGGTCCGGGAGATCCAGACCCACCCGCGCCGCCCGGGCCCGGCGCACGTGGACTTCTACCAGGTCAACCTCCAGGAGAAGATCCGCGTCGAGGTGCCGGTCCATCTCACCGGCGAGTCGGCCGCGGTGAAGCGCGGCGACGCCGACATCCTCCAGCCCATCCACGCGCTCGAGGTGGAGTGCCTGCCCACCGACATCCCCGAGGCCTTCGAGCTCGACATCACGCCGCTCGCCGACATTGAGGACGAGCTTCGGGTATCCGAAGTCAAAGTCCCCAGCAATGTGACCGTCCTGGCCGAACCCGACGAGCTCGTCGTCAAGATCGTGCCTAAGCGCGAGATGAAGGTCGAGGAAGAGCTGCCCGCCGCGGAGGCCGCGGAGCCGGCCGAGGGCGAGGCCGCGGGCGAGGGCGAGGAAGGCGCCGAGGAGCAAGCCGAGACCGAGGCATGAGCTCCGGCGACGTAACTCGCATCGAGTACGTCGTCGCCGGCCTGGTCGTCCTCATCGTCTTCATCGTCGCGGCGCGCTTCATCGCGCACTTCATCGCGGCCCAGCTGCACCGCCGCAACGCCCGCACGGACATGGTCGTGCTCGGACGGCGCGTGGCCTATGTGCTTGTCATCGGGGTGGGAATTCTGGGTGCAATCAGCCTTGCGACGCAGACCGCAAACGTCACGCTCGTCGGCATCCTGCTCGCGACCGTGGTCGCCGCGCTGGGAGTCCAGCAGCTGCTCCAGGATTACGTGTCCGGCTACTACGTCCTTCTCGAGCGGCACATCAGGATCGGCGACCGCATCGGCTTCGATGACATAACGGGGACGGTGAGCGAGATCCGGCTTCGCGTCACTCTGCTGCGCACAGACCAGGGCCACCTCGCGGTGATCCCCAATTCAGAGCTGTTCACAAAGCCGGTGACCATCTTCACCAAGAAGATCGAAGAGCCTCCGCCGCCGCCGGTCGAGACTACGCCAGCGCCCCCAGCGTGATCCGGATCAGCGACTGAAGCTCGTCGCCCTTCAGGTCGGTCTCCTCGGCGAGCAGCTCCCGCATCCGCTCGCTTGCCAGGCTGACGTGCTCGCCCGCCGTCACCTGCGACGCGAGCGAACGCAGGTGATAGGTGTGGTCCGGCTTGCTGGTGCTCTTGTCCAGCTTCACGTTGACCCGGTCCAGCTTCAGATAACCAGACCAGCGCTTCACCTCGGCCGAGCCGGTTTCGGGCGCATCGGAGAGGTGCACGCAGTTGATCCCGCCAGAGATCCCGAAGCGCTCGCGCAGTGAACCGGGTCGCGACTGCACAATTCGCGTCTCGCCCAGATCGAAGCGCATGCGCTCGAGGACGTCAGGCGAGGCGCTGACCCGGCCGACGAGGAGCGGGAGTGCGGTCATGAAGTCGACCAGCCAGGGAAAGAAGGGCCGGTCCTGAAGGAAGTCGTAGTGCCCCTCGATGAGCTCCTTCGGCGGCTTGAACCACGCGAGGGATTCGAGCTTCCAGCCGTCCTCGGAGGACAGCCACTCCCAGATGCCGGCGCGCGCGGCGAGCCGGTGGGCGGAGTCTGGCTTGAAGATGACAAGCGCGTCGGACAAGGGCCTAAATCCTACTTTGAACTTCGGACATCGCGGGGGTTCGGTTTATAAACCCTGCGTTTTGCGAGCTTTTCGGGCATGTGAACCTGCTCGCCGGCGACGCCGCCCTCATAGTCGTGCGCGTACTGATAGCCGCGACCGTAGCCCATCGAGCGCATGAGGCCGGTGACCGCGTTGCGGAGGTGGATCGGCACCGGCTCGTTGCCCGTCTCCTGGATCAGCTCGCGGGCAGCGCCATACGACGTGAGCGCCGAGTTGGATTTCGGCGCGAGAGCCAGGTAGAGCGCGGCTTCAGTTAGCGGCAGCACGGCCTCCGGCATGCCGACGAAATGGGCGGCCTGCTGCGCGGAGATCGCGACCTGCAGCGCCTGCGGGTCCGCGAGGCCGATGTCCTCGGCCGCGGAGATTACAAGGCGGCGCGCCACGAACATGACGTCCTCGCCGGCCTCGAGCATGCGGGCCATCCAGTAGACGGCGGCGTCGGGGTCGCTGCCGCGCACGCTCTTGATGAGCGCCGAGACGATGTCGTAGTGCTGATCGCCGGCCCGGTCGTATAGCAGATGGCGCTCCTGCATCGCGCGCTCGATGTGTCCGAGCGCGATCTGCTCGTCACCGGCGAGCGCGGCGGCGGCCTGGAGCCCGTTGAGCGCGACGCGCGCGTCGCCGCGTGCGATCTCGAGCAGCGCGTCCATCGCGTCGCCGGTGATGGTGGCGTGCAGGTCGGTGAGCCCACGCTCGACAACCTGCTTAAGCTCGTCGCGGTCGAGAGCCTCGAGCCGGAAAACGCGGCTGCGCGACAGAAGAGGCGCGATGACCTCGAAGGAGGGGTTCTCGGTGGTCGCGCCGATCAGCGTCACCGTGCCCGCCTCGACATGCGGCAGGATCGCATCCTGCTGCGCCTTGTTGAAGCGGTGGATCTCGTCGATGAAAAGGACGGTGCGGAGGCCGGCGCGCTGATGAACCCTGGCCTCGGCGACGACCTTGCGCAGGTCGGCCACTCCGGCGGTCACCGCGGAGAGCGAAACCATGCGCGCGCTGGTCTCGGTCGCGAGCAGCCCGGCGAGGGTCGTCTTGCCGCTGCCGGGCGGTCCCCACAGCACGATGCTCGGCAGGTGGCCCGACCGCGTGAGCTTGCGCAGGACCTCGACCACCTTCTGCTGGCCGACGAGGTCCTCGAACCTCACCGGCCGCAGACGCGTCGCGAGCGGCATGCTCGGCGACACCCCAGCGGCTGAAGGGAACAGCTCCCCCTGGTCACCCATCCCGACTCGAATTTTGACCTTGAGGGCTAGAATCGCGCGGATGGCCTGCTGGTACTGCGGTTCCGACGTGCCCTCCGGGGCTCAGTACTGCCACGTCTGCGGACACAGCCAGACCGATCGCAGCTCGAGCCCGCTGTTCGGCGTGGTGGATCCGGTCACCGGGATCTGGAACCAGAAGTTCGTCGAGGCGTTGATCGGCCAGGAGGCGAATCGCGCTGTGCGGTACCACAGGCCGCTATCGGTGCTGGTCGTGGAGCTCGACCACGCGGAGCACGTCCACAACGAGCTCGGCGAGCAGCAGCTCCACGCCCTGCTCTCGGAGCTCACCGATACGCTCGGGCGTGCCATCCGCGACACCGACACGCTCGGGTTCCTGGAGGCCGAGCGCTCACCCCATTTCGTGATCATCCTTCCGGAGACCGACCGCGAGGGTGCCACCCTCGCCGCGGACAAGATCCGCCGCGCAATCGCGGCGCATGACTTCTCGAACGGCGGCGGCTGGCAGCGGATCACGGTCAGCTGCGGCGCGGCAACCATCGGCGTCATGGCCCCCCAGGACGTGGAGGCGGGCCTGATGAACCGCCGCGAGTACAGCGGGAACCTCCTGCGCGAGGCCTTCCGGGCCCTCGACGGCGGCCGCGCCTCGGGGACCAACCGCACCTCCGTCGGCGCCTACTCCTTCTAAGGGGAGCTCCTCCGGCTCGGTACGATCGTTCCTGACTTGCGCACGCGCATCTTCGCCATCAGGCATGCAGACGTCGAGAACCCGAATCGCCTCCTGTACGGCCACCTACCCGGTTTCCAGCTGAGCGCGCTCGGCCGGGCCCAGGCGGCCGCGGTAGGGGAGCGCCTGAACGGCGAGGGCATAAAGCGCATCGTCCACAGCCCGCTCGCGCGGGCCACGGAAACCGCGGAGATCATCAACTCGCGGCTGCAGCCGCCGGCGGAGCTGATCGTCGATCCCGAGCTTCGCGAGGCCGACTTCAGCCGCTACCTGCAGGGGCTGCCGTACTGGCAGATCCCGCTCCGCCGGCCACTCTGGTTCGTGCACAAGGCGCGGCGCGGGATCGTGCCTGGCGACGAGTCGATCGAGCAGCTGGGGCGCCGGGTGCTCGACGTGATTCGCCGCATCGCGCGCGAGCACCCTGGGGAGACCTCGGCGGTAGTCAGCCACGCGGACCCGATCCAGGCCGCCTGGATCCTCCTCGACGGCCGAGCGCACAACGAGCGGGAGATGTATCGCAAGCAGGTCGACAAGAGCGGGATGTTGACCATCGAGCTCGAGGGCGACACGCCGGTCAGCTGGGAGTACAGCCCGCCGCCGGCAGTCGAGAATCCGGCCGTCGCCGCCGCGTGACCTCGACCTTCCCCAAGGGATTCCTCTGGGGGACAGCGTCCGCCGCCCACCAGGTCGAGGGCGACAACAGGAACAGCGACTGGTGGGAGTACGAGCAGCAGCCTGGTCGCATCGCCGGCGGCGACACGTCCGAGGTGGCCTGCGACCACTATCACCGCTACCGCGAAGACTTCCGGTTGCTGCGTGAGCTCAATCAGAACGCGCACCGCCTGTCGGTCGAGTGGGCCCGAATCGAGCCTGCTGAGGGTGAGTTCGACGGCCGGCAGATCCGCCACTACCGCGATGTCCTGGGAGAGCTGCGTGAGCAGGGCATCCAGCCGATGCTCACCCTGCACCACTTCACGAGCCCGCTCTGGTTCACGCGCAAGGGCGGGTGGGCCGACCGCGAGGCTGCGCGAGCGTTCATCCCGTTCGTCACGAGGATGGCCGAGGAGCTCGGCGACCTCGTCGGGATCTGGTGCACGATCAACGAGCCGAACATCTACGCCGCCAACGGCTGGATCACCGGCGAGTTCCCGCCCTCGCACCAGGGCGACCTGGCGTCGTTCTACCGCGTGACGTCCAACATGCACCGAGCGCACGAGCTGGCCTACGCGGTGATCAAAAGGCGGTGGCCCGATTCGCAGGTCGGCCTGTCACATCACAAGTTCCTGTTCCTGCCGGCCAGCAAGAAGCAGCGGGACCGGCTTGCCAGCGGGACCGCGCAGTTCACCGTCGATCGCTGGCCCGTCGGCCCTGGCCAGTTCCGTCGTGTGGTGGAGGCGAGCTCGGACTACATCGGGATCGCGCATTACTGGGCGCAGATGGCCGCCTTCGACCCTCGGAGGCCGAAGGACCAGTTCATCCGCCGCTTCAACGTCCCGGGCGCCCACGTCACGGACATGGGATGGTCGGCGGATCCGGCGCACATGCGTCGGGTGCTCAACGAGCTCAAGTCGCTGGGCAAGCCTGTTTACATCACCGAGAACGGGCTCGCGACCAACGACGACGAGCAACGCGAGCGGTACATCGTTGACGTGCTGACGAGCGTGCGGCAGGCCATCGACGACGGCGTCGACGTGCGGGGCTACTTTCACTGGACGAACATGGACAACTTCGAGTGGGCGCGGGGCTACTCGGCCAGGTTCGGGCTGATCGCCGTCGACCGGACGACCCTCGAGCGCACCGTCAAGCCGAGCGGCCGGCTCTACGGGCGGATCGCGGCCGCGAATTCGTTGCCAGAGCAGCCGCTGGCGGTCGATTAGACTCCAAATTTGTATATGAGACGAGCGCTCATCGCCGGGGGCGCGATCGTCGCCGGCGCGGTCCTGATGCTCTCACTGGCCTGGGGATTGCAGCATGCGGCGCTCGCCAGCCCGCAATTGCTGGGCCGGACAGCCCCGCCCCTGGTGATCCAGCCTGCGCACGGCGACACCGTCAGCGTCTCCAAGCTTCAGGGCAAGCCGGTCGTCCTCAACTTCTGGGCCTCGTGGTGCGGGCCGTGCCTGCAGGAGCTGCCAGTCCTGACCTACGGCCAGTACACCCACCCCGGCGTTGACTTCGTTGGCGCAGACATGCAGGACACGAATTCGGGCGCGGCGCAGTTTGAGAGCACCCATCCCCACCCCTACCCGGTGGGACCGATCGTGACCGGCTCCTACCAGTCGTATGGCGTGTTCGGGCCGCCGGTGACCGTCTTCATCTCGGCTGATGGGGTCGTCACAGCCTCCTTCAGCGGGCCGCTCGACCAGACGACGTTGGACCACTACCTCGGATTGATCGCCGCATGACCGCGACGTTGAAGCTGGTTGCGGTCGTGGCTGTGGTGGCCGGCTGCGTCGGTTACCTCATCTACTCGGCGACCGGCGGATCGGCCGAGTACTACCTGACGGTGTCGGAGCTGCACGCTCAGCAGCCTTCGAGCGGCGACGTGCGAGTGGCCGGCGTGGTCCAGAACGACGTCGTTCGCAGCGACGGTGGTCTTCATGTCCGCTTCACGGAGAAGGACACGACGGCCGCGGTGCTCGTCGACTACTCGGGTCCGGTGCCGGACATCTTCCAGCCGGGGATCACCGTGGTCGCCGAGGGGCGGCTCGGCGCGGACGGCATCTTCCATGCGCGCCAGCTGCTCGCGAAGTGTCCGTCGCGGTTCTCGACGCAGCCCTACACAAGTTGATCCGAGGATCCCGGCGCCGAAGTTCCTTGCATCTTCGCGCCCTAGGCGGCCGGGCGGCTTCGCCGCTGAAGCCGGCGTCAGGGGGCCCGGCGCTTCGTCGTCGCGCATTGTCAAATGCGCTCCTAGCCGCGCCAACCCTTCCTTGGCTCCGGCCGCCGATGGCGCGAATCTTGCGGCGGACCTCGGCGCCGTGATCCTCGCCTACCTCGGTAGCGGCGCCCTGCTGGCCGGCCTCGTGCTGGCCGGTTTCTCGGCACTCCTGTCTTTCTGGTCCGGCGCGCGCGAGAACGCGGTGATGGTCCAGGTCGGACGCCGGGCGTTCTACGCCGCGGCGGCGATGGTCGTGATCGCCTCGGCCATCCTCGAGACCGCGCTGCTCAGTCGCGACTTCTCCCTTGCCTACGTGGTCGAGCACACTGATCTCTCCACGCCGCTGGCGCTCACCGCCGCCGGTTTTTACGGCGGCCAGGAGGGCTCACTTCTCTACTGGACGCTGATCCTCGGGCTGCTGGGCAGCGCATCGCTTGTCGCAAGCGCCTCGCTTGGCGCGCGCCTGGCCGCGTACGCGGCCGGCATTCTCGCCGCCATCGTCGCGTTCCTCCTCATCGTGCTCGTGATGGTGGCAAGCCCATTCGACATCCTGCCGATCACGCCGCCTGACGGCCTCGGACTCAACCCGGTGCTGCGCGACGGCGGCATGCTCATCCATCCGCCGGTCGTGCTTGCGGGCTTTGCATCATTCGCGATCCCATTCGCGTTCGCTTCCGCGGCGCTGCTTGCAAACCGTGCAGACGCGGCCTGGATCGCGCATACGCGCCGCTACGCGCTGCTCGCGTGGTCGCTGCAGAGCGCGGGACTCGTGCTCGGCATGTGGTGGGCCTATCACGTGCTGGGCTGGGGAGGCTACTGGGGCTGGGATCCCGTGGAGAACGTCGCGCTGATGCCCTGGCTCGCCACGACCGCGTATCTGCATTCGTCGCAGGTGCAGGAGCGCCGCGGCCGGCTGAAGGCGTGGAACTTCGGGCTCGTCATGGTCGCCTTCCTGCTCGTCGTGTTCGGCACCTTCATCGTCCGCAGCGGCATCGTCCCGTCGGTCCACACCTTTGCGGTGAGCGCGATTGGGCCGTGGTTCTTCGCCTTGCTCGGCGTCTGCGTCGTGTTCTCGATCGCGGTGCTCTCGCTGCGCGCCGGCAATCTCAAGAGCTCGGCCGAGCCCGCGGCCGCCGTGTCGCGCGAGGGCGCCTTCGCGCTGCAGAACCTGCTGCTCCTCGGCGTGGTCGCGGTCGTGCTCTGGGGCACAATCCTGCCCCTGGTCTCGGGCATGTTCGGCCGCGAGCAGGTGGTGGACGCGAACTACTTCGAGCGCGCGGCGTGGCCGTTGATGGTCGGCGTCCTCGCCCTCATGGCCGCCGGCCCGCTGCTGCCCTGGCGGCGTGCCGGTCCCGCATGGCTGCGAGCCCTTCGCTGGCCGGCGGCGGCCGCCTTGGTGGTCGCGATCGTGATGATCGTGCTGGGCGCTCGCTCACTGGCAGCGCTCCTGTCGGTCCCGCTCGCGGCGGCGGTGGCCGCGACCTGCGCCCTCGAGTTCGCGAGGGTCATCAGGAAGCGCTCGTGGACCGCGCTCACCCGGCAGCGCCGGCGCTACGGCGCCTTTCTGGCTCATCTTGGGTTCGCGGTGCTCATCGTCGGCATCGCCGCCTCCCATCTCTGGCAGCAGGAGGTGGACGTGACGCTGCAGCCGGGCGCGTCCGCGTCGGTCGGCGGATACACGCTCACATACGCCGGCAGCGAGCAGAGGAACCTTGGGGACCACACCGAGGTCGTGGCCCTGATGGGCTTCGGCGACCAGACGCTCGAGCCCGCGCGCGCGACCTACGCCGGCCTCGGCGGCCAGTCCCTGACCCACGTGGCGATCAGCACCACGCCGGTCGCCGACGTTTACGTGATCCTCGCCGGCACCAATCCGGACGGCTCGGCCTCGTTCCGGATCCTGTACAACCCGCTTGTGAGCTGGATTTGGGCGGGCGGGATCGTCATCATCCTCGGCGTGATTTTGGGAAACGCCGGGGCCCCGCGCCGGGTGGCCGTGCCGGTCCTCGTCCCAGTGGGGCAGACATGACCCTGATCGTCGCCACGCTGCTTCTTTTCCTGGCCGGGCCCTTCGTGCTGTGGCCGCTCATCCGCACACCCGAGGAAGAGGTCGAATGAGCGCGATCGTCGCCGAGGGCATCAGCCACTGGTTCGGACGCGAGCCGGCGCTCGACTCGGTCGACCTGGTGGTCGAGCGGGGCGACCACGTCGCCGTGCTCGGAGAGAACGGCGCCGGCAAGACGACGCTGCTGCGCATCCTCGCGACGGCGCTTCGCCCGAGCTCCGGCAAGCTCGAGATCATGGGCCTCGATGGCCTGCACGAGCGGGCTCGGCTGCGCACCCGCATGGCGTACATCGCCCACGCGTCAGGTCTTTACCCGGCGTTGACGCCTGAAGAGAACCTCAAGTTCTTCTGCGACCTGCGGGGCGCCGACCGCGCGCGCATCCCCGAGGCGATCGGCATGGCGGGGCTGACCCACGTGGCGAAGAGGAGAACCGCCGAGCTCTCACGCGGCATGCAGCAGCGGCTCGCGATTGCCCGGGCGATGCTGCACGACCCGCTGATGCTGATCCTCGACGAGCCCGATGCGAGCCTCGACGCCGAGGGGGCGGACCTCCTCGCCACCGTGATGAAGGACCGCACGACG
>Ga0075426_10004210_pt1 | contig 10240 bp, 9 predicted proteins | sample SoiMethybrSBSTD5_FD_75304 | JGI IMG/M metagenome (GOLD analysis project Ga0075426, IMG submission 75304) | Bulk soil microbial communities from a Populus tree surrounding site in Tennessee, USA - Soil MetaG P. TD hybrid SBSTD5 | ecosystem: Environmental > Terrestrial > Soil > Tree plantation...
GCCGGGCCGCGCGCAGCGGTGAGCCCGCCCCACACCCCGAGGGCCAGGGCCACGACGGCCCAGGCCACGATGAGGTGGAGCGCCGCCGGTCGACGCATACCTCCGCGACTGTCACCCCGCGCGGCCGACTTGTCCAGTGAAACGGATCGCGCGCGGGCGCGGCCGGGCGCGTCCCGGTTGACAAATGAAGGCGCGCTCCCTAAGGTACCGCCCAGATAGTCGCGGCTCCCCTTCCCGAGGAGGCCACTCCATGCGCAGACGACAGTTCCTCACCACCATGACCGGCGCGCTCGCGGCCGCGACCGTGAGGCCCGCCCGCGCGGCCGATCCGATCCGCATCGGCTACTTCGGTCCGCTCACCGGCAACTTCTCCCAGACCGGCAAGGACATGACCGACGGCTTCAACTTCTTCTGGGAGGAGGTCGGCAACAAGGTCGCCGGGCGCGAGGTGAAGGTCATCGTGGAGGATTCGGATCCGGAGCCGACCGGCGCGGTCACCAAGGTGCGGCGGCTGGTCGAGCAGGAGAAGGTGCACACGATCGCGGGCGGGCTCCTCGCCGCGACCGGCTACGCGGTCGCGCCCTACGTCGAGCAGAACAAGATCCCCACCGTCTACCCGGTGACCGCGCCCGACGACATCACCCAGCGCAAGCCGGCGCGCTGGATCGTGCGCACGTCGTTCACGAGCAGCCAGGCCACCCACCCGCTCGGCGACTACGCCTACAAGCAGATCAAGCTGCGCCGGGTCGCGACCATCAGCATGGACTACGCGTTCGGCTGGGAATCCAACGCGGGCTTCCAGCGGGTGTTCGAGGACCTGGGGGGCAAGGTGGTCCAGCGGATCTGGACCCCGCTCTCGGTCCAGGACTACGCCCCCTACCTGGCGTCGCTCAAGAAGGACATCGACGGCGTCTACGCCTGCCACACCGGCGGCCTCTCCCCGCGCTTCGTGAAGACGTGGAGCGACGTGGGCCTGAAGGAGAAGATCCCGCTCGTCGGCATCGGCACCCTCACCGACGAGAACATCCTGAAGAACATGGGGGACGAGGCCCTCGGAGTCATCACGTCGCTGATCTACAGCAGCGCACTCGACACCCCGGCGAACCGGAAGTTCGCCGCCGCCTACGAGAAGCGCTACAACCGGCCGACCTCGCTCTACTCGGCGGAGGGCTACACCGGCGCGCGCTGGTACTACGAGGCGATGAAGGCGATCAGCGGGGAGGTCGAGAACAAGGAGAAGTTCCTCGCCGCCCTGCGCAAGGTCGAGATCGCGGACGATCCCCGCGGCCCCATGAAGATGGACGACCTCGGCAACGCGACCCAGAACGTCTACATCCGCAAGGTGGAGCGGGTGGGCGGCAAGCTCCAGAACACCGTGATCCAGACCTATCCGAACGTGTCGCAGTTCTGGACCTACAAGCAGGACGAGTATCTGCGGGCGCCGGCCTACGACCGCAACTCGCCGCCCTGCAAGTTCTGCGACTAGACGGGGCTAGTACCAGCCGCGCTTGACGTCGGCGCCGAGCATCTCGTCGTAGAGGTCGGTGCGCCGGTCGCGCAGCACCTGGTTGAAGTCGTTCCAGTTGCGGCGCCGCCGCGCGTCGGAGAGGTTCACCTCCGCGAGGAGCATCTCCTCGCGGTCGGCGCTCGCCGGCCCCGCGACCGGCCAGCCGGTGTAGCTGCAGATCAGGCTCCGGCCGAGGAACGGCTGCCCGCGCTCGAGCCCGATCCGGTCCGCCGCGGCCACGAACATGGAGTTGGCGTGGGCGCCGCCCATCGCCAGGATGTTGGCCATCACCGGCAGCGTGGTGGGCTGGTCCGCCATCGGCACCCAGTTGGTGGGCACGCAGAGGATGTCCGCGCCCTGGAGCGCGGCGAGGCGGAAGGTCTCGGGGAACCAGATGTCGTAGCAGATCGCGCACGCGAGCCGGCCCACCGCCGTCGGAAAGACCGGCATCCCCAGGTTGCCGGGCTCGAAGAAGAGGTTCTCGGCCCCCCACAGGTGATTCTTGCGGTAGCGTCCGAGGTATCCGCGCGGGCCGATCACCGCCGCGCTGTTGTAGAGCGCCTCGCCCTCGCGCTCGGTGATGCCGGCCACCAGGGTGAGCCCGTGGCGCGCCGCCGCCTGCGCCCACGCCTCGGTGGTGGGGCCGCCGGGCAGCGGCTCCGCGAGCCGGAACGCCTCCTCGCGCGTCTCGAACACGTAGCCGGTGTTGCACAGCTCCGGGAGCACCACGAGGCGGGCGCCGCCCGCCGCCGCGTCGCCGATCATCTCGAGGCCGCGCTTGAGGTTGTGGGCCTTGTCGCCGATGCGCGGCTCCATCTGCACGCACGCCACGCGTAGGGTGCTCTCGCCGGATCCGCTCATGCTCGTGTCTCCCCTCGGTCGGTCCCGCCTCAGAGGGCGGGCGCCCTCTCTTTCCACTCGTGGGTGCGCTCGTAGGCGTGCGCGACTCGCAGCACCGTCGCTTCGTCGAACGGCCGGCCCGCGATCTGGAGTCCGATGGGCAGCCCCTCCCGGTCGAAGCCGCAGGGGATCGAGATCGCGGGCAGCCCGGTCAGATTGTACGGGAACGTGAAGCGCCACGAGGCGGCCAGCACGCTCTCGTCGCGATCGCCGATGCGCGCGGTCCACTCGCCCACCTTCCACGCGGTGATCGGGGTGGTCGGCCCCACGATGACGTCGACGCGATCGAGGGCCCGCCGGAAGTCCTCCATCAGGACCGCCCGCACCTGCTCGGCCTTGAGGTAGTCGGGCCCGGTCACGAAGCGGCCGATCTCCACGAGCTGCCGCACGTCGGGTGTGTAGTCCCGCACCCGCCCGGCGCGCAGCGAGACGTCGTGATAGGCGGTGGAGGAGGCCAGCTCGATGGCGAAGATGGCCGCGAGCCCGTAGGCCAGGTTCGGGATCGTGAAGTCGACGACCGTCGCGCCCTGCCCGGCCAGGTCGCGGATCGCGGCCTCCGCCGCGCGCTCGACGTCCTCCTGGTTGTCCTCGAAGAAGTGGTTGCGGCAGACGCCGAGGCGCAGCCCCGCGATCGGGCGATCGAGCGCGGCCGCGTAGTCCGGGACCGGCTCGTCCCGGCTCGCCGGATCCGTGGGGTCGTAGCCGGCCAGCGCGGCCATCATGAGCGCGGCGTCGCCGACCGTGCGGGTGAGCGGGCCCGCGTGGTCGAGCGACCAGCTGTGCGGCACGATGCCGTCGCGGCTCACCCGCCCGAAAGTGGCCTTGAGCCCCACCACCCCGCAGGCGGCCGCCGGCATCCGGATCGACCCGCCGGTGTCCGAGCCCATCGCGGCCGCGCAGAGCCCGGCCGCCACCGCGGCGCCGGAGCCGCCGCTCGAGCCGGAGGGCACGCGATCGAGCGCCCACGGGTTCCGCACCGGCGGCGTCACGTTGCCCCACGCGAACTCGTGGGTGCGGGTCTTGCCGATCAGCACCGCGCCGGCCCGCCGCAGCCGCGCCACCGCCGCCGCATCCCGCCTCGGGAACGCGATGCCGGGCGCGGCGGTGCCGGCGGTGGTCGGCATGTCCGCGGTCAGGTAGTTGTCCTTGATGCCGAGCGGAATGCCGTGGAGCGGCCCCTTCCAGTCGCCGCGCGCGATCTCGGCCTCCGCGCGGCGCGCCTGCTCGAGCGCGTCCGGGGCCAGGCAGATGAAGCTCAGCAGCCGACCGTCCACCGCCGCGATGCGGTCGAGGCAGGCCCGGGTCAGGTCGACGGGCGAGAGCGCCTTGGCCCGGAGCCGCGGCTCGAGCGTCTCGATCGGCTCCCCCCAGAGCGGGCGACTCACCGCGCCTCCCGGCGATAGGGCGCGGTCGGATCGAAGACCACGCTCGGGTGGATGTCGGTGAGGTCGAGGGCGCGCAGCTTCTCGATCTCCTCCAGGATGCGCGCGAACGCGGCGAGATTCTCGGCCAGCCGCTCGGGCGGCAGGTCGATCCCGAGCACGTCGCGCACCGGGTCCGGCAGCGGCGTCTCGCTCATGGCCCGCGGCCGCCCCCGCCCGGCCGCGCGGGCGGCGGCTCGAGCAGCATCCGCATCACCTCGGGGGGCGCCGGCACCGCCGCGCCCTTCTTTTTCGGCATGCCGGCCACGAAGGGCATGAGCTGAAGCCGCGCGATCCCGTGGATGCGGCGCAGCTCCGCCACCGGGTCCGGATGCTCGTCCACCCGCAGGTCGAGCAGCGCGTAGTCCTCCTCGCCGTAGACGCAGAGCGAGGCGGACTGCCGCCCGCGCTTGTCGCCGCCCGCGGCCTGGCCGGCCTCCATCGCGAGCAGCAGTCGCTCCGCGAGATCGAGCGACGCCGCGGCGCGGAAGGCGGCGGCCATGGAGGACACGGTGGCCTCGCCCACCAGCATGTTGCCCTGCACCGCGACCTGGTCGTCGACCAGGTGGCCGAACCAGTCGGTGCACTGCCGGCCGGACCACGACGCGGCCCGGCCCCGCCCGTCCACCACGCCGATCTGCCGCACGTCGCGCGCCTCGTCGCCGGCCAGCACCGCGTCGAGCGCGGCGGGGCCCGGCTCGCCCCGCTCCATGAGCCGAAGCGCCTCGATGGCGAGGTACGGGTTCACCCAGGACTGGGTCGACACCGCGCCGATCCCCGGGCGGACGTACGGGCACATCGAGCCGACCGCGGGCACCGCGGTGCTCACCGCCACCCCGAGCTGGCCGGTGCGCGGGCAGCGCGCGACGATGGAGAAGGTCATACCGAGAGGTGCGCGGCGATGCGCGCCTCCACCCCGGGGTCGGCGGCCGCGCCGCGATCCACGATCTCGCCGAGCTTGAGCACCGCGTAGCGGTCGGCGACCTCGAGCGCGAACCGCACGTGCTGCTCGATCAGCAGCATCGCGGTGCCCGCCCGGTCCCGCTCGCGCTTCAGCACCGCGGCCAGGGTCTGCACCACCGAGGGCTGCAGCCCCTCGGTGATCTCGTCCACCAGCACGAGCCGCGGCTCCGACATGAGGGCCCGCGCGATCAGCAGCATCTTCTGCTCGCCGCCGGACAGGGTGCCCGCGCGCTGCCTCAGGCGCTGCGGGATGAACGTGAAGATCTCTCCCACCCGCGCGAGCCCGGCCCGCAGCCGGCGCTCGTCGCGGACCGCGAGCCGGAGGTTCTCCTCCACCGAGAGGTCCTGGAAGAGCGCCTGCTCCTGCGGGGTGTAGGCGATCGCCCGGCGGGCGATGTGGTACGGGGCGCGACCGGTCACGTCCTCGCCCGCCATCCGGACGGTGCCGGAGCGGATCGGCAGGAAGCCCATGACCGTCTTGAGCAGGGTGCTCTTGCCCATGCCGTTCTTGCCGAGCAGCACGAAGATCTCCCCGGGCCGGACGTCGAGCGCCACGTCGCGCACCACCACCGCCTCCCCGTACCCGCTGCTCACCCCCCGGAGCTCGAGCGCGGCCGCGGTCACGCGCGCACCCCCGAGTAGATCGTGCGCACCGTCTCCGAGTCCACCACCTCCGCCACCGTGCCGTCGAGCACGATGCGGCCCTGGTGGAGCACGATGACCCGCGAGCTAATCTCGCGGACGAAGTCGAGGTCGTGCTCGACCAGCACGATGCAGAGGTCGTGGCCGCGGGCGAGGTCCACCAGGATCTGCCCGATCAGGGTGCGCTCCGCCTTGGTGAGCCCGGCGGTCGGCTCGTCCAGCAAGAGCACGCGTGGCTCGAGCGACAGCACCATCGCGAGCTCGAGGGCCTGCTTCTGCCCGTGGGAGAGGTGGCGCACCCGCGCCCCGAGCTGCTGATCGAGGCCGGTGGCCTGCATCACCCGGAGCGCGGCCTGGGGCAGGTCGAGGACCGCCGCGCGCGACCAGAGCGACGGGCGGTCCACCCGCGCGTGCGCGATCCGGATCGTCTCGGCCACGGTCAGGGCGTCGAAGATGTTGGCGTTCTGGAACTTGCGGCCCACGCCGAGCCCCACGCACTCGTGCGGCGGACGCCGCTCGATCGAGCGCCCGTTCACCGCGATGTCGCCGCCGGAGCGCTCGCCGCCGTCGGCGATGCAGCGCAGGAGCGTGGTCTTGCCCGCGCCGTTCGGGCCGACCAGGCTCAGCAGCTCCCCGCGCCGCGCGGTGAAGTCGATGCCGTCCAGCACCAGCAGGCTGCCGAACCGCTTCCGCACCGAGCGCACCTCGAGGGCCGCCGCCGCGCCCGCGGCCGCCGCCGCGGCCACCGCGGACGGGCGTAGCTCGGGCGCTTCCGCGGCGGCGCGGTCGCGGCGGCCCCCGCGCAGCAGGCGGCCGGCGAGCGGGCCGATGCCCTCGGGCGCGGCCAGGATCACGAGCACGAAGGTCACCCCGATCACGAGCTTCCACAGGAACGGCAGGTTGCCGCTCAGGTAGGCGGTGCTCACGTCGATCAGCAGGGTGCCGATCACCGGCCCGATCAGGGTACCGCGCCCGCCGAGGGCGACCCAGATCACCAGCTCGGTACCGAACACGAAGCCGGCGTACTCGGGGGCCACCACCATCTGCACGCTCGCGAACATGTAGCCCGCGATCGACGCGACGACCGCGGAGCCGGCCAGCAGGAGGGTCTTCACCCTCGACACGTCGAGGCCCAGGTACTCGCAGCGCGGCTCGTTCTCGCGGATGGCCACCAGCACCCGTCCCGCGTCGCTACGCACGAAGAGCCAGGTTCCCGCGGTCACCACGACCAGGTACGCCCCCGCGATCCAGAACCAGGTGTTGAGCTCGATCTGGAAGCTGTCGAAGCCGGAGAGCCCGCTGCTCGAGCCGGTGAAGGTCCCGCCCGAGTAGAGGAGCTGGGTCACCACGATCGGAAGCACGAGAGTGACCACCGAGGCGTAGAGCGGCGACGCGCCGTGGTAGAAGGCAAGCCAACCCACCAGGAGCGCCACCACCACCGCGCCCACCACCGCGGCCGCGAAGGCGAGCGCGGCGTACTCGAGACCGAAGCCCAGGTGGGTGAAGATCAGACCCACCGCGTAGACCCCGATGCCGAAGAAGGCGGACTGGCCGAAGGTGAGGACGCCGGTGTAGCCCCAGAGCACGTCCACGGTCAGGGCCACCGCCGCGTAGAGGAACGCGCGGATCAGGTTGTTGACCATGAAATCGGGGAGGACGAGCGGGCCGATCGCCACCAGGGCGAGGGCCACTCCCGAGCCCAGCAGCAGGCCGCGGGTGTCCACTCGTCGCGCCGCGCCCGCCCCCAGGACCGCGGGCAGCGCGGCGGCCCGCTCCGGGGCCTTACTCACGGGCGAACCCCTGCGGGCGGAAGCGCAGGATGAGGGCGGCCAGCACCACGATGGTGAGCCCGCCCGCCACCGGGTTGCCGTACGTGCTCACCAGCACCTGCGCCCCGCCGAGCACGAGGCACGACAGCGCGAGGCTCAGCAGCGACATGCCGGATACCAGCACGAGCATGAACGCGTTGACCAGCCACGGCACGCCCATGTTGGGATCCACGCTCGAGAGCGGGGTGATCAGCGCGCCCGCGAGAGCGGCGAGCCCGGAGCCGATCGAGAAGGTGGCGAAGCGGACCAGGCCGCTGTTGATGCCGAGCCCGCGCGCCAGATTCTCGTTCATGATGACCGCGCGGGTGCGGAGGCCGAGGGTGGTGCCGTTCAGCACCAGGCCCAGCGCGGCCGCGAGGGCCACCGCGAGAACTACGAGGATGAGGCGATACTGCGAGTAGGACTCGCCCAGGATCGCCATCGCGCCCGAGACCGGGCTCTGGACGAACTGCACCTCGCGCCCGAACTCCAGCGTGATGACCTGGCCGACCACGATGCCGAGCCCCCAGGTGGCGAGGATGGCGTCGAGCGGCCGCGCGTAGAGCGGCCGCATCACCAGCCGCTCCACGATCGCGCCGCAGATCATGCCCACCACCAGCGCGAACGCGAGCGACCACCACGGGTTCCAGCCGAGGCGGGTGACGATGAGGGCGGAGTAGCCGCCCACGGTGAGGAAGCCCCCGTGAGCGAAGTTGATGATCTTCATCACCCCGAAGACGATGAGCAGTCCGGCGGCCACCGCGTACAGGATCGCGGCGGTGGTCACGATGTCGAGCAGCTGCGCCATGCGCGGAGGCCGCCGGCTCGCCCGCTAGCCGCGGGCTACTTGATGTTCGGGCACTGGGCGCCCGGATCCACGTTCTTGAAGGACTCGAGGATCTTGATGCTCCCGTCCTTCTGGACCTGCCCCAGGTACATGGTGAGCGGGGCGTGCCGCTGCTTGTTCATCCGGATCGTGCCTCGCGGCCCCTCGAAGGACACGGTGGCGAGCGCGGCGATCACCTTGTCCGCGTCGGTCGATCCCGCCTTCTCCACCGCCGCCTTGTAGAGGTAGACCCCCTCGTACTGCGGCACCGAGAGGTCGTTCGGGGTCTTGAGATCGCCGCCGAACTTCCTCTGCATCGCGGCGAGGAACTCCTTGTTCTTGGGGCTGTCGATGTTGGTGAAGTAGGAGCCGGAGATGAAGATGCCCTCTGCGTCGGGGCCCATGCTCTTGGCGGTGCCCTCGTCGACCGCGAGGTTGCCGTAGGGGATGTTGATCCCGGCCGCGCGCAGCTGCTTGGTGAGGGTCACGTTGGGCGCGCCGCCCGCGGTGGAGGTGATGAGCGCGTCCGGCTTGGCCGCCTTGAGCTTGCCGATGATCGCGGTCCAGTCCGAGCCGTCCATCGGCAGGTACTCCTCGCCCAGCACCTTGCCGCCCTTCTTGGTGATGTAGTCACGGGTGAACTGCAGCATGCCACGCCCGAAGGCGTAGTCGCTGCCGATCAGGAAGAAGGTCTTCGCCTTGGAGTTCTTGGCGAAGTAGTCCACGATCGGCGCCACCTGCTGGTCCGGCACCCACGCGTTCACGTAGAGGTACTTGTTGCAGGAGCGGCCCTCGTAGAACGAGGTGTAGATGAACGGGGTCTTGCCGCGGGTCACGATGGGCAGGCCCGCGTTGCGCGCCGCGCTGGTCTCCATCGAGATCAGCGCGTTGACCTTCTTCTGGAAGATGAGCGAGTCGAAGGCCTTCTGGGCCCCCGCCGCTCCCGAGCCGTCGTCGGCCACCTCGAGCACGACCTTCTTGCCCATGATGCCGCCCTTGGCGTTGATCTCCTCCGCGGCGAGCTCGGCCGACTGGACCACCGACGGGGCCACCACGCTGTTGGCGCCGCTGAGGCCGACCGGGATGCCGATCTTGATGTCCTGGGCCCAGGCGCCCGAGGCGGGGGCGAGCAGGGCGGCGGTGAGAATACCGATGCGAATTCGCTCGAGCGGTGAAGCCATGGTCAGATCTCCTCGCGTGTGGCGTGTTGGGTTCCGGGGCGGCAGTGCTCGCGCACTCGCAGCAAATGTCGGACCACGCCCCGCCGAGGCGGTTCGGACGCCGCGCGCGCCATTTCCGCGGCGGCCGATCGGACGGCGTGCCCGATTCTAGCGCAGATGCTCGCCCAGGAGGCAGCCGGCTGCGCTCCTTGACCGGGTCGGGAGCGACCGAGTAGCCTAGGCCGCCGTGACCTTCGCGTCAAAGGAGCCGCGTCCATGGGACTGATCCGCCTCGGCCTCATCCTCCTCGGCGCTCTCGCCGCCGCGCTCGCGCTCCCGAGCCCGGCCGCCGCGCAGACCATCCGCATTGGCTATCTCGGCCCGCAGACCGGCATCTTCGCCCAGGCCGGCAAGGACATGCTGGACGGGCTCAAGATGGCCCTCGAGCAGGTCAATTATCAAGTAGGTGGGCAGGCGGGCGGACGGAAGATCGAGCTTTTCGAGGAGGACACCGAGGGCAACGCGGCCACCGCCATCGCCAAGTACCGCAAGCTGGTGAGCCACGACCGGATCCACGTCCTGACCGGCGTGCTCCTGGTGAACGTGGGCAACAGCCTGGTCCCGCTCATCGAGAAGGATCAGCTGCCGACGCTGTTCCTCACCACCCCCGACGATCTCACCAAGCGCAAGATCGCCAAGTGGATCCTCCGCTCAAACTTCGCGGCGAGCCAGATCATGCACCCGCTCGGCGATTACGCGGCGAAGACGCTCAAGTACAAGAAGGTGGCGGTCCTCGCGATGGACAACGGCTTCGGCCACGAGGAGGCGGGCGGCTTCCAGCGGGTGTTCGAGGACGCGGGCGGACGGGTGGTGCAGAAGATCTGGGTGCCGCTGAACGCGCTCGACTTCGCTCCGTACCTCTCGCAGGTGGCCAAGGACGTCGACGCGGTGTGCGCGGTCTTCGTGGCCGGGCAGGCGGTGCGCTTCGTGAAGCAGTACGGCGAGGCCGGGCT
>Ga0075426_10004213_pt1 | contig 10237 bp, 7 predicted proteins | sample SoiMethybrSBSTD5_FD_75304 | JGI IMG/M metagenome (GOLD analysis project Ga0075426, IMG submission 75304) | Bulk soil microbial communities from a Populus tree surrounding site in Tennessee, USA - Soil MetaG P. TD hybrid SBSTD5 | ecosystem: Environmental > Terrestrial > Soil > Tree plantation...
TCGGGGTGAGAGTGGATATCTTTGTAAACGGATTCCAGACCGGGAAGTAGCGTTCCCAGATTGGCAAGTACGTTCTGCGCTTGTTGTGCTTTTTCGCTCATACTTCAATACCTCTCGCGATAGCTACTTACAATTGGCATTGCCAGCGTTTGCAATACTTAAATACGTAATGCTAGTAGGCGCAAAGCTCACGCGGCCAGCGTTGACCGGCTCGCCCCCGAATTGCGGCAGATCTCCACTGCTCGTGAGGCGAAGCGTTTTTCCATTCAGCTCAACTGTGGTGTTTTCGAGTTTTTTTGGCGGTCAGTGTATAGCGCTCGCTGGCTGTGGGCAAATTGAGATCGAAGCTGCGCTGCCGGTCAGCGTTGATGATCAGGAGCGTTACGCCCCCTCGCTGGCCTTTGAGGCTTTGAGCATACACATAGGTGTTGGGCGCGGCAGAAACTTGCGGATCGAGCACAGTCGTGCCCATCAGATTGCGCCACAATAACGTCGCCCAGTAATTCGGCCTCGGCTCGAAAGTGTTCTGGTCGAGCAAACCGTAGTCGCTCGCCGCCAGCGTGTTGAGGAGACATGGTGGCCAGGGACGGAGTTGAACGATTTCCTGTGCTCTGTTTTCAGTAAGTTGCTGATTCCACGATTCGCACAATTCGCAGGAACCGCTCCGATTGCAAATCTTGTGTGCGTTTTGTGTGCGCTCTCCTGTCACACGCTTTGAGGCGTATGACCCCGCACTCAAGATTAGAACGGCCTTTGCCGCGAGCAGATGCAGACTTCCAAGCGGGATGTGATCGAGTTTTTTGCCTTTCGTGGTTTGGGGCCGGGGGCAGAGGTTCAAATCCTCTCTCCCCGACCAACTTCTTGTGAGTCACTAACTTGCGCGCTGTGAAAAACTGAAAGAACCCCTGGCCGACTACCTAGGGGGGCAGATCAGGGCTCCATTTGTCCTTATCTTCTTAAATACTTACGGGCTGGCTCTGAGGCGATTCGTCTGTAAGAGAGCCAGGGTATACAGAAAAGGTCTACATTCTCGCGGCCATTGATCACGGAACCTCACGTTGAAGGCGTTGGCCGCGTCCAGCACGCCAGTGGAGCGGTTCTCCGCACGGGCGAACCCTGGCAGATCACTTCAGCTATGCCGACTTTATCAGTACCGATCCTCAACCAATTTTGTGACATTGGGGATTACGGAGCAGGGCTCACAACGTTTAGCTATTTCGGAAATCGGATGCGGAGCACCTGGCTCCGAACAAGAGACGGTCAAAATCTAAAGTGCTTCATCTGGCGTCGCTTAGGAGCCAGAAAGCCATAGCTGATTACATCAACGCATGTCAGCACCCGTCACCTCGTACGCTATTCGAACACTATTTTCGCCATCATGCCCTTGTCCTCATGATTCAGCAGATGACAGTGGAATACCGACATGCCTCTAATGAGGGTGTCGGTAAAGTCGACTATCAGGTCAACTGTGCCGTTCCCATATGGAACATTGACGGTATCCAGCCATTCAGGCGAGTCCAATTGCACTCCATTCTCCGCATATGCCAAGAAATGAACCTGATGGATGTGAAAGGGATGTACCTCCCTTGTCAAGTTCACGATTCGCCAGTGCTGCATAGACCCAACCCGCACACGCAACATCGGCTGATCATCCATCGAGAATTTCCTTCCATTGATGTAGAAGCCGCTCTTATCTTCCGTGAAAGTCGCTGTGAAATCGGGCTTACTAACCTGGAGCTTCTGTATTTCCTGCTTCGATAATTCTTTGTAGACTGCCGGACCGGTAGTGCTTGGAAGGGTGCGCATCGGCGAATCGGTGTGCGCCGGACCAACATCTGCGATCACCATCGCGGGATTAGGATCGCCGTCGGCTCCAGTGTCGACACACCGTGTGCTTAGCGTGGCGCGAGAACCCGATGATGGTCCGACAACGATCATCTCCACCCGCCCGGCAGGCGGCACAAGAACGTGATCGACTTTGCGCGTAGCGCGATGCTGGTTGTGGTAGGAGAGCGGCATACCATCCAGAGCCACAATTTCCAACTGTTCGCCGCTCAATTGAAGATCAGCGTAGCGGTCAGGCGAGGCGTTCACAATACGCCAGAACTGCCGCTCACCCGGATCGATGGGGATCTGAGGTCGAATCTCGCCATTTGCTGTGAAGACTCGCGCCGGATTCTGCTCTGTTTCTGTTCCACAATGGGAAGAGGGTATCTCGACTCTTCGCAAAATCTGCTGACGGATCGCGGCGTTGCTATGCTCAACGTCGTGATCTCGAAGGATGATCGCGCGCTCACGCATGTGACGTAGCTCTGGATAATATCTATCGACGCCCTCAACTACGATCGCACCGGACATGCCGTCAAGGTCCTGGCGAGCGCTTTCTCCGTGTGGGTGCGTGTGATACCAATACAGCCCGGGTGGCGAATACGACGGAACAACGACCTTATAGTCCAAGCTTTGTCCTGGCACTGACATCATCGTGAGCACGTCATCCTGAGGACGCTCTGGTGAAACGTGCAGACCGTGAAAATGCAAATTTGTCATATTGCGGCAGTGGCCTGTGGCACACTCTTCGTCAGACTTGCCCGGCAGATTGTTTACATAACGCAGCTTGATGACGCCTCCCGGCAGCACACGGATCAGGGGCGGAACAGTTTTGCCGGCATACGCAAACGCATTGTGTTCAGCCGCAGAGTCATACACTGCGGTGAGAATGAACGGACCTCTCACTTCCGGAAGATCGGTAATAACCTGCTGTTGCGCCGCAGGGAGCGGACTCACCGCCGTAATTGCACACACGATTAAAGCAATAGCTCTCATGCTACTAACCTCCGTCGCCTGGCGAACAATAAGTCGTTCCTGCAGCCGGTGGCCTTGTTAACGTGATCCGATGAGCTCCGGAACTCCCGCCAGCTTCGCATAGTCTTCTTCGCTTAAACGTAGTGACCCCGCGGCGACGTTCTGCTCCAGGTGTCCGATCGAGGACGTTCCCGGTATTGGCAATATCATCGGGGAACGCGACAGCAACCAAGCGAGGGCAACTTGCGTGGGAGCAGCGTGATGCGCCTGAGCGATCTGATTGAGAACTTCACCGGCAATTCTGCCCGCCCCAAGTGGGAACCAAGGGATGAACACAATTCCGTTACGCTCACAATAGTCCACGACGTAATCCCACTCGCGGTCGGCGAAACTGTAGCGGTTCTGGACAGAGACGATAGGAACGATCCGGCGAGCCCGCTCGATGTGTTCTTGCGTGACATTGGACAATGCGACCATGCGGATCTTGCCCTCACGTCTGAGTTCGGCCAAGGTTTCAATCGAAGAGTCAAAAGAGACCACAGGATCTGGAATGTGTAGTTGATAGACGTCAATGCGATCGAGGCGCAGCCTCTTCAGGCTAGCCTCAACCGCCTCGCGAAGGTGAGAAGGAGTTGCGTCGTGCGTCCACTGATTGGGGCCTGGACGATTCCACCCGCCCTTGGTGGCAATGACCAGACCGGCCGGGTACGGGAACAGCGCTTCCGCGATCAACTCTTCATTTACGTACGGCCCGTAGGAATCCGCGGTGTCTATGAAATTGACGCCTAAATCCACAGCACGGCGTAGGACTGCCAGCGCAGCTTTGCGATCTGTCGGTGGACCCCAAATGCCCTCGCCCGTAAGGCGCATCGCGCCATAACCAAGACGATGCACGGAGATTTCATTTCCCAGGGAAACTTCCCCAGCTTGACTTGCAGAGAGTTCTTTCCTGTTCATAATTTATCCTCCAAAATCAATTGGCATTCATCGCCAACTTTCCGCAGCACTCGGGCCGTTGCGGCAAGCTGGTGCTATCCCATCCTCCCCCTAACGCCTGGATTAACTGGACAGCGGCGACCATTCGTCGGCCGAGAATGTTTACTGCAGTAGCCTCATCCGCGAGAGCCGCACTCTGCGCAACGGTCACTTCCAGGTAACTTGTAACGCCACCTTTATATCGCTGAATAGAGAGGTCCAACGATTTCTGGGCCGCCAAGACCGCTTCATTCTGGGTTCGAGCTTCGTCCTCAAGGATGCGTAGCGCCGCCAGATTGTCTTCCACTTGCTGGAAGCTGGTAAGCACAGTTTCACGATAGTTAGCGACGGTTTGATCGTAAGCCGCAATGGCCTGATCCGAAGCAGCCCTGCGCCGGCCGCCATCGAACAACGTTTGTATCGCCTGGCCTCCTACGGCCCACAGTCCGCTGGGGCCTTGCAGTAACGTGGTGAGGGTCGCGCTTTCAAAGCCTCCCGCCGCGGTCAGGTTCAATAGTGGATAGTAGGCAGCTTTGGCTACTCCGATCCGGACATTCGCCGCCGCCATCTGTCGTTCGGCGGATGCAATGTCAGGTCTGCGTTCGAGCAGTTGTGACGGCAGGCCAGTTGGAATCGGCGGCGGCGGCGTGCGAAGAGGAAGTGGAGCAAGACTGAAGGAGCTTGCAGGTTTGCCGATCAGGGTTGCGACGGCATGCTCGTATTGAGCCCGAAGCACTCCGACGTCTTGTGCCTGTGCAATGGTTGTCTTCAGTTGCGTCCTGGCCTGTTCGACCTCGACCTCGGAACCGACTCCTCCGTCAAACCGGCTCTGATTCAACTGCAACGCCTGCTCGTACTGAGCGACGGTCGATTGCAGAAGTTGTTCCTGGGCATCCAGACTGCGCGCCAGGAAGTAGAACAAAGCCAATTGCGCATGCGTAGCCAGGTTAACCGTCGCCAGGTCAGCAGCACCGGCTTGCGCCGCTTCACGATATGACTCCACATTTTTGCGCACACGCCCCCAAGCGTCGACTTCGTAGGACAACTCAATCGGCAGTTGGAAGTCGTTGGAGGTGACACCATTGGAAACGGCTCCCCGAGGCGGACGATTGGTCGACACCCTAGTGCGGGACGCAGACGGAGCGGCAGCCACCGTGGGGAAGTAACCGGCGTGGTTATAGCGAACGAGCGCGCGAGCTTGAGTGTATTGCGCTTCGGCGGCCTTAAGGTTCTGGTTGGAAATGTTGACTTGCTGTTCCAGGGCATTCAGTTGCGCGTCATTGAATATTTCCCACCAATTGCCGCGGACACTCGCTTCGCCGGGCTGAGCAGTCTTCCAGTTGCCGACTTCTTTATAGCTCGGTGGAACTTCGACTGGCGGCCGATGATATCTCGGACCGACGGCACAACCAGCGAGCAAGAGCGTGCAGGCGAGACCAATAGGTGTGACACGATATTTCCAGACTCGATTCTGGGCGGTTGAATACCTAGTTGTGCTCATGATGCACCTCCTGTAGCAGCTGTAGCGGCGGGCTGCACAACCCGCACCTTTTGTCCCGACACCAGCGAATCTGGCGGATTGAGGACCACTGTGTCTCCCACTTGTAGGCCGGACACGATCTCGATCTTTTCGCCGAAGTCGTGGCCAGGCGTAACTGGTGTGAGTACAGCCGCGCCATTTTGCACGACTGCGACCTGCAGGCCCTGCGATCGAAATATGAGGGCGGAAACTGGCACCAGGTACGAGGAGGCCTGTCGGGGTATCTTGAGATGAACCTCAGTGTAAGCACCGGAGAGTAACTCGCCGCTGGGATTATTCACCTCTATTTCCGCAATCAAAGTGCGAGTGGCATAGTTGATCGACTCTGAGGTACGAACCAACTTGCCGTGGAATTGTCGTCCGGGAAATTCCGCCAGAGTCAGCTCTGCCGTTAAGCCCGGAGTGGCGGCCTGGGAGTACTGTTCAGGCACGTTCACGTACACGCGCAACTTACCGGGCTGGGAGATGTGGAAGAGATCGCTTTTTACGCTTCCGGAATTACCGGCGGAGATGAGTTGCCCAACGTCCGTATTGCGGGCCGTGATGATGCCGTCGAATGGAGCAAAAACCTTCTCGAAGGACTGCAAAGTCTCAAGCTGCTTGACGTTGGCTTGATTGGCATCGGCGATCGATTTGTTGGCGTTGTATGTACCGACAGCGTTATCAACGTCTTGCTGCGCCACCGCGTGCGTGGCCAATAAGCCCTGGTAGCGATTCTTGGTGATCTCCGACAGCTTGAGGTTCACCTGCGAAGTCGCGAGGTTGCTGCGCGACTGTTGCAATTGCTGATCGACTTCCGGTGTCTCAATCACGGCGAGCAACTGGCCCTTCTTCACGTGCGCTCCGATATCGGCATACCAACTCTTGAGATAACCGCTGGTGCGAGCGTAAATCGGAGCACTTGTGTAAGGCTGCACATTCCCCGGCAACATGATCTCCTGCAAGGGCGCGGAGCGCTCGGGAGTAACAACCGAGACCGCCGGCAAAGACATCTGCGTGGTTTCAGCACGCACTGTGGCCGCGTTCCGGAGACGCGAGATGATGCCGTATGCGAAGATTCCCGCAAAGACCAGGAGAATCGCGCACGCGACGATCCAGTTTCTTCGCGACCGGGGCGGTGTGTTGGCGACATCCAAAAATTCTGGATACTGATGAAGAGCGTTATTTTGTGTTGCTGATTCCATTGGCATAACAATTCCTATATTTCCTTGAAGTTTTACCTATGCCTCACTACCGGTATGCGTACTTTGCCGGCGCATGCCGTGGATGGCGCTAAAGACCGCGGGGACGAAGAACAGGGTCGACACCGTCGCGAAGAGCAAGCCCCCAATTACAGCGCGTCCGAGAGGTGCGTTTTGCTCTCCTCCTTCGCCGAGCCCAAGTGCCATCGGCGCCATACCAATGATCATCGCCAGGGCCGTCATCAGGACAGGCCGGAAACGCATGTAACCTGCTTGAAGGGCCGCTTCGGCGGCACTGACTCCCGATTGCAATTGTTCTCTTGCGAAGCTGACGACCAGAATGCTGTTCGCGGTCGCCACCCCCACGCACATGATCGAGCCGGTTAGTGCGGGGACACTGATGGTGGTACCGGTCATGAAGAGGAACCAGATAATTCCAGCCAGCGCCGCCGGCAGAGCCATGAGAATGATGAAGGGATCAAGCCACGATTGAAAATTCACCACGATCAGCAGATAGACGAGAGCAATGGCAAATATCAGGCCCGTTAACAAGCCCGTGAAGGATGTACGCATGGTTTGGATTAGCCCGCGCACGATGATCTGCGATCCCCGCGGAAGCTGTTTCTGACTGGCATTGATGATCGAGAAGATGTCCTTGGAGACGCCTCCGAGGTCTCGACCCTGCACGGAACCGAAGATGTCGATCACGGGCGCTACGTTGTAGTGAGAAACAACGCTCAATTGGGAACCGCGAGTGAACGAGGCAAGACTCGCAAGTATCGAGGGAGGCGCATTACCGGTGCCGGTAATCGGAATATTGTCCAGATCCTGCAATGTCTGAACGCGATACTGGGGCGTTTGGGTAGCGATCGAGTAGCTCACGCCATTCTTCGGGTTCAACCAAAAAGTGGGCGCGGTTTGGGAGCTGCCACTGAGAGTCACCAGGAGGTTGGTAGCAACGTCCCGCTGTGTGAATCCAATGGAAGCTGCTTTCGTCCGATCCACATCGATGTGAAGTTCCGGCTGATTAAACGTCTGCTGAATGCGGAGATCGGATGTCCCAGAAACGTTTCTTACGCGTGCCAACAGATTGTCCGCGAATTGCCGGTTAGCTTCCAGATCATTGCCCACCACTTGAATATCAATCGGTGCCGGCAGCCCGAAGTTCAGAATCTGTGTCACCATATCCGAGGGCAAGAAATAGAACGTAACACCTGGAAACGTCCGCGCCAGTTTCAACCGCAAGTCGTGTACATAGCCTGCTGTGGGATGGTGCTTCGCCGCCAGCGTAACGATGATGTCCGCATCCTGCGTCCCAACCGGAGCCGAATTGCTATAGGAAAGATTGATGCCGCTGTAAGGCAGTCCAATGTTGTCGATAACGCCTGAGAACTCTTGCGGCGGTATCTGCTTGCGGATTTCGTTTTCCACCTGATCGCAGAGGGCGGCGGTCTCTTCAATGCGCGTCCCGCTTGGAGCGCGCATGTGCAACGTGAATGAACCACTATCGACGGAAGGGAAGAAGTCTTGCCCAAGCCATGGCACCAAACCAAACGAGAGGAGACAGGCCGCGAGGAAACCAACGATGAATACTCGGCGATGACTGATAAATGTTTCCAGCAGTCCGCGATATGCATTTCGGATGCTCTCAAAACCGTGCTCGAACCATGCTTGAAAACGCACCAGAGGGTTCTTGCTTTCGTGGGAAGTTCCTTCCGTGTGAGCCTTGAGGAAGTATTTAGCCATCGTCGGTACCAGAGTTCTCGAAAGCAGGTAAGAAGCCAGCATGGCGAATACCACGGCCTCGGCGAGCGGCACAAAGAGGTATTTCGCAACGCCGGTGAGAAGGAACATCGGGACAAACACGATGCAAATACTCAGCGTTGAAACCAGTGCCGGAATTGCGATCTGCTGCGCGCCATCGAGAATCGCTTCCTCTATCCCCTTCCCTTCGGCGAGATAGCGGTGGATGTTTTCAATGGTGACCGTTGCATCATCCACCAGAATGCCAACTGCCAGCGCCAAGCCTCCTAGAGTCATGAGGTTGATGGTCTCTCCCAGGGCGCTGAGGGCAATGATCGAAGACAAAATAGATAAAGGAATTGAGATGGCGATGATAAGGGTGCTGCGCCAGCTGCCGAGAAATAGAAGGATCATGGCAGCCGTCAGACAAGCAGCAATGAGTGCCTCTCGCACCACGCCGATAACAGCCCCTCGAACAAAGATCGACTGATCCCCCAGCAGACGAATTTGAAGGTCTGATGGGAGCGTGTTCTTGACACTCGGCAGTAGCTGCTTGATAGCAGCGATGATGTTCAGCGTCGAGGCATTGCCGATTTTTTGGATCGTCATCAGCGTCGAACGTCTTCCATCGACGCGTACGATATTGGTTTGTGGAGGGAACCCGTCTCGCACAAACGCCACGTCATGGATATAAATGGTCGAGCTTCCAATGGTCTTGATCGGAAGATCATTCAGTTCCTTGATGGACGTCGGGCTCCCATTCATGTTGACGTTGTATTCGAAGGTGCCGATCTTCGCCGTCCCGGCGGGAAGAATGAGATTTTGCGCGCTGATCGCATTCACCACGTCCAGAGGAGAGAGTCCGTTTGCTTGCAGGGCAGGGGTGTTCAGGTCCACTTGAACCTGACGCTGCTTGCCGCCGTACGGATAAGGTACAGCCGTGCCCGGTACGGAAGTGAGTTGAGGCCGGATGAAGTTCAACCCCAAGTCATTCAACTGTTGCTCCGAAAGCGAGGGGCTGGAAAGAGCGAGCTGAAGAATCGGAACGCTGGAAGCGCTGTAAGTAATGATCAGCGGAGGCGTGGTTCCGGCCGGAAGCTGTTTGAGCTGAGTCTGGGACTGGCCCGCAATCTGCGCGATCGCAGTACTGATATTCGCACCGGGATGGAAGAATACCTTGATGACAGCCACGCCGTTGAGGGACTGCGATTCCAAATGCTCGATGTCATTGACCGTGGTGGTTAGGTTGCGCTCCTGCAGGGTGATGATTCTGTTCGCCATGTCCTGTGGCGCGAGGCCGGTGTAGTTCCAAATAATGCTGACTACCGGAATGTTGATATTCGGAAAAATGTCCGTAGGAGTGCGAAGCGCTGCAAGCGCTCCCAGGATCAAGATCAGAAGAGCCACCACTACGAACGTGTACGGCCGTCTTAAGGCGAGCTTAACAATCCACATATGTATTCCCTTAGCCTGCTAAACCTGCTTCGTTTTCGGCTTCCTTTCGTTGCATCACATTCTTTTCTTGCGTAATCCACTCTCGGATATACGCCGAGCAATTTCTCAGTTCGGTGCCCGCGGCCTCGCGGCTCGCCAGGAACTGCACTGCATCCCGGTCCACCAGTTTTACGTGTTTCAGGTCGAGGACCATATCGCGCTCTGAAGATTCGGATTTCAGGAGGGCTTCCAGGTCCGGCACTTGGTCCGCTTGGATTCGACCACTGAGGATGAAAACGACCGACCGCTGTTCGACCGATCTTTGAATTCTTAACGTCATTTCGTCTGCCCTTCCGCAATTGAAAAAAGCAAGCGGATGGCCAAGTGCTAAGTAAATGAAAACAGGTTTGTTACCCAAGACAATCGATCACGAGACCTCGGAAATTTACGAAATCTCGGGACGGCCTTTTCTGGCCGGGGGCGGCTTTAGGAATTACGGGGGAAATGTCGATACGTCATGTAACACATTCTTTGAAAAGATACGGTAGTGCCCAGATTAGGG
>Ga0075426_10004215_pt1 | contig 10234 bp, 10 predicted proteins | sample SoiMethybrSBSTD5_FD_75304 | JGI IMG/M metagenome (GOLD analysis project Ga0075426, IMG submission 75304) | Bulk soil microbial communities from a Populus tree surrounding site in Tennessee, USA - Soil MetaG P. TD hybrid SBSTD5 | ecosystem: Environmental > Terrestrial > Soil > Tree plantation...
TCGACCAGAACCCGCCGCTGCAGATGCCGTTCATGACCTGCGCCGGGTTGAGCCCGAACATGGGCTGCATCGCGCAGTACGACGGCACGCCGGACCTGGTCGGCAAGCTGAAAAAGGGACAGATGCTGACCATCCAGGCGGTCAACCTCAATCAGCAGGTGGTGAGCTTCCCGCTGTCGCTCGCCGAGTTCGCCAAGGCGAACGAAGGGCCGGCCACCGACCCGAAGGAATACGAGGCGAAGCAGAAGAAGATGCAGGAAGAGCTGCAGCAGAAGGCTGACGAGCTGCGCAAGAAGCTCGAGCAGCAGAAGGGCACGCCGCAGGCGGCGCCGAAATAGAGGCTGCGGAATCGCCGACATGAGAAAGCGCGCCCCGAGGGGCGCGCTTTTTTCATTCGCAGCACATTCTCAGTTCAATGTCGTGTGGCGCGGCCGGTAGCTGCCCTTCTCGTCGCGCACGAAAACTTCAGCGACCTGCGGATGGCGGATCGGCTCGTTCGAGGTGTCGGGCAGGAGGTTCTGCTCGGAAACGTAGGCAATGTACTCGGTCTCGGCGTTCTCGGCATAGAGATGATAGAACGGCTGGTCCTTGTGCGGCCGCACCTCCGCAGGAATGGCTTCGTACCACTCGTCCGTGTTGTTGAACACCGGATCGATGTCGAAGACCACGCCGCGAAACGGAAAGACGCGGTGACGCAGCACCTGGCCGAGCTTGTATTTGGCGTTGCGCATGTTGCCCATGGCGGGCGTACATAGCGCACCCCCCGGGCGTCGAACAACCCCGCGCCACCGGCATCCACCGCCCGTCACAACCCGTAGCGAGCGGCCATCTCGGGGTCCTTGGCGGCGACGAGGCGGGCGAGGTCCACCACGACCTTCGCCTGCTTCCAGGTGGCGTCATCCTGCATCTTGCCGTCGATCATCACGGCCCCGGTCCCGTCCGGCATGGCGGCAAGAATCTTTTGTGCAAAAGCCACCTCGGCCGGGTCGGGCGAGAACACCCGCTTGGCGATCCCGATCTGCGACGGATGCAGCGACCATGCGCCGACGCAGCCCATGAGGAATGCGTTGCGGAACTGGGCCTCGCAGGCATCCGGATCGGAAAAGTCGCCGAATGGCCCGTAGAATGGCTTGATCCCGGCAGCCGCGCAGGCATCGACCATCCGGGCGATCGTGTAGTGCCAGAGATCCTGCTGTGATCTTGCGCGCGGCGCGTCCGCGGCGGCGTCGGCGAGCACCACGTAATCGGGATGTCCGCCGCCGACGCGCGTGGTCTTCATCGCGCGGGAGGCGGCGAGGTCGGCGGGGCCGAGGCTCATGCCGTGCATGCGCGGCGAGGCGGTCGCGATCGCCTCGACATTATTCACGCCCTCGGCGGTCTCCAGGATGGCATGGATGAGGATCGGGCGTTTCACCCCATGCCGCGCCTCGAGCTGCGCGAGCAGCTGGTCGAGGTAATGGATGTCCCACACGCCCTCGACCTTGGGCAGCATGATCACGTCGAGCTTGTCGCCGACCGCGGCGACGATCTCGGTGACGTCGTCCAGCGACCATGGCGAGTTGAGCGCGTTGATGCGGGTCCACAGGCCGGTGGCGCCAAAATCGTTCGCTTGCGCCATGGCGATGAAGCCGGCGCGCGCTGCGAGCTTGGCGTCGGCCGGCACCGCGTCCTCCAGGTTGCCGAGCACGACGTCGACCTGGGCGGCGAGCTCGGGAACCTTGGCGCGCAGCTTCTCGACATGCGGCGGGACGAAATGGATCATGCGTTCGAGCCGCACCGGCAGCTCGCGCAGCGGTGCGGGCGCGCCGATCGCCAGCGGCTTGAAGAAATTGCGCGGCAGCTTCATGCGCTGTCTCCGTGTCGCCACTTCAACTAGTCGAACCTCTTCGCGCCGCCAAGCCGCTTTTGACGCCATTTTGCGTCCTCGCGGGCGCGTGGCACGGTCCGGCATCCCCATCGGACCAGAGCCGCACGAATGGCGCGCGTCCTAGGATTGGCGGGTTGCGGTTGTCTATTGATTGTGGTGCTCACGCACGTCGCCGAGCGATTTCATGTCTTGCCCGCTATGGGATGGGGATTGCCGAGTAGTCCGGGGCATTACGTCGACCTTTGCAGTGCCATCACCGGAATCGCGTTGCTGTTCGCAGCTCTGATGCTGCGCAGGAAGTCAGACTGATCCACGACCCGCCCCGGCGGAGCATTGACCGCGCGGCGGCGAGCCGGTAGGCCCGGGGCCCGCATGCTCGACGTCCTCAATCTGGCGCTGCCGTTCTTCGGCCTGATCTTTCTCGGGCTCATCTGCGGCCGGCTCGACCGGATCCCCGTCGCGGGTCTCGCATGGATGACGTTCTTCATCATCTATGCGGCGCTGCCGGCGCTGTTCTACCGCATCATGGCCAGGACGCCGCTCGATCAGCTGGCGCAGCCGCGCTTCATCGCGGCCACCACGCTCGCCACCTTCACGGCCTTCGTGCTCGCCTTCGCGATCGGATTCGCCATGCGGCGCGGGCACATCGCCGAAGCGACCATCGCGGGGCTCGCGGGGAGTTTCGGCAATGTTGGCTACATGGGGCCTGGACTAGCCCTCTCGACCCTCGGCCCGGACGCGGCCGCGCCGGTCGCGCTGATCTTCTGCTTCGACACGCTCTTGCTGTTCTCGCTGGTGCCACTGCTGATGGCGTTCGCGGGCAGCAAGAAACGAAGCGTTGGCTCGGCCGCAGGCGAGGTGGTCCGCCGGATCGTGACCAATCCGTTCCTGGTCGCGAGCGCGCTCGGCGCACTCTCCGCAGCCGTCCATTTCCAGCCCCCGGTGGCGCTCGATCGGCTGCTCGAATTTCTGCAGCACGCGGCCGCGCCCTGCGCGCTCTTCACGCTCGGCGTGGTCGTGGCGCTCCGCCCGCTCGGTCGCATGCCATGGGAAGTGCCCTTCCTGGCCGCGGTGAAGCTCGTGATCCACCCGACGGCCGTCGTTCTCATGCTCTCGCTGCTTGGCCCCTTCGCCGAGGCCTGGGCTTCCGCCGCCGTGCTCATGGCGGCGCTGCCGCCGGCGCTCAATGTGTTCGTGCTGGCGCAGCAATACGACAGCTGGGTCACCCAGGCGTCGGGTGCGGTGTTGTTCGGCACGCTGGTATCGGTCGTGACGCTCACCGCCGTGCTGTGGCTGGTGAAGGCGCACGCGCTGCCGCCGGCGCTGCTGCATTGACTGCTACAGCGCCTCGCCCCGCATCAGGCGGGGCTGGCCGGCGCCGCTCGCCATTCCCTCGCGCATCATGGCGCGCCGGAGCGGGCCGATGCGGTCGAGCAGGTAGAGGCCGAGGCCGCGCATGCTTTGGGTGGGCAGGAAATCACTGAGCAGCGTGCGGTTGAGGAGGTCGACCGCGACGGTGCGGCTCGTCACGTCGGCGCGGCGCCGCTGATCATAAGCATCGATGACCTCGCCACCGCCGACATCATCGCCCCGGCGCCGGGCCGCCACCACGAGCTCGGCGATGGTCGCGGCGTCGCGCAGTCCGAGGTTCAATCCCTGCGCGCCGATCGGCGGCATCACGTGACCGGCTTCGCCGACGAGCGCGACCCGCCGCGCCGCAAACCGGCGCGCGGTCTCGACCCGGAGCGGAAACACGCCCCCGCCAGGCTCGAGCCGGATCTTGCCGAGGATCGAATGCGACCGGCGCTCGATCTCCTGCTCGAGCGCGAGCATCTCGGTCTTCTCGATCAGGCCTGCCTTGTCCGGTGCTACGACCCAGACCAGGCTCGCGCGCAGGCCGGGCAGCGGCACGACTGTGAACGGACCATGCGCGGTGTGGAACTCGGTCGAGATGTCCCGATGCGGGCGCTGATGACCGAGATTGAAGGTCACAGCGGTCTGCGGATAGTTCTGCGACTGGGTGTCGATCCCAGCCGCCGTGCGGCACAGCGAGCGGCTGCCGTCGGCCGCGACGAGCAGGCGAACCGTGAGCGCGCCGCCGCCGGCCAGCCGGGTCGTTACGTCCGCGTCAGCGATCTCGACGGCGCGTGCCTGGTCCTCGATGCGCAGAAGCCCGGGCATCTCGGCGGCCCGCTTGCCGAGCGCCTCGATCAGGTGACGGTTCTCCACATTCCATCCGAATGCTTCGAGCCCGATCTCGGCGGCATCGAAGCGCACCTCGGGGGCGCGCCACAGGCGGTCCGTGTCGTCGACGATGCGCATGGTCCGCAGTGGCGCCGCCTGCGCCCGGCAACCCGCCCAGGCGCCGATCGCCTCCAGGGCATTGACCGACCCACCGAGCAGGGCCGTGGTCCGGTTGTCGGCTTGTTTGGGCGCAGGCGCGATGAGCGCCGTCGGCACGCCCGCGGTGGCAAGAGCGATCGCGGCCGTGAGCCCGACCGGCCCGCCACCGACGACCGCCACCTCAGCCTCGTGTTCACCCCGCAGGGGAGTCATCCGGGAACTCTCGTTCGACGCCACGATCCTTGCGCCATGAAAGGTTTAGCAGGAACGCGCAGGAGAGGCTTTGGTCTCAGTCGGATGGTTAATCGACGGATCGCAGCGACCCCGCCATGCTATAGTCCGTCCGCGATCGGCGCGAAGGAGGCAATGCGAGTGTCGACGAATCGGTATGCGCGGGGCGAGCCTCTCGCTTCGAGCAGCATGACTTTGGATTTCACTTGGGGTTTCACTTGGGATTTCACCAGGCGTCCGGCCGGGATCTGCCGGCTCGGCCGGGGCGGATGACCCGATGCCCGATCGTCCATTGCGCGCGGAGTTCCTGGTCCATGTGCTCACCGCCTCTGGCGCCGCGCTGGCCTTTTTGGCGCTGAAGGCGGCGGCCGATGGACGCTGGTCGGCCATGTTCGTGTGGCTGGGGATTGCGCTCATCGTCGATGCGGTGGACGGGCCGCTGGCCCGCACTTTCCGCATCGGAGATACGCTGCCACGCTGGTCGGGCGAGACCCTCGATCTGGTGGTGGATTTCCTGACCTACGTCTTCGTGCCAGCCTATGCGATCGCCGGCAGCGGCCTGCTGCCGGCGCCGGTCGATGTTGCGACCGGCGTCGCGATCGTGCTCACCAGCGCGCTCTATTTCGCCGACCGCCGGATGAAGACACACGACAATTACTTTCGCGGTTTTCCGGCGCTGTGGAACTGCGCCGCCTTCTATCTGCTGCTCTTGCGGCCGCCATCATGGGTCACTGCGGCGATCATTGCGCTCCTCCTGGTGCTCACCTTCGTGCCGTTCCCGTTCCTGCACCCCATGCGGGTCAAGCGGCTGCGTGGTCTCAACATCGTGCTGCTCGCCGCCTGGGCCGCGCTCGCCCTGATCGCGGTCGCCCGCGACATGGCGCCCGGCTTCTGGGTCACAGCCGGCCTGTGCGCGATCGGCCTCTACGTGGTCGCCGCGGGGCTGTTCCGCATCGATAACGGTACGGCCCGGGATCCCTGATGGCCGCGTTGTTGACGGATCCACAGGCCTGGGCAGCGCTGATCACGCTGAGCGCGCTGGAGATCGTGCTCGGCATCGACAATGTGGTGTTCATCTCGGTACTGGTGTCGCGCCTCGATCCGGCGCAGCGGCGACGGGCGCGGCAGATCGGCCTCTCGCTCGCGCTCGTCTTTCGCATCGCGCTTCTGTTTGGCCTGACCTGGCTCATCGGGTTGGGGGAGCCGGTGTTCACGGTGCTGGGCAACGCGTTCTCGTGGCACGACATCATCCTGATCGGCGGCGGATTGTTTCTCATCGCCAAGGCGGCACACGAGATGCACGGCACGGTCGAGGGCCGCGACGAGGCCCCGCCGGCGGCCGGCCGGGCGGTCCTGTCGGCGGTGATCCTGCAGGTGGTCGTGATCGACATCGTCTTCTCGGTCGACTCGATCGTCACTGCCATCGGTCTCGTACGGGATATCCGCATCATGATCGCAGCCGTCCTGATCGCGGTCGCGATCATGTATGCGGCCTCCGCGCCGGTCGCGGACTTCATCACGGCGCATCCGACCACGAAGGTGCTCGCGCTCGCCTTCCTGGTGCTGATCGGTGTCGCGCTGGTGGCCGACGGGTTCGATGTCCACGTGCCCCGCGGCTATATCTACTTCGCGATGGCCTTCGCGGGCGCGGTCGAGGCGGTCAATATCCTGGCGCAGCGGCGGCGACGCGCCGCGCGCACACGAAAAGGCAAGGGACGATGACCGACCGCACGCCCTTGCGCCCGCCTCGTCAATTCCTATGATCGCCGCCCCGACGGCGGGTCCGTCCGGCAATTCGGCTTTTCCGAGCCAATCTTCAGGAGATCGCAATGGTAGCAGCGGTGCGGGTGCACAAACACGGCGGCCCGGAAGTCCTCACGTTTGAAGACATCGAGCTGCCTCCGCCAGGGCAAGGGCAGGTGCGGGTGAAGCAGCACGCCTGCGGGGTCAATTTCATCGACACGTATTTCCGCAGTGGCCTCTATCCGTCGCCCGTGGGCATGCCGTTCGTCGCCGGCAACGAAGGCGCCGGCGAGGTCACGGCGGTGGGATCCGGCGTCACCGACCTCAAGGTGGGCGACCGCGTCGGCTATGTGGTGGGGCTCGGCTCGTATGCGAGCGAGCGCAATCTCCCGGCCGACCGCGCCGTGAAGCTCCCCGATTCGGTCACCTACGAACAGGCCGCCGGCATGATGCTCAAGGGCATGACGGTCGAATACCTGCTCAATCGCACCTTCAAGGTCGGCAAGGGCATGAACGTACTGGTGCATGCCGCGGCGGGCGGCGTCGGGCTGATCCTGTGCCAATGGGCGAACGCGCTCGGGGCCAACGTGATCGGCACGGTCGGCTCGAAGGAGAAGGCCGAGCTCGCCAAGGCGAACGGCTGCCACCACACGATCCTCTATTCGTCGGAGGATTTCGTCGCCCGCGTGAAGCAGATCACCGGCGGCTCGCTGTGCGAGGTGGTGTACGACGGCATCGGCAAGGCCACGTTCCCGGCCTCGCTCGACTGTCTCAAGCCACTCGGCATGTTCGTGAGCTTCGGCAGCGCGTCCGGGCCGGTCAGCGCGTTCGACATCAACATCCTGCAGCAGAAGGGCTCGCTGTTCGCCACTCGCCCGACGCTCAACACTTATGCGGCCAAGCGGGCCGACCTCCTCGACATCGCGGCCGATCTCTTCCGCATGGTCGGCGGCGGCAAGGTCAAGATCCCGGTCAATCAGAAGTATGCGCTCAAGGACGCCGAGCGCTCGCATCGCGATCTGGAGAGCCGCAAGACCACGGGTTCGTCGATCCTTGTCCCGTGAGCGACCGGCCGCATCCTCACTCCGATGAGGCCGCGCCGACCGGGCCGCCCCCGCCCGCAGGGCAGGGGAAGCTCGGCATCGGCGCGACACTCGGATGGGCGGTGCTGGTCTTCCTGATCGCGCAAGCCGTCGGGTTCGTGATCATCCTGCTGTCCGGCAAGATGCCGGCGGGCGAGGGCACGGTCTACGACGGCATCCTGGTGGCCTTGGTGACGCTCGTCACCAATCCGGTGCAGATCGTGCTGCTCGGCGCGGTCGCGCGCTGGCGCGCCGGAGCGGATCCTTTCGGCTACCTCGGCCTCGTCCCATTCTCGCCGCGCGACTTCGTGGTCGGGCTGCTCGCGGTCGTGGCGCTGGTGGTGGCGATCGACGGGGCGAGCTGGCTCGCCGGGCTCGACATCGTCTCGTCCTTCCAGACCGAGTCCTACAGCACGGCCCGTGCGCAGGGCTGGCTGCTGCCGCTGGTGCTCGCCGTGGTGGTGGTCGGGCCGGCCGGCGAGGAGATCATGTTTCGCGGCTTCCTGTTTCGCGGCTGGATCGGACCCGGCCTGCGCGGCGTGATTGCCGTGGTGGCGATCGCGTTGATCTGGGCCGCGATGCACGTGCAATACGACTGGCTCGGCATCGGCCAGGTGTTCGTGACCGGGCTGCTGCTGGGCTGGATCCGCTGGCGCAGCGGTTCGACCTGGCTCACGATCGTGCTGCACATGCTGGTCAATCTCGAGGGAACCCTCGAGGCCATGGCCAAGATCGGCTGGACCCAGCCGTAAGCTAGCCAGGTTCAGAGCCGGTCCGCGATCCGATCGAAGGTCGGATGGGCCGGCCGGCCGGCGACCCGGGGCAGTGCGACCACATCGAGCCCCGGCGTGAAATGGGCGATGGCGTCGCGCGTCTCGCCGAGCTTCACCGGACTGTCGGCGCTCTCGCTGATCACCAGCGATGCGACGACAAGGCCGCGACGGGCAACCGCATCGAGAGCGGTCAGTGTATGGCTGATCGTCCCGAGATAGCTGCCGGCAACGAGGATGAGCGGAAGCCCGAGCGTCGCCATCCAGTCGAGCACTGTGTGATCGGGGTGGACCGGCGACATCACGCCCCCCACGCCTTCGATGAGCAAGGCATCACGGCTTTTGGCGACGGCCGAGCGGCAGAACTCGATCATCTCCGCATAGTCGAGGCGCCGGTTCTCGCGCGCGGCCGCAATGTCGGGCGCGAGCGGGGCGGCAAAGCGCCAGGGCGACACCCGCGCGAGGTTCTCCGGCGTGACCGGCCGTCCGAGCGCCGTCAAAAGCAGCCCGCTGTCGGTACCGGCCGCTTCGGACGGCTCGAATCCGGTGACGACCGGTTTGAGCGCCTCGACCGGACGGCCGCGCGCGCGCAGCGCGCCGATCAGCCCGCGCGCCACGAAGGTCTTGCCAATGTCGGTCCCGGTTGCGGTGATGAAATGCGCGCTCATGCGGGCACACGCGCGCGCACGAGATCGGCGAGCCGGGCGATCGCGTCGTCGGGATGCGCTGCCGTGAAGGCGAGCCGCAGGCGCGCGGTGCCTTCCGGCACGGTCGGCGGGCGGATCGCGACGGCGAGAAAGCCGTCGTCTTCGAGCCGGCGGGCCGCCGCAAGCGCGGCCTGCGCGCTGCCGAGGATGATGGGCACGATCGGGCTCTGCGCTTCGGGGAGGCCGGCGCGGCGGGTGAAGGCCCTGGCCTTGGCGAGCGGCAGGGCGGCGTAGGCGGGATCGCTTTCGATCAGGTCGAGGGCGGCGAGCGCACCAGCGACGACCGAGGGCGGCAGGCCGGTCGAGTAGACCAAGGTGCGAGCGCGGTTGTGCATGAGCTCGATGACGGGCCGCGAGGCGCAGAGATAGCCGCCATAGGCACCGATCGCCTTCGACAAGGTCCCCATCTGCAAGGGCACGTCGGCGGGCCGCGCTCCGGCGAAAGTCGAGCCGCGGCCGCCGCCCACCACGCCGATGCCATGCGCGTCGTCGGAGAGAAGCCAGGCGTCATAGCGGCGGGCGAGAAGCCCGAGCTCGAGGAGGGGCGCGAGATCGCCGTCCATGGAAAACACGCCGTCAGTCGCAATCAGCACCCTCGGATGGTGAGCGCGATGAGAGCGCAGCAGCTCCTCGGCGTGGCCGACGTCGTTGTGGCGGAACGCCAGCACGGTCGCGCGCGCAAGCCGCGCTCCTGCCCACAGGCAGGCGTGGGAGAGCTCGTCGAGCAGCACGAGGTCGTCCGGACCGATCAGGGCGGGGATGATGCCGGTATTGGCGAGAAAGCCGGAGCCGAACACACAGGCCGCTTCGGAACCCTTGAGCCGGGCGAGGCGGGATTCGAGCTCGGCATAGAGGGGATGGTTCCCGGTGACGAGGCGGGAGGAGCCGGAGCCGAGGCCGTAGCGCTCGATCGCCGCGACCGCGGCCGCCTTGATGGCGGGATGGTGGGTGAGATTGAGGTAGTCGTTGCAGGAAAAAGAGAGCAGCCGGCGGCCGTCGCGCTCCACGGTGAGCGCGCCACGGGCGGTTTCAGCGAGGCTGCGGCGCAGCCCGCCGCGATCGAGGGCGGCAAGCTTGGCGGCGGCAAAGCGGTCGAGCGAATCCATCACCTGGCCGGCGGGCAATTCTGCACCAAGCATGTAGCGTGACCGGGCTCGTCCGCCAATGCAATATGCGGCGCATGAACGACGGCTGGCAAAAGACCGAGGGCTCCGCTGCGCCGGGCGAATGGCTTGCGCAGGGCTTGGCGCATGTCTGGCTGCCCTATGCCCAGATGAAGACCGCGTCGCCGCCCTTGGCGGTGACCGGCACGCACGGATGCCGGATCGTGCTCGCGGACGGGCGCGAGCTGATCGACGGTATTGCGTCGTGGTGGACCGCCTGTCACGGCTACAACCACCCTCACATCCGCGATGCGGTGATCCGGCAGGCCGGGATCATGCCGCATGTGATGTTCGGCGGGCTTGCGCACGAGCCGGCGCTGACCTTGGC
>Ga0075426_10004216_pt1 | contig 10231 bp, 8 predicted proteins | sample SoiMethybrSBSTD5_FD_75304 | JGI IMG/M metagenome (GOLD analysis project Ga0075426, IMG submission 75304) | Bulk soil microbial communities from a Populus tree surrounding site in Tennessee, USA - Soil MetaG P. TD hybrid SBSTD5 | ecosystem: Environmental > Terrestrial > Soil > Tree plantation...
ATCCGCGTGTAGCTGACCTCGAGCAGGAGGCCCGCGAAGCTGATCAGGAAGATCTCGATGTGGTAGCCGCGGCGAGGCGTGTCGGCCTGAGCCGGCGTCGTGCTCTCAGCCATGGAGGCGCCACGGTAGCAGCGAGCTGTTCGGAGACTCGGTCCGGCACCTGCGTCTGATCGGGCGATCCCGACCGGCGCCGGTCCGAGGCGGGTCACTACCGTTACCTGCCGTGACGACCCGGACTTTTCGGCGGGGATTGATCGCGGCGGCACTCGTCGCGCTCGCCGTTCGCGTCGCCTACATCCTCGTCGTACGCCGCGACGTACTGCCCGGCGGCGACTCGTTCACCTATCACCTCGGCGCGCGCCTGCTCGTCGAAGGGCACGGGTTCATCGAGCCCCAGCCCCTGATCAACGGCATCGTCGATCAGAGCGCGAGCCACCCGCCTCTCTATCTCCTATATCTCGCGATCCCCTCCGCGTTCGGGCTCGATGGCCCGGTGGCGCACATGCTCTGGTCGAGCCTGCTCGGTGTCGGGACCGTCGTACTCGTCGGGCTCACCGCTCGAGAAGTTGCCGGCCCGCGTGCCGGGCTCATCGCCGCTGGTCTCGCGGCCTTCTACCCCAACCTCTGGATCTTCGACGGGTTCATCCTCTCGGAGACGATGGCGATGTTCATGGCCATCCTCTCCGTGTTTCTGGCCTACCGCTATCTGCGAACGCCGACACCGTGGCGCGCTGCGGCGCTCGGGCTGGCGTGCGGCGCAGCTGCCCTGGCGCGCGCGGAGCTCGTCTTGTTGCTCCCGCTCCTCGTCCTGCCGTGCGTCCTGATCACGCGCGCGATCGACCTCCGCAAGAAGCTCCAATGGCTGCTGGCGGCAGGGCTCGCGGCGCTGATCCCCATCGGCCCCTGGGTGACGTTCAACATGATCCGCTTCGATCGTCCCGTCTTTCTGTCGACCGGCCTCGAACCGACGCTGGTCGGCGCCAACTGCAACCGGACCTACTACACCGATCTCATCGGGTACTTCTCGCCCGACTGCACGGAGAACGTCTTCGAGCCACCGCGGAACGGCGGTCCCGACCAGTCCGTGCGAAACGTCAGGCTGGGCCGAATCGCGCGCGAGTACATCTGGGACAACAAGACACGGGTCCCCGTCGTCGTGCTCGCCCGATGGGGTCGCGTCACCGGCCTGTACCGGCCGGACCAGCAACTCCAGCTCGACGAGCACATCGAAGGGCGCGAGCGCTGGACGGCCCTCGCAGCGCTCCTGAGCTTCTACGTGGTCGCAGCGTTGGCGATCACCGGGGCAGTGATCCTCCGGCGTCGGCGTGTCAAGGTGTTCCCCTTGATCGTCCCGTGCGCAATCGTTGTGTTCGCCGTCGCCGTGGCGTTGGGAAGCAACCGCTACCGGGCGAGCGCCGAGCCGGTGCTCGCCGTCCTGGCAGCGGTCGCGATCAACGCAGGGTTGAGCGCGTACCAGCGACGTCGGTCACGCGCGCCACGTATCCAGAGCAAGCCCGACACCCCAGAGAGACCGGCAGTCGGCGCGACCGCACCTGTGGACGGCGCATGACGTCCTTCTCATGAGCGCGCAGCTGGCCGGCGAGCGAGCCGACACGGAGGAGGCCGCGCCGCCGGCCTTGCGTCGTCGCCGACGGCTCACGTCACGGCAGCGCAACGCAATCGTCTTCGGGATCATCGGGCTCGCGTTCCTGATCCCGCTCCGAGGGTTGCTGCGCAGCCAGGGCCCGCCCATGGAAGAGGGCTTCATGCTCGTCTTCCCGGAGCGCGTGCTGCACGGCGACCTTCCCAACCGCGACTTCCTCCATCTGTACGGGCCCGGGAGCCTCTGGGCGCTGGCCGGCGTGTTCAAGGTCTTCGGCACCTCGCTGACCGCCGAGCGGCTCGTCGCACTGCTCCAGCAGATCGGCGTCGTCATGGGCGTCTACGCACTGGCGCGCCACTGGGGCCGGACGGTGGCCCTCCCGTGCGCCCTGATCTCGCTTGTCATCATCGTCCCGCCGATCGGGCTCACCGCTCTCGGCTGGGTGGGAGGAGTCGCGCTCGGCCTGCTCGGCCTCGCCGTCGCCCTGGAAGGCAGACGGATCGCCGACCCGAGACGCGCCGGTCGCTACGCCCTCCTGGGCGGGGTGCTGCTCGGCTTCGCCCTCCTCTACCGGCTCGACCTGATCCTCGCCATTGGCCTCGCAGTGCTCGTGATGCTGCGTGGCCTCGACCGGGCGCGCGCGAAGCGGCTCGTCGGCGGCGTCGCCCTCGGCGCGTTGCCGTACGTCATCCAGCTCGCTACCGCCGGCGTGGGCGCCACCGTCAGCGGGATGATCCTCGACCCCGTCATCTACCTCCGGGGCGGGCGCAGACTCCCGATCCCACCGCCTTGGGACCACCTCGACGGGTTCCTCCAGCGGGCCGGGAACATCCAGCAGCTGTCCTGGCCCGTTCCGTCGTTCACCACCGCGCAGCAGCTCACGATCTGGTTCTTCTTCCTCCTCGCCACCGTGCTGTTCCTGCTGCTCGTCGCCCGATGGCGGTTGCGTCAAGACCGGACGGCGTTCAACCCGCGCGTGCTCGCGACGGTGGCGGTGTTCAGCCTCGGGCTCCTGCCCCAGGCCATCCAGCGGGTCGACTCGGCGCACTTCGCCTGGGTGAGCTGCGTGCCCATCGCGTTCCTCCCGATCGCAGTGACCGAGGTGCTCCGGGCATGGAAGCCGCGCCTCCATGTTCGGGCCCGGAACGTGGCAGCAGGCGCGGGCGTGCTGCTCTTCCTGTTCGCGGTGCTGCCGTACTTCACGATTCGCACCTACACCGACTACTCGCTCCAGAGCTTCGGCTACCACCGCATCGCGTACAAGATCGAGTACAAGGGCCGGATCTTCTATTACGGGCGTCCCGAAGCCGCGCGCGCCGCGAACGAGCTGCTTCCGGTGGCCGATCGCATCTCCAAGCCCGGGGACCGCCTCTTCGTGGGCCCCACCGACCTCCGCAAGACGCCGTACAGCGACGCCTACCTCTATTACATGCTCCCCGACCTCGATCCCGCGACGTACTACATCGAGATGGACCCCGGCGTGGCCAACGGCTCGGGCTCGAGGTTGGCGAGTGACCTCCGCTCGGCAGACATCGCGATCCTGTCGTCGGTCTGGAACGATTGGGACGAGCCGAACGATGCCCGGAAGTTCGGATCGAACCGGCCCAACGAGATCCTGAAGCGGGACTTCTGCCTCGTCGACAAGTTCGGACGCGGCGGTGTCTACGAGCTGTACCGGCGCTGCAACAAATAGGTAGGCAGCAGCTAAATTCGGGACGTGCGCACGCTCGTCATCACCCCGACGTACGTCGAAGCGGAGAACATCGACGAGTTCCTCCGGCGGACTCGCGCCGCCCTTCCGAGCGCCGACATCCTCGTTGTCGACGACAACAGCCCCGACGGGACCGCCGACATCGCCGAGGCCGCAGCTGCCGAGCTGGGCGGCATCGACGTGCTACGTCGGCCGGTGAAACAGGGGCTCGGCAGCGCGTACCGCGCCGGGTTCGCGATCGGTCTCGAGAAGGGCTACGAGGCTCTCGTCCAGATCGACGCCGACCTCTCGCACGATCCGGCCGTGCTCCCCGACCTCCTCCGCGCGCTCGAGTCCGGGGCCGACCTCGCCATCGGCTCGCGATACGTCTCCGGGGGCGAGATCCCGCACTGGCCGTGGTTCCGGCGGGCGCTCTCGCGCTACGGCAACCTGTACGCCGCATTCGTCCTCGGGACGGGAGTCAAGGACGCCACGTCGGGGTACCGCGCCTACCGTGCCGACACCTTGAAGTCGATCGACTACGCGACGACGCGCAGCAAGGGCTACGGATTCCAGATCGAGACGGAGTACCGCGTGCATTCGTGGGGCGGTCGCATCACCGAGGTCCCGATCGTGTTCACCGATCGGGTGCGCGGCTACTCGAAGATGAGCTGGTTCATCTTCGCCGAGGAGTTGCTGCTGGTCACGTGGTGGGGGATGCGCGACCGGGCGCGCCGGCTGTGGAGGCGTCGTCGCCCCGGCTAGCGCCGGCCTCACCCTTCTCCTCGTGATATTCAGCCTCGACGTTCACGTTCCAGACGTCGTGGTCGGCGCCGAAGATGTTCTCGACCGAGAGCATCGCCGTGTACATCGAGTGATCCTGGTTGTTGTACTTGTGCATCCCGTTACGTCCGACGGGGAACACGTTCGGCGCGTTGGCGTCGAGCCACTTGCGCATCGTCTCGACGTTTGCCTTGTAGGTGCCGTCGTACATCGGGTACGCCTTGGGCATGCGCACGACGTAGCCCGCTTCGACCTGTGTCGCGTCGTCCAGGAGGCCGATCTCACTCAGCTCGCGCTTGCCCTGCTCGATCAGACGCTCGTCGGCCTTCGTCCACATGTCGTCGCCCTCGTTCACGAAGTACTCGAGACCGAGGCACGTCCGGCCGTCCTTGACCAAGTACGGCGACCACACACCGAAGTTCTGGATCCGGCCGACTTCGACGCTCGCGTCGTTGATGTAGATCCAGTTGTCGGGAAAGCCCCGCTCCTCCGGCATCACGAGTGCGACGGTGATGAAGTCCCGGTAGCGGAGCCCGTCGGCCGCGGCTTGGACCTGGGGCGGAACCGGCGGGTCTATCGCCCGCAATAGCGCACTGATCGGCATCGAGGAGATCACGTGGGAGCACTCGTATCGGGTGGGGACGCCGTCGGTCTCGGCCGTGACGGCGACGGCCTTGCCGTCGCGGAGGTGGATCTTGCTGACCGTCGAGTTGAAGACGACCTTCGTTCCGTGGGCCGTGACGAGCTCCGTCGCGCGCTCCCACATCATCCCGGGGCCGTACTTGGGATAGTTGAACTCCTCGATCAGACTCGTCACCTGCTTCGACTTGTCCTTCTTGCGCCGGAGCCGCTTGGGCTTGAGGGCCTCCCACACGGCGCGGAAGAGCGACAGGTTCTTGATCCGCTGCGCGCCCCAGTCGGCTTGGATGTCGGTGCACGGGACGCCCCACACCTTCTCGCTCTGGGTCTTGAAGAAATGCCGGTAGAGACGCCATCCGAACCGCGAAGCGACGAACCCTTCGAGCGTCGACTTGTCCTTCGGCGGATGGATGCGCACCCACAGGTACGACGCCACGCAGCGGGTCGCTTCGACCGCCCCGAGGTTGCGCAGCGCGTTCATCGCCGAGATGGGGTAGTCGTAGAACTTGCCGCGGTAATAGATCCGGCTGAGCCGCGGCCGGCGCAGGAAGTCGTCGGGACCGAGGATCTCGAACCAGAGGTCCTCGACCGGCTGCACCTTGGTGAAGAAGCGATGGCCGCCGATGTCGAAGCGCCAGCCGTCGCGCTCGGCAGTGCGGCTGATCCCGCCGACGACGGTGTCGGCCTCGAGCACGGTCGAAGTGACGCCGCGCTTGCTCAGCATGTACGCCGCCGTGAGTCCGGCAGGACCGGCTCCGATGATGACCACGTTCGGCGCCGACTGCTCGCCGGCAGCCGGCGCGGACTGCTCCGTTGACTCCATCGTCATGCAGAGGCTCCGAACTGGCGGACAGGGTGGACCGGCGCCGCGTGCGCACCGGGGCCCGAGCACGACAGTGTACGAGCCTCCGCCCCCGACCCGCCCAACCCGCGCTTACGGCACGTAGACCCCGAGGAAGCTGAGGACGCTGTACCCCACCAGCCCGGCCGCCGAGAGCACGAGCACCGGTCGTTCGACGTCCGGGCGTTCCGTGACGAGCGCGACCGCGAGCACGAGCGGGAAGGCGCTCATCGCGTAGCGCTCGAGCGAGTCGAGGTTGCGGGCGGACAGGTTCACGACGAGCATCGCCGCCGCGTAGGTGCCGTACGACGCCGGGAGGCGCCGCAACAGCACCACGATCAGCACGACGAACGCGGCCGCCCACAGCACGTGGAGCCCCGAGCCGAACCGGTCGCCGTGGACGAGGTCCGCGATCCCGTCGAAGGTCCGGGTGAACGGGTCGACGAACCCACCTCTGTGCATGCGATCGTTCTGTATTCGCAACGGGAGCCAGGCGTCGCCGTAGGCGTAGCGCACCCACAGCAGATAGAGGCCACTGCCGACGGGAGCCGCGAGCACAGCGCCGACGCGCTCGACTCGATCTCGCGCCGACGCCGCCGGCCACGCCCGTGCCGCCTCGATCGCGGCCGGGATCGCTAGGAGCACGCCCACCGGACGGGTGAGCCCGGCGAGCAGGCCGAACGGCACCGCCCACGCGAATCGCTTTCGCCGCAGCGCGAGGAACATCGCCACCGACACCAACATGAACGTGGCTTCGGCGTAGCCGAGGACGAGCGCCACCGCGGGCGGGAAGATGGCGGCGAACCACGCTGCTCGCACCGCGGTGCCTTCGTCACCGGTCTCGAGGCGCGCCAGTCGGTACAGCAGCGCGCCGAACAGGAGCGCCGAACCGTTCGCAACAACCAGGAGCGCGAACGCATCGTTGCCGACGAACACCACGCCGAGCCATCGCGCCAGGAGCGGAACGAGGGGGAAGAACCGCAGCGCTCCTGAGCCCACTGCTCCGTATCCGTGCTCGGCGATGTCGCGGTAGAAGGCGGCATCCCAGGCAAACATGCCCTGGCCGAGCTGGACCGGCCGGCGCGCGCCCTCGATGTGGTCGACTCCGAAGCGCGTCAGAGCGAGCGATCCCACGACGAACACCCGGGCCAGGAACCATGGCACCAGCGCGGCGCGCAGATCGCGCCGCACGAATTCCCGAACCGCGTCGATCACCGGCCCGGGAACTCGAACAAGCCCATGAACTCCGGGAACTTGTCGTTCGCCTGGACGAGCTGCTGTCCGCCGGGGCGGGCCGCGTTCAACGACTGCAGCACTGCGTCACAACGGCCCTCGTTGCCGCCTCGGTATTGCACGGCGACGGCGTACCAGATCGTGCTGCCGGGACCGGCCCGATCCAGGACGCGCTGCGTGAACGCGTTGGGATCGACGCGGTGGCGCCGCTGCTCGTAGTCCACCCAGTCGACGAGCTCCGGCCTGTCCCCCACGGGGAACGTGAGCTGCACGAGGCCTCGCTTGCCCTCGAGCAGCCGGCTCACGCTGGGCCCGATCTGGTCCGGGCAGTACAGGACGACGTCCCCGGGCTTGGCGCCGGCTCGGATCGGATTGGCGACCTCCGCGGCCTGGGTGCGGTTGTCGACAACGATGCGCAGTCCGCTCCCGAGGCCGACGATCACCACGATCGCCAGCAGGACGGCCCGGATCCGCTTGTCGGCGAACACCGTGACGCCGTACGCGATCACCAGGACGAACAGCGGGTAGAGGATCGACGCGTACCGGCCGGCAAAGGTCCCGCGCGTGACGAACGCGAACGCGCCGCCCAGAAGGAGCGTGGCTACCCAGGTGAGTGTCTCGGTGCGGACGCCGGGACGCGTCCGCACGTCGAGCTCGATGCGGAACCGATCCATGGCCCGCCCGAACAAGGCGACGATCGTCAACATAATCAGGACGACCAGGAGGGCGTACGCCTCCGAGTGCTCGCCGCCGGCGAAGTCCCGCAACGCGAACGCGAACGACGCCGTCATGAAGATCGGGTCGCCCCACGGGGTCCCGGTGTGTTGCGACTGGTAGAGGAAGGTCGGGATCCACGGCAGGAACGTGATCGCGCCGGCAACGAGCGCGACGAGTGCCGCCCGCGCGGCATGGCGTTGGTCTGCGTCCGCGCCCCGCCACGCCCGCCAGATCAACAACGCCGCGACCACCGCGATCAGATAGAAGGACCAGTAGTGCGTGTACAGCAGCAGGCCGGTGATGAGCGCGACGACGGCCTGGCGACCGAGGGACGGTCGTTCGAGTAGCCGCCGGACGGCGAGGTACCCGACCGTCACGAGGAGCATCACGAGCGAGTACATGCGCGTCTCGGAGCCGAACCCGATCGCGAACGGCGACGACGCCAGGACGAGCACGGCGATCCAGGCGCCGGACCGCCCTGCGATGCGACGACCGGCGAACCACATCGGCACGAACGTCGCGACCGACAGGACTCCGGACAGCGAGCGCACGGCGAGGTCGGACGTGCCGAACACGTCCGTCCACGCGTGCAACATGAAGTAGTAGAGAGGCGGCGCGCCGTCGTGACGGAGCCAGTCCGGGATGTCCCGGTAAGGCAGGCGGGAGATGTTGACCGAGAGCGCCTCGTCGAGCCACAGATCGCTCCGCGTGACGAACCGGAGCACGATGCCCGCAACGATCACGAGCGCCGCCGCGGCGACGACCCACCACGCCGGCGAGCTCTGCTCGGCGGTGCCGGCGCCGTCGGGCGGGCTGGTGGCGCGCGCGGGTGCCTCCGAGGCCACCTTCATCGGCCGAACGGTAACAGCCGCGACCGGATCAGGCGGGTTCGTCCGCTTTCTTGAAGTCCCACCACTGGATCTCGACCATCAACGGCAACAGGTACCGGACGTAGAAGCTCGTGATCGCGAGCATGCCGTGGTCGGTGACCTCCCGGTCGACGATGTCGACCCGGTCGTCGCGGGCTTGGAACGCCTTGGCCCGGCCGAGCATGTCGTCGAGCTCCTGCTCGGTATCGACCGACAGGCCGAAGTGGTCGAGGCGCGGGCACGCCATCGGCGGGTCGTCGGCGATGAGGAAGACGAACTGCTCGTAGGTGTACGCCGACAGGACGAGCTTCTTGCCGTCGACCGTCTCGGTCGGCAGCTCCTTCCAGCCGAAGACCTCGTCGTAGAAGCGCACCAGGTCGCGGCGGCCGTCCTCGCCGAGCAGCTCCGCCGGGACGCTCATCGCGACGTGGTTGAACCGCGGCGTACGGGTCGGGGTCGTCATCGTTCGCCTCCGTTCTCCCTGCTCGGGGCGATCATCACCTTGGCCGGGAGCTCGCCCGAGACGAGCCGCTCGACGGCGTCGTACAGCCCTTCGAGCGGAACGTCGTCCGCCTCGATGAGCACCTCGGTCGGGAAGTCGGGCGACGCGAGCAGCTCGAGTGCGCGCGGGAACCCGTCGGGGTCGTAGACGAACGCGCCCGTGATCACGAGCTCGTTGAGTGTGATGCGGTTGTTGTCGAACCGGGGCCAGTCCATGCCGGCCCCGACGAGCACCAGCGTCCCGCCCCGCTTGAGCTGCGAGAGCCCCGCCTGCATCGCGGCGGCATGGCCCGAGCACTCGAGCACGGCGTCGAACGGATCGTCGACGAGGTCGAACGGCATGGCCGGCCTGCCCAGCTCGTCCGGCGCGACCACGACAGCGCCCAGCCGCTCCGCGAGCGCCCGCCGGCTCGGGTGCGGTTCGCTGGCGACGACGTCGGTGATTCCACGGGCGCGGGCGGCGGCGATGGTCAGCGCGCCGATCGGCCCGCACCCGGTCACGAGGATGCGCTGTCCGGCGCGGACGCCGCCGCGGGTCAGGCCGTGGAGCGCGACCGCGAGCGGCTCGGTCAGCGCGGCGGCGCGCATCGACACGCCCGGGGGAACACGCAAGAGCTCCGGCTCGCGCACGCGCACGAAGTCGGCGAACGCGCCTTGGAAGTCGCCGACGCCCGGGTTGCTGCGACCGACGCAGAGCTGCGGCCGCCCGGCGAGGCAGTACTCGCACTTGCCGCAGCGTTGCGACGGCCCGCCGACGACCTCGTCGCCCGGCGACCACGTCGTGACGTCGTCCCCCACCGCGACCACGCGCCCCGAGAACTCGTGGCCGCCGATCGAGTTCGGCGCGCCCCACCCGTCGACGAACATGTGGAGGTCGCTGCCGCACACGCCGCAGTGGCTCACTTCGAGCAGGACGTCGTCGGCGCCGAGCTTCGGGACGGGGCGCTCTTCGACGACGATGTCGCGCGGCCCCCGGTAGACGGCCGCGCGCATCGCTCCCGGAAGGGCTCGGGTGGCTTTCCCTGACACGAGTGTCAGAGCGTAATAGGGTCCGGCTACGAGGGGAACGGCGCGCGGGTCTACTTGTCCCACCACACCGGAGTCGGGGCAGACTTGTGCTGTCGAAAGGGCTGACACATGAGCGCAGACCTCATCATCCGCGGCGGGACCGTGATCGACGGCTCCGGTGCCCCCGGCCGGCGGGCGGACGTCGCCGTCACCGGCGACCGCATCACCGAGATCGGTAACGACCTCGACGGCAAGCGCACGCTCGACGCCGCCGGGCACGTCGTCGCGCCCGGGTTCATCGACATCCACACCCACTACGACGCGCAGGTGTTCTGGGACCCGGCGCT
>Ga0075426_10004217_pt1 | contig 10231 bp, 12 predicted proteins | sample SoiMethybrSBSTD5_FD_75304 | JGI IMG/M metagenome (GOLD analysis project Ga0075426, IMG submission 75304) | Bulk soil microbial communities from a Populus tree surrounding site in Tennessee, USA - Soil MetaG P. TD hybrid SBSTD5 | ecosystem: Environmental > Terrestrial > Soil > Tree plantation...
GGTCGCCCAGGCGCCGTAATCGAGGTCGACCGCAACACGCCGCCGGTGCTGTTCCACTTCGGCGAGGGCGTGCGGCTCGAGAGGCTGCCGCTGGGCTCGCGCATCGTCTATCCGCCGGATCCGCTCGAGCCCATCGCGCACCCCGAGCGCGCGGTCAAACGAGCGCTTGCGAAGCCGATGGACGAGGACCCGCTGAAGGCATTGCTGCGCCCAGGTATGAAGCTGACGATCGCGTTCGACGACCTGTCGCTGCCGCTGCCGCCGATGGCCGCTCCAGACGTGCGGCAGCTGGTGATGGAGGAGGTCATCGACATGGCCGCGGAGGCGGGCGTCGAGGACATCCACCTGATCGCCGCCCTGGGCCTTCACCGACGCATGACCGCGGACGAGGTGCGGCACATCGTCGGCGACCGCATCTTCACCACCTTCTGGCCCGACCGCCTCTACCAGCACGACGGCGAAGACCCGGACAACAACGTTTACATCGGCAAGACGTCGGCCGGCGAGGAGGTGACGCTGCACAAGCGCGCCGCCGAGTCGGACCTGGTCGTGTACGTGAACCTCACGCTCGTGCCGATGGACGGCGGCCACAAGTCGATGGCCACCGGGCTCGCGACCTATCGCGGCATCCGCGCGCATCACAACGTCAAGACGCTGCTTGGATCGCGCTCCTACATGAACCCGCCCGACTCCGCTCTGCACCACTCGTGCATCCGGCAGGGGCAGCTCATCGAGGACACAGTGCGCGTCTTCCACATCGAGACGACCGTGAACAATCACGCATTCCCGTCCATCGCGAGCTTCATGCAGAAGCGCGAAACGGACTGGACCGCGCAGGACCAGGCGATGTTCCTGGGGATGAAGCAGTTGACTGACCTGGCGCCGCCCGCGTTCAAGCGGAACATCTTCCACGCGATGCGCGCGCCCTATGGCATGACGTCGGTGCAGGCCGGCCAGGTCGACGTGGTGCACGAGAAGACGCTCGAGGCGGTGCGCAACCAGATCGCGGTTTCGGTGGAGGGGCAGACCGACATCGTCACGCTCGGCGTGCCGTACCTGGGGCCGTACAACGTCAACGCGCCGATGAATCCCGTGCTGGTCGTGTGCATGGGGATCGGCTACCTCTTCAACTTCTACCGCAACAAGCCGGTGCTGCGGAAGGGCGGCGTGCTCATCCTCACGCACCCGTGCCGCTACGAGTTCGACGCGGTGCAGCACCCGAGCTACATCGACTTCTACGACGAGGTCCTGGCCGACACGACAGACCCGGCCGAGATCGAGAGCAAGTACGAGCTGCGCTTCGCGGAAGACCCATGGTTCCGGCAGCTGTATCGCAAGTCCCACGCGTATCACGGCGCGCATCCGTTCTACGCGTGGTACTGGGCGGCGCATGCTATGGAGCACGCGGGCGACATCATCATCGTCGGCGGTGAGCGCGAGGTCGTGCACCGGCTGGGCTTCAAGGCAGCGACGACTCTCGAGGATGCGTTCGAGATGGCCGAGCAGACCGTGGGCCGGCACCCCAGCGTGACGCACCTGCGTATGCCCCCGATCATGCTGTGCGACGTGGAGTAGCCGCCGCCTGCTTCGCTGGGCTGCTCTGCATCGCATGCAGCTCAAGCTCCAGTGCGCCGACGTCCAACCCGCCCGTCACGACGGTGACGGCCTCGTCGATTGCCCTGGGCACCACCATGGCGGGCACGACCCAGTGCCCGGCTAGTGGGACGTGGGACCACTTCCTCGCGTACGAGCAATCCAACCACCCCGAGGCCTACACCGGCGCGAAGGGCAGCTGGTCGAAGTTGCAGGCGGCCGGAGCGGTGGACGGCGCGCTTTCGATTCGCGCCGCCAACCCCTCCGACTGCGACGCGATCAACACCGAGTCGCAGACCTCGGCCCCAGTGGTGAACATCGCCGTCATCCACTTCACGGACGAGGCATCGGCGATCGCGACGTATAAGGGGAGCGGCCCGTTCGGCGTCGACGTGGCGGCCCTCTCTCGGGCCCAGGCTGCTGGTGGTTCGTCAGTGCAGGGCAGCGAGACCGGGCTGGGCGAGAACGCGATCATCGCCTCGATTCCGCTCGACGGCGCGCCAACGTTCGAGGCGTACTGGCAGAGCGGTGTTTACCTGATCGCCATCATTGCGTTTGACGTGACGTTGAGCGACGGCACCGCACTCGCACACCGAGTTGCGGCGCGGGCCCCCTGAGCCATCAGTAACGCGGCGCAGCGGGGCGCGCCTCCTTGCCGGGCAGCCCACCCTTCGCGCTAACCTGCACGCGATGCCCTGGTATGACGGCCGGCGCGGCCTGACCCAGCTCACGGGCGTGATCGGCGATGCCGTGAGCGATGTGCAGCGCGTCCGCCGCAACTGGCACTGGGACTCGCCGCGACCGCATACCTGGCCGGAGCGCGGCGCTGTCGTGCCGCCGCGGCCCAGCGACCTGGGGTGGGCGCGCCAGGAGCCCGTTCGCACGATCCGCTACCTGATCCAGCATGGCCTGCTGCTGCCCTTCACCGAGCTCATGGCCCATCCGAAGGTCGAAGGCCGCGAGTGGGTCAACGACCTCGAGCGGCCGGTGATCTTTGCCGCCAACCACTCGAGCCACGCCGACACGTCGCTGATCCTTTACGGGCTGAGCGACCGCGCGCGCGAGCGCACGGTTGTCGCGGCCGCGGCCGATTACTGGTTCAAGCGTCCGCTGCTCGGCAACATCGTGAGCCTCTTCCTGAACACGTTTCCCTTCAGCCGGACTGGCGGCGCGCAGGCTCAGCTCCACTCCTCGAGCACGCTGCTCAAGTCGGGTTGGAACCTGGTGCTCTTTCCGGAGGGAAGCCGCTCGCCGGACGGCCGCATCCACGATTTCAAGCCCGGGGTCGGACACCTGGCGAGCGAGACGGGTACGCCGGTCGTCCCTGTCCACATCCAGGGCGCGCAGCGGATCATGCCGAAGAGTCAGAAGCTGCCGCTGCCCGCACCGGCGCGCATCCGGATCGGCAAGCCCATGCGTCCCAAGGCCAAGGAGGGCTCGCGAGAATTCACCGCCCGCGTCGAGACCGCCGTGCGCGACCTGTCCAAGGAGGCGCGGCAGCCGCAGCTGCAGGGCGGCTGGATCGAGCGCTGGCGGGCAAGCAAGCCGCGTGAGCTGACCTACGGGGAAGACTAGCCTCAGCCTCGCAGTACGCAACCTGCTGTTCACCCTGGTGGTCCCCGCCACCGGAGCCGTCTACGTCCCGTGGTGGATCCTCACGTCCGGCGGCGGCTACGTGCCCCGCCCGGTCGTATGGCAGGCAGCGGCCGTCATCGCAGCCGGCCTAGCGCTGTACGTCTGGTGCCTCTGGCATTTCGCAACCACGGGCCGCGGCACGCCCGGACCCTGGGACCCACCCCGCCATTTCGTCGCGGTAGGCCCATATCGATTCGTCCGCAACCCTATGTACATCTCCGCGGGGCTCGTGATCGTGGGCGAGGCGTTGCTTTTCTTGTCTCTTGCCCTGGTCATCTATCTCGTCGTCGTCGGGCTTGTCGTGCACCTTTTCGTCGTCGCCTACGAGGAGCCGACGTTGCGGCGACTTTTCGGCGAGGACTACATGGCGTACCTGCGGACGGTGCCGCGGTGGCTCCCGCGCCGCCCCAACCCGAGGTGAAAGTCTCAGCCCATTCCAAGCCCGTTCTGAGGTTCGGCCGAGAGAATCACCGTATGAGAAAGACGCGCGCCCTCGTTCTTGCATCAGCGGTTGCCGGTGTCGTCGCCTTCGGGGGCGTGATGTTCGGCGTCAACGCATTCGCGAAATCACCCGCGGCCGCCGGCATCTTCGTCGCCGCCTCGCCTTCGCCGACCTTCAAGTCCAACGAAGACCCCAACCATGAGAAGGGCGAGAGCGCCGCGCAGGAGGCCGCCGAGAACAACGGAACCTTCCATCCCGGACCTGGCGGGCCAGGCGGACCCGGTGGCGGCAAGTCGAACGAGGACCCCAACCACGAGAAGGGCGAGACCCCAGCCCAGGAGGCGGCCGAGAACGGTTAGGCCGGTTCGATCCTGAACACGGGATGGTCCGGCGCAATCCGCCGGACATCCGCTTCGGGCGAATCCGCGCTCACGCCCTGGAAGAACATCCCGACCTCGAACTTCCAGCGCTTCAGGTAGGCGCGCAGGATCGGGATCTTCTCTTCGTCCGCAATCTCGCTGACGCGAATCTTCTCGATCCCCGACCCGAGCTTCAGCTCACCTTCGTGCGACACGCGGATGTTGCGCACCCACTGCGTGTTGCCCCGCGGCGCCAGGAGGTAGCGCCGGCCCTCGAAGGTAAGGAGGTTTATGGGCGACTCGCGCCACTCGCCGGACGTCCGGCCGCGAACGCGCAGCACCCGCGAGCCCCACACCGAGATGCCAAGACGCGTGAAAAGCGCGACGGTCGGGTTGAAGACGTTGTTGGTGAACCAGTCGGGCTTGACGTAGCGCGCGCTCATGGCTCGACCGTAGCGGGTTTCCAGGTGCGGGCGTCGTAGGCGCGGAAAGCCGGCAGCAGGGCCGCGGCCGCCACACACCCCACGACGCACAGAATCCCGCCCGAGAGGATCGAGGCCCGGATGCTGAACAGCCCGGCCACGACACCTGACTCGAAGTTCCCAAGCGACGGCCCGCTCGCGTAGGAAAGCATCTCAATCGACGCCAGCCGCCCGCGCAGCGAGTCCGGGATGGTCTGGTTCCAGATCGCATTGCGGTAGATGCCGCTCATCATGTCGGCGGCCCCTCCGATCGCGAGGAAAAACAGCGCGGGCGCGAGGCCGGGCACGGCGCCGAAGCCCACGATCGCAACTCCCCAGATGATCGCCGCGACGACGACGCCCATGCCGTGGCGGTGGACCCGTCCGGTCCAGCCGCTTGTCACGGAGAACAGAAACGAGCCGACGGCAGGCGCCGCGTACATCAGGCCCAGCACCTTGGGTCCGCCGAGGCCCACGGCGATCGCGGGGAACAGCGCTTCGGGCATCCCGAAGAACATCGCGATCATGTCCACGAAGTAGGTTCCAAGCAATTCCTGGCGGCTGCGCGCGTAGCGAAAGCCCTCGATGACGCGCCGCACGCTCGGCCGTTCCGCGTCAGGCGGCGGCGGCACCGTGCGCAATGCCAGGAGGAACACCAGCCCGAGCGCGAAGGTCACGAGGTTCACGCCGAATGTGAGTGGCAGGCCGATGAGGGCGATCATCAAGCCCGCCACGGCAGGCCCCGTGATCATCGCGGAGGTCATCGTCACCGTGCCGACCGCCCCCGCCGCAATCAGCTCATCGCGATCGACGATCCGCGGAAGGATCGCATCGAGCGCCGGCCGCTGCAGCGCGTCGAGGGCGGCGGCGACGCCGACGGCGGCGAACATCAACCACACCTGCGGCCGCACCAGCAGCGAGTTGATGATGAGGACCACGCACGTGCCCATGAGGGCAACCTCGGTGATGAGCACCATCGATCGCCGCTCGCGCGCATCCGCCAGCGCGCCGCCCAGCAGGGCGAAGCCCAGCACCCCGGCCATTTCGACGAGACCGAGCGCCCCGGTTGCGACCACGCTGTGGGTCAGCTGGTACACCTGGTACGGCACCGCGGTGTAGGTGATCATTCCGCCGAAGAACGAGATCGCCCGCCAGCCGGTGAGCAGGCGGAAATCGCGGTGTCTCCGCAGCGGTGTGATGTCGACCGTGGCCAGGCTCAGCCACGAGCGCAGGGCGGTTTGCAGCCAGGGCGGCACGGCTGGCTAGCATGAAGCAGTGACGTACTCGATCGTGGCTCGCGATCAGGAAAACGGCGAGCTCGGCGTCGCCGTGCAGTCCCACTACTTCCAGGTGGGCCCGGTCGTTCCCTGGGCGCTTTCCGGCGTGGGGGCGATCGCGACCCAATCCCAGGTCAACGTCAGCTACGGCCCCGTCGGGCTCGAGATGCTGCGGAGCGGATTCACCGCTGCACAGACCCTGAAAGCCTTGACGGCGGGCGACGCGATGCCTGAGGTCAGACAGGCTGCCATCGTCGACGCCGCGGGCCACGTCGCCGCCCACACGGGCACCAGGTGCATTCCGGCCGCCGGGCATCGCACCGGCGCCGGCTACTCGTGCCAGGCCAACCTCATGGAGAAGGACACCGTCTGGGACGCGATGGCCGAGGCTTTCGAGCAAACCAAGGGCGGCCTCGCCGAGCGCATGATGGCCGCGCTGGACGCCGCCGAGGCCGAGGGCGGCGACATCCGGGGCAAGCAGTCAGCGGCGATGCTGGTGGTCCGCGGCACGCCGACAGGCCGTTCCTGGGAGGACCGCCTGATCGACATCCGCGTCGAGGACCACCCAGAGCCGCTGCCGGAGCTCCGCCGCCTGTTGTCGATTCGCCGCGCCTACGACGCCGACACGGAGGCCGACCACCTGGACGAGGCGGGCAACACCGAGGCCGCCAGGGAGATGCGTGTTGCCGCGCTCGAGGCCGCGCCCGACAACGTCGAGCTTCGCTTCTGGGCGGGCATCGCGCTGTGCCAGGCCGGTGAGCTGGCCGACGGCGCGAAGTTCGTCGCCGAGGCCATCGCGCACGACCGGCGTTGGGACGAGCTCATCAACCGGCTCGTGCAGTCTCAGCGTATGACCGCGCAGGAAGCCGAGATGCTGCGGTCGCTGCTCGCGGCCCAAGCCAAGTAGACTCAACCAGCTTTGGGTAAGAACAGAGGCCCCCGGCGGGGAACGCGAACTCCGAAAGCGCGCAGGACGGAGCGCGAGGACGGCGACCAGAAAGAGCAGGCCGTCGTCATGGACGCCACGGTTTCGCAGGCGCTGCCCAACGCCATGTTCGAGGTCGAGCTCGAAAACGGCCACAAGCTGATCGCGTACGCCGCGGGCCGCATGCGGCGCTACTTCATCCGCATCACGCCAGGTGACCGCATCCGCGTTGAGCTGTCGCCCTACGACCTCACGCGCGGCCGAATCGTCTACAGGTACCGCGAATAGAGCTCCTCACAGCTCTGCAGGCGGCGCGGGTTTTCGATCTCGAGCAGCCTCGCTACGCCGGCGCGCCGACCCACCCCGCGCACGTGCCGGGCTTCAACTACTTCCTCCACCGCCGACACGAGAAGACGAGCCAGGCGCGCACCAGCGCAAGCGGGCTCGTCGTCATGCCGGAGCACTCGGGCACGCACATCGATGCGCTCTCGCACCAGGCCGAGAACATGACGCTGCACGGCGGCGTTCGCGTGGACGGAAGCGTCCAGACCTCCGCGGGCTTCAAGAAGCACGGCATCGACACGATGGCGCCGCTCCTAGCGCGCGGCGTGCTGCTGGATGTCGCCGGCGACGGCCGGCTGCCGCCCGACCACCTGATCTCGGTCGACGAGCTGCATGCCGCGGCCAGGGTCGAGATCCGGGAGGGCGACGTCGTGCTGGTGCGCACCGGCTACGGCGCGCTCTGGAATGACTCTGATGCATACATGAAGGCCGCTGGCGTCAGTGCGGCCGGGTCGCAGTGGCTGGCGGACCGCAAGGTGCGGGCGGTCGGTGCCGACAACATGGCCTTCGATACGGTCGAAGGCTTTGACAAGGAGCTGGGCGTCAGCCTGCCGGGCCATATGATCCTTCTCGTCCGCGCCGGCATCCCGATCATCGAGAACCTCAACCTCGAGGAGCTTGCCCAGGCCCACGTGCATGAGTTCGCCTTCATCTGCCTGCCGCTGAAGATGCGCGGCGTCACCGGATCGCCCGTTCGCCCGCTCGCGCTCGTTTAGCCGCCTGACGTGCTGCTGATACGGATCGGCGCCGGGCTGCTCGCGGTTACCGGGGCTGGATTCGGGATCTCGTGCGTCATCGGGCTGCGCAGCCTCATCACGACCGGCGACATCGCGTTCATTTACGGCTATCCGACCTATGGTCGGGGACACTTCGAGCGGTACGGCATCCCGTCCACGGTCCCGCTGCTGTTCGCGTTCTTGGCGGTCTGCGTTCTCGAGCTCGTCGCAGCCTGGCTCCTGTGGGGCGGGCGTGTCTCCGGCGGCGTGCTCGCGCTGGCGCTCGTCCCCGTCGGTGCAGTGTTCTGGTGGGGATTCGACCTGCCCTTCCCGCCGGTGCTCGTGGCTGTGAGCACTCTCCTCATCCTGATTGGCTGGCGCACGCTGGCGTAGCCAAACTCCGGAGGGAGGCGTTCGTCTGTTGTGATCCTGCGATCGCTGCTCGTGATCTTCCTGCTGGCGATCACCGCCTGGGCGCCACAGGAGGATGCGATCTCGCGGGCGGGCGGTGCGCCACTGGCCGGCGAGTCGAGCTCGTACTGGGCCCACGCACCCCTCGCGCCGTCCGTCCTTCCGAGCGCCCGCGTGCTCCAGGTCGCCTGGCATCACCAGGAGCACCGCCTCAGCTGCGAGGCGGCCGCGCTGCGTATGGCCCTGTCCTTCGTGGGAGTCAGTGCGGACGAGCTGGCCCTGATGCGGTTCATGGGCTACGACACACGTCCTGCGCTCTTCGACGCCAAGGGCCGTCTCGTCAGATGGGGAGACCCCAACCAGGCCTACGTCGGCAACCCGGATGGCGTCATCCAGCGCTTCACCGGTTACGGCGTCTATTCCGGACCGGTGGCTCGCGCGGTCGTCGCCGCCGGGGCCGGCTTGATCGCCTCGGGGTCGATCAGCCCGCAGGCTGTGTACAACGCGGTGCTTGCCGGTCATCCGGTGGTGGCCTGGATCAGCAACACGTATCACCGGGTGCCGCTCTCGAGCTATGTGGCGTACGACGGCCGGCGCGTCTACTACACGCTGACGGAGCACGCGGTGACCATCGTCGGCGTCAGGCCCGGTGCCGTCCTGATCAACGATCCGTGGTTTGGACCGGCCTGGCACTCCAAAGCCCAGTTCGAGTCGGCCTACGCGACCTTCGGAAACATGGCAGTGGTCGTCGGCCCCTAAAAAAAAACCCTCCCCGCATCGCGGGGAGGGCTGGGTGGGGGCTAAAAAAAAGAACCCTCCCCGCATCGCGGGGAGGGCTGGGTGGGGACGAGTCTTAGACTCCTGGCGCCTTTTCCTAGCGCCTACCTACCGTCTGGAAGCAGTCGAGGCAGTACACGGGACGGCTGCCGGTCGGCACGAACGGAACCTGCGTCTGCTTGCCGCAGTTCGAGCAGATCACGTCGTGCAGGACGCGCGCGCGGCCGTTGCCGTCGGAGGCCCGCCTCGCGGCACGACACTCGGGGCAGCGCCGAGGCTCGTTCTGCAGCCCACGCGACTGGTAGAACTCCTGCTCTCCGGCTGTGAACAGGAACTCCCGACCACAGTCGCGGCACGTCAAAGTCCGATCCACGAAAGTCACGCTCACCGTAAGGCCTCCTCGAATCTGGTTCCCGCTCAGAGGCCGCCGGCGGATTGGACCCGGTCTACCCCCTCGGAGCTTTCGGCCGGGATTCTAGCGCTCCCGACAACAAATTGGAGATCGGGCTTAACCTCGGTTTACCGAGCTTTTCACGCGGGGACGGACGCGCGATCCTCCCGGACGTCCTCGTCAACCGGCGCCGCCTCGCCGAATCCGGCGCCTGTCGATGCTCCCTTGAGCGGCGCTTCCTTCATGAAGACGGTGGAGATGAGGGCGACCACGAGCACGGCTCCCGCGAACAGGTAGATGTCGTGCAGCGTGTCTGAGAGCGCCCACCGGATGGCCGACACGAACGCGGGCGGGAGTCCCGCCAGGGCGCTCGGCTGGAAGATCGCGTTGGCGCCGCCGGCCGGCAGGTGGCCAAGCACCTGGGTCGGAAGGTGCGCGGCGGATACCCGCGAGCTCAGGTAGTCCGGGAGCCGGTTGGCGAGCACGGCACCGAGCACCGAAGAGCCCACCGTGCCGCCGAGGTTCCTCCAGAACTGAATCTGGCTCGAGGCCACACCGAGGTACTTGCGCGGCAGGGCCACCTGCACGGCGGTGAGGTAAAGCGGGAAGGTGACGCCGAGGCCGAGGCCGACAACCACGAGGGCGGCGACTACGCGCCACTCGGGCAAGCCGGGGACGATCTGCGCGAGCATCCACATGCCGACGATCATCACCGCCGTTCCGATCGTGCCGAGAAAGCGGTAGTACTTGATCCGGCGCATCACGAAACCGGTCAGAGTCGAGGCTCCCAGCAGGCCGAACATCATCGGTGTGATCAGCGCGCCCGAGTTGGTGGCGCTGATGCCCAGCACGCCCTGGAAGACGAGCGGGGTGAACAGGATCGACCCGAACATGCCGAACGC
>Ga0075426_10004218_pt1 | contig 10231 bp, 8 predicted proteins | sample SoiMethybrSBSTD5_FD_75304 | JGI IMG/M metagenome (GOLD analysis project Ga0075426, IMG submission 75304) | Bulk soil microbial communities from a Populus tree surrounding site in Tennessee, USA - Soil MetaG P. TD hybrid SBSTD5 | ecosystem: Environmental > Terrestrial > Soil > Tree plantation...
GGTCATTTTGGTAGGTGGTTATCCAGGGTGTCGTCTGCGAAAACCCCTGGAATCCGGACGCCACGGTTCCGGCGACGCCGTTTCGTGGAGGGTCATAATAGATTCCGTAACCGCCGCGGATCACGAACTTCGGCTGCAGAGTATATGCAAAACCAAACCGCGGACCAAAGTTCTTGTAATCTAGACCAGTGACATTCCGATGACTGGCGCTGGCATAAACCAAACCACCGTGCAGATTGGGAAGTCCGGGCACTTGGAGCGGAGATGCCACAGCCGGATCGAGATAGTTCATGTGGTTGAAACGCTCCGTGCGCGGCAGGCTGATATCGTAACGCATCCCCAAATTGAGCGTGAGCTTGTCGGTCGCTCTGAAGTTGTCCTGGATGAATCCGGCATGCTGGAAACTCTGTGTGGCGGGCCTGTCGGGGATCTCGTAACTCCCGGAGTCGCCCACGCCCATAAGAAGACTCGCCATGGCGTCCCCACCGCCTGTTACGGGAAAATGTGAGGTACCTGTGTAACTGAAGTCAAAAGTGCCAGTTGCGGAGTTAGGTTGTAAGAAACTGACGCGGCGAAGGTGCCCTTCGTAGCCGAATTTGAGGTCATGCCGCCCCTCCAATCTGCTTAGACTCACAAGTAAGTGATGCGTTTCCGGCGTCTGCCAGAAAAATCCCCAGCCAACATTACCGATACTTTCCCAACCATTAGTATAATTCGAAACAGTGATCGCCGGCACCGCATGAAGCCCTGACGTCTTCATGTATTCTGGGAATCCCAGATCCTTAGATATGTCGAACTTCGGATAGCTGGTATCGAGCACGCCCTGACCATCCTTCACGGGGTTGACAACATATCCCAGAGAAATATTGAGCAAAGTCTTGGGGTTAAAGACATGCGTATAATTCACGACGCCGTTATATGCGTTGAACCTCGTGAGTCCCAAACCATGGGGATCGAGAGGGTTTCCGTAAACATTTACAGTGTCGGAATGTAGGGTTCGCCAACTGTACCTTACGCTCAGCCTATCTTTTTCGCTGAAGTAGTGGTCAATCTTTATACCATACTTGTTCCACTTCGACGGGGTCGAGTAAGAAGCGAAGAAGTTTGTCAAACGATTGTAGGCTGGCGCACCCACATTAATGTTAGGCTGCGGGTAGTAGGACATCACCTTGAGAGCCACGGGATCTATGAGGTTCCCCGGCCCGGCAGGGGGCTGGTAGGGAGTTCCTGCTAACTTAGGACTACCCGGGCTTTGATAGGTCATCACATTGTTGAAAGGGATATAGCCCGAACGCACCGGACCGCTTTTGCTGGCATCATAAACACCCGTGTAGGGGTCCCATAATTGCCCCTCTGGATCTTTGCACATACCGTTGGCATCAAAACCCGGCCCGCAGATTTCACCAAAGTCGCCTTTGCGCTCGGCAGCGCTGGGGACGCCGCCTGTGGTGTTGCCCGGGCTTGTTTGCCACAGAGATTCGTAATCACCGAAAAAAAACGTCTTGTTCTTCTTGATGGGTCCTCCGACGGTACCGCCAAACTGGTTGTAGCGCAGAGGTGACCGCGGGTTGCCATACAAATTGTTGAACCAGTCGTTCGCCGCCAGTTTATCGTTGCGCAAAAATTCCCACGCGCTTCCGTGGAATTCGTTGGTCCCCGAGCGAACGATCAAATTGATCACGGAATTGCCACTATAGCCACCAACATCAGCGCTGAAGTTGGACTGGACCTTGAATTCCTGCACTGCATCCAGTTCGAGAACCTCGACGTACCCCTGAACACCACCGTGTGAGATCGTAATGTTAGTAGTCAGACCATCTACGAGAACATCCGCATTGGAGTTGCGGCTGCCGTTGACAACGACGTTATTATTATCACCTGTCCCATAACCTTCACCTGCGACACGAGTGACTCCGGGAGCAAGACGCACGAGATCGAGAGGGTTGCGCCCTAACAAAGGCAGATCATTGACGAAATCGCGATTCAGCGTCTGTCCTACGACCGCATCTTGAGTGGACAACAATGGAGCCTCCCCAAGGACTTGCACGGTCTGCTGCGGTTCCCCGACCTCCAAACCAATGTTGAGACTCGCGTTTTGATCCACGTCTAAGACAATTCCTTCCCGTACCGAGGCCTTAAAGCCAGCCGCGGTGGCGGCAAGACGGTATGTACCTGGTGGGAGTGACCGCAGCAGGTACCTACCAGACTCGTTAGTCTGTGCAGTATAGTCATAGCCTTTATTGACGTCCGTCAATTTGATCGCAGCTGCCGGTACGGCCGCTCCCGAAGGGTCCGTGACCAAACCCGTCAAAGAGCCGGTGTAAACCTGCGCCCGCATCGAGGCAGGAATCAGGGCAACGAGCCCCAGCAAAGCAATCAGACATACCGTTACACGTCTTCTCGACATACTATCTCCTATATCCCCCGACCGGCCTTCGAACCGCGTGAACATTCCCATGATCACTGGTTGCTACTTCCGTTCAACCCGCTCACTCGATACCAGAGTCGTAGAGAAGCCCGACAATTCCGCGCCTATGCCCATTTCCAGCTTCGGAAACTCTGAGTGCAAGAGGTCGAGTTTAGACAGCAGATCCTTCATGGCCCGCTCAGGATCGCGGACGGGCCGGTTGGTTTCCGCAAACGTGCCGAGAGTCAGATCCACGGTCTCTTCCACGTTGGCGCAGAGATCTAGAAGCGCACCGGCTACCCAGTCACCCTGCAAATTCTGCATCCCGATCGGCTGGTTTTCTTGTTCGGAGGAGTCGCGCCGGAGCAGCGTAGAGAGAATCGGCCTCAACTGCGCTTGCGACTTCTGCAGTTCATTTCGCAACGCTTGCATGTGATCCTGCACCATGAGCTGTAGCAGCCGCCGCGTTGAAATCCGTAACTTCTCTCTCTTGAGAAAAGGATCCCATTCGACCAGACGACGCACCGCCCAGGCCTGAGCGAGCGCCCTTTCAGAATGGGCGAGAGCCTCACGAGACAAGTTTGCAATCTCTTCTTGTATGCAGGTGCTCTGATCGCTACCTTGGCGGTCCGGACACTTGCCTTCGGTGAAATACTGCTTCAGCAGGCCTTCAATCGCCAGCTTTGGCTGTTCTGCCTGATCGCCATACTGGATGCGACCGGCAGAATGGAGGGGAGCCTCATCCGGGTTCGCGGCGGGTGGCACGGCCGCCTCCTCGGCGACACTCCGGATCGCGGCAGCCACGTACGGGATCCCGCGCAAAGCAAGCAACACCTTCGTCTTGCGCTCGTGACTATCCACCACTCCCTCGACTTCGATCCCGCCGACACCAAGGCGCACAGCTATTGGTCTTCCGATGCAAGCTGTGATGTTGTGCAGAGCGTATCGGGCCTCGACTTCCGCGGCTGTCAAGTCGGCTTCTGTGGGCAACAGCTCCGCTTCCCTTACGGGCAAGTCGATCGAGACCGGAACTGGCATGAGCCGCCGCACTGCTGTTTCGAAGTTCTGCACACGCGCCCGGGCCGGTTCGGCAAATATCGAAGAAGGCACCGCATCCAGCGTCATCACGTCGAAAGCGGCTTCTCCTAGCGAGTAATCCACGATCTCATCCTTCGTCTGAACCAGAAGGCGTTGACCAACCGGGTGCCAGTCTGCTGCGCGCACGGTGAATTCGACACCGACGATTGCGCCAAGCGGAAAAGGTCCATGTCCGGACACCTTGAGGATCGTGGCCTTGTCGCCATCAGGCAGCGTGCCCTGCAGCACCTTCTCGGATTCCTGTGGAACCGAACCCCGCCAGGCTTCATAGTTGACGGGAGATAGGGGCCGTCGCAGATCCGCCTGGTGATTCCTACACACTTCTCCGAAATCTTCGAGAACCGGAGGAACAGGTCTTGACGCCGAAGCGGAGGCTGCAGGTATTGCCCCGTCCCGGGTATCCTTCACGCGCTGCCGCATGCGATTGTTTCGCGTGTCATTCCAGATCTCCCAGGTAACCGCTTCCAGACGGCTTCGGGAACTGCGGCGTAACTGAAATTTCTCGTAGATGACTGGCGCGGATACTCGCATCATCTGCCGGGCTTCGGCTTGCCTCACCTGAAACAAGATCTCTTGGGCCGAGACCGGTTGCGTCAGATTCAACCGCATGAAGATTACAGCCAGTAGGCCAAGCGATGTCAGAAACATCGCCAGCCGAACCGAAACGCGCGGAGCAAGAAGCCCGCCGGCATACTCGCGGACTAGGTCCGAGAAGAGCGCGGGAGAACCACATTCGTCATCCAGCCGGTCCAGTCTGGCCGCAAAGCTCTGCAAGGCCTTTCTGGGGAGCGCCGGCGGGCCCGCGAACGATGCGTTTCGGGACTCCATGAATTCCGAAATCGCGTGATCGATCTTTTCGAGCCTCAGCCGGCAGGACCAGCAGTTCTTCGTGTGCGTCCCAACCCGGTCCCCCTTGGGAACTGACTCGCCGTCCAGATGGAGCATCAGTTCTTCAAATGACGGATGCCAGGTCTGCCGGAATAACCGGTGACGCCAGAAACTAAACATAGGCAGTCTGTCTCACTAGCTTCCTGATAATCCGGCCCAAGTACTTGACCAACGTGGGTAGCCGGATGTCTAAAACGTCTGCGATCTCCTGATAGGACAGGCCTTCTGCTCTTAGCTCCAAACAGTGCCTTTCCTCATTAGATAATTCGCTGAGCGCGCGCTGCAGCCTTCTTTGGCGTTCGTCCTCCAAGACCCTATCCTCAGCGCATGGAGCAGGGTCGAGGGCCTGATACCAAGTAGGAGGGTCGAACGGCTCCAGATGAACCTTCTTCTTCTGATGGTCAATCGCGAGGTTGTGTGCCACTCGAAAGACCCAGGCCCGCACGTTCGCTACTCCACCGCCGCCGCGGAGATGACTGTACAACCGCAAGAAGACCTCCTGGGTCAGATCTTCTGCATTCACTGGATCACCGAGAATTCTGCACAAGTATCGATAAACCGGGTCGCGCAAGAGCTCGAAGACCTTGGTGACCCTTTGCTTGAGGGCGGAGCTATTCCTGATGCTGAACGAGAGTTCAGCGACCAGCGGGACTCCCTCGGATGCAGCGTAGCTCTCTTCCATTGCTATCCCGTCAACCCTGCTAGACGGCCTTGGGCACGCTGAAAATAAGGGCCTTGATCCCGCACCCCTCCCTCCGGTCAGATTCCGGCGGATCACATCCCCTCATGTCTTTCTACTAAAGACGATTGACTACCGGATTTTATACCGCAAAGGGGAAAATTTTTGCACCAGTGCCGTCTTTTTTTAGTCGAAGGTATGAAAGCGTAATTTGTGTAATTTGTACCTTGCTGATATCCACCGCCTGCGCTACTTCGCGTGTCGTCGACGGTCACATGGGCGGTCGCACGGTGAAGAGAAAGTCGGCCACGGGCCTCTGATCTGAGACGGCGTTGTCCTGTCCGATGCGTTTGATCTCTTCGAGTTCGGCAGCGAATTTCTGCTCGTCTCCAAGCGCTTGGTACGCGTTGCGCAGTGCGTAGTGGGCCGGGATCAATGCTGGCTGCAGACGTGTCGCCTCAAGTAGCCGCAGGACTGCCGTGGAGTAGTCCTTTCTTGTAAGGGAGATTTTTCCTGCCAGCAAGTAGGCCCATGGGTCTTTCGAAGCCAGTGCCAACGCGCGTGTGATTGCATTCTCCGCGGCTTCCACATCGTCCGGAGCCGAGTGCGTGATGGCAAGGGCTTGATAATAAAACACTTCCGGGGTGTTGGCGCCCAAGGCAATCGCCGTCTCCAGTGATTGTCGCGCCTCCGTTGAATGGAGCAGCATTTCGAGGAAAATCCCGTTCAACAAGTAGGGGTGGTCCCACTCCGGCCAGCGCGCCTGAATCCTCGACAGCAGCTTCTTGGCATCGATGTCGTGCTGGAGCAAAATCAGTGTCACCCATTGGGCTAGGAGCAACTCGCGCACATTGGGGATGAGGCTGTTGGCCTGTTCGAGCAAAGCCAGCGCCTCCCTGTTTTGGTGGTGCTTCAGCAGAAAAGAGGCAGCCTGAAAATAGAGGCTGGCTTTTGTTGGCGCCGCCTGCATACCGAGATTTAGGGCGTCGGCGGACTCTGGAATCCTGCCCAGCGAATCCAGAAGCTGGGCCCGCAGCAAGTAGTAGTCGCCTTTTCGGTCTGCCTCCGGGGTCTTGTCCAGTTCCCTCAGAGCCACCTCGGCGCCCTGCAGATGAAAGATGGCGGTGGCCAGGTCGAGCCGAAGGTCCCTGAGAGCCGGAGCGGTCGCGATGGCAGATTCCAGAAACTGGCGCGCCGGCTCAAATTGGTCGAATTGCAGCAAAGCCGCTCCACAATCGCCCAGGACAACGGGATCAGAGGTGGCAGACTTCAGCTCGCGAAAGACCTCCAGAGCCTCGGCAGTCTTTCCATCGGCAAGCAACTCCTTTCCTAGCCTGATCCGCCACCGGAAATTCGCGGGATCAGTGGCAGTGCTCTTACGCAGGTTCGCCAGGTATCGCGCGCGCTGCTCGGCAGGGGACAGGCTCAAAAAATCGATGAGCCCCGCCCGAGGTCGTGAGCCCTGTCGAGACGTTCCAAGCTGTTTCAGTTGGGAGAGAACCACCGCGGCTTCCTGCTTGTCGCCGAGCTTCTCGACGGCTCTGAGGTAAACCGTGAGAACGGATGGAGTGCTGGGTGCCAATTCGAGCGCCCGTTTTAATACAGGAGCGGCGTCACCGGCCCGGTCCAACGCCAGATAGGCTTGCCCGAGCCGGACAAGTACGTGATGGTTGCGGGGATCCCGGTCGAGCAGGATCTGCAAGTCATCGATGGCTGCCGCTGGCTTCCCATCCTCAATTTTCAGCATGGCGCGGGTATAGCGCGCCTGCGTCAACACGGCGTCGAGCGTCAACGCATGGTCGAGCGACTCGATGGCCTTGCTGCGGTCCACGTAAGCCTGTGCAATGGCCAGCTCGTAGAAACCCATGGCGTCGCGAGGATGCCTGTGCACGTACCTCTCGAGGTCTGGGAGCGCGCGCTGGTACTGTCCGTCGCTGGCAAGCACGAAACTGCGTTCCCGGCGAGCCACCTCGTCCGCGGGCTTCAATTTGAGATAGCGGTCATAGGTTGCCGCCGCGTCCTGATAGAACTCGAGCTGTGCGGAAACTTGCCCGAGCAGCAGGAGAATGTCGGTACGCCCGGGTGCGAGCCTTTCGGCCTTGGTCAGCAGCGCAGCAGCGTCCACCGGCCGCTGTCCTTGCAGATATGCCTGGGAAAGCCCATGAAGGCAATCGGCATCATCCGGGCGCTCGTTCAACGCGACCTCGAACACGCTCGTGGCGCGTTCTGTGTGGCCGGCATGCAAGGCGGCTAGGCCCAAATTGTATAGGATGTCGAAGTTTCGCGGCTCGGCATCCAGCGCGCGAGAAAATGACGCCTCTGCCTGAGCGTACAGCCTGCATTCGGTATAAACTGCTCCTGCGGAAAAATGGACTCGCCAGTCGGCGGCCGCGTTATTTTCCAACTTGCTCGTGATTTCACTAGCCTCGGAGCATTCGCCGGCTAGGCTCATGGCCCGGGCCCGCAACTCGAGCATGACGGGATCGCCGCTTCCAGAATTTCCAAGGCGATTCAAATAGGCCAGCGCCTGCCGGCCACGTTTCTCTTCCACGCTCATGCGCGCCAGTTGCAGATTAGCGTTCGGGTGCTCCGAATCGATGGCAACAGCCTTCAGGTAGAATTCGCGTGCCTGGCTGCGGTTACCGCGTGCTAAATAATGGTTGGCGAGATTGTTGAGCAACTGAGCGGAAGCCGGTGCAATCTTCAGCGCGCGCCGGTAGTACCCCTCAGCTTCGCTGTAGCGCCCGGCGGAATCGAGTACCGCACCCTCAAGAAGCAGCGCGCGGAGGTCGGAAGGATGGTTCTCTAGAACGGGGCGGAGCTTCTGTTCGGCTTCCGCGGTTTTCCCTTGCTCGAACGCCCGGGCCGCTTCATCGAGCGCGAGTTCGGGCGAGGGCTGCTGCGCAACCAGAAAGATGCTACCGAAAACGAAAAACGCCACCCCGGCAACAAGACTTTTCCCAGGCACAACTGATCCACTATTATCATGTTTTTCGGGCTGTGGCCCGCGATCACCTTTCTCACGAACTTTTCTTTGCCAGCGTAAAAAATTGAATCGGCGAATGTCCCCCTTAGATGGGAGTAGCCCTGTCGTTGGCCGGTGCTCTAGTCAAGGCGCGTTCGGGCCCCGAAATAGGTCGCCACCGCGTGGTTCTTGATGAACGCCTTATGCAACATGCCGTTCACGATTCTGACCGATGAGGAAGAGAAAGAGCTGCACCGGCTGAGCCAGTTCTACTGGAAAGAAGCCCTGATCCAACCCGATCATTACAAAGCGCACTACTATGCTGGGCTGGTGTATCAGCTGAACGGTGACAGGGACAACGCCTAAGCGGAATTTTTCGCTGCCATCCGAATCATCGAAAGCAAACAGATCTATTACGCCTGGCCCTTCGCCGACTTAGGGAGGCAATTGACCGATGCAGGAGACCTGGATGCGGCTATCGACTGGCTCTCCCAGGGCATCAACAATGATCCGACTTGCCGGAAGGCCTATTACGAGTACGCCCGTGCGCTTTTTCACAAAGGGCCAGTGCCCGAGATTGAAAAGAAGCTGATCGAGGCCGTGCGTCTTGATCCCGGTTACACCGATGCGTATTATCTGTTGGCGCGCTATTACAGGAGATTGGACAAGAACCTGGCAGCCGAACAAGTTCTAGCAAGGTTCAGAGATCTGAAAGCCCATCCCATGCCTTCTCCTTACGGTCTTCGCCGACACTAGACCTCCGATCAGGCGAAGTCAACAGTAACTGGAAAGCGTTGGTTTCGCCACACAGATCGCACAAGATCATACTCTACCTCCCTAAACTTTTGCGCTCTTGCGAATAATGTGGTCCAAGCTCAGTGCGGTCTGTAATCGCTCCACCGCGGTCATCGCGCACCTCCGATGGCCGCACTCTCAGACGCGGCCAAGGCACGGATCTCCACCACCGGCGCAGATCTTGGATGCGAACCAGAATCTTGCGGTCGTGTCATGCTCCGCGTGGAATCCCCCGGTGATGGTCGGCTTCCAACTACAACGCGTTCAACCTCAAAGTGACGCGCCGGTTTTCGAGCGGGCTACGCCGAGCCGTTTCAATATATGGCACAATGGCCCAGGCACGCCATGTTGAAACGAATTCAGATACACAACTATCGCTCCTGCCTGAAGACGTAGAGCTGTCGCTCTGAAAAACAGAGAACTAACAGAGCAATTTTGTTGCAGTACTTGCAGTTAGCCGCAAAGTTGACTGTGAAATCAGGTGCAGATCAGGAACCGCTTTGCCGCGACCATCGGGTTTCTAGCTTCTGTCCGTCGCGCCACTCCATACACGCCATACACACTTTCTTATAACCGGGTAAACCGGGGCCTGCTCTTCGCCTGTTTTCAGATCGCCCATTTCGGCTAAGTTCAACAATTGCAAGAAATGCGCTCCTGTTGTCTCTTTAGCCAATCGTTCTGCGGCGAAGGCCCAGAATCTTGACACCATGGCCCTCCAGCCCACTCCCAGACCGGAACGTCCAGGGCGCGCCATCCACCACGACGCTCTTCCCGACGATGGCCGGATCGCTCGTGAAACTGGAGCGCCACAGGTCATAGCCGAGGATGATCACGCGGTCGTGTCCCGGCCGGACATCTTCTTCCCAAGGAAGACTCGGCCGAGCCAGGGCTTGATGTCGGCAGCCGGGAACATTTCGCTCGTCACGACGAGTCCCATGACACGCTCGGTGCGTTCCCCGATCCGCAGATTGAATCCATCCTCTTGAAACGCGCCGAGTTGCTCGAATACGCCGCTGCCCTTCCAGTCGAGATAGTCGGGCGCGGAAGACGGGAGATGATGAAAGTTGCGCGACGGATTCTCCGTCCAGACCACCACCACGCGATCAGGCTGGGGAATGGCGATGCCGGCGAGGAGCGCGGCCCGAAGCACGCTGAAGATAGCGGTATTGGCGCCGATTCCGAGGGCCAGCGTCAACACCGCGACGGCCGTGAAGCCGGGACTGTTCTTCAGCATCCGCAGGCCGTAACACAGGTCTTGAGAGAATGAGGTCATCGGTAACAAGCCACCAGCATCACTTGCAGGAGTGGGGCCAGACGGTAACCCGTTCAAATCGTGCAGACGGCTAGACCCGGCTGAGCCGCTTGGTGTCCGGCTGTGGCACCGGCTGTCGCGAAAATG
>Ga0075426_10004219_pt1 | contig 10231 bp, 10 predicted proteins | sample SoiMethybrSBSTD5_FD_75304 | JGI IMG/M metagenome (GOLD analysis project Ga0075426, IMG submission 75304) | Bulk soil microbial communities from a Populus tree surrounding site in Tennessee, USA - Soil MetaG P. TD hybrid SBSTD5 | ecosystem: Environmental > Terrestrial > Soil > Tree plantation...
CCGGTTCGTGATCGACGAAGCGCGACGCTTGGGCGTGAAGGACGACATCCTCCGCGACTACCTCAAGGTCGAGTGGATCGATCGGAAGGAGTACCGCCTGCTCCTCCGGACGATGGACGTACCGGTCGAGTGACCCCGGTCGACGCGCCCTCGCGCCGCTCCGCTTGCCGGAGCGAACGAGACTTTATGCGGGGTCCTCCCGCTGCTTCCTCGGTACCAGCCTCACCGGGGTTCGAGCCGTGGACATCAAGGTCCGATCCCCCATCCGTCCCTCGACCAGCGACCTCTGGTTCCTGTCGTACCTTCCGATCGCGATCGCGGAGGGGATCGCCACCCCGCTCATCCCGCTCCTCGCGCTCGAGGAGTTCGGCGCGGGAGCGTTCGCCGTCACGATCATCATCGCCGCGAGCGGGATGAGCCAGGTCCCGTTCACGATCCTCTGGGGGAACCTCTCCGACCGCGTCGCGCATCGGAAGTTCTTCCTCGTCGGCTCGTTCGTCGCGACCGGCGTCAGCCTGATCCTGATCGCGCTCGCGTCGAACATCCTCACCTACTTCTGGCTCAACGTCGTCGAAGGGCTCGCCGCCGCTGCGAGCGCGCCGATCGGCACGATGCTGCTGCTCGAGACGCGCCAGAAGCGTTGGTGGCCGCAGGACATCGGCCTCTTCGGTCTCATCTCCGGGCTCGGGACCAGCGCCGGACTCGCCCTCGGTATCGTCTGGCTGTTCGTCATCGGGTTCCACGGGTCGATCGTCACCGTGATGATCGGCCTCCTCGTGCTCGCGGGCGCGCTCGCGATCCTCGGGGCCGTGATCGCGTGGGCGTGGATCGAGGAGCCGTCGGTCCGTCTGGAACGACGGGGCCTCGCCGACCTCCTTAACCTCCACCGCGGGGTGGTCGAGCGGCTCCGCCGCACGCGGACCCGCGTCCTCAACATCATCGACCTCACGCGCTCGAAGGCCGACCCGCTCCCGCGGCGCGAGATCCTCTTTCTCGCCGCCCTCGGCGTGATGACCGTCGGCTTCGAGATGTTCTACGGGCCGTTTCCGGTCTTTCTGACCCAGGTAACCAAGTTCTCCGACGCGTCGGTGTTCGTCGTCTACCTCGCCGCCGCGGCGGCGTCGACGGCGCTGTTCTTCCACTCGGGCAAGGCCGTCGAGCGGCACTCGCCGAAGTACGTGTTCCTGGAATCCCTCGGCGGCCGGTTCGTCCTCGTCCTCCTGTTCCTCTGGGGGCCGGCGTACGTCCTCTTCGGTCTCGGAACGCCCGCGCTCGTCGCCTGGGCCGTCGTGCTGAACGCGCTGCTCGGCGTGACCTGGGCGTTCATCAGCACGGCGAGCACGCTGTTCCTGGTCCGCCTCGTCGGGCGGTCGAGCCGGGGCCGCGCGCTCGGCCTCTACAACGCGGTCGCCGGGTTGGGGGGACTCGCCGGCACCCTGATCGGCGGCTTCCTCTACTCGAGCCTGGGCGTCAACACGGCCTACACGATCGCCGCGCTGACGATCGGGCTCGGCTCGATGCTCCTGCTCCCGATCCCGTTCCACGTCTTCGAGCTGCCGCACACCCACCGGCGACGCCATCTCGGGACGGTCCGGGCGACGACCGGACCGAGCCGGCGACCCCGGCGCTGAAGGACCTCCGCCCCGGCGGCGGCACCCTTATGGCCCGACGCCGCTCGACCGCGCCCAGCGGGGGGGAGGGTCGATCGCCGAGTCGCTGGCGGGACGGCTCGCGCGGCGCGTTCGCCACTTCGCCACCCACCCGATCCTGTGGCTCCGCTACATCTGGCTGCGGGAGCTTCGGCACCAAGAGGTCCCGTTCGACGCGAACCCGAGGTTCCGCGACTGGACCCCCATGTTCCGCGTCGCCCGGCCGGGCCTCGTACGATTGACCGGCCGATCGCCCGGGGAGATCGACACCTACTTCGCGGAGCTGGGTCCGCTCCACGACCGCTTGCGGCGCGAGGTCGGCTCGGTTCGGAGCGCGGGGGCCCTCATGCAGGCGCCGCTCCTCTACGTCCTCGTTCGCGCGCTCGGGCCCAAGCGCGTCGTCGAGACCGGGATCTCGTCCGGCTACTCCGCACGGCTGATCCTCGAGGCGCTCGAGCGGAACGGCGACGGCCACCTCGATTCGATCGGCATCGACGTCTTCGGGCTCACGCGTCGGCCGGGGGATTCCGCGGGTGAGCTCGAGGACCGGCACGTCGGCTGGCTCGTCCCGGACGGTCTCCGCCACCGGTGGACCCTCCACCTCGGGCGCAGCGAGGAGCGCCTCCCCGCGCTCGCCGTCCCGGGGTCGAGGAACCTCGACCTCTTCGTGCACGATAGCCTCCACCAGTACGCGACGATGCGGTGGGAGTACGCGACGGCGCTCCCCGCGATGCCGTCGGGCGCGCTCCTGTGCTCCCACGACGTGCACGCGAACCGCGCGTGGCCCGAGTTCCTCCGAGAGCACAGGCTCGGGGGCGACGAGGAGCTCGACCACGACCTCGGCGCGGTCCGCCTTCCCCGCTAGCCGAGCATCTGCCAGGTGAGCGTCCGAACGAGGTAGCCGAGGACCAGGTTCGCGAGGAACCCCTCGAGCGCGTCCGGGGCGTCGCGGAGCACGCACGACCGGAACCCGAGCTCGCCTGTGGCGACGATCGTCGCGCCGTCGAGGACGGCGAAGCGGCCGGTGAGCTTCTCGTTGACGAGGTAGGCGACGCCCGCGTACTCGAACGTCATCGGGCCGAAGAGGGACGACTTCGTCCGCCACTTCTGCTCCCCGATCTGGATGAGGATCTCGTCCCGCTTCGCGTGGTAGCTCACCGTCGAGTAGACCTCGTCGGGCGCGGTCGAGCGGTACGTCTCGTACGTCGTCGAGAACAGGGACGCGATGGCGCGCGTGATCGCGCCCGAGGCGGCGACGACCGGCCGACAGCTCCACGATTCGCGCGCGAGCTCGATCTCGATGACGTTCTGGAGGACGCGCGCCGTCGCACGGATCATCGATGGGCGCGCGATTGGGCGCGTGCCTCTTAGTCGTTCCGACACGGTGGTCGCGCGCGGCAGAGGGAAAGCGGATGAAGCGTCGCGCGGTCGCGCGGCCGTGGCCGCCGGAGAATGGGCGCCGCCGCCGAACGAGTTGGCGGTAGGCCTCGAGTTCTACGCGACCCGCACGCCGGGCGGCGGAGGACAGCTCAAGGAGCGCGCCGAGGACTTCCGCGTCACCGAGATCTCGGCGTACCCCATGCCGGACCCGGCGGGCCCGTACACGATCCTTCGGATCGCGAGCCGCAACTGGGAGCAGCACGAGCTCGCCCAACGGATCGCGAGCCGCCTCGGTCTGCCGCCGCATGCCGTCGAGTGGGCCGGCACGAAGGATCGTCGCGCGGTCGCCGAGCGCCTGTTCGCGTACCGAGGCGAGCCGCCGGCCGGTCTCGACCTCGCGGACGTCGTGCTGTTGGACGCCTACCGGGCGCGCTCGGGTCTGGTGCTCGGCCACCACTACGGCAACACGTTCGAGATCCGCGTCCCCGCCGACGGCGTCGCGGTGTCGGAGCTCGCCGCGCGGTTCGAAACGACGCGGGCGAGCCTGCGCGAGGCGAGTGGGTTCCCGAACCTGTTCGGTCTCCAGCGGTTCGGGGAGGTGCGGCCGGTAACGCACGACGTCGGGCGAGAACTGGTCCGCGGCGATCCCGCCGCGGCCGTCGACGTCTACCTGACCTCGTTACCGGACGGGCTCACCGCGCCCGGTGCGGCCGCACGCCGGTCGTACGCGGAGCACCGGGACGCCGCTCGGGCCCTGCGGGAGTTCCCGCCGTCGTTCCGCTTCGAGCGCCAGATCCTCGACCATCTCGCACGCGGCCAGACCCCCGAGCGGGCGCTCCGAGCGCTCTCGCGGGAGCTGCGGACGCTGTTCATCCATGCCTACCAGTCGCTCCTGTTCAACCGGTGGGTGAGCCGTCGCGTCGCCGCGGGCCTCTCGTTGACCGAACCCTCGCCCGGGGACGTGCTGCTGCGCGTCGCCCGCGACGGCACCGTACCGGGGACGACGCCGATCCCTGTCGGTTCGGACAACCTCACCGAGTGCACCGACCTCGCGCGTCGGGGGCGGGCGAGGCTGGCGGGGCCGCTCGTAGGGTACTCGACCGCGCCGCTCGGCGGCCGACCCGGTGAGCTCCTCGCCGGTATCCTCGAGGACGAGCGGGTGTCGGCGTCGGACTTCGGCCTCCCGAAGACGCCGGAGATCGCGAGCGCGGGTTCCTACCGACCGGTGGTCGTGCCGCTCCCCCCGATGGCGCTCCGACCCGCCGAGCCGGCGCAGGACGACCGGGGCGAGGGGGTTTGGTTCCGCTTCTCGCTCCCGAAGGGCGCGTACGCGACGGTGCTCCTCCGCGAGTTCCTCAAGGCCGGCGCGGTGCCGCGCTGACCCGCGTGTCCACGCGAGTTTTCTAATACGTGGGCCGAGCGTCCAACGCCCGCGGAGTCGTAATGGCGGTCGAGGCTCCGCGCCCCTGGTTCGCGCCCCTCGCCGTCGCGCGTTCCACGCCCCCGGCCGAGCCGTTGGAGCTCGACCGCGTCCCCACCGGCGTCCCCGATTTCGACCACCTCTCCGGCGGATTGCCCGCCGGCTCGATCGTCCTCCTGGCCGGAGAGGCCGGCGCGGGCCACCAGGAGTTCGCGCTCACGAGTGCGGTCCACATGATGCTCCACTACGATGACCCCGCGCTCCACCAGTTCTACCTCGGTCGGACGCGGGGCCCGTTCGTCTACCCGAAAGGGGTCGCATACGTGAGCGTCAGCCGCCGCCGGGACCAGGTCCTCCAAGAGGTCGCGGGGGCGTTCGATGCCACCTATCGGGAGGTCCTGCTCCGCCACCTCTCCTTCCGCGACCTCTCGCCCACCTACTTTGCCGATTCCGTCGTGCCGTCGGCCTGGTCGTCGGTGACGACCCCGCTCCTCGCCGGCGCGGCGGCGTCGTCCGGCGTCGCCCCGGGCGGCCCCTTGAGCGCCCTCGCCGACGCGCTCGAGGCGGAGGGGCCGTCGAACCTCGTCGTCGTCGACTCGCTCACCGATCTCCTCGTCCGGCGGGGCGTCGATGTCGAGGAGCTCCTGACGCTCGTGAAGGGGTTGCGACGGAGGGCGAAGGAGTGGGGTGGGCTCGTCTACCTCCTCCTCTCGCGCGGCGTCGCGCCGCTCGCGACGGAGCAGGCGCTCTACGACAGCGTCGACGGCGTCCTCTCGTTCACCTGGACGACGAGCCCGTTCCACTCGTTCCGTCAGCGCACGATGCTGATCGAGAAGTTCATGCCGGTCCTCTCGCGCATTCCCCAGGAGCAGCAGGGGCGGTTCATCATCCGCGTCAGCGCGGTCAACGGGTTGGTGACAACGCAGTATGAGCGGATCTGAGAGCAAGGTCGAGCGGGTGCCGACCGGGATCCCCGGGCTCGACGAGATGCTCGACGGAGGGTTCCCGCCGGGCCACGTCGTGCTCGTCACGGGCCTTCCCGGCACGGGCAAGACGTGCTTCGGCCTCCAGTTCCTGGTGGGCGGGCTCCAGCGGGGCGAGCCCGGCGTGTTTCTCTCCCTCGAAGAAGACGGACCCCAATTGCTCGCGAGCGCGCGGCAGTTCGGCTGGCCGGTCGACGCGGCCGTCGAGGGGAAAAAGCTCCACATCGTACGCCTCGACCCGAAGGAGACCAAGCAGAACCTCCACCGGATCCAGGGCGACCTCGGGAAGGAGCTCTCGCAACTGGGGGCGAAGCGGATCGTCGTCGACTCGGTCTCCCTCCTCAACATGCTGAGCGACGACGAACCGGGGCGACGCGCGACGCTGTTCGCGCTCGCCGGGGCGTGCCGCGGCGCGGGGGCGACGACCGTCCTGACCGCGGAGGCCGACCCGCGACACCCCGAGGTGTCCCGGGACGGGCTCTCGGAGTACGTCGCCGACGGGGTCATCCTATTGGGCTACAACACCGCGACCGACGGTCGCCGCGTCGGCCTCTCGCTCCGGGTGCTCAAGATGCGGCGCACCCAGCACCTCCGCAGCGTCCAGCCGTACGAGATCGGGCCGCACGGCCTCTCCGTCGACGCCAAGGCCGTCGACTTCGGTCGGTAGGCGCGCGAAACGGTTTCCGCACCGACGATGTCGGTCGCCGGCCGATGGCGTGGACCCTCTACGTCGATATCGACGCGTACTACGTGTCGTGCGAGCTCCGCGACCGGCCCGAGCTGCTCGGCCGGCCGGTGATCGTCGGACCCGACCCACGGCTCGGACCGACCCGCGGCGTCGTCCTCTCGGCGAGCTACGAGGCGCGCGCGTTCGGCGTCCGCAGCGCGCTGCCCGTCGGGCAGGCCCTCCGATTGTGCCCCGACGCGGTCTGGATCCCGGCGGACCATCGGAAGTACGAGGCCGTAGCGCACGAGGTCCGGGCGTACCTGGGCCGGCGCTTCCCGCGGGTGGTCGCCCTCAGCATCGACGAAGCCGCCTGCGAGGTCGAGGTCGCCGGGCCGCAGGAGGCGCGAGCGGCGGGTCTCGCGCTCCAGGCGTCGCTCCGCTCCGACCTGAGGCTGCCGGCGTCGATCGGCGCCTCGGTCCACCGGGTCGTGGCGAAGATCGCCTCCGACCGGGCCAAGCCGGGCGGGGTGGTCGTGGTCGCACCCACCGAGACCGCCGCCTTCCTCGCCCCGCTACCGGTCCGCGTCGTGCCGGGGGTCGGACCGAAGACCGCCGAGCGGCTCACGCAGGCTGGCGTCACGACGATCGGCGACCTCCTCACGGCCCGGCCGGCCGCGCTCCGGAAAGCCGTCGGGTCGTTCGCCTTCGAGCTCCTCGCGCTCGCGCGCGGCGAACCCGCGGCGCACGCCGCTGACGAGAGCGGGCCGCGCTCGCGCAGCGCGGCCGAGACATTCCTCGAAGACGAAGGCGACCCGGCCCGGCTCGCGGAGGCGCTCCAAGGGCTCGCGGTCGGGCTGGCCCGGTCGTTGGCGGAGGAGGGCCTCTGGTTCCGCTCGGTCACCGTCGCGGTCCGTTGGGAGAACTTCGAGCACGGCCAGCGCGGCCGGACCCTCGCGGCCTCGACCGACGATCCGGCCGTGCTGGCGACGACGGCCGCACGGCTCATGACCGAGCTGCGTGCGAAGGGCCTAGGCGGAGCACCGCGGCGGGTTCGGACGCTCTCGCTCTCCGTCGGCCGGCTCTCGGCCGCCCCGCCGTCGCAGCGCCGGCTCGACGCGTTCACGCCGGGGGCCGAGGGCACGGTTAAGAGCGGCACCTCGCTCTCCGATAGGGCCTCGTCGTGACCCCGCTCGTGGACCTCGGTGGCGGCGGCTCCACCGTCCTCCTCCTGCTCCTGCTGGTGGCGATCGGGTTTGCGTCCGGTCTCCTCGGCTCGTTGATCGGGATCGGGGGCGGACTCTTCCTGGTGCCGACGCTCGTCCTCGGCTTCGGGCTCGACATCCACTTCGCCGTCGCGGCGAGCCTCCTCGCCGTGATCGCGAACTCGAGCGGGTCGGCGTCCACCTACGTCGAGCAGGGGCTGACGAACCTGCGCTTAGGCATGTTCCTGGAAACGACGACCGTAATCGGCGGCCTGCTCGGCGCGCTGCTCTCGGTCACCGTCCTCGCGTCGCACAGCGACGTCCTCGCGCTCGGGTTCGTTCCCGCGGTCGTCGTCGGCGCGATCCTCATGTTCCGCGCCCCGCGGGCCGGCCCGGACCCGGACGCGCCTTCGAGCCCGCTCGCCGACCGGCTCGACCTCGGGGGGGAGTACGAGGACGAGGAGACCGGCGCCCGGATCCGCTACCGCACCAACCACCCGGCCGAGGGCCTGAGCCTCGCCGGCGTCGCGGGGTTCGGCTCCGGGCTCCTCGGCGTCGGGGGCGGGATCTTCAACGTCCCCGCGATGAACGCCGTCATGAACGTCCCGCTCCGCATCGCGAGCGCGACGTCCCTGTTCATGATCGGCGTGACGGCGTCGGCCGGGGTCCTGGTCTACTTCCTCGCGGGCGATCTGCTGCTCTTCGTGGCCGCCCCGGTGGCCTTTGGGTCGCTCCTGGGGAGCGTCGTCGGGAGCTACTATCAGTTCCACGCGGGGAGCCGTTGGATCCGCGCGATGTTCATCGTCGTGCTCCTGGTGGCGGCCGTACTGATGGCGGCGCGCGGCGTGGGGTACCTCCAGTGACGCCCGACGCGCCGGACGACCCGAGGGTCGTCCCGTTCGACGACGAGACGACCCAGGTCCTCCTGCTGCGGCGCTGGGTCAGCCGGATCCTCCGAGCGGGGGCCCTCGCGAGCGGGATCCTTCTCCTCGCGGGGATCGTCGCCCACGCGCTCTCGGCCGGTCCCGCGCTCCTGATCCCGCCCGCTCGTCTCGACCCCGACCAGGTCGCCCAAGCGTTCGAGCGGCCGAGCGCGGCGGGCGTCGTGCTCGTCGCCGTGCTCGTCCTGGCCCTGACGCCGCTCACCCGCGTGATCCTCTCGGCCGGGATCTTCGCGCGCTCGCGGGACCGCCCGATGCTCGCCATCACGGCGTTCGTCCTCGCGATGCTCGCGCTGACGATCTTGGGAGGCGTCGCGTTCTGACGAACCCCACCGAGGCCGAGGACTCGGCGAGGGAGGCGGAGTCCGTCCGCCACCTGCTCCGGCCCTCGGGCCTCTCCGGCCTCCCGCGACCCCGGTACGACGGCCGCTCGCTCGTGAACCTGGCGGTGAGCGTCTTCCGCGCGGCGGGGGGCCGCGTGTCGGCCGGGCCCCCGCTCGCCCCCGGGCTCGATGCGGACCTCGACCCGTTCGCGGGCTCGACGGCGCCGGGCCCGATCGTCGTCCTCCTCGTCGACGGGTTCGGCCACGCGCAGCTCAAGGACTGGCGCTCGACCGGCTCGCGCCGGGCGCATACGTGGTCGGGGCTCGCCCGACCGATCACGACGGTGTTCCCCTCCACGACCACCGCCGCCTTGACCTCGCTCTCGACGGGGACCCCGCCCGCTCGCCACGGGCTCGTCGGGTACCGGCAGTACCTCCCCCGCTACGGCGTGGTCGCCGACCTGCTCAAGATGAGCCCGGTCGGCGTCGCGGGTCGCGACCTCTTGATCGGCCCCCGGTGGCGCCCGAGCGACCTCTCGGGGGTCCCGACGCTCTTCCGCCGCGGCCTCCGCGCGTCGGCGCTCACGCGGGAGCAGTTCCGTGGCACGGGGTTCACCCGATTGCTCTACGACGGTGCCGAGTTCGTAGGCTACGCGACCGGTACCGACCTCGCGCGCGGGCTCGCCCAGCTCCTCGGTCGACGGAACCCGCCGAAAGTCGTCTTCGCGTACTGGGACGAGCTCGACACGATCCAACACCTGCGCGGGCCGGACCGTGGGTTGACCTCCCTCGAGCTCGAGCGCGTCGCGCATCTCGTCGAGCACGTCGCTGGCGCGGTGCCCGAACGTCGGCGGCGAAGCGCACGGGTCGTGATCAGCGGGGACCACGGGCAGGTCCCGGCGACGGTGCGGTCCCGGGTGCGCCTCGACGCGATCCCGTCGATCGTCGCGGAGCTCGCCCGACCGCTCGCCGGCGATCGGCGCGCCGGGTTCCTCCTCGCCCGGCCGGGGCGCGTCACGGCGCTGCGCGCGGCGCTCGGCCGCGTGCTCCCGACCGGGGCCCGCGTGGTCGGGATGCGCGACGCCCTGCGGGCGGGTCTCTTCGGGCCGCCTCCGTTCCATCCGGAGATCGACCAGCGCCTCGGCGACCTGCTCGTGCTCGTCCCGAGTCCCGCCGGCCTCACGTACCGCACTCCGGGGTCCGCGCTCGCCTCGCGGCACCTGTTCGGGGCGCACGGCGGCCTCGAGCCGGACGAGCTGGTCGTTCCGCTCGTCGCGGGACCACTCTCGGCGTTCGCGTCGCCGCGGAAACGGTAAGAGCCGCCGACCTCGTTCGCCGGCGTGGCCGCCCTGCGTCAGCCGATCCTCTCGCTGTTGGGCCACGTCGACCACGGAAAGACGACGCTCCTCGACCGGATCGCCGGTTCGATCCGCGCCGAGCGGGAGGCCGGCGGGATCACCCAGCACATCGGCGCGATCGAGGTCCCGCGCGCGAGCATCCTCAAGCTCTGCCAGGGGATCGTGAAGACCGAGGGGTTCACCGTCCCCGGCCTCCTCTTCGTCGACACCCCCGGCCACCGTTCGTTCGAGACGATGCGTCGCCGCGGCGGGGCGTTGGCCGACCTCGCGATCCTCGTGATCGACGCGCGGGAGGGGATCATGCCGCA